>JAAGKN010000559.1_pt1 | contig 115151 bp, 92 predicted proteins | sample 6206371 | NCBI WGS metagenome assembly JAAGKN01 (sample SAMN11533720, study PRJNA540317) | gut metagenome | isolation source: fecal pellets from male and female animal of same cohort | host: Peromyscus leucopus | place: USA:CA | collected 2017
AAAGTATTTTATTAGTAGAACATTTTTTAAGAAAAGAGGGAATCTCAAACTTGTTTTTTGAGGGCGCTGTTTTCTTAAAAAATATTAGTTCTACTATAAAATACGACGGAATACCGAGAATTCGTAATGAAGGAAATATATTCTTTAAAATACAACATTAACTAAATATATTAATAATTCTTTACATAAACATATTTTTGAATTTTTCATATTGCATCATTTGCCAGAACAAAAATTAAATAATATTTTAGTTAAACAAATAACAATTTATTTATAATAAAAATATGTAATAGATAAATCTAAAAAGCTTACAAAAAAGCGAATAGATTTCTCTATTCGCTTAAGTATATTATTTAATTTTTAAAAATATTCTTTAAGAATTTTTCTAAATTCCTCTTCCGATTCAACAGAATTAATTTTATTTCTAATTGCAGTTGCATTTTCCATGCCTTTAACATACCAAGAAATATGTTTTCTTATTTCACGTGTTGCTGTATATTCTCCTTTTTCTTTAAGAAGTAAATCAAAGTGTTCTAGAATTACCTCATATTTTTCTGAGGATGAAATTTCAGGCATTTTTTCTCCAGTTCTTAAATAGTATTCGACTTCTTTAAAAATCCATGGATTTCCAAGTGAAGCTCTTCCTATCATAATTCCATCTACACCAGTGATTTCAAACATTCTTACAGCATCTTCTGGTGATTTTATATCTCCATTTCCAATTACTGGAATTTTAACTGCATTTTTTACATCCTTTATAATATTCCAATCTGCAATTCCAGAATAAAATTCTTCTCTTGTTCTTCCATGAATTATAATTGCATCTGCCCCTGCTTCTTCTATTATTTTTGCTGCTTCTACTGCAACTATATGTTCATCATCCCAACCTTTTCTTATTTTAATTGTTAATGGTTTATTTGTATTCTTTCTTACTTCTGTTACTATTTCTCTTACTAAATCTAAATTTAATAATAGTTTACTTCCATCTCCATTTTTTACAACCTTTGGAGCTGGACATCCCATATTTACATCTAATATATCACAATATTCTGAAACAAACTTTGCAGCTTTTCCCATTGATTCTGGATCACTTCCAAAAATTTGCATTGATATTGGTCTTTTTTCATCATTACATGAAATCATTTTTAATGTTTTTTCATCTTGATAACATATTGCTTTACTACTAACCATTTCATTACAAACTAATCCTGGATTACCATATTTTTTGCAAATTTTTCTAAATGGTAAATCTGTAACACCTGCCATAGGAGCTAATATTATATTATTTTCTAATTCTACATTTCCAATTTTTAGTGGTTTTAAATACATAATTTTTAATCCTATCTATTTTAAAAACGGAATTAAGATTTTTATATAAAAATCCAAGTTCCGTTTTACTTTTACTCTACAAATATTGCCTTTTGTCTTCTACTACTAATATTAAGTAGCAATCCTATACAAATAAAGTTAGTTACAAGCGAACTACCACCATAACTTACAAATGGTAATGGAACACCTGTAATTGGTAATAATCCAATTGTCATTCCTATATTTTCTGTCATATGGAAAAAGAATATTCCAGCAATTCCTATAGCAATATATGATCCTATATTATCTTTTGCTGTTTTTGCAACATAAACAGACTTTGTTACTAGAATTATATATAAAATTGTTATACTTCCAGTAGCAATAAATCCCATTTCTTCTCCAATAACTGAAAATATAAAGTCTGTTGTTTTTGGATATAAGAAACCAAGTTGAGTTTGATTTCCCTTAAATAACCCCATACCAAATATTTCTCCAGCACCTATTGCAAGTTTTGATTGAATAATATTATATCCTGCTCCTCTAGGATCTGAACCTGGATTTAAGAATACTTCAATTCTTTTTAATGCATGATTTGGTAAATTAGCATAAATGACTGGTACAGCAATTACTAATGCTACTGTTGCCAAAATAATATATTTTTTATCTATTCCAGATACAAAAAGCATTGCAAGTATTGCTATTATATATGCTAAAGCTGTACCATTATCTGGTTCTTTTATTATTAATGCAATTGGAATTGCTGCAAAAAGTAAAACAATAAATAGTTTCCAAATTTTATTTATTTCTTTTCTTCCTCTTATTTGCATTTTATTTATTAGAAATGCTAAAAATAAAATTATTACTATTTTTCCAATTTCAGATGGCTGAAATGAAAGCGATTCAGTAATCTTAAACCAGCTTCTAGCACCACTAATAGGTTCTGTAAACAGAACTCCTACTAATAAACCCAAAACAACTATATACGCCAATGTAGAAAATTTAACAATTATATTATAATCTATTACAGATGCAAGTACTAAAAATGGTATACTTATTATAATCCATTGAATTTGTCTTTTAAATTCTGCATGCTCTGTACTCTGAGTTGCAGAAAATAATGCTATTAAACCAATAATTGCTAAAATTACACTTACAATAAGAATTGTCCATTCTGTATTTTTAAGTAACTTTTTTCCCATTTACATACTCCTATTTATTATTCTTGCGTTTATCAGTAGAATTCTTATCTGAATCATCTTTTTTATTCTCTTCATCAGAAATTGAATCTTTTTTTTCTTCTAGTTCATTGCTTTTTTGTTCATTTTCGCTAGACATACTATTTGTATTATTTTCTTCCATTTTTTCTGCTGCTTCTGCCGCTTTTAATAAATCATCAAAAGTAACATCGTCATCTTCTTCAGCATCATCAACTTCTTCAAACACTTCTTCTACTTCTTCATTTTCTTCTTTTGTTTCATTGTTTTCTGGTAAGATTTCTTCTGTATTATTGTTTTCTGGAAGTTCTATAACTTGTGGAATTTCTTCTTTATTTTCAGTTTCTATATTTTCTGTAGTATTTACTTCGTTATCTGAAGATTCGATATATGTTGGTATCCCCATCTCTTTGTTAAAGTCTACACCTTCAAAATCTTTTATTTTTTCAGCCATCATATCATTTTTTATATTTACAATTGGTATGTTTGCATATAATGAAGGGGCTCCATTTGTTCCATCTTCATTTGCTTGATTTGTAAGTCTTACATCAATTGAATCTTCATCTACTACAATATATTTTTTTATTACATCTATTATTTCTTGTTTCATAAGTTCCAAAAAATCTGCTGATACATTTGCTCTATCTTGCATAAGAACTAAATGTAATCTTTCTTTTGCAGCATCTTTTGAACCTAATTCTTTTTGTGGTTCTTTTACTATTTTTTTGAAAAAATGTCCTAAATTTTCAAACATTATTAATTCTTACCTCCAACTTTTTTATCCTATTCCAAATAGACTTTTTAATCTTGCAAAAAAGCCTCTTTCTTTTCCAGGTACTGTAACCTCTATGTTTTCTCCTAATAATCTTCTTGAAATTTCTATATAAGCTTTTCCTGAAGGAGCTTTCTTATTAGAAATAACTGGTTCTCCTTTATTTGTTTGTGTAATAATGTTTTCATCATCTGGTACAACACCAATTAAATCTATTGCTAATAAATCAACAATATCATTAACATCCATCATTTCTCCTCTTCTAACCATACTAGGTCTTAATCTATTAACGATTAATTCAGGATTTTTAATTTCAGAAGCTTCTAATAATCCAATTATTCTATCAGCATCTCTAATTGATGAAATTTCAGCTGTTGTAACAACTAAAGCTCTATCTGCACCAGCAATCGCATTTTTAAATCCTTGTTCAATTCCTGCTGGACAATCTACAATTATGTAATCAAATTCTTCTTTTAATTTTCCTACTAAATCTTTCATTTGTTGCTCATTTATAGCTGTTTTATCTTTTGTTTGTGCTGCTGGAAGCAAGAAAAGTTCTTTAAATCTTTTGTCTTTTATAAGAGCTTGTCTTAATCTACATTTTTCTTCTATAACATCAACTAAATCGTATACTATTCTATTTTCAAGTCCTAAAACAACATCTAAATTTCTTAGTCCAATATCTGTATCTACTAATACAACTCTTTTTCCTGCTACTGCTAATGCAGAACCAAGATTAGCTGTTGTTGTTGTTTTACCAACTCCACCTTTCCCTGATGTAATAACGATAACTTCTCCCATTAAATTTCCTCCTTCACTTAGATTTGCCCATAATATATATTTTTTTACAAGCAAATCATCTATATGTGATTATTATAGATTATCATTTTTAAACATATATATATTATATGTTTTTTAATTAAAAGTCAATCGATATAATAAGTTTTTTGTAATATTCTTGTAATAAAATAAGAACATCCTTCTATATTGACTTTCCTTAGGAAAAAATATATACTGTACATGAAAAAATGAATAATTTTAATTTATATACATCATAGATAATAATTTTTTGTATAAACTAAAATATTCTAAAATAGGAGGTTACAATGAGTAATTTAATTGAAATCAGATGGCATGGTAGAGGTGGTCAAGGTGCAAAAACAGCTTCACTTCTTCTTGCAGACGCAGCATTCAATACTGGAAAATATATTCAAGGTTTTCCTGAATATGGACCAGAAAGAATGGGGGCTCCTATCACAGCTTACAATAGAATAAGCGATGAGCCAATTACTGTTCATTCAAATATTTATGAACCAGATTATGTAGTTGTTGTTGATGATTCTCTTTTAGACTGTGTAGATGTTACAGCAGGTCTAAAAAAAGATGGTGCAATAATTATCAATTCAACAAAAGATGGAAATGAATTAAGAAAATCTTTAAAAGGTTATGAAGGAGATGTTTACAAAATAGACGCAAGAAAAGTTTCTATGGAAACTTTAGGAAAATATTTCCCAAATACACCAATGCTTGCAGCAGTTGTTAAAGTAAGTAAAATAATGTCTGATGAAGCATTCTTAGAAGATATGATTGGTTCTTTTAAACATAAATTTGCTAAAAAACCTGAAGTTATTGATGGAAACATGAAAGCTTTAGAAATGGCTTTAAAAGAAGTAACTAAGGTTTAGAAAGGGGAACTATTATGACAGAAAATGAATTAAATCCAAAAACACCTATGGAAGATCTTACAATAGGTGGAAATATATATACAGCTGGTAATGCAAAAGAATTTAAAACTGGAGATTGGCGTTCTATAACTCCAAAATATTTTCCTGATCGTTGCAAACAATGTGGACTATGCTTCCCTGTTTGCCCAGAAGATTCAATTCCAGTAAACAAAGAAGGAAAAAGAGAAGATTTTAATTTTGATACTTGTAAAGGATGCGGTGTTTGTGCTAAGGTTTGTCCTTTCAAGGCTATTGAAATGGAATAGTTTTGAAGATAATTGTATTTGACGTCGTTAAATTTCATTTTAAATTTAATCAACGTACCAACGTACGCCTCATAAATTTAAAATTCTTTTGCCTAGTCAAATAACAATTCTTTTCAAAACTTGAATATTAATAATAAAAAAGGAGATAAATTATGGGAATTAGAGAAAGATTAAGTGGTAATGAAGCCGCTGCTATAGCTATGAAACAAATCAATCCTGATGTTGTTGCTGCATTTCCTATCACACCTTCAACAGAAATACCACAATACTTTTCAAGTTTTGTAAGCAATGGTCAAGTTGATACAGAATTTGTTGCTGTTGAAAGTGAACATAGTGCTATGAGTGCTTGTATTGGTGCACAATCTGCTGGAGGAAGAGCAATGACAGCTACTTCAGCAAATGGTTTATCTTTAATGTGGGAAATGATTTATATCGCTTCTAGTTTAAGATTACCTATTGTTATGTCATTAGTTAATAGAGCTGTTTCAGGACCTTTAAATATACACAATGACCATTCAGATGCTATGGGAGTTAGAGATGCTGGTTGGATTATGTTATTCTCAGAAAATAATCAAGAAGCATATGATAACTTACTTATGGCACATAGAATTGCTGAACATAAAGATGTTCAATTACCTTTAATGGTATGCCAAGATGGATTTATAACATCACATTCAATTGAAAATATTGAATTATTAGAAGATGATATTGTTAAAAAATTTGTTGGTACTTACAAACCAGAACATTACTTATTAAATGATAAAGAACCAATAGCTGTTGGACCTTTAGATTTACAAGCATATTTATTTGAACATAAAGCTCAACAAGCAATTGCTATGAAAAATGCAAAACAAGTAATTAAAGAAGTTTCAGAAGAATTTGAAAAAATCTCTGGAAGAAAATATGAGTTCTTTGAAAAATATAAATTAGATGATGCAGAAATGGTAATTGTTTGTATGAACTCAACAGCAGGAACAACAAAAGCTGCAATTGATGAATTAAGAGAACAAGGAATTAAAGCTGGTTTATTAAAAGTAAGAATGTTTAGACCATTCCCAGCAGAAGAAATTGCTGAAGCTTTAAAAAATGCTAAAGCTGTTGCTGTTTTAGATAAAGCAGATTCTTTAAATGCTGCTGGTGGAGCTTTATATGAAGATGTTACTTCAGGAATGTTTATAAATAATATCAATGTTCCAACAGTAAACTATGTATATGGAATTGGTGGTAGAGATACAACTGTTTCAGATATTAAGAGCGTATATAAAGACTTAGAAGTTATTGCTTTTGAACAATCAAAACAAGTAGACGGAACAAAAATAAAAGTAGAAAATCCTTATAGATATTTAGGATTAAGAACAAAATAAATTTAAAAATTGTTAAACAATTAGAAAGGATGGATAATATGCCATATAATCATAAAGAAGTAGTGGCTAATAAGCCTTCAAGATTTACATCTGGTCATAGAATGTGTGCTGGTTGTGGTGCACCAGCTGTAGCCAGAATGATATTAAGAGCTCTTAAACCAGAAGATCATGCTGTTATTGCAGGAGCAACAGGATGTATGGAAGTTTCTACTTTCATTTACCCTTATACTTCTTGGACAGACTCATTTATTCATACAGCTTTTGAATGCGCTGGAGCTACTTTAAGTGGAGCTGAGGCTACATATAAAGCAATGAAAAGACAAGGAAAATTACCTGAAGATAAAGATACAAAATTCATCGCATTTGGTGGTGACGGAGGAACTTATGATATAGGTCTTCAAAGTTTATCAGGTGCTATGGAAAGAGGTCATGACATGGTTTATGTTTGTTATGACAACGGAGCATATATGAACACTGGTATTCAACGTTCATCTGCTACACCAAAATTTGCAGATACAACAACTACACCAGCAGGTTCTGTAGTTCCTGGAAAAATGCAACCACGTAAAGATTTAGCAAAAATAATGGTAGGACATCATTTACCATATGTTGCTCAAACTATTGCTCTTGCAAACTACAAAGATTTATATGAAAAATCTGAAAAAGCAATTTATACAGAAGGAGCTTGTTTCTTAAATGTTCTTGCTCCATGTCCAAGAGGATGGGGATACAACACAGAAGATTTAATGCAAATTAATAAACTTGCTGTTGATACATGCTACTGGCCATTATATGAAGTTGTTGATGGAGTTTATAAAATAACTTATAAACCTGCAAAAAAACTTCCAATCGAAGAATTCTTAAAACCACAAAAAAGATTTAAACATATGTTTAAACCTGGAAATGAATGGATGATTGAAGAATTCCAAAAAGAAGTTGACGCTAGATGGCAAGAACTATTAGACTTAGAAGAAATAACAAATAAAAAAGTAGATTAGAAAAATTATTGTAGGTAAATTATGTATAAATAATTTACCTACTTTTTTATTATAAAGTGAGTATATTTTATACTCACTATTTACACCACTTTTCAACATCTCTCCCATTTTTATTCTAGACTTATATTAAAATATATGTGTTTTGTTCAATAATTCTTAGCATGTTCATGCAAACTTTTCACAAAACAAATTATTTCAAAATATTATTTTATTCTTTACAAATGAAAATCAATATTTTTATTCAAACTAAAATTACAAAAGACTATATTTGTACAAACTAAAAACACGATCTTTTGGACATGTAAAAGATTGACCAAATGCGTGTGTGACTTTTATTTCTATTATTACTTAACATACACGTATTTTGGATTCATATTGAAATTTAAGCAATTTTGTAGTAAAATTGTTAACTAGAGAAAGTAATTTATCTAAAAAGGTATTTTTAATTTTTCAATATAAATAAAAAAGGATTTTTGTATGAATTTATCACAAGAAACAAAATATTTAATGAATAAATATAACATAACTGCAAACAAAAGTTATGGTCAAAATTTTTTAATTGATGAAAATGTAGTAAGCGGAATTGTAGAAAAAGCAGAAGTATCAAAAAAAGATCTTGTAATTGAAATTGGACCTGGTCTTGGAACATTAACTTCTTTTTTATTAGATTCAGCTGGAAAAGTTATTTGTATAGAATTAGATACAAATATGCTTAAAATATTAAATGATAGATTTAAATTATATAATAATTTTGAATTAATAAATGATGATGTTTTAAAAGTTAATTTGCAAGAATTAATTTCTAAAAACTCAGAATTTGAAAATGTTAAAGTTGTTGCAAACTTACCATATTACATTACAACACCTATAATTATGAAATTATTAGAAGAAAAATTAAATTTAACAAGTATTACTGTTATGGTTCAAAAAGAAGTTGCAGAAAGATTAACAGAAGAACCTGGTGGAAAAAATACAGGTTCTATAACATATAGTATAAATTACTACACAGAACCTACAACAGTTATAGAAGTTCCTAAGGAATCTTTTATACCAAGTCCTAAAGTAGATTCTTCTGTAATAAAATTAGATGTTTTAAAAGAGCCAAAAATTAAAGTATTAGATGAGAATTTATTTTTTAAAGTTGTAAAATGTGCATTCTTACAAAAAAGGAAAACTTTAATTAATTCTTTATCTAATTCAGGTATTTCAAACAAAGAAACTTTAGAAAATATTTTAATCGAATTAGGATTAGATTTAAGAGTACGCGCAGAACAATTAACTTTAGAACAATTTGGAAGCATATCAGATAAATTACATGATTTAAAATAAAATTTTATAACTATCTAACCACAAAATAATATCTATTATAAAAGAGTTACTATATGATTATAGTAACTCTTAATAATTTATATAGAAATATATTTACTTTGCAATTAAATTCCCCAATTAATTTTTTATCTTTCTAATTATATTTCCCAATACAATTAAAATTATTATTCCAAAAACAATACTACTTGAAATAAAGATTATATTACTCATTTTTTCAATTTGATTTGATTTTAATTCTTCTGTTTTTTCAGCTGAAACTACTTGTACTTCAACAGTTTCATTTTGACCTTTATTTTTTTGATATTCTTCAAATCTTTCTAAAAATTTATCATAATTTTCAGGCTTTAAAGATACATTTTTTAGTATATATTCTCCATCAACAACTGAAAATTCTGCAAAACTAATATATCTAAAATCTTTTTTCCAAACTGAATTTTCTTCTAAGTATGGTGTAACTGTAAAATTATTTGTTACAGAAAATATGCCTTCATCTTCTTTCGTAAAATCATATCCTCCACCACACCATTGATAATCAATAATTCTTTCTTCTTCTGGAACTTCATCTGTTTTGTATTTTTCCATAAGTTCTTCAAGGGATTTAACAGATGCTTCTTCTCTTTTTTTATTTAAGGCTTGAACATCTTCCATTGCAAACACTTGGGCAGAAAAAATTAATAAAAAAATTGCAAATGTTATACATATTTTTTTCATATTATTCTTCCCCCACTTTCTCTAATACAATTTCCTCATCTTTTCCTTGATACTCTACATGTAATATTATTTCATCTGTCATATCATACTTAGTTAAATCAAACATACCTTCAAATTTAACATACCCATTTTCATCTGTACTTGTTCCACCATTTTCTTGATTGTTTATTGTTAATTCAAATTTTTCGCCTTTTTCATTTACTAGATACTTTTCAAATTTACTTTGATCTAGTGACTTTCTCATATATTCATAGTATTCTTCTGTTTGCCACAATTCATTATATAAATATGAGCCAATATTGCCTTGTCTTAATTCATCATCTTCTGCTAAAGAATTATAAAACTCTAATTCTGGAGTCGTTGGCCTTTCTAATGGCTTTTCTCCTTGGAATTCAAAGCCAATATAAGTTCCTGCATCATATATTGTTGTAGTCGTTACTTTTATATTATTATTTGTTGTACTTTTTTGAACATATTTTGCGCTTGTTCTGTTATACATTTTTTCAGGCACATCAACAGTAAACTTCCAATCTCCTTTTAATACAAGTTGTTCTTCTCCATGCCTTGTTTCAACTTGATTTGAAATTCTTATTTTACTTAATTCAAAATTAATTTGCTTACTTTTTGGATAATAAGGACCTCCAATATAAATATTAAACATTACTTTTATGTGATTACCTTTTTTACTAGATATTAATGGACCATTCTCTCCACTACCAAAATACTTTTCTTCTTCATTTGGCTCTATATTTTTTTCTTTGCAGAATTCTTTGTATTTATTACCATATCCACAACGTAAAACATTATAATCTTCATCATATACAATCAAATCTGGAAAAGATACATTCCAAATATCATTTATTTCAACTATATCTTTTATTTTATCTGATAGAGTTATATCCAATGTTGCACTTAATGAAAAATCATCCATTAAAAATTCTTCAACTTTTATTTTTGTTTCTAAATCTTCAATTATTTCACCTGTTTCTTCATTTTCAATAGTTGAAACAGAAACCTCATCTTCCATTTCTACTTCTTCTATGTAACCTTCATCTATTGCTTTTCCATATCCATAGCCTCCACCATAAACATCATCATAAATTCTTGTTGATATATCCCTAGCAAATACCATTCCAGTAATTGATAAAGCACATATTGAAACTGTTAAAGTTTTTTGGAGAGCATTTTTTATTTTTGTATTTCTTTTATCGATTTTTTTGAAATTTTCCAAACCTATATTTTGGGCTAAGTTTTCATAAATATTTTCCTTTCCCATTTTAGCAAAATCCTCCTATCTTTAAAAAATCTTTTACTTTTTTTCTTGTTCTATGCAATTTTGTTTTTGCATTACTTACAGATATTCCGAGCTCTTTAGATATATCTTTAATTTTTTTATCTTCGTAATAATATTTAGTGAAAACTAAGTAATCCAGTTCTCCAATAGATTTCAAGTTTTTTATTATGCAATCATTCATTTCTTTTTCTTCTAATAATTTTTCTGTATTAAAATTATCTTCAAAATCTTCATCAAACTCATCAAAAATAAATTTAGAATTTATTTCCTTATATTTTTTATATATTACATTTTTTGTAATCCTTGCAATATACGGACTAAGTCTAGATTCCTTTTCTAGTACATTCTTATTTTTCCAAATTATAAAAAATACGTCTGATACAATTTCTTCTTCGTCTTCAATACTTATATTTTGAAAATTTTTGATAATAGTTCTTACATAGTTATAATAATCATCTATTATATGTTGCATATTCAGTTCATTTTTTGAAAAATATCTTTCTATTATTTTCTCTTCTACCATAATTTCCACCTTTAATTGATTACTTACATTTATATATTTATCTAAAACATCAAAAAGGTTTCAACAAAATACATATTATTTTTTTTAATTTAATAAATAAGAGCTACTATATAATTTTTAAAAAGTTATGGGTCTAAACGGCGGGCACCAATTTTGCTGAGAATTCAGCAAATATTGGGCGAAACTTTTTAAAAATTCATATAGTAACTCTTATTTTCTATATAAATTTAAAATATTTACTTTATTAAGATATTTGATGTTTTATCTCTTCTAAGGCTTTAGATAACTGATCTGGACAAGAAGTTCCTCTTCCTGCACAGTCAATTCCTTTTAATCTTTTAATTGCCTCATCTATTTTCATTCCAGAGATTAAAGCTCCAACACCTTGAGTATTTCCAGAACATCCACCTAAAAACGTAACTGACTGAATTGTATCTCCTTCTATTTCTATTGTAATTTCCATAGAACATACTCCAACTGGTCTATATTTATATGTCATATTTATTCCTCCTTTTAAAAACTAACTATTTCATTATATATTCTAACAATATATTGGTCTGTCATTCCAGACATATAATCTATTATTGCCCTAGAATAATTATTTATATCATTTAAATCATATATTACTTTATTGCAATAATTATCATTACTTCTATCTACTACATTTGAATATGTTTCAAGCCAAGTTGCAAACTCCTCTGAAAGATATGGATAATATCTTTTTAATCTTCTTATGTTTCTAATTGTAGCTGTTCCATTATAAGCTTTTTTTAGCGCATAAAATATTTCATTCATAACTACCTTAAAATAACGGATAGTTGGTTGAATTTTTTCATTATCATATATTTTTTCATAATTGAATTTTTTTATTTTTTCCATTGTGTTATAAGCTCCTTCTGAAAATCTTAATCCTTCTTCAACAGTACTATTATTACATAAATCACTAATTAGAAAACCTATAATACTTGAATTATTTACTCTAATTTGTTCTATTGATTTATCTATATTATTTATATCTCTATCTGTTATAATTTTCATTTCTTTAGCATCTTCTAAATCTCTTCCTAAATAAGAAATATTATCTGCTATTTTTACTACACAAGCTTCCCATGTATATGGTGAAAATTTATTTGAATATGTAAAGTCTTTTAAATCTACAAATTCATCTCTAGGTTTTTGTCCATTTGGATTTGGATTTCCACAATGTCCTGGAATTCCATCTCTTACAGCATAAGTTAAATTCAAATTTCTTTTTATTCCTGCTAAATCACTTAACAATTCTAAATCGTCAACTAAATGTAATCCATTTCCACCATGCCAGAATTTTCCACCATATTCTCTTTGTGCAATTTCAGATAAAATAGTTTCCCCTTTATGCCCAAATGGACTATGTCCAATATCATGAGTAACTGCAATCGCACTTGTTAGTTCTGAATTTAATCCTAAATAATTTGCAATTGTATTACTTATTGAATCCACTAAATTTACATGTTCAATTCTTGTACATATATGATCATTTTTTGGAGCAAAAAACACTTGAGTTTTATGCTTTAATCTTCTATATGCATTACAATTTATAATTCTTGTATAATCTCTATCAAATTCTGTTCTCATTGGAGCATCACCATAAACAGGATCATACAATTTTTCTACTCTTGAAATTGCATTTTCCCATTTAGGATTGCCTTCATACATAGCTACTGTTTCAAATTTCTTCATCTTTAGTTTATCACCTTTTCAAAAAAATATTATATTTTCTTAATTAATTCTTCTAATTCTTCTTTATTGAAGTTATATTTTTTATTACAGAATTGGCAAACAATTTCTGCTCTACCATCTTCTTCAATTATTTTATTTAAATCTTCTTTTCCTATTGAAATTAAACCTTTTTCAAATTTTTCTTTACTACAATCACAATCAAATTTAATTTCTAAATTATCTTCTAACAATTGTATATTTTCATCACCTGTAACTATTTTAGCAATTTCATTTAAAGATTTATTATTTGCTAATAATTCACTTATACTTGGTGCCTTACTTAATGCTTCTTCAATTTTTGTAATTTCATTTTCAGTTGCATCTGGCATTAAATTAATCATATATCCACCAGCGCTTTGAGTTCCATCTTTATTTACTAAAACTCCTAATGCAAGTACTGTTGGTTTTTGCTCAGATGTAGCAAAATACTCTGTAAAATCTTCAGCAATTTCTCCTGAGACTAATGGAACTAAGCCATTATATTCTGCATCTGTTACATCACTTTGTTTTATAACATTTAAGAATCCAACATTTCCCACAGCTCCACCAACATCAATTTTTCCATTTGATTTTAATGGTAATTCAACTAATGGATTTTGCATATATGTTTTTATTTTCGAAATATTATTTTCACGTTTTACAACACCAACAATAGTTCCAACAGGTCCACTACCTTTTATTTGAACTGTAATGCTATCATCATTTTCTTTTATACTTGTTAACCCCATAATTCCACAAATTGTAGCAAATCTTCCCATTGCAGCTGTTGTTGTTGGAGTTAAATCATGAATTTTTCTAATTTCTTCTATTAATTCTGTTGTATTAGCACAGATTATACTTGCTTTACCATCATATGCTAAATATCTTTCTATTTTGTTCACTAATATTCACTCTTTCTTTCTATTTTAATTTTTAAATGCTTTAAATACATCTTTATAACTACTCATTAGTAATTCATACTTCATTTCCTCTGATAAGTCTTCATTATACATTGCATTTGTAATTGGAATTGTATAAGAATTATATTTTGGCATGAAAAATCTAGTTTTAACTATATAATCTATTAAACAATCTTTTTCATTTACTTCTACTTCATGCCTTTCTAAAAATTCTTTTAACATTCCTGTATACTCATCATGAAAATAGTTAAATACTTTTGTATATTCTTTTTTATTTGCTAATTCTTTTATTTCTGATTCTATTAGCATTATTTCCACCTCATATGTAGTATAAATTTCCAAGGTTATTGTATAATATTTTGATTTATTTTACAAGAGATAGATTAGAGAAATTGTTATTTGTGTGAATAAATAGTTTATTTTTAAATTCGTACAATTTAATATTGTTAATTAACTATTAGCATATTTTGAATAATATATTTTCTTCATTACGAATTCTCGGTATTCCATCGTATCTTGCTGAAACTGTTAAACTTTAGTTTTTACAGTTTCAGTACTTCTATATTTATGAAATAAATATAGAAGCTACATTTAGTATTTTTTAAGAAAACAGCACCCTCAAAAGACAAGTTTGAGATTCCCTATTTTCTTTAAAAATGTTCTACTAACAAAACACTTTGTTTACATTCGAATTCTTCACTCATAAATTATATTATTTAAAATACTTTCTAATTAGCAAATTATTATTAAATTATGAAAATAAAAAAACTTAGACTATTTAGTTGTTATCTTGCGTAAATGTTTTTGGATACTAATTTGATATGCTTAGAAATAATATATAATTTTTTAAAAGTTCGGGGCCTTAATGGCGGGCACCAATTTTGCTGAAGAATTCAGCAAATATTGGGCAAAACTTTAAAAAAATTCATATATTACTTCTAAGCAAAACTATTTTATAAAAACATTTACACAAATAACAATTTTGTAACTTTAATTGATTAAAATTAATATTATGTTTTATAAAATAATTGAAATTTTTTGAAAGGATTTTTTATATGAATACATTAAGATTAAATTCAAGAGGTCCTGAAGTGGAACTCTTACAAAGTACTTTATTAAAACTTGGTTTTTATAATGGTGCTATTGATGGAATTTTTGGATATCAAACTTTTAATGCTGTTCAAAGATTTCAAAGACAATTTGGACTTCAAGTTGATGGTATTGTTGGAACAAATACTTGGAATGCACTTATGCCATACATAAATGGTTATACAACTTACACAATAAAAGATGGAGATACTCTTTTTAATATTGCAAAAGCATATTCTACAACTGTTGATGCAATAATTTATGCTAATCCTGAAATTGATGCAGATAATTTAACTATTGGTGAAGAAATAACTGTTCCTTTTGGAAATGTTGTTCCAACAAATGTAAGTTATACATCACAATTTTAAATATGAATATTAATGCTTTAAAAACAATTTATCCATTTTTAGATGTTTCTAGTATTGGAACTAGTGTTTTAGGTAGACCTCTTAGAGTAATTAAATTTGGAACAGGTACAAAAGAAGTTTTATATTGTGGCTCAACACATGCAAATGAATGGATTACTACTCCTTTACTAATGAGATTTTTAGAAAACATTTCTAAAAGCTATGTAAATAATCTTAATATTTTTGGAGTAAACGCTCGTGAATTATTTAACAATGTTTCTTTATATATTGTTCCAATGGTAAATCCTGATGGAGTTGATCTTGTTACTGGATTTTTCTCAGAAAATTCTTGGGCATATACAAATGCTAAACGAATAGCAGATAATTTTCCAGACATTCCATTCCCAAATGGGTGGAAAGCTAATATTGAAGGAATAGATTTGAATCTTCAGTTCCCTGCTGGTTGGGATCAAGCAAAAGAAATAAAATATGCACAAGGATTTACTAAACCTGCGCCTCGTGATTTTGTAGGATATGGTCCGCTTACTGCTCCAGAATCTGTTGCCTTATATAACTTTACTTTAAGACATAATTTCAGTTTAATGATAACTTATCATACTCAAGGTAGAGTTATTTATTATCAATATCAAGATCAAACTCCACCTAATAGTAAAGAAAATTGCTGAAGAATTTGCTAGAATTTCTGGCTATACTGCTGAACAAGTTCCAGAAAATTCTAGTTTTGCAGGATTTAAAGATTGGTTTATTTTATACTACAATAGACCTGGATTTACTATTGAAGTTGGTCTTGGAGAAAATCCAATTCCAGTTTCTCAATTTGCTGGAATTTATAGAGAAAATTTAGGAATTTTAGTTACTGGATTAATGCAATAAAAAAAGCAGGGTGCCATATAAGCACCCTACTTTTTATTAAAATTTTTAACTTTTAATAATGTTATTTAATACATTTTCATTTATTATATGTACATTACATTTTAGCAGTAAAATAATTAAATAAATGCTTCCTGTAAAAATAAATACAACAAATGTACTAAAAATTCCTATTAAAAATAGCCACCCATCTTTAAAAAAAGCATATAAGCAAAAAGAAATGAATAACATTATTTTAGGAATTATCATTATATTCCAACTCGTAACAGCCATAAGAATACAGAAAATAATAGCTAATGCGATTGCAGTAATAAATTCTATAATCGTAATAATTCCAAGAATTTTAGCATAATCACTTTCCATTATTGTATCAAGTTCATCATCTTCTAAAGTATTATTCACCAACCTAAATAGAAAAAGTGATACTACAGCTACAATAAGTTTTATCCAAAACATATTCTTACCTATTCCTTTCCAAAATTATTTGGTTAATAGTAACATTTCTATGTGTAACTAGCATAAGCTAGATTATAAAGGAAATCGACATAATATTGTATATACAAAAAGTGATGCTGATTATATCTCATTTTAAGTAAAAAGTCAATTCTATTTAATTATTCAAACCAGCTGGCTGTAATGGAGTCTAAAATACGCCTGGTGATACTGCATTTACTCTTATATTTTTTAACGCTAAACACAAAAAAGCTTCTATTTACTAGAAGCTTTTTTATATTTCTTATATTTATATATTCCAAATACTACACATAGAGCTATAATAGTTACAAAACTAATAAAATAGCTTATTTCTTGTATCTTAGTTCCATCATACCACACATTTACAGTTCCATATAAATTATCTGGAATAATTACTTTTACAAGTCCATTTTCTGATTTTTGAGTAGCTAGTGGTGTAACTATTCCTTCTGGACTTGTTATATTGGAAACATAGCCTAAATAATAAATACAAGGCACTTCAATAAATGTTGCTTTATATCCTTGTTCAATATATGCTGTTGTTCTTATTCCCTCTTTTGAAACTGGTATTTTTTGATTGTTATCCAAAAATGCTATATATGAATTTAATTGTAATTTATCATAATCAAGCTCAACAGGTAAATATTCCTGTCCACCACCAATAGATTCTGGTATGCTATATATTATTGTTTCTATATATTCTCCTGTATATGCATTATGATTTTTCAATACATTATTCATATTTGTTATTGTTAATGCCATTGCTATACACATAATTGCAATAATAATATATTCAAATTTAGTATTTAATTCTTTAGAATAATGCTTTAAAAGAATTACTATACTTATGCTTGAAACTATTGTTATTATTCCTATAAGTCTCCATTTAAATTGAATTATATTTGAAAAGTTATTTGTTAATGTCCAAAATGGACCAAATAACATTAGAAACATAAAAAATATTGCTAAAAATATAAGTGGTTTTACTTTTCTATCAACTTTCTTATCTAATAATCCATATATTAACATTGGAACACATATTGTAATTAATAATCCAATACTATATTTTCCTGTTCCAAATAAATCTATTGGATAAAATTCTTCATCTTTTATAGATGTCCATGGTTCAGAAAGTTTAAATTTTTGTACTCCAAATTGTTCTAACATTGGTAACCAAAATGATGTAGATATTAAAGTTACTATAATTGCTGTTAATAAAAGTTTTAAAAACTTTTTAGGATTTTTTATACTTGATTTTATATTTATTAGAAAATATAAAATAGCAAATATTATACAAATTAATGTTGTAATTAAATGTGAATTTGCTACTCCTAAAAATCCAATTGCAAGTAAATATGGTTTATCAAAATCATCATATACATAATTATATAATCCACAGATTATAGGAGTTATAAATATAAAACCAAGTAATTCTCCAAGTGCAGTTCTATCATATAAATTATGCATCAATCCTTTTGAAAACATAATTAGTATTGTTCCTAATAATGCTGTTTTTGAATCTTTTGTTACAGCTTTTATAGAAATATATGACAAGAAAATCATTGATATTAGCATAATTACTGTGAATATTTTATATGATAATGCAATATTTGATATAAATAAATTGATTATTGCTGGTACATATAAAAATAAATTTGGATAAAAAAGTCCTGTTCCATATCCACAGGAATTCGCCATATTTGTATGTACTTTTACTGGAAATATTCCGTTTTTTAATGAATCTGTTATACTTTGAATCCTTGAAAAATGAAATAAATAATCATCTGCTATACTTATTCTATCTTGCATAAGTGGCATACAAAGCACAAATAAAATTATTCCAAATACAAATAATATATTTTTCCTATCTTCTATATAATTTTTAATTTTTTTAAATTTTTCCAATTTACTCTCCTTTTAGTTATTTTTTTCAATTATGCCATATACCATTGAAATGTCTGTTGGAATTATGTACTTTGCTCCAATACTTTCCGCAACATTTAAAACTACTGCACACATTGCTCTTGTTGCATCCCACCATTTTGGATTTTCTACTCTTTTTCTTATTTCATCTAAAGATATTTCTTTATAATACCTTAATGTATCTTTTTTTCTATCTTCTATACTCATCATTATTGGCTCCACACTATCTTCAAATAATGTATTATTTTCATAATGAATTCCTGAATCTAATGCAAATAGTTTGTGTCCACCACCAGCTAAAATTAATACATCTGCTTTTTCTTTTGGTAAATTTAATCTTTGTTTTACAAATTCTCTAACATCTTCTAATTTAGATGTTGGCAGGTCATTTATTAAATCTGGGAAATTACTTGTTATATCTACAACTCCAAAAGGTGAATTTACCATTTCCTTTATTCCATTATCATATATTGCTATTTCTGTAGAACCACCTCCGCCAATAAATACAGCAACTTTTTGATTTACATTTCTAACAGCTCCAAAAACAGTTAATTCATTTTCTTTCTCTTGAGATATTATATTGAATTCAATGCTAGTTGTATTATAAAAATACTTTAAAAATTCATCTTTTTGAGAATTTGTCAAGTTTCTAAAAATACTTGTACCACAAACATATATATCTGAATATATTTGTTTATATTTTAAAACTAAATCAATTAACTTTTTAACATCATCTTCTAATAATTTATTTTCTTTTTTATAGTTCTTTTTTAGTTCAATAGTTTCTGTAGCTAAATGCTCTATTTCTTTTCCGTTATACAAATCTATTTTTGTATTAGTTGAACCAACTTCTATTATAATTTTTTCCATAATTTTATCTCCATAACTCTCCATTGGTATGGCTTATTAATGCCATTATAAATGCATTTCTTGTTAAATCTATTCTTGATATTTCATCATGTGTAAGATAGCTTATTCCACCTTTTCCCTTGCTTAATTCATTTCCTTTAAAAATCTTATCCATAACTTTTCCAAGTTCTGTTTCTATTATTTCATCTATATATTTATTAGGAATTTGAAATCCTTGACTCATTCCAACACTCTGAAATCCTTCTTTATTTTCAACTACCGCACTATTAAAGTCTATCCATTCTCCTAAAAGATTGGTAATTCCAGCTTCTGATGCAATATAATAATCTGCTTCTATATTATTTTCTTCAGCATATTTTCTCAAATTTTTTACTCTATTTTTAGCTCCTTGTAAGATTTCTTCATTTACTGGTTGATCCCCAACATCTGAACTTACTGAGATTCCTTCAATTTCTACATTTTCAAAATATTTTTCAAAAGCTTGTTTTGCTCCTTCAATTTTTCCTGGATTCTTTGTTCCCATTAATATCTTCATAATTAGTCTAATTTCTCCTTTTATTCTTCTTTTCCTTCTTTTCTTTTTTGCATATAATATGTGCATTTTGCAAGTATCGGTGTTGGTACTATTTTTGAGAAAAATTTAGCACATTTTATTTGAAATCCTGGTACAATATAAAATTTATTTTTAAGCAATTTTTCAACAGTATATTTAGCCACATATTCACTTGATAATGAACTTATTTCAAATTTAACATTTGCTACATTATTAAAATTAGTCTTAACTGGTCCTGGGCATAAAATACTTATTTTTACATTTGATTTTTCTTTATTTAATTCTTCTCTTATAGCTTCTGAAAGTCTTACTACATAATTTTTAGATGCATAATATGTTGCCATTAATGGTCCTGGTAAAAATCCTGCAATTGATGCAACATTTAATATTTTTCCTGCATTTTTTTCTTTCATGTCCTTTAAATACAACTTTGTTAATGTATGCATTGCTATTATATTAGTATCTATAATTGTAAAGTCTTTTTCTAAATCTGTTTTACTAAAGTTACCAAAATCACCAAGCCCTGCATTATTTACAAGAACATCGATTTCTTTAACTCTATCATGTAAATCTATACATTTTTCTCTATCTGATAAATCAACACTTAAATATTCAGCATTTACTTGATATTCTTCTATTAATTCTTTTTTTATAGATTCCAATTTTTCTACATTTCTTGCAACTAAAACTATATCATATTTTCTTTTTGCAAATTCTCTTGCAATATCTCTTCCTATTCCAGAAGAAGCACCTGTAATTAAAACTTTCATAAGCTCCTCCATTTATAAAAGTATTATATTTCATTTTATAGTTTTGTCAAGGTTAAATGAGTTTATACATGGAAAGAACAAAAGTGGACAATATTTAAATTGAATAAGACAAAACTTTACTGAATTGTCCACGTATTTGTTCGCTGCGCCAATTTTGCAAAGTAAAATTGTGTGCAACATTTGCCGAAGGCTTTATATTATAGGAAAATCTGTGATTTTTCCTATAATATAAAACAGCACGGCGGAGAACTCCCCGCCGTGCCAAAAAATATTAACTTCGGTTGCTGTAATCAGGAGTTCTTAAACCCCTTAACAATAGCTTTCAGGAAATAGCTGACGGAGCGTTCCTCCATGTCAACATCATGCTTCTCGCACCATTCCTTGATCTCCTCGTTCATCTTGCTCTTGATTGCTGTCTGGGTAAGCCGGCCATATGCCTGATCATACTTGCTCTGCAGCACAGGAATAAGCTTTTTCACATTGCTCCGTCCTGTTTCGATGCACTCTTTTGCCGCCTGCTTCAGAATGTCACTGGCAACTTCCAGTTTAACAAACAGCTCGTCCAGAGTTTCGGATTCTTCGATGGCCTTCAGAAAATTGATTCCTTTTGCAGGCTGCTCCTCGTCCTCCATCTCTCCCGCATAATACTCTGCAGCAGAATCGATGATGGGCTGAATTACTTCCAAGTTGGTTACTCTTCCGACAATCAGACCGCCTGATCCTTTGATGAAATCTTTACGTTCCAGTCCGAATGCAAAGACATCTACCAGAGTTACTACGTCCCGGTATGTGCTGTTCCTGAAGATGATGTCCTCTCCTTTTCTCAGGTGAATAGTAATGGAGTCATCTTCTTCCGGTTTAGCCTCAGCCAGCTTCAATAGCGCCACATCAAACTTATTATCATTTTTTGCAACGATAACAGCATGCACAGCTTTCTTTTCGCCTTTCACCCGGATAACAGTTCCAACATTGAGATCGTAGCCGACAATTACTCTACGCTCTTCCAATGTAGGTTCTCCAGTAGGAGATTTTTCCTCCGGAACCTCCTGAGCAGACTCTGCTGCCTGAATAACTTCCTCATACGGTTTGTGATCCACGTTATCAATATCGAATTTTTCTCCGATTCTTCTCAGATCCTTGAGGTTGCCGACCTGCACTACTCCAGTTTTCAGATTGATTCTGGCATAGCCCATACCAAGCAGATTCCGCAGATCGTTGATAGCCTTCTCAGAAAGTTTCACATTATAAAACATACTTTGTCCTCCTTAAAATTGTTTACTGGTTTGAAATGTTTACAACGAGTTACTAAAAGATTTTTTCTCCTTTCATAGTATTGTTTTTTACAACTTCCTTGTTATACTTTTTAATAGTCTTATGCAGAAAATCATTTGCATAATAACTATTCCAAGCTCAATTATTATTATACCACAAACGCAACAATTTGTAAATATTTTATGTAAATTTATGGAATTTAAAAAATTGGGCTTTTTCAATCCCAATTCTTAACTAGTTTACTTGTTGACCTTCCTTTATCCAAACAGAAACACTTCCATCTTTACAATAAAAAATTCCATTTCCATCATTATCTACATATACTGGTTCTGTCATATTTCCTGTGCAATCATAAAATGTTGTATTAGCCAATTTTTTTCCAACATTCATTTGCATGCATCCGCCATTTTTATCAGACATAACTACTGCTAATCCTGAATTTGGATGATCATAATCTCCAAGTCTTGTAAATCCAACAATATCTTTATCATAAAAATAATCTATTTGTTCTCCATATGCAAAATATTTTCTTATTTTCATAAATAAATCTAACATTTCTCTTTTTGGAGATACTTGTTTTTCTGGTATTCCATAATAATCACCATAAAATACACATGGAAATCCATCTTTTCTTAATAAAATAAGTGCATATGCTAATGGTTTAAACCAATCTAATATCCAAGATTCTAAAGCTTGACCTGGTTCTGTATCATGATTATCAACAAATGTTACTGCTTTTGTAGGATTTGTTCCTACTATTGTTCCATCAAATATATGACTCATATTGAAGTCGCCATTACTTATTGATGCTCTATATAAATTATAGTGTAATGGAACATCAAATAATGACATACATCCATTTGTTTTACCTATGTATTCATTAATTACATCTATATTTGAACTCCAATATTCACCAACAGCAAAATATCTTTTATCTGTATCTCTTCCCATTTCCCATAGCCATTCTGGATAAAATTCTGCTCTAATATGTTTTACTGCATCTAATCTGAATCCATCTACTAATGTTGTATTTGTATACCATTTTCCCCATTTCTTTAGTTCTTTAACAACATCAACATTATTTAAATCTATATCTGCTCCCATTAAATAATCATAGTTTCCATTTTCTTTATCAACATCTTCATCCCAATGTTTTCCATAAAACTTATAAATTGCCGCTGTTCCTGTATTTTCATCCCAATCAATACCATGAAAATGAGTCCAGTTCCATTTAAAATTTGAATATGCATCTCCTCTTCCTGGAAATGTATATTTAGTCCATACTCTAATTGTTTTAGCTTCTGTTAAACTTATATTTCTATTTGATGCATCATCTTCAACTGCTAAAACATCTTCTGTTTCATCTGCTCCCATTTTATGATTTAAAACAACATCTGCTAAAACTTTTATATTATTTTCATGCAATACTTTTATTGCTTGAATATATTCATCCTTTGTTCCATACTTTGTTGGAATAGCTCCTTTTTGGTCAAATTCTCCTAAATCATATAAATCATATACTCCATATCCAACATCTTCCTTACCACTGGCACCTTTATATGCTGGTGGCAACCATAGATGTGTTATTCCTATGTTTTCTAAATGTTTTGATTCTTTTGTAAGCTTATTCCAAAGTGTAGAATCACTAGGTAAATACCATTCAAAATATTGCATCATAGTATTGTTGCTAGACAAATCTATCACTCCTAATCTTTTTATTTTAATAATTTAATTATTTCTTCTTTATGATTCATTATAGTTTGATATCCTGTTTCTACTAAGTTTATCTGCATTATCAATTTCAAGTAAACTTGCTCCTCTTGCATCTATTTCTATTGCTAAATCAGCTTCTTTTTGAGCTTTTCTTACATCTTTTAATGAAAAAATATCTACTGTTCTTAATAAAATAGCTAAAATATTATCTTCAGGTTCATAATCATCAATTCTAAAACTTAATGCAAGTGTTTTATCTGCTCCCATATCTTTTAAAATTTTTACAGGTAAATTATCTTTTGTTCCACCATCTATAAAATTATATTTTCCATAATCACATGGTGTAAAAACTCCTGGAAAAGACATACTTGCTCTAGTTGCTTTTGCAATTGGTGCATCATATATATAATCAATATCATCATCTTTTAAATCATACTTTTTAGATAAAAATATACATTCTTTTGTTGATATTGTATCAACAGTAGCAATTGCATATGGTATTTCTATTTGATTCATATTTGTTATGTTTTTATCTTTTGAAACATTTTTTACTAAATTTTCTATGTTTTCACCATCTATTAATCCAGAAATTTTAGCAATACCTGAAGTTAAATATGTATAACCAGCTTTAAAAATTGGTTTTTTCTTTATAGTAGTAAGTAATTTATAATTCTCAAGTGTTCTTGTTTTTATTTCTTCTACGCTATATCCCATTGCATAAAATGTAGCGAATATACTTCCAGAACTAGTTCCAGATAAGTAATCTATTTTTATTCCTAATTCTTCTAATGCTTTTAAGGCTCCTATGTGTGCTAATCCTTTTAAGCCTCCTCCTGCCAATGCCACTCCTAAACTCATGTTATGCTTCTTCCTCTCCGTTTCTTTTAACATATAATGTTTGTGTTGGATATGCTAAATCAATATTTTCTTTTTCGACTAAAAATAGTAAACTGCATAAAACATCTTGTTTTGCTTTTAAAAATGGTCCATATTCTGATTCTCTTAAAAATAGAACTATTTTTATATCATTACTACAAGCAGTTATATCTATTAAACTAACTTGTATTGTTTCTTTTATAACTTTTGGGTCATTTTCTAAAACAACTCTTATTTCTTTAACAATTTTTTTAATTTTTTCTGACGGAGTTTCTAAACTTAAATTTAGAACACATTCAAATCTTCTACTTGTTAATCTATTCCAATTAACTACATAAGATGATGTAATTACAGAATTTGGAATTGTAACTACTGAATTATTAAATGATTTTATACGAGTACTTCTAAATGTGATATCTATTACAGTTCCTTGATATTGATCTACTTCAATCCAATCTCCTATAACAAATGGTTTATCAGTTAAAATAACAACACCACTTATTAAACTTTTTACTAGTTCTTGTGCAGCAAGTGCTATCGCTGCTGAAGCAAATCCTAATGCAGTAAGTAAGCTACTTAATTCTGGAGCATATCCCATTTCCGCAATACAAATAAATAAATATATTGCCCATATAATGAATTTAGCAATTTGACATAAAAACATATTTACAGTTTTATTTGTAGGATCTCTAAAAAATCTTTTCAAAAATATTGAATCGCTACTAATTAAACTTGTAAGTATTCTGAAAATATAAAATATAATTACTAATTTATATATTTTATTCATTATGTATAATACTTGCGCACTTGTAGGTAATATTTTTATCATACAATATATACCAATTAATATAAACATTATATTTAATGGTCTATACATACTACTATCTTTTGGACTTTTTCTACTTTTAATAAGCTTATAATAACTTTTTATTATAATTCTTGAAAAAATCTTTCTAAAAATAACAAAAAATAATAATACTGCAATTGCTATTTGTATATCAAAAATTTTTAGTAAATCATTTAAATTTATTGAAGATATCATTTGTTTTAGATTTTCCATTTAATCCTCCGTTACAATAATACACAATTATTATATATTAAACAGAAAAAAAAGTATACCTTTTTGAAAAAATTTAAAAACTATAACTTACTCTAGAAAAAAATAAAGTAGATGTGACATATATATACCAAATCTACTTTATTTTTCATATTTAATTATTTTGTTTGTAATACTCTGCAATTAGCTTGTCCAATTCAACACTTACCTTATATATTTTAGAGTAATCTTCCCCGTCAGAAATGCATTTGTTTAACTCGTCTCTCAATTTACAAATTTGTTCATCTAACATATTATCACTCTCCTATTCCTAATAATTTTATTTTTTATGTTTGTACTCTTTTGTGTACACATTAAAAATAACACAGAATCACTCCAAAAGTCAACAAATTACAGGAATCTCAGTCATTTTTCGTAAGACATTTTTCGACATTATAGTCTAGACCTCTTGCATTTCAACTGCATTGCAATTTTCTCTTTTTATCTATTTATTTTCTTCTTTAGACACTTTTTTTAATTTCTTATAATTACACATAATAATTATAAATGATGTTACAAAGACTATTAACGAAATTATTTGTGAAATCCTAAAATTAAATATCATTAAACTATCTATTCTAATTCCTTCTAAAAAAAATCTTATTCCAGAATAAAATAAACAATAGTACAATAAAATTTGTCCTTTAAATTTTGTCGAATTTTGTAATTTTTTTAAAACCAAAAATATTATTAATGTAGCAATTGATTCATAAAAAAACACTGGATGTACTTCAATATATCCTTGTACAGTTTGTATTCCCATCCTAAATAAACTTGTAGTTTGTATTCCATAGGCTTCAATATTAAAAAAGTTTCCAAATCTGCCGATACATTGTGCAATAGCTACATAAGGAATTACATAGTCTAGAAAATTCAAAATATTTATTTTTTTAATTTTGCAATAAATGCTAATTGCTATACCGCCAAAAATTAATCCACCATATATTGCTAATCCACCATTTCTAAAATTTAAAATTTCAAAAGTATTTTTAGAATAATAGTCTAAATTAAATAGTACATAGTAAAACCTAGCTCCTATCGTACCGATCACAATTCCAATTATTGTACATAATAATACATCATTATAATCAATATTAAATTTATTATTTGAAAATCTGCATAAAAATAATGCAATCACAATTCCTAAAACAATGCATACAGCATAGCTATAAATTGGAATTCCAAACAATAAAAATGCAATTTGAGATATTTCAAAACTTAAATTTAATCCTGGAAATACCACTTTATTCATTGTATTATCACCTACTACATTTATTTTATAATTGATACTACTTTTAAATCATCTACAAATATTTCTTTTAAAACTTGCTCTAAATATGATTTATCTATTTCTTTAACAGCTTTAAAATAATCTAATGAATTTATATTTTTAAAGTAATCTGAAACTATTGCTGTTGCAATATTAGATACTTCATTATAATCTTTTACAATCTCACCATAAATTTTCTTTTTAGCTCTTTCGAAATCTTCTTCACTAATTCCTTCTTGCTTTGCTTTTTCAATCGCATTTGTAATTTCTTTTATAACCTCTTCTTGCTCATCAGATTGAAATTGAATCATAACATGAGCATATGTTTTTGAAAATTCATAATCGATTGATGGTTCAGATAATAATTTTCCTTCCTCATATAATTTTTTATACGTATCTGTACTTTTTCCAAATAGAATTGTACCTAACATATCTATTGCTAAATCTTTTTTTATTTTATTTGATGTTAAATCATTATCTTTATATGCCATTAAAACTAGTGGCATACTTATATTCATTTGTTTTTCTACATATGATTTTACAATTTCTTTTGGTTCTTGATTATATTTTCTATTTGTTTTTTGTTCTTGATTTTTCATGGTAATTTTAGATTTTACCTTTTCTAAAATCTCTTTTGGCTCAAAATCACCTGTAAGAACAATGATCATGTTGTCTGGTCTATAAAAAGAATTATATATTTTGTATAATTTTTCTTTATCAATTTCAGCTATTGTTTCTACAGTTCCTGCAACATCTATATTTATTTCATTATTTTTGTACATTGCTTTCATTGCATTCATGTATACTTTCCATTCCGGATAATCATCATACATCATTATTTCTTGTTCAATAATACCACGTTCTTTTTCAACATTTTCATCTGTAAAATATGGATTTTGTACATAATTCATAAATTCATCTAATGCCTCATCAAAATGATCTGTACATTCATATAAATATGCTGTATGATCATTTGTAGTATAAGCATTTGCATCTACACCAATTGATGTAAGAACATCTAAACTATTTCTTCCATTTTCTTGTTCAAACAATTTATGTTCTAAGTAATGTGCAATTCCATCTGGAACAATAGTTAATTCTTTTTCACCTGGAGCATAAAATTTATTATCTATAGAACCAAAATTTGTACTCCAAACAATATATTTTTTTCTTGTTTTTTTGGGTAAAACCATTACTACTAATCCATTATCTAGTTTTTCTGTATATAATTTTTCTTTTATTTGATTATTCTCAATAACTTGCACTATTTGCCTCCTATTAATTATTTTTTGTTAAGAAGTATATTGTATTTATATCTATAGAATTTGCAAATTCAACAATTTCTTCTTTTGAAACTTTATTAATATTATCCATATATTCTTGTATTGATAAATTTGTTTTTGAAATTTCTTGACCAATATAGTATATAATTTCTGTATCTTGTTCTTCTTCTACATTCTTTATTCCAGCAATTAAAAATGTTTTTGCATTATTAATATCATCTTCTGAAAATTCACCTTTTTTCATATTTTCTAATTGAACTTTTATAAGTTCAACTGCTTTTTCATAATTTTCAATTTGAATTCCACATCTTATAAAAATATTATTTTTTTGCTTGAAAAATACACTTTTTGCAGAATATGCTAGACCTGCCTTTTCTCTTACATTTTGAAACATCATTGAGTTTGCACCATTTCCTAAAATACTGTTATATACATTTCCTATAGCACGTACATTTTCTTGCTTTGAAGTTATATCTAATCCTATTACAAGTTTTCCCTGAGTAACATCCATTTGCTCTTGTACTTCTCTTATGTTTTCCACTTTTTGTTTACCATCTGTGGAATCTAATACATAATTTTCTTCTCTAGGATTTAGTTTTCTTATATTTTCATTATTATCTAATAAAGCTTTTAATTTTTCTTCATTAATATTTCCAGAAATAAATAAATCTATTTTACTATTAGATATTAACCAATTATAATATTCTGAAATATCTTGTATTGTAATCTTATCTACGTCTTCTACATATCCATATTTATAAAGTCCAAATCCAATTTCTCCATACATATTAGAAATACATGCTTCTAAGCTATATGCATCTTTATCATCAATTTTACTTTCAATAACATCTTTTAAATTTTCTTTTTCAACATTTAAAAATTCTTCATTTAGCATTCCATTTACTTGAATTGGATTAAAAACCAAATCCAATAAATTATCTATATTCATTTTTAATATATCTTCGCCATTTAAAGCGTACTCATTGCTTATTGATTCTATACAAAACTTAAGAACAACATTATCTCCCATTTTATCAACACCACAATTAAAACTTGCTCCATACATGTTTTCAAGTTCTTTACTTATTAAATATTGATTTGGTAATTTGGCATTCCCTCTTCTAAGCATAAATGGAATTAGCGCATTTTTAGTAACAGTTTCTCTTTTTAATGGTGTTGTTATTATCATACAAGTTAAATCTGTTTTATATAAATCTGTTTTTATAAAATGTGCTTTAATTCCTTTTTTTAATTCAACACTTGATTTACTCATTAAATTCTCCTTTATTTTTAAATAGTATTAACTTATTTTTCCAAAATTATACTATTTATATAATTCATTTATGACTTTTGATATATATTATCATAACCAATTTTGGATTACAATTAAAAAGTAAAAATCGAAATTAGTATACATAACTAGACATTATACACTTAGTATGATATAATATCGAAGATTTCGTTATCAACGAAAGGTTACTAATAAACTCCACAAACAATTATAAGGAGGAAATACTATGCGGTTACTTAAAGTTTCTCAAAAGCTTGTATTCAAGGAGAATTCAAAATCTGGTGTCTTTTTAAAAGGTGAAGAAGTTGTTTTCTCTGGATATCTGACCGGATATGGCTGTGTTCTTCAAGGATACCTTAAACGTGAGCCTATAACTTGTAATGACATTACTTTGTATGTTAAAGCACACTGGGATAACGTTCGGCGTGAATTAGTTTTACTTGAAGCAACAAAAAATAACTGTGGGTATCATGAGCCTATGGCATTTTGTTGCTATATCCCATATGTAAGTCTCGCTCCCAACGAAGGCGATGGATTCCTTGATGATACCAACGGCGCCGAAAATAAAGATTTCTTTTTTATTAACGGTAATTATATCGCCACTGCAACTATCAAAATCGAAAAGATTCGTGAGTATACCAATGATGGCGATTTAAACGATGCCTTCTTCATTGCTGAAAGGAAGATTAACCGAATGATAAACAGATATTATCTGGCTAAATATGATAAGAAATTACATTTTGGAAATCTGTTTAACAGAGTAGCTCCTCACTGGTGTGGTGCGAAGCTCAGCGGACTGATGGGAGCTTCCCCAAAATAAGAATCGCATAAAGCGGTGTTCCTTTAAATAGGGACACCGCTTTTGAATTTATATGTTTATGATATAAATTTGAATAGTATTTATTCTATGTATTGCAATATTTTTTTACAAATATCAATATTATGCAAAATCTTATTAGCTTTCTCTTTATTTTTGGTATAAAATATCACTTTTTCAATTATATATATGTATAATATTTCTAAAATTAATGTTTTTTCTTCTCTATAATATTGAGAAGTTAATGTAAAAACTTCATCAAATTTATTATTATCATTTAAATTAATATTATCTAATTCACTCCTTATAAATTGAGCAACTTCTAGAACTCTTTCTCCAATTACTCCATGTGGATCTATTGCTTTCCATCCATTTTCTGACTTTAATATATTCTTATGATGCAAATCATTATGCAAAATATATTTTGGCAAGTTTGCATTATGCATTTTATCATATATATTATTAGCTTTATCTATCATCCATAATATATCTAGAAAATTGTTCTTATTTTGATAAGCATATTCTATTTTACTTTTGAATATCTCGTTAAAAGTTAAATATTGTTCTGTATTGTTTAAAAGCTCTATTGGAATTAAAAGATTGTCAGATATATTAGTAAATATTTTAATTCTTTCTTTTAAATCATTTACTGTTATTAAATTGTCCCCTGGAAAAATTCTTTCCAATATTATTACTTTATCTTCTTCAGAATAATAATAACATTTTGGAAAATATTTAGAAGAATAATACTTTATTGTATTCATTTCAGAAATTGTTGTTTGACTTGGTGAACCTATTTTTACTACTATATTGCCAAACTTATTTGATTCTGCAAATAATACTACATTCACACCCAATTTATCAACTAATCTTATGTTTTTTAATTCAAATTTATTTTTATATTTCTCAATTATATTATCTATATTTTTTAACCAATCATTACCAGTTTCACCATATCGATTTTTTATTCTAGTTATAAAACTTTCTGGCAGATTTATCATATTTTTCACCTCTAATAACAGTTTACAATACAAATTTAATTCTGATATTAAATTATAGCAGTATATATGAATTCTTTTTATTTTAATTTTTACGTTTTTGATTTGAAAAATTATCATCATCATAAATAATATTTCTCTTAATATTTTCTAAAACATTTCTTATACGAACTATAATATTTTCAGGTAATTCATTTATTTTAAACCATCTTAAATCGTCACATTTATTTGGTTCCTTAATTTGAGGTATTCCTTCATATTTTGTAGCTTCAAAGAATACATTTAAATAATCATCTTGATATGGATGTATAATAGCAACCATTTTTAAATCTTCTTCTTTTACATCTATACCAATTTCTTCTTTAGCTTCTCTTATTGTAGCATGAGCTAGTGTTTCTCCTTTTTCTAAGTGGCCACTGCATGCCATATCATACATATTATCCATATAGCCAGTATTCACTCTCTCTTGTAATAATATTTCTTTCTCTCCATTATTTTCTCTAGTAAGCATTAAAAAAACTGCCACTCTAGTTTGATATCTTTCCTTTTTCATTTTATTTCCTTTCAAACTCCAATTTCATTATGTATTATATATGTATTTAATTTAATGTTCAATTACTACATCAACATTATCTTTCAATTTATTTTTTTCTACAATAGCATAAAATATATTGTTTTCACTTTCATAATAATTGCTACGTTTTCCATCTTTTGGTTCTTCACCAGGTCCCACATAATGTATTATTGGATTTTCTTTTTGTTTCATAATAATATGTGTTGCCAAATCTGTAGTTGTTACATCATATACATATAAATCTACTTCATCTTTTGGTTTAAGATTTTCAACAGTAACAATAATTAAAAATGATTCTTTAAAATCTTTTTCATTCATTTCAGGAATTCTAATTCTAGCACTATATTTATTATAATCATCCATATTAGTTATAATTTTGTGATATAATCCTGAATCATTATTCCATATCATATCACTATCTATTAAACTTATATCAGCATTTGAAGAAACAGCATCTAAGCTCCATAATCCATCGCTTATAAATTCTCCTCTATCTTTTATATAGGAATTTGCATTAGCTCTTCTATCAATAATTTCATGAGTTACATTATTACCTTCGCTACGATCAGTATCTAATTTTATTTCCTTAACACGTAATTTTTCATTTTCATCTTTGGCAAGAGTAATATTGAATGCTCTAAATTCATTTTTTCTATTTAAAACTCTAGATTCAGTTTCTTCTTTATTCATTCCATCTGATGAAAAAATTCTTTTCCAGTCTTTCATCATTTGATTATCATTTTCTTCATAGGCGTATACTGCGCAATTATAGTCCATACTTCCCATTATATCTCTACTATCAGTATATTCAATTACATTTACAATATATTGCCCTGCTTCTTTCTTTATATAATCAATAGCATATTCTACAGTAATTAAATCTCCTGTTATAAGTAATGAATATTTACCTGGAACACCAAAAGTTTCAGACGGAGTTAATATTGTTTCAAACTCTGGTTCATCTTTTTCTACATCTAATTGTAATTCATCACCAAATATATTTACTAAGTATTCTTCAATTTCTTCTTTAGTAAACATATTATCTTCACTTCCATATCCAGTATTTTTTACTTTTAAATGTGCATAAATCCAATATCTATCTGCATTATTTATTCCTGAAAATTCTGGTAATGTATAAGTAAAAAATTGATTACATATTTCATCTATATATTCACTTATTTCTGCTTTTTCCTCTTCTGTTATTGGCTCTGCATTATCATTTTTAGGAAATATACTCATATCAGAAAATGATGGTAATTCTTCTACATTTTCTACTTTTATAAACACAAAACCTGCTACCACTCCAACAACAATGATTAGCAATATTATACTTAAAATTATGCTTGTAGATTTTCTTTTTATCATAAGTATACGTCTTTCCATGTTTTTTCCAGTATCAGACATACATAACATACTTGCTGTATAATTTTCCTCAATACGATTTCTCAAAAGGTTAATTAATACCATTCCATATTGTTTTACTTCATCTTTATTTAAATTTTTAGAAGCTAACTCGTCTGCACCAATTTCTATATCTTGTCTAATTTTTTTAAATAGAAACCAAACAATTGGATTAAACCAATGAATTGATAATATGCATAATAATACAAAATTAAATAATATATCTTTTCTCTTATAATGTGATAATTCATGTAAGAAAATATATTTTATTGTTTCATTATCTTCTTCTAACATTTGCTCTGTTATTAATATGGATGGATTAAATATTCCAAAGATACTTGGTACTTTTTTATATTTTTGAAGAATTATTTTTACATTTTTCTTAATATGTAAGTGTCGTTTAGCCTCTAATAAAATGTTTTGCAGTCTTTCATCTCTATATACATTTCTCGTAATTCTTCTATTTATTTTTCTTATTCCACTAAAAAAAGTTACTAAAAAAGAAAATGTTCCTAATAACCAAATTGTAGGTAAAATAATATTTAAAACTATATATTTAGTTGATAATGAAGTTTTAATATTTAAGTAATTTTTATTATCACTTTGTAGATTTTCTGTCTTATCTACATTATGCAAATTTTCTTCTTTATTATCAATATTTACAAAACTTCTATCAGAATATTGATTATAGTTTCCAATATATTTTATATCTTCCACTTTATTAATTAATTCATTTGGAATTACTGGAGTTGTAGCAGTTTGTATTTCAAATCTAATTGGTACTAAAAGTGTTACTAGTGCAATAATCCACATTATACATTTCCATTTACCTGAAATTTTGCTATCAAAAATATTTCTTATAAAATAAATTATTAATCCTACAATGCTCCCTACAACTGTCATATATAATACTTGATAAAATATTGGAGAAATAAAATCTATTTTCATTAGTATTTCTTGAAACATAATTATTCCTCACTTTCTAATATATCAACTAACTTTTTTAATTCATCTTTAGTTACAGTTTCATCTTCTACAAAGTTAAGTATTAGTTTTTTTATATTTCCTTTATATATATTCTTTAAAAAAGATTGGTTAGCTAAAGATAAATATTCTTTTTCTGTTATTGTAGTAGTATATACTACCTCTTGATTACTATTTTTTTGAGAAAATATAGTACCTTTATCAACTAGTCTATGAATAAGAGTTTTTACTGTATTTCTGTTTCGCTTTTTTACTTTGCTTAATTCTTCTATAATTTGAGCAAGTCCACAATCACCATTATCCCAAAGAACCTGAATTATCTCTAATTCTGCATTTGTTATATTATACTTATCTTTCATATTTGCTCCTTTAAATATAAAATAAACCAGATTACAATTGTAATCTTCTTATTGTAAGTTTACAATTGTAATCTGGTTTTGTCAATATATTTTTTTATAATATTTTTATCTTTATAAAAAATTTATTATACTATTACTTTGTCAATATACAAATTTTCATCTTCATCTTTTTTTACTTTTAATACAAAACCAAATTTATTAAGTTCTGTACATAAATAAAAATCTCTTTCTGGAAAATCTTTTTGCTTTACAACATCAAAAAATTTAGAACCAGTAGTTATTTTCAACTTTTCAATTTCTTCTTCCAAATTATTTAATGGATTATTTTCTAACATACTTTTTATATATTTTGCACACAATACATCTTCATCAAATGGCTGTTCTCCTGGTCTACTTAAAGCTAATAAAGAAACTTCATCTATTTTATTTTGAATAATATACCTAACTATTGCTTTTGCATTAACTAAACTACCAGTTATAATTTCTTTGGCATTTATAGCTCTAACAATTCCTTGTGTACCACAACTTGTTGTATGTATAATTGTTTTTTCTGAAAAATCTATATTTTCAATTTGCGAAGGAGAATTACCATAATCAAATCCTGGTAATATAATTCCATTTCTTTCCCCTATTAAAATACAATTATTATCTTTATTTTTATAATCATATGCTATTTGCATATCACCAACAGGAATTAATTTTTTTGCACCATTATTAATTAAATATGGTTCAACTGTAAATGCTCTAAATACATCTATAACTACTGTTAATCCTGTTGCAAGTTTTGCATCATTTATTATTTTTATATTCATATTATTCACTCCTAAAAATCACTTAATTAAAATGTCACAGTAATATTACTTACATTTTTTCTTATTATACAGTAAAAATTGCTTAGCTGCTTTGTATTTTCTTTAAACATTGGGATGTTCACATTCTATAACTTCAGCATCTTCAGGAATAATTACATCATAAATTGTATCTCCCCTAAAAATAAATCTTAATATCTTATCTTCAGTTGAAAAATTAAAACCTCCTATATATTCAGGAGTAGTTGCTGTTGGATTCTATATATTCGCAACGTTAATTTCATTTATTTTATATTTAAATCCATTTGCAATAGATGTTAAACCATCTATTGCTTTAACATATTTCTTCATATCTATAAAACTCTCTTTAATCAATTTCATTTTAAAAGTCTATATTTATATTCTGTTTGACTTTTCTCAAATTAATGCTATAATATTATTAAGGAAACGAAATCCACGAAAGTGGTTGCCGTATAAATGATAATAACCATTCGCCCGTGCAAAGCAGAATGGTTATTTTTTATTGTCTATGTAGTAAATAACAGATGATGCCTAGCAAGACAAAAATTATAATAGTCAGTCCTATCATTCCATAGAATAATAGGTAAATAATTATTACTAAAGCTGATTCTACCATATAGCATCACCTCCATATATCAGTCTTACAACAAAAAGTCGTAGAGGATTGTGTAATACCTAAGAAGTTAAAGGTGGCCACTCACTCCGCTTATTTCATTTTCTATATTTGGCAGTATATAACATTATTTAATAAAGTACAAGTAAGTATTTGAACATAAAATAAAAAAACGAGAAAACAATGATCATTCAAAGTTTTCTCGTCTTTTATTTGGAGGCGCCTATCGGAGTCGGACCGATCATCAGAGTTTTGCAGACTCGTGCCTTACCGCTTGGCTAAGGCGCCATAAATTAAAAAAACTCAAGTTTTTTTGGAGCAGGTAACGGGAATCGGACCCGTAACTAATCCTTGGCAAGGATTTATTTTACCACTAAACTATACCTGCATTTTACAACTGAGCTCATTATGTATTACATTTAAAGCATAACTATAATAACAGAAAAAAAAGTAAAAGTCAAGTTAATAATATAATATTCTTTAAATTTTAAAAAATTACATTTTTATAAAAAAATTTTTATTTCTATATCATTTATCAACAACTAATCTTCTAATTTTATAGAATTATTGACATATCTAATAAAATTTTATATTATATTCATGAAAACAAAAACAACTTTGTGGCTATATGAAAAGGAGTGATCTTATGATTATACGGTTACCCGAAAACTACTTTTATACTGCACGTGGACCAGATGATTATGCTTATGTAAGAAACAATATTCTTTATATTGAAGGATTTGTTAATTTTGAGCATTTAATGTACAACCTGTCTTATACTATAAATGGATTTGATCAATGTTATTATTGTGGATGTGCATTAACACGTTCCAATAGAACTTTAGATCATATTCATCCTCGGAGATGGGGTGGCATTAGTTTACCAGAAAATTTGGTTCCAAGCTGTAAAAATTGCAACGGAAAGAAAACTGACATGACATTAGAGCAATTTATAATATTTGAAAAAATTAATAATTCTGCTAAGCAACATGATTTTTACCAAAAGTGTATTCAGGAAAATGAAGATTTTATGAGAAGTCGGAAATTTCTTATTCCTGATAACTGGGTTTGTATGTACGATGCTAGCAAATTAATTAATTCCCTTTCCTTTAAATTTCTTGAAATGTCCAAAATGGAAAAACTTGAAGACTACTACAATAGGATTGGTCAATATACACATCCTATAGTTGTATCTTCAAATGGTTGGCTTTTCAAAGGAAAGCATATTTTATATCATGCTCGCAAAATTCATCGTCCTATCGTTCCTGCAATTGTTCTTGAAAATGTTGAAGTAATAATGAATTCCCCTTGATTCTTTCAGGGGGATTCTTCATCTTTACATATATTTTTTATAAATATTGTATTTAAATTTTGTTTATGATATGATTTTATATATTAAATAATTGAAGGAGATACACAAATGATAAAAAATGATATTGATACTAAAACAACTGTAAGTCAAATAATTAAAGGCTTTGTTTCCTATACTATTCTTGTTGGATTTATTTGTTTTGTTATATTATTGATAATGAATAATTTACTAAGTAATTTTTCTGGAACTTCTACAAGAGGCCTATATATAACATTGCCATTAATAGCAATTATTCTACTATATTTTATAGTTCATGGAATATGCAAACTAAGTACTTATGATGTTTTTAAAAATTCAAAAACTAATCCAGATAATTATAAGAAAATTGTTAAATATTTAAATATATTTTTTATTATTTGCATAATCCTTTCTATTTGCGTATTTTTAGAATTGCTTTACTTGAATTTAGCTTATCAAACAAAAACAATTGAATACTCTATTTTAAAGTATAAAGTTGTTTTTTCAGATGAACATGTTTCTAATTTAGCTAATGATATGATAAATAGTTACAACTTTTCTAAAACTAACCTAGTAATTTCTACAGTTATTTTAGTAATTGGTCTTTCAGTTTCAATTCTTTCTTTAATACCATATCAAAGAAAAATGATTCTAAAATACAACAAGTATGAAGAAAACTAATTTTTAAATTAAATTTATTAAGAACTTTATAAAAATAAAGTTCTTTTTTTGTAATATTTTTAAAAAAATTTAATAAACTCAAATATAAAGTTATTTGTGAACATCAAAAATAGCTTTATTTAATGTGAAAATAAATTTTAAAGGATTTTTTATGGATATTGGAATAATTAGTTTTTATGGACTTATTTTTGGAATTTTAGGGACTTCACTTGGAGGATTTATTGGAGCATTTTTAAATATAAAATCTAATAAATTTCTTAGTTTTATATTAGAATTTGCAGCTGGATTAATGACTGCAATTGTTTGTTTTGATTTAATTCCAGAAGCACTTAAAATTGTTAATATTACTGAATGTATTTTTGGAATTTTTATTGGTATTATTTCTATGATTTTCTGTGATAATATTGTTAATTCTAGATATAAAGGTGATAAAAAGCAGTCAAATAACCTTTTAAAAACAGGTATTATTATAGCTATTGGACTCGCAATTCATAATTTCCCTGAAGGATTGGCAATAGGAGCAGGTTTTGAATCTTCAAGTACTCTTGGATTTAAACTAGCTATTGCCATTGCCCTTCACGATATACCTGAAGGTGTATCTATTTCTTTACCGCTAAAAAGTGCTGGAACAACAAGGTACAAAGCTATACTTATAACATTTCTTTCTGGATTAACAACAGGTATTGGAGCATTCGCTCGGCTCTATTTTAGGAAGTATTTCATTAGATTTAATTGGAATTTCTCTTGCCTTTGCTGCTGGTGCAATGCTTTACATTGTTTCTTGTGAACTAATTCCCGAGTCTAAAAATATGTATAAAGGAAGATTTGCTTCTCTTGGAAATATGTTAGGATTAGTTATGGGAATACTTGCACAGTTAATCTGAAAAATAAGAGGCAATTTTGCTTTTCTATCTAAAATTAAAAGTTACTATATAATTTTTATAAAGTTCAGGGCCTAAATGGCGGGCACCAATTTTGCTGGAACCTTCCAGCAAATATTGGGCAAAACTTTAGAAAAATTCATATAGTAACTTTTAATTTATGTTTTTATTCATTATTTCCTTTTAATTTTTCAGCTCTATCTGTGGCAATTAAATTATCTACCATTTCATCCATATCTCCGTTTAAGAAGTTTTCCATTTGGAAAATACTAAATCCAATTCTATGGTCTGTAATTCTTCCTTGTGGATAATTATATGTTCTTATTTTTTCACTTCTATCTCCAGAACCTACTTGGCTTCTTCTTTCACTTGCAACAGCTTTTTCTTGTTTTTCTCTTTCTTGTTCATATATTCTTGAACGTAATAATCTCATTGCATATTCTCTATTTTGTAATTGAGATCTTTCTGTTTGACATTCTGCAACTATTCCTGTTGGTTCATGTATTAATCTAACTGCTGATGATGTTTTATTAACGTGTTGTCCTCCAGCACCAGAAGCTCTAAATACTTCCATTCTTACATCTGCTGGATTTATTTCTACTTCTACATCTTCTACTTCAGGTAAAACTGCAACAGTAGCTGTTGATGTATGAATTCTACCACTACTTTCTGTATCTGGAACTCTTTGAACTCTGTGCACTCCACTTTCAAATTTAAATCTGCTATATGCACCTTTTCCTGTTATCATAAAAGATATTTCTTTGTAGCCACCAATTCCTGTTTCATTTTCATTTATAACTTGAATTTGGAAATGTTTTCTTTCAGCATACATAGAATACATTCTAAATAATACACCTGCAAATAAAGCTGCTTCTTCTCCACCAGCTCCTGCTCTAATTTCACAAATAACGTTATTGTCATCATTAGGATCCTTTGGAATTAAAAGAATTTTTAATTCTTCTTCTAATTTTGGAAGTTTTTCTTTAGCTTCTAACATTTCCATTTCAGCTAATTCCTTCATTTCAGGATCATCAAGCATTTCTTTAGCTTCTTCTAAATTTCTGCTAACAGTTTTATATTCTCTATATTTTAAAACAATGTCTTCTATGTCGCTATGTTCCTTCATTAATTTTTTCCACTCATTTTGTCTTGAAATTACTTCTGGATCACTAATTAATCCATTTAGTTCTTCATATCTTTTTTCTACGTCTTCTAATCTTTGAAACATAAAAACCTCTTCCTTTTTATTTTAATATAATTATTTTTTAGTTTATAATTTAATATAAAGTATTTTATATATATAATATTAAATTACAACATTTATATTATAACCTAATTTTACCTAATTTTCAAGCTTTATTAAATTATAATCTATGTTTAAATTATCTAGAGCATTTTTTTCTCTATCTGAACATGTAAAAATTATAATTTGATTTTCTTTAAAATTATTTTCTATGTATCTTAAAATATTTGTTAATCTATCATTATCAAAATAAGCAAATGCTTCATCTAAAATTATTGGCATATTTTCATCTGATATTTCATTTAAAGCACTTAATCTTAATGATAAATACATTTGATCTATTGTTCCAACACTTAGTCTAGAAGCTGGTATATACCTACCATCTTCAACTTCTACGTTTAAGCCTTCATTATCTGTTACAATGACGTTTTTATATCTGTTATTAGAAACTTTTGAAATTATATCTGATAAATTTTGAGTAAACTTTGGACTAATATTTTCTTTTACTTGCGTATAAGCTTTTTCTAAACATTCTTTAGCAATATTATATGATTTATTTAAAGACATTAATTCGTCTCTTTCTTCTTCGGCTAGCATTAGTTCTTCTTCAATATTAGATAAACTTTCTAATTTTAAATTAATTTCTCTAGTATTGTTTTCCATTGCTTGCATTCTAAATTTAGAAGTATTTATTCTATTTTCTTTAAAATCTATTTCACGATTTATTTCATCATAACTTTTGCCTAAAAATTCTTCTATATATCCGATACTTATACTATTTTGATATTTTGATATTAGCTCTTCTCTATCTTTTTCAATTTCTTGTTCTAATTTTTTTTCTTTTTCTTCTGCTTCTTTTCTTTGTATTTCTTGATTTTGCTTTAAAATATCTATTTCATTTATTATTTTTTCTATTGATTCTTTTTGTGTTAATTTCATACTTGAAGCATGTTTTTTATCATTTAATATTTTAAATATTATTATTGTCATTGGTATTACTGGAATAATAGCTGCAAATTTAATTGAAGAAATTATTAGTAATATAGCAAAAACTATAAATAAAATTATTAAAGCAAAATAATATTTTTGTAAATTTGTTTTATTATTATTTTCATCAACTTTATTATTATCTATTTTTTTATTTAGCTCATTAATTTTATTATTATATTCTTTTTCTAAATTTTTGTTAAAATTAATTTCTGCACTTTTTATTCTATTATTATCAAGCTTAGCTTTTATTTCTTTCAGAAATTCCTTTTTTAATTCGTCTTCTTTTATTTCCTGACCTAAACGCTCTTTTTCTGATGAATTATCATAACTGTTTTCTCTATAGCTTTCCAAACTTAATTTTTGATCCATTAACCTACGAATTTTGGTTTCTACAAGGTTTATTGGCCTTTGTGATGTTCTTTCTGTTCCTACTTCTTCATTTTGCAATTTACTTATTTTATCCATAGACTTTTTATATGATATATTATCATCACCTGAAGAAATTAAATTACTTATTTTTTGTATAATACTTGCTTGACTTGATTTGCTAAGTCTTAACCCTTCCTGCTCTGATATTGCAGTATTATAAAACGTTTCTTCATCTATTCCTGTTTGTTCTTCAAAAAATTCTATTCCTTTTGTTTTATCTATTTTAAATGTTTTAGAAATATCTTCTTTATTTGAATTATATATAATTGGATTTTTCTTTTTAAATTCTCTATATACTTCAAAAGATTCTCCATTATCTAAAGTATAATTTATTTTTCCTGAGAATTCTTCTGTTTTCCATGGTTTATATTTATCGAAATCTGAAATATCTTTTCCATTCTTATTTTTTGAAGCACCATAAAACATACTTGAAATAAACTTTAACATACTTGACTTTCCAGACTCGTTTTCTCCAAATACGATGTTTATTCCATCGGATAGCTCTACATCTTTATTTTGCAATTTACCAAATCCATTTATTTTAAAATTATTTATTTTCAAATTTCTCACCTCTTTACATTGCTTCTAATCCTATTTCTATAGCTTTTTGATATTCTTCTTCTGTACATAATCCTTGTTCATACATGTTTAAAACTTCTTTTATAAAAATACCTTTTAGATTATTCTGTTTTGATAATTCTTCTAAGTTATAATTTAATTTAGTTTTATCTTTTACTTTTAATATATTTGTTTGTGATAATAGCCTTAAAATATCACGTGTATTTATTTCAAAATTTCTTTTTCCTATAAGAATTATTTTATACATTGTCATATTATTAAATGGATAAGTTATAATTCTTTCTATAAGGTCTTCTTTTGAATTAAGATTATCTACTAAAATTTCAACTTCATCAAATTTTCTTTCGTCAAGTTCTACAAAATCCATATTAAACTTATCTTTAGTTACTTCTCCAACTATCATCCCATGATTTCCAAGTTCATCAAAACCTAAAGAAATTGTAGAACCAGGATAATATATTCTGTTTGGATTGTCTAAATTATTTTTATGAACATGTCCTATTGCACAATAATCGAATCCTATAGAATTAAGTTTTGATTCTAATATTGGATTATATGAAAATCCTTCTTTATCCTTTGAACCATTTAAATCACAATGAGCAAGTAATATACTTGGTTTATTAGAATATGGTAATACAATGTTTTCTAAAGGTGATTCATTCATATAAAATTCATTAAATGCCATACCATATATATTTACATTTTCATCTTCATATCTTTCTATATTAGAATTCCTAAAAATATATACATTATCTCCAAAATCATAAGTATCATAATAAGAATTTTTTATGTATGGATCATGATTTCCAGGAGATATGAATATTTTGGTTTGTGGTATCTCACAAAATAATTTTGAAATATAGTCTATTGTAGATTTCTTTACATATTCGTGTTCATATAAATCTCCTGCTACAAATAAATATTCTACTTTATTTTCTTTTACATAGTCTATAACCTTTTTAAATGCATTTCTTTGCTCTATTCTTCTTTTATCACCTAAATTTTCTTTAGAATTTAAAGAAGTGAATGGCGCATCAAAATGCATGTCTGCAATATGTACAAATCTCATCTTACCATCTTCTTTCTCTTGTTTAGTTTTATAATTTTATCACACAGAAAAAATATAGTCAATCTTTTTGGCGAATATTTGTTCTTTTGTTGTATCATCTATCTTACAAATATAAATAGATTACACTCTTTATAATATAAAAGAGTATTAGTTCTTTTATTTACTAATACTCTTTCTATATGTATAATTTAAATTATTACTATTCTCGTCCTTGATCATCTTTACTATTTGACTTATTTTGTTGTTGATCATCCATGGCTTTTTGTTCAATCTTTTCACTTTTTGATATTGCAGAAGTTTCTAATTTTCCAAGAAAATTTGATGTAAAATCAACTCCACTTTTTACTAATCCAGCAATTCCGCCAATACCTTTAAATGCTCTTGATTCAACTCTATTTTTAGCTTTTGAAACATCATTTTTCACTTGTCCAATTTTTTCTCCTGCTGCCTTTTTAGCATCTCTTGCAGTTTCTGCAACACTTTCTTTTATTTCTCCAGCTTTTTCTACTACTGCTTTTTTAGCTTTTCCAGGAGCTTCTTTTACTGCTGTTTCTTTTGCTTTAACCCATTTTCTTATCTTTTTTAGATTTTTTGCAGCTTCCTTATATTGATGAGATTCTTTTACTTTATTTACTCCCTTAATTGTAAGTCTTGCGCCAAATCTTCCTGCCATAAATGGTAACGCTGCTGTCATTGCTGCTCCTTCTGCTACTGTATGTCCTACTTTTGTTGCGCCCTCTTTTACCTTATCAGCAGTATCTATAACTCCATCTCTTACTTGTGTAGCTTTTTTTATTGTTGCCTTTTTTACGTTTTGAGCAGTATCTACAACTCCGTCTCTTACTTGTGTGACCTTCTTTACTGTCGCTTTTTTCACATTTCTAGCTGTTTCTTTTCCATATTTTGCAACATTTTCTGCTGTATCTACTACTTTATCTTTAGCTTCTAAGCCATATATTGCTGCTGTTTCTGCTACATCGATTACTTTTCCTTTAACTTTGTCTTTGGCTTCCATTCCATATATAGCAGCAGTCTCTGCCACATCTGCCACTTTTCCTGTAGCTTCTAGTCCATATATAGCAGCTGTTTCTGCTACATCAATTACTTTATCCTTAGCATTTTTAGCTGTTTTTACTGCACTTTCTTTAGCATTATGCCCAAATTCTTTTATACTTTTTGCTTTATCTGAAAACCATTTTTCTACTGCTTTTAATCCTTTTTGTGTTGTTCCTTTTGCTGAAGTATATACCTTTTTTCCGCCTTCTCCAATTGTTTTTGCACCACGTATTGCTGCTTTCTTTCCTAGTCTTCCTGTTACAACTATTGCTCCTGCTGTCATTGCCGCACCTTCTACTACTGTATGGCTTACTTTTGTTGCACCCTCTTTTACTTTATCAGCAGTATCTATAACTCCATCTCTCATTTGTATAGCTTTCTTCACTGTTGCTTTTTTTGCATTTTGAGCTGTTTCTACAACACCATCTCTCACTTGTGTAGCTTTCTTCACTGTTGCTTTTTTTGCATTTTGAGCTGTTTCCACAACACCATCTCTTACTTGTGTAGCTTTCTTCACTGTTGCCTTTTTTGCATTTTGAGCTGTTTCTATAACGCCTTCTTTTATTTCTCCAGCCTTGTGTTTAGCATCTTCTTTTATTTTACGCATTTGTTCTAGTTTTTCTTTCGAAAAATCTATTCCTGCTTTTTTAGCATCGCTTAATACTTGCTCTGTTGTTACTATACCTTTTTCAACACAATATACTGCTACTTTCATAAATGCTTCTGCATTTTCCTTCATAGCTTTTTCATATATATCAGCATAGCCTTCAACCTTTTTTCCAAATTTTTCATTATCAGCCATCGCTAATCCCCCTAATTATCTCTAATTTCGTCTATAATTCTATTAAAATTATTTATTGTAATATCTTTTGATTGTTCTAATTCTTTAAGATATCTTTCTAAATCTTCAATATTGGCTGAATCTAAGTTTATCATTCTTCCATTTATAAAAGTATCTCCTAAAGTATTCTTTTTCTTGTCCATACTTCCTCCTTTTTAAGCAGCTGGTATACTCAAATCTTCTTTTTCAGATTGAATTTCTGCAACTAATTCTATTGTAGTATTTCTAATTTCACTTACTTTCTGTTCACTATTTGAAGCTAAATTACTAATATTGTTTTCAACTAATTTCAATTTATTTTCAAATTTTGTCTTTCCTGAAAACATATTTACTATCTTATTAACAATTTTTGTTACAATATTTTCTTTTGGTATAATAAGAGAATTTTCTACATTTTCTTTAGTTATTCTATCAATTTCTGAAAAAGTTTCATTCATGCAGTAATTTATTTTACCTTCACAACTTTTTACTAATGAAGAATATGCATCATATTTTTTTAATGCATCACGTTTTTTTTGATTATATATTTCAACTGGATCAGATAAGTTTTCAATCATATCATAGTATTTATCATAATCTACTTTATTTAATGCATTGTTTAAATTATCCACTAATATTTTCTTTGTGCTTAAATATTCTTTATATTTATCTGACTCAATAAATTCATTTTTTGTATCTAATATTTTTTTTGCATTAACTATCGCTATCTTTTGATTAGCAAGAGTTTCTCTTAGCTCTAATTGCAAATTTACAAATTGAAATTCATATTCTTCTCTAATTTTCTCTACTTCGTTAGTATAATTTGATATTATTGCTTTAACTCTGTCTATGTAACTTTCATATGAAACATTATATACACTTGCTTGTCCTTTTAAGCTATTTTCTATTAACTCAATTCCATTTGCAATTTTTTCGTCTATTTTTCTTAAGTATAAAGCAGATGTTAATTCTGTTTTGGCATTTTCTAATTCCATTACTTCTTTTATACTATCCATTAATCTAAAACCTAAAGCTTTTTTCATTTTAATCTCCTATACATTAACATCATTAATATTTATATCATTTATTTTATTTTTTTCGATATATTCTTCTGCTTTTTTTTGAAGCATCATTTGTCTTTTTAATAATTTTGTATATAAATTTAATATTTTTTCATCACTTAAATTTCCATAGTCTATTTCATTTCCAGAAATGAATATTTTTTTATCACTCATAGCATTTCTCCTTATATAATTATCCTTATATATTATTATAACGTTTTTTTTTAGAATAGTTATAATAGTTACATAAATGTAATTAAAAAGATACTAAAATCAAATGTAATTTATATATGTTAAGAGCAAAAAAAGCAAGAAATTTTATTTCTTGCTTTTTTTATTTTATTAATCATCTGAATCTATTGAACCAAATAATTCATCAAATTTGGCCTCTAATTCTTTTTGAATATCTATTAATTCTGCTTGCCTTTTTTCTTCTTCTGCAGGATCTAATGGTGCTTCCTGAGCATTCATTCCTGAACTAGAATTGTTTAAAGGACTAGGAACGTTCATTTCATCACTTTCATCTGCAAATAAATCATCTAATGATTCAAGTGATGCAGCAGCTCCTCCTGATGTTCCACTTCCAGAGTTTTCATCTCCTTCAACATAAGGATTATATGGATTGAATTTTCTCCATACACCTCTTTCAACATGAACATCATTATGGTCTGTTTTAAATCTTGTAACAAGCTTTCCTTCTGGATATTTAAAGTAATAGTATTTATTAGCTTTAACTGGTTTTATACCTTTTTCATAAATAATACAAAGGTCATTATCCATTCTTCTTAATTCATCTGGTGTCATAAGTGCTCTACCCATAACTTGATCAGATTCACTCTTACCTTGTTTCCAGTCTTCTCTATCTTTGTTAACAGAGACATTATCTCTAGTTATTGTTTTTTCACCTAATGCTTTTGAAAAATATTCAACTGTTTTTTGTGAGTTAGATCCAAGGAAAAGGTGAGTATCACAGTTACCTATGATTGTTTCATAAGCTTCTTTATAAACAGCCTCTAACTGGTCTAAGTTTTGCAAAATAACACTAAATGATATTTTTCTACTTCTTGATGTAGAAATCTTTTTATCAAAATCTGGTATTTGTCCAATGTTAGCAAACTCGTCTAGTATAAAATATGTAGGTACAGGAAGTTCTCCTCCCTTAACGTCTGCAAAGTCATATAACTGTTGTATCATTTGTGAGAAGAATATTGTTAATAAGAAATCATATGCTGTATGTGTATCTGAAGAAATAACAAATACTGCTGTTTTCTTATTACCAATTTCTGTAAAGTTTATTGTATCTGTTGATGTAACTTCTGCAATTTCTTTTGAGTCGAATTTACCAAGTTTTGATTGTAATGTACCAAGTACAGAACCAAAAGTTTTTTCAGGTAACATTTCAATGTTTTTATAATACATTCTAGCTGGATGATCTAGTGGTAATTGATTCATTAAGTTTGTAAGTAAGTTATCTCCACCATTACTATTAGCTGTTCTTACAAGTTCTGAACAACTTGCTAAACTTTGTTCTTCTGGTGGTCTTGTAGATTTTAAATAATAGATTAAAGCTTTCATTAACATTTCTGACATATCGTCCCAGAATGGGTCTGAGCTTTTTCCATCACCTTGACCTTTTACTATTGTGTTTGCAATAATATCGACATCTATTTCATTATTTATATGATGTAAAGGGTTGTATCCATCACTATTTTGTGGATGTACTAAGTTTAATACTTTTACATCATATCCTTTTGATTTAAAATAACCTGCTGTTTTATCATAAAGTTCACCTTTAGGATCTGTAAATACATAAGAACCTAATAATTGTAATGCATTGGGAATAACGAATGAAGCAGATTTACCAGCACCAGAACCTCCGTACAACAAGTACGTTTACGTTACCACGTTTATCTACTGGTAAGTAATTCTTTTCTGCTAGAACAATACCTTTTTTTCTATTTAATACTTTATATTGTTCTCCACCTTCACTCCAATCACTAGAACCATTTTCAATATCTTGGTATTCATGTTTTGGATATGCTTTTCCTATTCCAACTAATGCAGCTAGACCATATATTCCTAAGAAAAATTTAGTTATATTCCAAAAATAATGTCCACCCATTTTTGTTATAAAGATTGATTCAAATGCTTTAAGTGGATTTTGTAGTCCTTCAAATAATTTTACTAGAAAAATTTCCCAATCAAAATTTATTTCTGCTGGAACATTTTTTGCATATGCAGCAGCAACTGCAAGTGGTGCTCCTCCCCAGACTAACACAATTAATATTATTATTAATCCTACAATCAACTTCACTCTAATTTTGTGGATTGCAGCTCTTATTTTTTCAAAAAATCCCATTTTATATCACCTTTTCATAAGTAAAATTATTTACTTGAATTTTAAAATCTAGTTCTACTATTTTTCTTCTCCAGTTTGTTCTTGTTGTTCTTCTCTTGATCTTTTTGCATCTTTTCCTTTAAGTCCTTTTTGTAAGTGTTGTGCTTCTAATACTCTAGGATCAAATTCAAATTGTACTGTATTTCCAGCTGAAATATAAAGGTCTTGTCCTATATCTGCCTCTTTTTTACCTGTTGTTTCATCTGCTGCACCATTGCTACCTTCAGATTCATTTTTTTCATATATATGATCTCTAGGTGAAAAGTCCATACCAACAAGTTCTAAGTTATCTGTATAATTTCCTAATTTAGATACATGTTCTGTTCTAACAACTTTTTTCTTTCCATTAGAAGATTTCATTTCTCCCATATTATAAATTCCCCTTTCGGCTTTCTAGTCTTTATTTTTTTCTCTAATTTCAAACGCAAAATATTTTTTATAAGGTTTTAGTTTACATTTACCTTTTACTTCATTTGCTTCTTCATCAAAATATAAAATTGGTTTTACTTCTTCTCCTGTTTCTGGATCTATTATAGAAATAGGTCTTTTCATATTTGGTGTATACGCAAAATCTTTATATTCTGTTTCTTCCTCATTATATAAAGTTTTGAATTTCATAGGCATAGGTTTTTTTGAGATTTTTACAGTATCGTAATCTAAAAATCCCATGTTAACAACTACCTTTTCTTTTGCAAAAGATAGTATGACTAAAGGATTTCCCTCTGGAGCAGGGTTATTAATAAAAAATGTTTTTTTATTATTTGCACCAATAAGTTCTTCCGAATATTCTAATCTCTCAACTGTGTATTTAGGACCATTTTTAGCAAATTCTCTTTCTGTCCTATTTACCTGATATATTACAGTGTGTATATTTTCTGGATCTGTAATACTAAAATATTTTCCTTGTAAACTATCCTCAACCATTTATTTTACTCTCCTTATAAAAGTTTATTACAAATGTTGCTTTTTCTTTTGATTTTATTAAATAACATAATAATTATATCTTAATAAAATCGAAAAGTCAATCGTTTTACTAAGTTTATGTTAACTGTTTCTAGGATTAAATTTTGACAATTCATCCATTTTTTTGAATAACTCTAAGACTTCTTCCTTAGGGTTTTTAGGAATCATAATTTTTGTATCTAAAATTAGTTTTCCTCTTCCACCTTTTCCGTCTTTATATCCTTTATTTTCAATTTCTATTTGTTCTCCACTTTGTATACCAGCAGGAACATAAACAGAAACATCTTCATTTATACCATTTATAGTGACTTTTGTACTAAGTGCAGCTTCCCATGGAGTTAAATATAGGTTTGTTCTTATATTATATCCATCTAGAGTAAATTTCTCATCATTTTTTATTTTTACTCTTATAAATAAATCTCCATTTTTTCCACCTGCTTTTCCTTCTTTACCTTGTCCAACAATTCTGATTTTTTCATTATTTTGTATACCAGCAGGAACTTGTACTTTAAATTTTTTAAGATTTCCTTCAACTGTTCTGATGCCAATAGTTTGCTCATTTCCTCTAAATGCATCTTCTATTGAAATATTAATTTCTGTTTCTATATTTTCTCCTCTAACTGCTATCTTTTTGGCTTTTCTTTTATTTACGTTTTTATCTTCAACTGTTCCAAAAAACATATTAAAAAAGTCACTAGAAATTGAATCCTTACTTCTTTTACTTTCTTCATATGAAGCATTAGCACGTCCAACATTTCTATGCCACATTCTATCATATTTTCTTTTACTTATTCCATCTGAAAGAACTCTATATGCTTCATTTATATCTTTAAAACGTTCTTCATATCTTTGGTTGACATCTGGATGATATTTTTTTGCTTGCTCTCTATAAGCAGCCTTTATTTCTGCACTATTTACTCTATTTGTTTGTAAACCTAATATTTTGTAATAATCTTTAAATATCATTTCAACATCCCCCGAACTCTTCTAAAAATTCTACTTGATTATATCATGTTCATTTTTCTTTGTGAAGTTTTTTATAAAGAAAAATGTAGAAAATTTTAAAGATGTAGACTTTAAAATTAAAATCTACATCTTTAGTACAAAATTTATTTTTTTGTTGTTTTTGTCCCTTTTGCTCCTTTTGTTCCACCTTGCATTGCAAGAATATTTTGATCATAAGAAAAAGTTAATTTTTCTCTATCTCTTTGTCTTTTTATTGCAAGTTCTATAATTTCATCTAGTTCTTGTTCAAATGTTTTTCCTGTTGCTTCCCATAAATAATATGAAAGAGCACCTGGAATTGTATTTATTTCATTTACATATACTTTATCTGTTTTGTTATCTATTAAAAAGTCTACTCTAGCAACACCATTACATCCTAATACATTAAATACTTCTTTTGCTAAAGTTTGAATTTCTTCTGTTTTTTCTTTACTTATATCTGCTGGGATTTTTTTATTTGAAAATTGATTTTCTCCTGCTTTTGCTCCATTTCCTTTCATTCCACCTTTAGCTGGAACTCCTTTAGCTCCACCAATTGTTCCACCTTTTGATTTTCCATCACCTATGTATTTATCTGCATAACTTAATATTTCGTCTGAGAAAAATGGTTCTTCACAAACAGATGCTTCTCTTTCTGCTTGATTACCAATAACAGAGCAATTAATTTCCTTTAAATCTTCAACAGCCTTTTCAACTATTACTCTATCTGCAAATTCCATTGCAAACTCAATAGCTTCTTCTAGTTCTGCTTTGTTTTTAGCTTTCTTAATACCAACACTTGATCCTAGATTTCCAGGTTTTACTATCATTGGATATTCAATTTTATCTTCTATTTCTTTTAAGATTTTTTCTTCATCTTTTACATATTCTACAGAATAAAAGGCATGAAAATCTACAACTGGTATTCCAGATTCTTTTAATACTTTCTTTTGTAAAATTTTATCCATACCTATACTAGAAGCCATTATATCTGGTCCTACAAATGGTATTCCAAGTAAAGTTACAAATCCTGCTATTGTACCATCTTCGCAGTTTGTTCCATGAACAATTGGAAATGCAACATCTATTGTATTTAAAACCCTTTTTCCAATCCATGGGGCTGGTGTTCTAACAACTTTAACACCTTTTCCATCATTTATAACAGCTACTTTATAGCATCTTTTTAATAATACTTCCATATCTCTAAAAGATTCTAAATCTAATAGGTCATCACCTGTATACATTACTCCGTTTTTAGCAATATATATAGGAACAATTTCATATTTTTCTGGATTTAAACTTGAAATTGCTTGATTCATAGTAATTACTGAAATTTCATGTTCAACAGAGTTTCCTCCAAAGAATACTCCTACTTTTATTTTCATTATTATTTCTCCTCTCTAATTAAATTTTCAAAAGAATTGCTATTTAACCAGACGTACGAAATTGTTTTTTCATGAGGTGTACGTGTGTACATCGATTGAAAAACAATTGAGAACAACGCAGTTAAATACAATTATCTTGAAAATTACAAGTAATTGTCTGGTAAATCATTTTCTAATAATACCACACTATCTCTAGTAATAATTTGATTCATTTTGCTCAAAGCCTCTTGCAAATTTTTGGCAATATAAACCTGAGACTCTGGATATCCTTTTTCTTTTATTCCATTGTATATTGGAATAGCTTGTTGAGCGCCAACTAATATTATAAAATCACTACTATCAGCTGCACATCTTCCAAGTTCTTGATTTATTTCGTTCATCTTATCTCCAAGTTCAACTATTCCTGGAGTAATTAAAATTCTTTTTTTATGTTCAAAAGATTTTAAAACTTCAAGTGCCATTTTAGCACCTTTTATATTTGAATTATAAGCATCATCAATTATCATGCTTCCATTTGGATTTTGTTTTAATTCTAATCTGTGAGTTACTGGTCTAATATATTTTGCACCCATCTTTATTTCATCTGCTGTAAGTCCTAATTTATCTGCAATTGCAACTGCACCAACAACATTTAAAATATTTAAATTACCTAATAGTCTAGTTTTAATTCTAATAGGTTCTTTACCTGGTATAACAACATCAAAAGAAGATCCTCTTTCAGTAATATTTATGTTTGTAGCATAATAATCTGCCTCTTTTGATAATCCAAATTTCACCATGTTTTTAGTAATTTTAGAATTTCTTATGTTTTCATCTTCCCAATTAACAAAAGCAATTCCATCTTCTGGCAAGCTATCTACTAATTCAAGTTTTGTTTTTCTAACATTATCCAAACTTTTAAAAGTATCTAAATGTTGAGGTCCAATAGCTGTTAAAATTCCATAATGTGGATTTACAATATCTGTTATCTCTTTAATATCTCCAAGATATTTAGCTCCCATTTCACAAATAAACAATTGATGCATTGGAGTTAATTTTTCATTAATTGTTCTTACAACTCCCATTGTTGTATTATAACTTTCAGGAGTCATTAAAGTATTATATTTTTGTGAAAGTATAGTATTTACAATATATTTTGTACTTGTTTTACCATAACTTCCAGTAATACCAACAACTTTAAGTCCTGGTATATCTTCTAATTTAGCTTTTGCTTGCTTGCAAAATCCTTTTCTTATATTTTTTTCAATTGGCTTATTTATAATGCTTACAATATAAACAAATGCATATGCAAACATTGTACAAATATTTACAACGCTTAAAACTACTCTATAATTTAATACATTTGCTAATATAAATGCTATTGCAAATAATACTAAATAAGTTGCATATACTCTTTTAATTCTAGCTGTAACTACAAAAGCTTTTTTCTCCTTTTGTTTTTTAGTTGTAATTATAAAATAAAGTAAGATAAATATTTCAGCCACAAAACCAATAATAGTTGAAATTTCAGTATTTATAGTAAAACAAATAATTGGTATTATTAAAAGAATTATTTTCTTTATATCTATAACCTTTTTTATATAACGTTTCATCCATACTGCATATCTATCTACATAGTAATTTTCCAACTGTAAAATATGTAATCCATGTCTTGTAATTTTGTAAAAATATACTAATATTAGAATTAAACTAAAGTTTAATAGTATTTTTTCCATTAGCATTTTCCCCTTTATATATCATTTTTTAAAAATTCATTTACTACTGCATTAAAGTTATTTAAATTTTCTAAATATGAAAAATGTGATGAACCTGGATATTCAATTAATCCACTATCTGGTATTAATTTAGCCATTTTTCTTCCATCACTAATTGGTGTAGCATTATCTAATGTTCCCCAAAATAATAATGTTGGAACATTAATGTTAGGCAATAGCTCTGACAAATCTTCATTTAAAATTAATTTCATTGTTTCTTTTAAAACATTACTTGAAGATTTATAGTCGCTAGAACCAACTTTATTTCTAAGTTTTTCTTTAAATGCTTTTATTTTTTTAGTATTTGGTAATAAATTTAAGAAAAATTTGCCTGTTTTATAAAAAGCAACTTTTAAATAATAACTTAATTTTCTTTTTGGTTTTAATCCCGCACTATCTATTAAAATAACTTTTTTTGGTGTAACAATTTTTCTACCAACTGCGTTTATTATAGTTCTTCCACCATTAGAATGACCAATTAAAATTGGATTCTTTATTTTTAAAGTATTTAAAAATTCTTTTAAAAAGTTTCCAAAATCATTGGTATTTAATGGATGTTCTGGCAAATCGCTTTTTCCAAATCCAACAACATCCACTAAATAAACTTTGAAATTTTTACTTAAATTATTAGCAATAGGTCTCATTGTTTCTAAATCTGCCAACCATCCATGTAGTAAAACTACTGGATTGCCATCGCCTATTACCTCATAATTAATATTCCAGTCATTTATTTTAACTTGCAATATTTCCTCCTATATGTAATCCACAATTTCTTAAGAGATTGTGGAAATTTTCTACTATAATTTATTCAAATTAACAGTTTTTTGTTACTGCCATTATAATATAACAATCTTGTAACAATTTCAATCTTTTTGTTAAGTTTTTTCTGAAACTGTTAAAGTTTACTTGTTACAGTTTCAGAACTTCTATATTTATGTAATAAATATAGAAGCTACCTATTGAAACTATACTGTTAATGTTCCTCCTGGTGTATCTAAAATTACTAATATATCTTCTTCTTTTCCTGTTTCAACATTTATATAAACAAGAAATTCTTTTCCATCTACTTTACCTTTGAATTCATAACATAAAATTTCTGTTTTCCATTCTGTTGGTATTATTGCTTTTCCTTCAGACATTATTTCTAAGCCTGAATTTAATTTAGACTTAGCTTCTTCTAAAGTAATTTTTGGAGCATTATATGATCTATCTGTATGAGAATTTAAATAACCATTAGTTTCAATTCCTAAAATTTGTCCATTATCTAATGCAACTTTTACTTTTATTAAATCTGGATAAACAATTACTCCATTATCATTATAAGCATAATTGATTGTTACTATATTTCCTTGTTTTACAAAATAGGTTTCCTTCATATCTTTAAAACCTTTATCTGCTAAATATTTTTTACCTATTTCATTTGCTTCCTGTTGACTTATTTTTTCTTCATTTACACTTCTATCAAAAGATGTTTCAACTACATGTCCACCTTTTTTAGAAATTGATATACTACATTTTTCTTCTATATTGTCAAATTCTACTGTAAAATCGTACATTGGAATATCAGCATTTTCTATAAATCCATTAGTTTCTATATTTTTTACAGAATATTCAGAATCTGAAAAAAATTCTTTTGCTTTATTTTTCGCTTCTTCTTCATCAATATCATTTCCTGTTAGTCCTAATTTTTCCATTTTATTTATATGATCTGAATATGCTCCATCATAAATAAGTCCTTCATATTCATTTAAATTATCATCAATATTAGAAAATACATTTATACTATCTACTGCTTGTGCAAACTTTGTATTTGAATTCATATTTAAATCATTCCAGTCTATTGTTCCATTATATATTTCTTCTGATAATTGATTTAATGTTTGCTCTAAATCTAAGCTATATTGATATAAATTTTTTAAATTGTCAAAATCTTCTTCTTTTAATTCTTCTCCACCAATACTTTTTCTTGATAAAGAATATGAATAATCACTTACCTGATTTAAAAATTTTGATGTTTGAGACAATCCTTCTTCATTTAATGGTATTCTAGACAAATATACAATTGCCAAATCTGAATTTTTCCATATTTCTGTTAAAGTTTTAGTTGCCTGTTCTGAGCCTTTTGAAATCATAGCTTTTGCTAAATAATTTTCAATATTATTCATGTAATTTACTAAATTACTAAATGCTTCTGTATAATTATTGTTATTTAAAGTTGAATATTGTTCCCTTAATTTAAATGCATAATATCCTGTAATTATAGTTGAAATTACTAACACTACAATTATAGATTTTAAAATTTTCTCTTTCATAATCCCTCCATATTAATTTTTAGATATTTTTTCCATTTATTGAAAATTTATACTCATAATGTTATAATTACTAAGACTATTAATGTTATAGTCTTAGTAGTTAATATTTTCTAGAATTTTAACTACATTAATTATACATGTGGAGGGAAACATGAAAAAAATATTAGTTTTCTATGGCTCTTATGGAGGTGGGCATTTATCTGCTGCAAAATCCATTAGTAATGAATTAGAACAAACATATGGAAAAGATGTAGAAGTAAAAATCGTAGATTGCATAGAATATATAAATAAATATTTAAATAAAGTATCAACAGAAGCTTATAAGGAACTTGCAAAAAAAGCTCCTTGGGCATGGAAACAAGTTTATAAACAATCAAAAAATGGTGCTTTATCTCATATTAGTACAGCCACAAATAAATTAATGTCTGTAAAATTAAATTCTTTATTACAAGAATTTAAACCAGATTTAATTATATCTACTCACCCATTTTCAACTCAAATGTGTGCTGTTTTAAAGAAAAGAGATAAAATCAAATGTAAACTTGCAACAATATTAACAGATTATCATATACATCCTCAATGGCTTGTTTTATATGAATATGTTGATTACTTCTTTGTTTCAAATAATCAAATGAAAACAGATATGATTGCTGAAGGTGTTGAAGAAAATAAAATTTTTGTTACAGGTATTCCTGTTTCTAATAGATTTTCTGAAGATTTTGATGATGAAGAAATATATAAAGAATTTGGATTTAAATCCTGAAAAACCTGTTTTATTGTTTTTTGCTGGTGGAGAATTTGGACTTGGAAGAAACACAACATATATGGTACTTAAAGCTTTAATTAGGCTTTTTAGAGACCTTCAAGTAATTGCTATATCTGGAAAAAACAAAAAAATGAACAAAAAGTTTAATGAATTAGTAGAATCTACAAATTCATCAAACAGAGTTAAAATTTTAGAATATACAAACAAAGTTCCTGAACTAATGCATATTGCGTTTGGAGTTATTACAAAACCAGGTGGTCTTACTATAACAGAAAGCTTAGTTTCTCAACTTCCTATTCTTGTTATAAATCCAATTCCAGGACAAGAAGAAGAAAACGCCGAATTTCTTGTAGATAATGGTGTTGCTGTATGGTTAAAAAAAGGTGATAGCATCGCAAGAACATTAAAAAATCTTTCAAGGGATGTAGAGAAATTAAGAAACATGAAACAAAATGCAGCTAGCTTAGCTAAACCAAAAGCAACTGCTAACATATGCAAAACTTTAATTAATGAATTTGAAGATTTTGTTAAAATTCCTAATAAAATAATTGTTAGTGTTTTAATAAAACATAACGATAAATACTTATTTATAAAACAAAATAAAAACGATAATATTTATAAAGATTGTCTTCATTTAGTTAGTGGTTCTCTTAAAGATGATGAAACACTTGAAGAAGGAATAAAAAGAGAAGTTCTTGAAGAAGTAAATTTAGAACTAGACTCACTTACTGCCTTTGATTTTGACAGCGATATTGTAGAATATAAAGGAAGAGAAACACAATTAATCTTTTTAAGATATACTGCAGAAGTTACTGATATCTCTTCTATACAAACAAATTCTGATGCAAAAGAATTTGTTTGGCTTTCAAAAGAAGAACTTTCTTCTCAAAAGCATAGTGAACCTACATTAAAATTATTAAAAAAATTGAACTTAATATAGAAAATAGAAAGTACAATTACTTTCAGTTAAATTTTTATATTATAAATAAAAATTACTATATAATTTTTTTAAAGTTCGGGGCCTTAATGGCGGGCACCAATTTTTTGAAATTTATTTCAAAAATATTGGGCTAAAACTTTAAAAAAATTCATATAGTAACTTTTATTATTTATATACTTAAAACTGAAAGTAATTGTACTTCCTTTTTCTATATTATTTTCTTTTTACTATTTTACTTACAATTACAGTCATATCATCTTGTGCAACTCCAAAGTTATTATCAATAGCTTCTGCTAAAATTAAATCTGCAAGTTTTTGAATATTATTAACAGAAATATTTTTCAAAAATTCCTCAAACCATCCTGTTTTAGTATCGTCTTTTGTTTCCAAAACACCATCACTACACATTATATAAATATCTCCATCATTTACATCGATTGTTTCAGATTGTAATTCTATATTATCAATTATTCCAACAGGTAGATTATTTAGTTCAACTTTCTTAATGTCTGTTCCATTCTTTATGTAAGTATTACATGCTGCATTTTTTATAATTTCTGCTTTTCCTGAATATAAATCTAATATTGTTACATCTAAAGTAGAATAAGATTCTTTATTTTGCATAAGATTTATTCTAGAATTAAGCATTTTTAGAGATTCTTCTTTATTAAATCCACTAGATAACATCTGTTTTATAAGTCTTAAGGTTATTTTACTAGATTCTCTGGCTTTTTCCCCACTACTCATTCCATCTGCAATTGCTAATAAATATTTTCCATCTGCTAATTTAATTTGAAGACTGCAATCGCCAGAAATTTTACTTCCTTCTTTTGTTACTTTACTGCTACCAACTTGAAGAACAAATTTATCTTCACTAGAATATACTTGTACATATTCTTTGTTTTCTTCATCTAGCCTTTCTCTTTGCATTACAATTTTATTATTTAATACTTTCGAAATTATATTTGAAATATTAGTAATTGAACTTTTATCTTTTGCTAGTTTAGTATTATATTCATATTTTACTTCTACTATATGTTTTCCATTTTTTAGTAATTTTATCTTGCAGTCTTGAATTTCAATGTCTTTACTTTTTAATAATAGTTCTATTTCTTGTTCTTTTTTACTAAATACATTTTCTTTTTTTTCCACTATTTCTTGTGCACAATTATCTATTACTTTGCTTACATTTTCTAAGCTTTTGTTCATAGAAACTATATTTCTTTTTCTTTCTTCTTCTTTAGCTTTGTTTATTTGTGATATTTTTAATGTTCTATTTGCAATTTTTACAATTTCTTGCAAATCGTTTTTTATATTTTCATCTTGCATTACTACATAATTATTATGTTGTTTTAATACTTCAACAACTTCTTTATCAACTATTATATCATTTTCTTTTAACACTTTACAAATATCTCTAGCTATACCATTTTCTTCATTTGAAATTTCTTCATAAAAAATATTAGTTTTTACATCTTCTAAATTATCTAAAAAATCTTGAATAAAATTTTCATTTTCTACTATTTCATCTTTTGAAGGTGTAGACATTATTTGATTAAACATATCTGATATAGTTTTTAATTTTTCAGATACATCTTCATTTGGAGATTCTAACCTATTATCTCCATTATTTGATATTAGTTTTGTTTTACTTCCAATTAAATCTTCTAAATCTATTTTAAATTTTTTAGGAACTAATAATAAACCAATTGATGCTACAAATATCTCTCTAAAATATAATATTACTGGTGACGCACCTCTTACCCAATAAGTAAGCATAGCATTTCCTAAAATAAAGCCTATTATAACTCCTATTTTTCCAAATCTATTTAATATTCCAGATAATATACCAGAAATTCCAAACATAGAAATTTGAACAAAGCTTGTACCATCTATTAAGCTAGTTGATAAACCAACTGCAATACCTGTTACAGCTCCAACTACCATTCCATGTTTCCATCCAAGAACCATAATCATAAAAATAATAACAATATTACTTATATTTAATGAAAATATATTTAATTTATTAAACACAAGACTTGCTATTGCGATAATTATAACACTTGCAATAAGTTCTTCTGTTGTAAAAGCACTTTTTATTTTTATGTTTTTCAAGAATACTAAACCATTAACAAAAATTTTATAAAATACATAAATAATAGCAGCTGAAATTATTCCCATAAAAAGATCATAAAATAAGAAACCACCTTTTATGCATTTTATTAATGCAACTATAGTAGCTGCTGCAAATAATTTTCCACCAGATTTAACAACTTCATTTCTATCTTCTATTGCAACTTTTGATTTAAATAATAGAATAAAAATAAAATATATAACAGCTATTGATAAAAAGTTTATTACTCCAATAACTCCACCTTTTATAGCTGTTCCAATAATTGCCATAGCAAATACACCAGCAATAGGAATTGATTCTCCCACACATGCTGCAAGCATTGCTAAGCCAAAAGGCATTATTTCATTTTTGACTGATAATGTAGACATTAATAATGTTAAGACATAAATAATTATATTTTGAATTCTAAAAATTTGTTTTAATCTATAACTTGTATTACTATTTTTTTCTTCATTTATTTCTTCGCAAGTACCCATATCTGCTATATTTTGAAACATCCTTAACCACCTCTCACTTTTAATATACGAATATTTAATCATAACATAAAAAAAGATTTTGTCATAAAAAATCTTTATATACGAAAAGTTTTATACAAATTGTGATAATTTTTATTCATTTTATTACATTTATAGCAAAAATACAAGTACAAATATATAAAATGACAAAGTTATTATAAGCAAATTAATTTTTATTATTGATAGCATATTTTGGATAATATATTTCCTTCTTTTCGAATTCTCGGTATTCCAACGTATTTTATAGTAGAACTATTATTTTTAAAGAAAACAGCGCCCTCAAAAACAAGTTTGAGATTCCCTCTTTTCTTTAAAAATGTTCTACTACTAAAACACTTTGTTTACATTCGAATTCTGCACTCATAAAATATATTATCCAAAATTATGCTATTAGTAAGAAAGATATTAATTTTTTTAAATAAAATATTATATTTCTTATTTAAGCTTGCAAATGGTGCAATATAAAAATGAGAAAATATAAGCGAATTGAAAGTAAATTGAATATACAAATTCTTAATTTATAAAATGAGGGATGTTCACGTTGCCTTTGATATATGGGCAAGAAGTGAAAGCGGCACGTTTTATAAATTTAGAATTTGTATGAAATTTAGCTTGAACGAGCAAATTTTTGAATTTTTCATATTGCATCATTTGCAAGAACAAATTTTAAATAATATTTTAGTTATACAAACTAAAATTTTTATACATTATAAAATTTCAAAAAGAGACAGATTTTACTCTGCCTCTTTTAAAATTTGTATTAAATTAGTCATTATTTTAATACTGTCTTTTTAATAATTACAATTCCTATAGCTAAAACTCCTAATGAGATTACTGTGATGAATAATACTTGAAGAGTCATTCCTGTTTGAACTTCAAGACCTGTAGGTGGTGTAAATGTTACTAATTCTGTAGCACTTTGGTCTCTTTCTTGTAATGATTCCTCGAACTGATCTAATTCTGGGTTTGCATTACCAGGTATTGTAGCTTCGTCTCTTCTACCTGCAACGTTTTCATATTTTACAATTTCTGCAATATTATCATATGCTAAGTTATCTGCGTCATCATTAGCTGCTACTGTTTTTGTAATTGTTAAGTTAATTGCAGATTTGTAATCACGAGCATCGTCGCTATTTGCAATTGCATATGGATATAATGTTTTCTCGAATCCGCTGTTATTTAATTCATCAATAGTATCATAATTATCAATGCTTAATGCTATATTATTTCTTTGTTCTGTAATATATTCGATTCCATTTTTATCTACTGAATCACGTTCAACAAATAATGAAGAATCTACTAATCTATCTGAATCATAACCATTTCCTAATAATTCGTTAATAGTTGTATTTCTCCAGCTATGGTCTACTGTATTGTTATAACTTGCTGAGAATGTTCCATCTGTATCTATATAATCAACTACTTGACGAACTCTTGTTGTAACTATTTCATCGTTTGAAATATCTCCAGTGTAGAATGCTTTACCAACATATTTTCCTAAATCTAATGTTTTAACATCTTGTGGATTATTTGAGAATGTTCTTGCTTCATTTTCCACTTCTGATGCTAATAATTTAATTTTAGATGCTGTTGATAATTTATTTCCAGCTTCGTCTAATATTTCTTCTGTAGCAATATTAGCAAGTCTTGCACTTACTGTATCTGTTTCACCAACATTTAATGCTGTTAATTGATATCCAATTTCTATTGTTGTACCTTGTAAGATTGTATCGTCAACATTAACAAATCTGAAGTTTTGTGTTCCTTCTCCATTTTCTCCTTCTGTTGTTAATTTGTTTTCAGCTTTATCTAATGCTTGCATTACATCTGTTCCAATTGAATTAATTTCAGATAATTTAATATCTGCTACTAGATATTTATTTCTAAATAATCCTCTTCCTAAGTCTGCTACTATTACTTTATCTGCTAATTCTCTTGAGCTTAAAGATTCAACTTTGTAATCTATATCATATTCTGCATCAAATATTACTCTGTTATCGTTTGTTGTTAATTTTATTGTTTTAATTTCTTTGTCTAAAACAACATTTGTTTCTGGTCTTCTAATTAAACCAAATGCTACATCATTTATGTCATATGAACTTGTTCTTTCATATGCTATAACTTTAACTGCTCCGTTTCCCATAGTACTTTCAATTGTTTCAATTTCATAATTTTTAATAGCACTATTTTCAGGAGTGATTTCTAATTTTTCAATATTAAAGTTAATTTTTCCACTATCTGAAATCATATAAGTATTTTTATATAATTCAGCATGGTTTGCTGATGGATCGTAATTATCTGGATTATTTCCTTCTAATGTACTGTAGTTGTTAGCTGTTGCTAAAACTGTTCCATTTACGTTTGTAATTACTGTTGTATTAGCCATAGACTCTAATCTTCTAGCTTCGTTTTCTATAAAGTCTGAATCTGTATTGTAATCTGAATATTCTTTTAAGTTGTGCCATTCTGTTTTCTCATCACTATTCTTTGCTTGATATAGTGTTGATTTAAAGTCTTGACCATTGTATACAGCTGCTGTTGTTTTATAAACATCTTCATCATAATTTGCTACTAGAATATTTTCATCTGCTGCAAATTTACTAGAATCTGCTTTTAAAGCTACTGGATCACCAGTAATTCCAAATGTATCTTCTAACTCTGATTTATCATTTCCATAAATGAATCTTACAATATAGTTACCTACTGGTATACCTGTAAATTCATATGTTCCAACTTTTGAGCCTTCACCATCTCCAACTTCTCTACTTGTTTCTGTAGTACTATCAAATCCTGTTAATTCTTCTACTGTTCTACCACCTAAACAACTTAAGTTTTCGTTTGTTGGCCATACAAAGTCGTATTCTGTGTAAGCACCATCTATTGGTATTTTTATTTTTTCAACTAATTCTGTTGTTAATCCACCAATTAATGCTTCATCACCTTCGTCATATAAACCATTTCCATTAACTGTATTGTTATCTTCATCTTTTTCTGGTTTATCTTCCCAAGCATAACCACTTATATTTCTTTCTGCATTTTCTGTGTATAGTTTTAATTCTAATACTGGTGCGCTATCTGTATCATCTTCATAGTATGCTTTTTCATTGTATTCTCTAATGTTGATATTATCTGGTGCTGAATCTACATCTATCTTACCAGCAATACTTCCATCACTATTGTAAGTAGAGTAATTTGTTATTTCTACAATATTTGATTTACTTGCAAGTTCAATTGTATTAGTAATTCCTTCTACTGTTGTAGGTTGAACTTTAAAGTATACATATATTTCAGCTTTTTCTCCACTAGCAAGTCTAATGTTTCTTAATGCATCTGTTGTCATTTTATTGTAGCTAACTCCATCTGAACCATTAATTCCTTGCTCTTGAATGTTCCAGTTAACTTGTGCACCTGTTTGTTCTACATATGAACTATTTGCTACTGTTTCTAATTCATTACTGTTTGTTTCTTTACCATCTATTGTTTGAACATATTTTTTAACTTCTGTTTTTATTGGTTCACCAAATGAACTATCAAAGTAATCTGCAATTTCATTTATTGTAACTTGATAATTTGGTGATTCATTATAAACTGCTATTTTATATTTTAAGTATACTTCTAAGTTTGTTGCATCAAGAGTTTGACCTATGCTCTTGTAGAAGTTTTGCATATAATCATATACTCCGCTTGATTTATAAATTTCTGCTCTGTAGTAGTAATCTGTTTTATAGAATCCTAATTGATATTCCATATTGTTATTTCCATCTGTTCCACTCAAGTAAGCTTCTCTTGTTAAAACATCTTTTCCTACATCAGATAATTTATTAAATTTATATGTTAATAATCTTTCATTTACAACAACTTTAGCTTCTACTAAATCTTTTATAGCATCTATATCAGCAATATCTCTCTTAACTAATCCTAAGTTAATGTGTAATGTATATGGATATGTTGCTGAATATAGATATTTATAATATACGCCTAGTTCACTAGGTATAATATCGAAGTTTTCTAAGTGCATTCTTTGATCAAATGGATATGTTAGACCAACTTGTGAAGTTCTAGCTTCTGCTTTATATAAATCTAATATTTTTCCATTTTGATCTTTTGTAACAACTTTAGAAGTTGTTCTATTTTCGTTTTCACCAGATGATTTTTCATAAAGTATGCTAGATTCACTTCCATTTCCACCAACTGCTGTACCAACTGTATTTCCAGCGCCATCAATAGGTGTATTTCCTTTAATTTCTGTTAATCTACTATTTACTTCATTTCTATTTACATCATCTGCCATTGAATCGTTAAGCCATGCTGATCTACCGCTAGTACCTGTATTGCTTGAACCTTTATAAGCTTCTGCACTACCTGTAACTAAAGGTGTAGTTGGCTCAAATGTTTGACCATCATATACGAATTTAACATCGTATGTACCTTCTTTTAATACTGGAACTCTTGGAGCATTCCATCCACCATCTCCAGCAGTAATTAAAGGTTGTTCTATTTCATTTTTGCTTGAATCTGCATAAATTGTAGCTAATTGATCTGTACCAGCTATATAAATGTATACTTCTACTCCTTCAACACCTTGTTCACCATTATCTAGTTTTCCATTAGGTCTTGAACCTTCCATGTTCTTATCGTCTGTTAATGCTGTATCGTTCCATACTGTTCCACCCATTTCTAATGTTAAATCAATTATAATACCTGGATTATATTGGTTTGTAGCAACAATTTTTATTGTATCGTTTTCTGAAAGTGCAGCATCATTATTTGAAATTCCTAATAATTTCCATGTTCCACCTTCTAAGCTAAGTTCTTCTACATGTACTACTGGTGGTTCATCACCATACCAAACAAATTCTGGTGATTCGTATGTTCCATTACCTGTAATTGATGGAGATTCAGTCCATACAGTTCTTGTTGTGCTTTCATCTCCTGATAAAGCAAATTCTCCAGTTACTGTTGCTTCAAATTGGAATGTTGGTAATTGTTCTGGATTTATTTTATCTTCAACTACAACTTTTTCTATTATAAATCTTCCTCTATGTTCTTCATATCTGTTTACAGCTTCTACTGTAATTGTTTCATTTGCAGCTAAACTTCCTGTTTCATTTGATAAGCTAACAAATTGTGCTCCTTTGGGTAAGTTAATTTCTTCTACTTTATAATTTGGAGCTTGTTCTGTAGCATACCATGTATATGGTTCAGACACATAAGTTTCATCTGCTCTTATTGAAACTTCGATTGGTTTTTCTCCATCTACTGATATTCTGAATGTAAATTTATCATTACTATTTGTTGGTTGATCTTTTATTGTTTTATGAATTTTAATACGTCCAGATAATGTTATAGGCTCATTTATGAATGTTACATTAACTTTTCCTTCTGTAACTGTTCCTGCGCCATTTGTAACACTTACAAGTTTTGCTATGTCTGATTTTACCTCTGTTACTGAATAAGTTGGAGCATTTTCTCCTTCCCATTTAATTGTTCCAGAAGTCCATGTACTTCCTCCTGCAACTGAGATACCTTCAATAGTTTTTTCTCCATTTTCAATTCTTTCTCCATCATAAGTAAATGTTCCTTTTAAGTTTAATGTAAACTTGAACTCTTTACCATTTAAAGATTCATGTGTAACCATTTTCTTTATAAGAATTTGCGCTTCATGATTATCTTTTAATTTATTTATGAAAGAATTATCTGTTGTGATTAGTACATCACTATTTTCACAAGCTATTAATGTTCCTGTAATTTTTGTTCCAGAAACACTTGAACCATCTGGTCCTTTAGCAGATACAAATTCTGTACCTTCTGGTAAATCAATTTCCTCTATTGTATAGTTTGGAGCTGGTTCTCCTTCTTTCCAATAGAATTCATCTGATACATATTCCCATACAAATTTGTTATCTACACGATTTGCTTTAAGTTCTACAGGATATGCTTCATATCCATTTACTTCAATTCTAAATTTGAATACTAATGAATTAATATAATTTGCATCATATTTTTCTGCATTTTCTAATGTTTTAATAATTCTAAGTTTTCCTACTAAATGTTTTTCATCATTGCCATAGTTTTCTGCTCTAACTTTTATTGTTTCATTTTTTCTTAAAGTTCCATTTGAAGGTGTAATTGTGTGATAAGTTACATATTCACCATGAGTACCTGCTAAATTTTCTTCTACTGTATATGTAGGTGCATTTTCTCCATACCACTCAATTTGACCTTTTCCTAAAGCATCTGTTGACCATGAATTAGATAAGTTTGTTTCATCAATATGAATTGATACAAAAGAACTTTCGTTAGGTTCATCTTTTACGATTTCAATATATGAATCGTTTGTAAATTGAATTGTTCTTTCTCTTTTTAAAACTTCTTCATCTTCATTTTCAAATCTGAATTTACCACTTAATGTTACTACAAATAAGTAGTCTCTATTTTTTAATCTAGTTGTATCGTTAATTACTTTAGTTAACTCTAGATTTCCTTTATTGCTTATACCTTCATAATTGTTTATAAGAGTATTTTTAATTATAAAGTTTTTATCTTTGTTTGCTACTAAAGTTCCAGATACAGTATTTCCATTTAATGAAACATCTCCACTATCTGAACTTGCAGCAATTAATCTTGTTCCTTCTGGGTTATTATGTTCTGTTATTGTATAATTTGGATTGTTTCCATATAACCATACGTAATTTGGAGCCTTATCTCCTCTCCATACCCATTCATATTTTCCATCTATTTCTTCTCTGCTTGCTCTAGCTATTACTTCTACATCTTCATATCCATCTACATGAATAGTAAAGTAGAATTCTCTAGATTTTATTTCTTCTTCAGATAAGAACTCAGATTTTTCTAATCTTTTAATTATTTCTATAGAAGCTTGTTCTTCAAGATGTTTGTTTATTGCTTTTACAACTACTGTTCCATCTCTTGTAAGTACTCCACTAGAAGGAATTGTTGATACAAGTTCTGCTCCTTGTGGAATATCTATTTCTTCTACTGTGAATTTTGGTGTATTTTCGTCTACCCATGTAAAGTCACTAGATGTCCATGGATTTCCTGCTTCACCTTCTAATACTGCTGTTACTTCTGGATATAATTCTATAGTAGAATTATTATATTGTTTTCCTTCATATCTAAAAGTACCACTTACAGTTACTTTAAATTTAAATTGTTTTCCTACAAAAGAGAATTTTGAAGTATCTAATGTAGGTTTTTGAATTTCTTTAACAATTTGAATTTTTCCTGTATGCTCTTCTGTTGTTCTATTTATTGCTTTAACAACAATTGGCTTTTTAGAATCTAAGCTTCCAGATGCATTTTCAATGCTAACAAGTTCATATCCATCTGGTGTATTTTCTGTTACATCATATGTTGGTGCATCTTCTCCTTCCATCCAGTAATATGTTGCTGTTGTTGCAGATTTATTTGCTCTAACTCTTACTTTATCACTACCTGAATTAATTGCTCCAGAAACATTAATATTGAAATCAAAGAAATCTTTTGTTTCTACTTTGTTTCCTTCACCATCTATAACTTCTTTTATAATTTTTATGCTCTTAGATTTTATTCCAATAGATCTGTCGATATCCATGTATTCATACCATCTAGCACCATTTAAACCTAATGCTAATTTTTGTGAATCATGTTCTTCTAAATCTGTTAGTTCTAACCAATATGTTGTATCTTCATATTCGCCTTCATCATCATAATTATCTTCTGAATCTTCTTCCCATGTTGCTATAAAATATTTACCTTGTAATTTATCGTATTCACCTGCTGCATTCATATATCTAAAATGAGTTTTAATATTTGTTATTTGTGTTGCTCCATCTATATAGTTAAGTCTAATATAGAATTCTTCACCTGATTTTGGGAATTCGTAGTCTATGTCATCACATCTAACTGTTTCTGAGCAAATTATTTCCCATTCTGTTCCAAGAATTAATGGATCATCTGAAACATCTGTATAAAGTTCCATTCCTGTAATTCCAGCAAATTGAACTTGCTCTCTATCTCCAAATTGTGTTGTTTCACCAATATATTCTATTGCGAAAGGTCCTACTGTATAAGATCCTGTTGTTTCATCATACATTACTGTAGGATGTTCAAATTCACCATCTAAAATCCATTCTGGTTTATATTCGAAATCGAATGCATTTGGTATTTCAAATGCTTCACCTGTTTCAAGGTCTGTAAATTTTGCTGTTTTATATTTACAATCTGATTCTACTAATGCTGAACCTTTTGTTATTTCACTTACTTCTTTAATGTAGTCTTCAAAAGCTTTTGCTTCTAAGCTAAGTGCATTTGTAGCAACTTCACTACTTTTACCTTCGCTACCAGCTTCTGTTTTCCACCAAGCAAGCTGACAATCATTATATTCTCCCATTCCGTCAACTCTTATCATTTCTGATAAAATGTATGCTTCTTCAGGAGTTGCTTTATGATGTCCTTCTATTTTATATCTACCTATTGTTTTATGAGTATATGGTCCACTAAATGGAGAATCTCCATCTGTTGTTGTAGATCCTATAGTAGTTCCTATATCTTCTACTGTTAAATATGGATATGAATATTCAACTCCATTTGCTGTAAATTTTGTTTGATTAATACTTGGTAATGCTGTACCTTTTTGGCAACAGAATACATCATAATAATCATTTAAATCTGAATATGGTATATAAGTACCATCTGGATAATTATGTATATGTTCAGATCTTATAATAATTTTCCCATATACAGTTTCCCCTATTTCTTCTGCTAGTACATTGCAAGCAAGTAAAGTGCTTAATATCATTAGTATAATTATAAATAACATTGAAATCTTATTTTTTAAATTAACCTTCATATTAAACACCTCCTTTTCTTTTTGCTAGCACAATTTTGTTATATGCTATAAATATTACTATGCTTCCTAATAATATTGTTGTTATTATTACTGAAGTATAGATAAATACCTCTCCAGTCTTTATAAATATACCAGTATCTGCAAAGCTTAAATCATTTTCGTTTTGAGCTTTATTTCCTGGCGTAGAATTACAGTCTGATATACCATAAATATTATAGTCTTCGTAAATTTCTGCTATATTGTGTACCATACCTGTATTTTCTTCTGTCATTTGTTTTGTTAAGACTAATTTAATTGTTTTTGATTCGTTTGATTTCAATTCTGTTTCTGCAAGGCCTGTATAGTATAGATTTCCATCTGTTCCTGTATACCATCCTTGATTATCTTTTAGTGATGAATTAAATGTCATTCCTTCTGGAATATAATCTATAATCTTTTTAGCATAACCTGCCACATCACCAATGTTTGAAACTGTCATTGTATATTCTATATATGTAGTTGCTCCACTTACATATTTTGATGCAATTTCAGATTTTGCAAATTTTACATTATCAAATTCTGCATTTGATGTTTTTCCAGCACCATCTTGTATTGTAACTTTTGATACTGTTTTATCTAATTTTAAATCAAAAGTATCTGCTAATACTAAACCAATATCTATGTTAGATACACTACCATTAGCTATTGTTATAACATCTGTAATAGCTGCATTTCTTGATTTACCATCTTGATCTACTTTTGTAGTTAATGCATCTGAATTTACTCCTGCTGCTACTCCATCTTTGTTGTACGCAGTAACTGTATATTTAACTGTATCATAATCGAATATTATTAAATAATTTCCGTTATTAACTCCTGCAAAGCTGTATGCACCTAAACTATCTGTTGTTACAGATTTTTGGATAACACCAGTTTCACTATCAACTAATTTTACTGATATTCCAGATAATAGTTCTTCACCATCATCTCTTGTACCATTTTCATTAGAATCTAGCCAAGCTGTACCTGTAATTTTATATGTTTTATCTATATTTGATTGTGTAGCTTGATTTGCTGTTGCTCCATTTGTTTGACCTGAAGCTAATACATTTTTATATTCTTCGTTTGCTTCAATTATGTGTGTAATTGAATTTGTTTGTACTTCTTCCATTGTTTCAGATGACAATGTTGCATAGTTTGTAACTGTTTTTTCTTCTGCTCCATTTAAACTTGAAGCAAGCATTGTTACATTTGCAACTAGTTCATTTCCTGGTTCTATATCTGTTTTTACTATTGCATCTGTACTTGAAGAAATTTTTCTATCTACTGGAATACCATTTGCTATATAAGATATTTTTTGAACTCTTAATCCATCTGGTATTTGATCTGTTAAAACTACAGATTTAGCAATTGCATCCCCATCATTTCTTACTGTAAATGTATATGTTACTTTATCTCCTTCTTTTAAATATGTATCTGCTTTATCTGTTGTTTGAGATACTGTTAATACTGGACTTGCAATATTTAATAATAGTTCATTTGATTCGTATGTATCTGTTCCATCTGCTTTAACAGATGTTGTTGTTCCTACTGTTTTCTTTGTTGAATCATCTGATAATCCATTTGTTTTAGCAATTACATATAATTGTTTTGCTCTTCTACCTTCTAATTCATCTACTTTTATTGTTACTTTTCTAGAATCTTCATCATATGTTCCTTGTGTTTCTTCATATGATGTAAGACCGTCTGATTCATATCCAAGTACATATGCTTTTTCAAATGTGAATTCTTCTGGTAGTATTTTTTCAACAACTACATTATTTAATGTTTCTCTTGTTAAGTTTTTAACTCTTATTGATAATTTTAATTCTCTTCCTGCTATATAAACAACTTCTTCATCTATATCTGATCTATCTGCTTCTGTAATTTCAAATTCTGCTGCTGTAACATCTACAATTTGAGGTTCTGTTTTTACTTCAGTACCTAAATCTTTTGCTGTTACTTTTGCAATAAATTCTAATTTTCCTTCTCTAGGAGCATCTGCTACTTTTAAAGTAATAGTTACTTCTAATTTTTCTTCTCTTTCTAATGAAGGAATTGATAATTTTAAAACTTTATTTTCATTATTTATATTTAAGTTTTCATTTTCACTTTCAAATGAAACATATTCTACTTCATTTGGTAAAGGTAATTCTATAGCAACATCATCTGCTCTATCACTTCCTGTGTTTGTTACAACCATATTTAATTGAATTTCTTCAAATTCTTTTACTTTATTTCTATTTACTGTTGATTCAACAGAAAGTTCTGGTCCAGCTCCTGTTGTTAAAGTAACTTTATCTGGAACTGTTTCCTCTTCTGTTATAGCAACTTCTGCTATATTTGTATAATATGCTAAAAATGTTCCTGCAAATTTTTCATTATGAGTTAAATTTTCTGGAATTTCGTAATTATATGTAAATCTTAAAACTTCTGTATCTTCCATTTCATATTTTTCATCTACTGGAACTATTAAATATGATTTCATATTTTCTAAGCTTTCTGGTTCTGAAATCCATCCATTTTCTTCATTATTTAAGTCTTTTGTTGCTTCACCATTTTCTGAATAATATACTTTAAATTCTGTTTTATTATGTTCGTCTGAAATAATTCTACTAACTAATTTTGTATCTAGTGTTGTTCCTAAATCATCACCTGTTGCTATATCTTTAACACCTTTAAATGGTATTCTTCCTAGTATTGCTAAGTCTGAAACTTTATTTCCATTGTTGTTCATTACAATAACTTCCATTGTTGCAACTTTTGCTTCTGAATAAATATCTAATATATCTTCTTTTTCACCTTGTCTTACTGATGTAAGTGTTGCTCCTACATTATTGTAATTAGATATACTATTAACAGCAACTAATCCTGTTGGTGCTGAATATGTAATTGTATTTTCTATATTACCATTATCTGAATATCCTGTTGCTTCGCTATTTGTATAATTTACTTTAATAACTTCAGATTTTGCAGGTGTAAATAAATTAACTTTTAAGTTTGCATTAATTACTATGTTAGTACCATTTGTTAAAACACCTGAATTAATTCCTTCTTGAACTCCATCTACTGTAATTCTTATTATTCTACCATCAATTAATTCTGCTGATGTTATTTCTAATCCTTCACCATATAACATACTTACATTTGTTACTTCTACACTTTCAATAGATTCTGGTAAAGTAACTTCATAAACTGAATGTCCAAAAACATCTGATGTATCAACTGCGTTGTTTAATTCTAATCTCATTTCAACATCTGAGTTTACTGCTAATGTTGATAAATTATCTCTATCTAAAACTAGATTTACTTTTGTTGTTGTATCATTTAATTTTATACTAGATTCTCCTCTAGCTATTTCTACTCTATCTTCTACATAATTGTAATCTGCTCTAATTGCTGTTTGTGTAGTTACCACTGCTACATTTTGTAATGTTTGTTTATCTATTGTAGCATTTTGCATAGCTCTTACATTATTAATTATTAAGTTTCCTTCTGCAATTGGTTTAGATATTTCATAGCTTAATCTTGAATATTTTTGTGGAAATCCTATTACTATAAATCCATTTTCATTAACTTCTGTTTCATTGTTAATAGTAATTAATTCGTTTCCATTTGCATCAAGAACTCTAATAGTTCCTTCTTCGCCTAAAATCTTTGTGAAACTTTCTTTAGAAATAGAAATTTGTTTATAATATAAATCATCTGTCTGAATTCTGTTTCCTTGTTTATCTATATAAGCATTTTCTACATCTTCTACATTTAAACCATTAATAATTTCTGTATATGAAATATTTACTATAGTATTTGATTTAAATTCTGCTTCATATTTTTCACTATTGTTATAGTTTAAATATGCATAAGCTTTAGAAACACTCTCTGTTTCTGTTTCTATATATAAAGATACAATATCTCCTGTTTGACCTTCTAATGAAAAATCATAATTATTATTATTTGTTACTATGTTTACAAAATCATCTTGTTCTACACCACTAAATGTTGTCATTCTAGCTTCAATATTTGAAGAAACTGTAACTGATTCTTCTTGAGCCCTTACATCATTATAAGTGTAAGTAATTAAAAATTCATCAACACCTGTTCCATTGTAGTATCTTTCTTCTTCTATAGTTTCTCTATCTGCTTCTTTTAAATATTCATCTTCAAATTCATTAACTGTAACAAGTTGTTTTTCATTACTTACATTTATTACTAATTTATTTTCATCTTGATTATAATACCAATTATTTTCATTAAATGTAATTGTTTCTGGTGTTTGTCCATTTGTTCCCATTGTACTTTTTGCAAGTACTGTTACATTTGATGGTTTAACATTTAAATAATTTGGTACATCTATAATTACGCTAGATTCTTTAACTGGTAAAGAGTTTCTGCTGCTTGTATTATCTACTTTTACTAAAGTTTGTACAATAACTCCTTTTTCGTAATCTATATATTTTTCAATTGATGACTCTACTCTTACTTCTCTTTCATCTTTCCAACAAACTTTTAAATTAAGTTCTCTTGAAACTTCGTTTTCTTCTCCTTCGTCATCAATGTATATACCTGAAAATTTAACTATACAATCATTTGAAAATTTATTTTCATTAACAAATGATTCGTTCTTGTATTTGATTGGTAAATCAAATTTTAATTCATTGTTTGAACTAATTTGTTGTAATGTTATAACATTATCTTCAATACTTTGAACTCCTTCTGGAAGAACAACATCTGTTTCTTCTGGAATTGTTACTTCATTTTCTGTTTGTTCAGCATCTTGTGTATCCATTACATCGATAAATGGATTTGAAGCATTTTCAGATGAAACCATTGCATCTAAAAGTGAATCGCTATTTGAATTTTCTTCAGATTGTTCTTCTATTCCTTCTACTGCTTCTTCATTTCTTATTCCGCTGTTTTTTAATTCAAAGTTTAGTCCCTTTCCTTCTTCTGTTTCAGCAATTTCTATTTTAGCATTTTTTAAATATCCACTATCTTTGACATTTAAATCCATGCTAATAGCTAATTCCTCATTATTTACATCACTAATAACCGAAGTTTCTTTCTCTTCTTCGGTTCCAAAATAAGCTTCAAATTCGATATTTTTGTGTCCTGTATCTGATTTTACGCCAAATAATGTTTCTGCTAAACTTGATGCGAAACTTTTTGTAACAAACGCAAAGTTAGCAGAAGTTAGTGTAAATATTAGGATTATTGCTAACAATTTTTCTAGAATTTTGTTTTTACGCATAATCTTAATTCCTCCCACATAATAATAATTTTTTGAGATAGTATCTAAACTTACTATTTTATTAGTATAATTTTACTACTTTTTTGCAAGTAGTCAATAGTTATAATTCCCTTTGCAGAGCAGTTTGAAGGTTTTCCTCTTCTATCCTTTTACGGAACTTACTTTTCAAAACTTTTAATATGTAAAATGTAAAGTTTTAATTACATTTATTGTTTCAAAAGTATTGCTACAAAAGGCAATCATACATCTTCAATTATACACTGTTATGTCAACTTTTTCAAGGGTATTCAGCAAGTTTTTGGCTTTTTTTCAAACTTTTAGAGTATTATTTTTCAGGTTATAAAAACAATATAGCTATTTTTTTGTCTAATTGTTAATTTTGTGTGATTTTTTATTCTATTTCATATAACATTATATTTTTGCAATTATAAAAAATTCCTAAAGTTGTTATTTACGTAGAAAAAGACGAAGACTATTTTTAGTCTCCGTCTTTTATATTCTTTATTTATAACGTCTTTTCTTGATTTTTACTATTGTAACTTTTGTTACAATTAATACTACAACTACTACGGCAATTGCTATTACAATAATTTCTGCTATATCTCTTGTTGTATCTATTGCTTCGTAAATTGCTCTTCTATTTCTCATTAAACCAGTAGGTGGTGTTAATGTGATAGTTTCTGTAGAAGATGTATCTGTTTCTAGCGCTGCTGTTACATATTCAATACTTCCGTATTTATCATATGGATCGTCATTTGGATTTGACTCATTTTGTTTTAGAACCTCATGGATATCTACGTTACCTATTGTTGTATCAAAGTTTGTTCTTCTACCTGTTAATACTGTAAATTGTGATACTTCTGCTATATTTTCATATAACATTTCATCTGTATCTGTTTCTGTTGCCAATAATTTTGATACTGGTAAGTAAACAGTTGCCATTGACTTATCTTCATCTACAACTCTTGGCTGTAAAAATCTTGAGAATAAGTTATTATTATTTGTTGCATCTTCATCAGATTGTTTATCAGATACTGTCATAACTAGTGATTTATATTTAACGCCTTGAATATCTTTCAACATATCTGCTGCACTTTGTAATGCACTAAATATTGGATTTTCATTTCCTGTTGTTGGCTCTTGAGTACCAGCTTGTTTTAATGCTGCTGTTAGCTCACTCCATGGACTACTTAACTTAAATAAGTATCTTGAAAGGTTAGTTACTGGCAATGTTGATGTATTTGACCAGTTTTGGTTTTCAATACCAAATTGGTTAACAATATTGTTTTCACCAGCTAAAGCACTATTTAAATCATTTTCTGTATTACCTGCTGAGCCTACCTCAGAGAATTTAACTCCAGTTGATTGAGATACTTGTTCAAACTCTAAGTTTGTATCAACGTAATCTATAACTACATCAAATTTTAATTCTGAAATAGTATCTAAGTTTTGTTTGTTTTCTTTAATCTTATCTGTAGCATTATCATTATTACCAATGTAATATGTATATCCTACGTATTTACCAAAGTATCCATTTGAACCATCAATATCAGAGATATCATTTATCTCATCTAGTATCATTGTTTTTGCTCTATTTCTATAACTTATATTATCACTGTCTTCTGTATAAACATCGAATTTTACCATATTCTTAGCAAAGTTGTTTGCTGTGTATTCTGTTGCATCTGTCTCTTTACCGTCTGTTCCATATGTTTTAATGCTATTTAATACTTCAAATCCTTGTTTTACAGTATCTATTGTGAAAGATTTATTCTTATATGTATTAATATATCCATTAGTTGTTCCATTACCATCTTTCAACTCTGTTGTTTTGTTATTTCCATAGAATCTTATTTCATTTAGTCGTTTTGAAACTCTATCAACCTCACTGTTGTTTTGAGCTGTGAATTTATATGTTATTACAACTTTACATCCTTGTAGGATATCATCATCAACTGCAACATATATAAATCCTTGTCTTTGTTCTTCATATACATCAACTATTCCTTCTAGTAAAGGATCTATGTCATATGTATTTGAAACAATTTGAACATTTTCAGCTCCAATAGAATTTTCCATATCTATATAATGAACTGTTTTACCATTTTCTAGTCTTGTTTTTAATTTTAAGTCTACTAACACTTCATTATCTGAAGTTACTAATTGAATTGTGTCTATTTCTTTTGTTAAACTAATATTTGTTTCTGGTCTATATTCGACACCCATATCAATGTTCTCAATCTTATATTGTCTTTGAGTAATAATTTTATTTACAATTGTATCTAAGTTATTATAGTAGTAATCCTTATTTCCAGATAATTTCATATAGTAAGTTTCTTTAGTAGTTTGCTCATTTGTTAACTTTTCAGGTTTAACTAAAAACTCTACTGTTTCAGCTTCCATATATGTATTATCTGTTAATTCTGTTAAGTATGCATTCTTTTCAGACTCATACTCTGAATTTGTGAAATATTTATAGTAATCTATACTTAAACCTTTATCTGTTCCTTCACCATCTAATCTTGTTTCAGATAGTCCTGTACTATTTGCTAGACCTTTTAGAATTTCGGCTTTTTCGTTAACCATTATTTCTGAATAATTATTAACTTCAAGTCTTCTAATTTCATCATCTCTAGCATCAGATAAATCTGGTCTTTCTAGAGCTGTCATTACTACATCATTGTCACTTAAGCTTCCAACTGGAGAATTATGTCTTGCAGCATAAGTATCTATTGTTCCTTCTCCTGTAGCAACTCCTGCAACATCACTTGAACTTGTTGAGTAATCTGTTGATAAATCATATGCATATTTAGTTGTTTTATAGTCTTGACCATTAAATACTTGCATATCTTGTGCTGCATATTTAATTTGTGCTGTTTCTGAATAATTTTGTTCTGCATTAGTTAATTTATCTACAGTATCACCATAAGTAAATCTTACTACATATCTACCTGGAATGAATCCTTTTAATGTGTAGTTACCATTTGTTTTTGTTCTTATATGTTGAGCTTGATTCCAAGTTACATTTCTAAGAACTTCTTCATAGTAATGAGATTCTCCATTTGGTTGTGGTATTTCTACAATTTCAACTAATTCTGCTTTTGCATTTCTAACTTTGATATCTTGCTCCTCATCTGGAGTTTCTTTATCTTTTGCTGCTTTATCATTTTCATAGTTCGTTGGAACATTTACGTTTGTTAATGCATCATTGTCTTTCTCTTTGTCTGGATTGTAAATACCATCAGCACTATATTGTGAATTTGCATTGTTTCCATTATCAGCTTCTGTTCTTGAATCATCCCAAACCATACCAGTTAATTCTCTTATTGTTTTCTTTTCCTGAATTTCAAGTGCACCATGTAAGTTCTTTGCTTGAGTTTTTGTCCATTCAGTACCATCTGCTGTTATTTCTATACCAGTTTTATAAGTCATGTCTTCATAGTATGGTTCCCAAGCGTCACCTGAAGTGTAAGCTTTAGAAGCCTTAGCTGTGTTAACAATTCCTTTTCTAGTTTCAGTATCTACAACATCTTTTAATTTATCTACTAATCCATCATTTGTATTTCCAATATTGCCTGCATTTGAATCCATATCTACTAATGAAGTTGGTTTTCCATCTTCATACCATACTGAATATAGATTTACTTGTGCAATTCCTTCAATACCTCTTTCTGTATCTGCGTTCTTTCCTAAATAATCTGCAAGTTTTAGTGATCTTTGAATTTTAGTCTTAGATCCAGTTGTATTTATAACAACATTTACTTTTGTCTTGTCAGCATCATTTAGATAGAAACTTTCTTCTGTTGTATCTGAAAAGTCTTCATTTTCATTTGTAACTTCTAGTTCTGCTTTATCTAATACATATTTTACATATATATCTATATCTTTTCCTTCTGCAATATCTAAGTATGGATCATTTTCCATTCCTGAAATATATAATGTATTATATCCATCAGCTGTAAAGTTGTTTGCATTTTCTTTCTCTGAATTTCCGCCTCCAAGTTTTGATGTTGCACTTAATGTTAAGTACACTTTCTTATATCTTGTTTGACCTGTAATTGCAGTTGAATCTGCTTTTACAAATACTGCTTTTTGATTAGATGTTCTATCTGCATCTTTTGCATATGATGATGGATATACTCCTTCACCTATTACATAATCTCCTGCAGTATCTTCTTTAAAGTACCATGCTTCTCCAACTTTTATAGTAGCATCTTCTAGATATCCTTGTGAATTAGCTAATTTTGTTTTCACTGGTTCAGCCATTGCACCAGCATCATTAAATACCTTTTTAAAGTTTGTATCATATAGGTCTAATATTTCACCTATTTTAACTTTTAATTTTGTATCTTTTGTTTTATCTCGTGGAAGAGTTTCATCATCATTTACTGCTTTATTAGCAACAGTGATTCTATATGTTACTTCAACATTTAATTCACTCTCTCCATTTACACCTTTGTATGCTTTTACAGCATTTGATTTGTATTGTTCAACTCTCATCTTATAGTCAGATTCATATAAATCTAATCCATAAGGTGTTTTTACAATGTAATCTTTTAAGTATTTTCCTTCGTTTTTAACTTCACCATTTAGTCCATTATTTTGATTATAGAAGTATTCCATTTCCTCACCATTTATAGTTGTTTTTACACTATAAACGTCTTTTGTTAATGCAATATCTACATCTTCTCTTAATTCTAGACCTAAGTTAATATCTTTTAGATATTCTGTTTCTGGTGTTTCATTGTTATTTGCTGAACTACCAAAATCAAATAGCCATAATGTATTTGTATTAGCAATTGAGCTTGTACAAGGTTGTGGATTCCATCCAGAGTGGCTTGAATCATATTTACCTTGTATTGTATTTGATTTAATAAATGTTCTTGCTGTTATTGTTCTTGAAGGATCATCTATTAATTGTGATGTATGATTTGTTTTATCAAATGCTAAACTTGTACCTGTTGCTTGTGACAAATCATAAGCTTTATCATAAGTAATATATTCATATCTTGTATTAAATGATTCTCTTACATCTGTAAATTCAAGTGCATTTGAATCACCTGGTGTTTTGTATTGATTAATTGCGGCACCATAATTGCTTGCATTTGCAGTCTTTTCTATATTATCCATTCCTGAATAGAATTCTGTGCTCTTAAATACAACACCATCATACTCGAATTCGATATAGTATTTTATAAGCTGACTACTAGATTGATAATTTCCATAATCATCCTTATTTGTAGCTTTTTCTACACGTTGATAATAATCTAAATTAAAGTTTGATCCTGCTTTATAAGTATCTGAATTTGGTAATCCTTCTGCATAGTTGTAATCACCTGTACGCCATGCGAATGCATTGTCACTACCTTTTCCAAATGTATAGAATCCATTTTGATTTGTTTTTGTTGTTCTTATTAAATCGCCTTTATCTCCATTAACTCTATATAATTTTACAACAACATCCCTCTTCATAGCCTTATCATCAACATTGAAATAAGCTTTATCTGAAGCATCTCTGATGCTATCATCTTTAAGACCGTTTTTATCGAAGTCAACCCATACATAACCACCAATTACTAAGTCTTTCATTCTTACGAACTCACTTGAACCTTTTTTATCTTGTGGTGAAATATCTTCATTATAGCTTGGATTTTTAACTTCACGTTTTTCACGGTTTGTATTATTTATATTAGTTAATTTTGTTAATGTTGCATTGTTTTCTAAATCTAGTAAGTACATATTACTTTGTCCGATTTTTACTGTTACTTCATAAATTATTGTTTCACCTGGGTTAACAATAGATTCATTTCCAACAGTATATTCGTAAACATTATATGTTCTTCCATCTTTTGTTTCTTGACCTTTTAAGTTTGATCCAACAGAAACATCTTTTATTTTAGATTTTCCATCTACATCTTTGTATATAGCTGCTTTTACATCAACAAAGTTTAATCCTACTTCCATGCGGTCTGTTACAGTTGATGTTCTTACTTGTGTTGCAGGCTTTCTACCACTCTTTATAGTATTAACTGTTGTTGCTTCTTTAGCTTCATTTGTAACAGCAATTCTATATACTACTGTTTCTGTTTTTTCAACAGATACTGGATAGTTTTTCTTATATGTTTCTTTATTGTCTACTATCTTAACTGTATCAACCATTCCATGTTTATCTGTTACAGTTTGTGTTCCTGTTATATCATTTCTTCTAGATTTTATTAGTACACCATTACTATCTGAAACGTATCCACCTTGTGAATATCCATTTCTTTCATTTTGGTGTTGCATTTCTTCAAGATATTTGTATACGTATTTATCTGTAAATGTATTATAGTTATTTAAAATGTACCAGTCACTTGTAATTCTATTTTGAGAAGCAGAATTATTTTTAATTACACAATATTTGTCTGCTGCTCTTCCACTAGGTCTTTTATTTATATTTCTCATTGTGTCTGGTTCAAATTTTACATTATTTTCTTCAATAGTTCCTTTGTCGTATTCTTCAACTTTTAAAGTTACTGTAATTGTTCTTGTTTGACCTGCTGGAACCATCAAGTCTGTAATTGTAAATTGTCCACCACCATTGCTCTTTGTTGAACTTATTTTTGTAGTATGATTATTTGCACCTGCATTAGTTGAATCTTTAAGTGTTGGTGATGGTGCTTTTTCTACTGTTACAGTTAAGTCTGAATATTTTTTAGGTAAAGTATCTTTTAAGTTTACATACACTTTATCTGGTTCCCAATATGGTTCATCTTTTCTATTTACATCAAAATCAGTTCCTGTACCAGATGATGTATTATAAACTACAATTTTATATGTAACTGTATCACCATATTCTACATAAACCGGATTTGCTTTCTTAATGCCTTCTGCTCCTCCACCTAAAGATTTTCTATCTCTTTCTTTAGAATTTGTTATTGATACAGTATTTAATCCTCTAGCAACTGTTCCTAAGTTAACATCTTTGTTATGTTTTACATCAAAAACATATTTTTCAATACTTACATTATATTCTTTAATAATGTAATAATCTGAATCTTCTAACTCTCTTCCTTCTATTTCAGCAACGTTTACAACTGGACCATGATGTCTAGCATTTGCTCCTTCATCTGCTGGATTATCATTTGGACCTAAATATTCTGTTCTATTATAATCTGGACTTCCAGAGTTATTTGTTATAATTTTTACATTATTTTCCCATTTTCCAGAATCTGCTGTTGTTACTAAAGTTGCAATTATTCTTGTTATTGAATTACCCTCAACTACTATCCATGTATCTGGAGTTACATCCCTTCCATCAGATTCTAGTTTTAATGTATGCTGATCACTTGCACTTGGATATGTATCCTCTATTCTGCAGCTTACTTTTTGATCTTGTTTATTTATTATATCAATATAATAAGTAACTTTATCTCCTCTTTCAGCTGGAACAGGATTTAAATCTTTCCAAGATTTAGTTTTACTTGCATTTGCTGTTCTACTTCTTTCAGTTGTATTATCAAATATTGAGTAGCTTTCTCCAATATGTTCAACTTTAACAATATATTTGTTAATTGTTAAATCTGTTGTTAATCTTACATCTACTGTAGAGATAATTGGATCTTCTGTAACTTCAACTAATGAGTTTGCTACACCTAATAATGGCTGAGGTATTTCTTTAGAAGAAGTACCTTTCCAGTCAAATTTTTGACATCTTTCATATCCATGAGGATCACAGTAACCTGTTTCACTACCACTACAATTATGTCCTGAACAGCATTCACCACATGACCAGCTATCTCCTGTTTCTTCGTCTGTTCCACCACAACTGTCTGTACAATCGTTTCCACAGTCATCATAATATGTATGATTCCATGTTACAGTTCCTGGTCCACTTCTGCTATGTCTTTCACCGCAATCTGCAGTACCTGCATAATATGTATTACATCCTCTTGCTATATTTTCTTTTGTAAATTCTGTTCTTATATATTCACCATCTGCTACAAATCCACTTCCACTTGCTCTTGTTTTTCTAAATTGGAAAGTAAGTGTATTTAATGTTGTAGCGCCTCCTGTTGCACTTCTAGGAAATACTAGATAAAATTCAGAATTTGGATATGGACAAGTATATGCTTTTGGTGTTGTCCAATATGTACCACTTCTTGAATTATCTCCATTTTTTGTGTATCTTATTGATACCTCTTTACCAAATTCAAGTTGGACTCCATTATTTAATGTTATAAATCCAGATGCAATACCTCCAACTAAATCTTTTTGAATTGTTAGATTCTTACCTGAGAATCCTTCTACATAGCTTGATGCAACATATGCATAGTCACTCATTTCAAATGGTCCTACTACATAGTTATCACCTTCTAATATTGTACCACATCCAACAGTAGCACTTTTCTTTATTGGTGTAACAGTTGGAGTTTCACCATGTATTCTAATTTGTTCTTCTAAATCATCTACAGAGTGTCCTGCTCTATATAAGTCATTTTCGCCAACATTGTTAGATGTTTTTTGCCATATTGCAATTTGCGCAATATCACTTGAATATGGATCTGTACCATTTGTAAATGTTACAGCATATGGAATAATATTTCCAGTCCAGCTTCCAGAATTAGTAGATATACTTCTTAAATCTGTTCCATGAACTTGATATCTTATATTAGATTCTGTTACTGCACCACTGCCATCTGTTTCTTCCATAAAATCTGGAAATGAATGAGTTTTAGGGCTAAAATCTGCTCCGAACTTTTGGAAAACTTATTTGATTATCCATACATATATCTGAATTATATATTCTATCTAATGTACATCTAGAATGTTGATTAAATAAAGCTTTTCCATGCCACAAACAATATATAGCTTTATTACTTTCTAATGCAGTATATGCACTATCATTAAAATATCCTTTAAATCCACCTTCAGTTACTGTATAGGCTGTTGAATAACTAGCAACAACTGCCCCAACATTATCTTCTAAGTTAGCACTATTTTCTAACTCAAATTCTGTTGCAACTGCATTAAGTGCAATTATCATTGGTATTAAGGCAATTAATACAATAGTTAATAATATTAATTTTAGTTTATTATTTTTTCTTTTTATTTCTTTCATATTAATCGCCTCCTTACTTATAAATTTTCTTTGTTTTTATTTTTTTGTTTGGATCATTTTTATATCTTTTACTAAATGATGTTTTTATTTTTTCACGGTTTATATATACAACTAATACTGCTATAACTGCAATAATAGATCCAATTATAGCTTTTGTTGTTCCGCTAGTTCCAATCATAATAAATACTTGTTGTGTTGAAACATTGTTTTCTGAATTATCTTTTAATCCAGAAGCATTTTGTGTTTCTAAAAGTACTGCTTTGTTATTTGAAACGCCAGTATTATCTTCATTCATTTGTTTTTCAAGCACTAATCTTAATTCCACTTTTTCACCAGGATTTATAGATTTGTCTTTTAATGTTTCATTATATAAGTTACCATCGCTTCCTAAATACCATCCTGCATTTGCTTTTTCATCAAATGTCATACCATCTGGCATTTGGTCTACAACTTTTAGAGCATTTCCTTCAGCTAGTCCTACGTTTTCAACTACAAATTTATATTCAAGTTTTACAACTGCGCTTTGTATTTCTTTTGCTCTAATTTCTATTTTTGATATACTTTCATCATTGAAATTATATTCATTTTCGCTACTTGCAGTTTTTACAGTAGCTTTACTTAAGTATTTTCCTATAGATAAATCAAATGTATCTTTTAATCTTAATCCTATATCTATATCAACTAAGTTTGTATCTGTTATGCTTAAATTATCTGTTATAGCTTTTCCTGCTTCTGTTTCAATTGCATCTGAATTAGTATCATCTGAAACTTCTGCTTTCTTATATACTGTTGCTGTATATGTTCCATTATCATATAAGAATACTACATTATAGTTTCCTGGTTCTAATTCTTTGAATTCATATCTTCCGTTTCCATCTGTTGTAGTAGCTTGTAGCATTTTGTTATCTTTTAAAAGTTGAACTTTTATTGTAGATACACTTTTCTCATCTGAATCATTTTTTCCATTATAATTTGCATCTAACCATGCTTTTCCAGATATACTATAGATTTTTTGATTAATATTATTTGATGCATTATTGTTTGTACTGTTATTTGTATTATTGTTTACTTGATTATTTGTGTTGTTATTATTGTTATTGTTTGAGTTATTATTATTATTTGTATTACTATTATTGTTGTTATCATTATTAATGTTATTATTGTTATTATTGTTATCATTATTAATGTCATTATTATTGTCGTTATTGTTATTATTATCATTATTGTTTACATCATTGTTATTGTTATCATTGTTTGTATTGTCATTATCGTTGTTATTATTATTGTTGTTATTATTGTTGTTGCTATTGTTGTTATCATCATCATCAACTTTATCTGGATTTTCTTTTACTATTACTTCAGATACATTTGTTGTTATTGGTTCTATGTAATCACCTGTAATAGTTGCTACATTTGATATTTTGTTTTCTTTTACTCCATCTGGTAAATCTTTAGCTATACCGCTAATAGTTAAAACAATTTTTCCACCTTCTGTTAATGATGCAATTCCTTGTTCAATTTTTCCATCTTTAATACTTAGTTTACTACTTGCACTTCCTGTATATGCAGCTCTAACATTCTCTAAGTATTCAGAAATTTCGTCTGTAATACTTAAGCCACTTGCTTCATCTGTTCCATTGTTTTCAATTTCTATTGCAAACTCAACAGTCTCACCTTCTAACACATAATCTGCATTTGTAATTTGTTTAACAGATAGTTCTGGTCCAATAACCATCAAGTCACAATTTGAAGTTCTTTCTTCAACATTTTCATCCATATAGAAACTCATGTATGTATTTACAATATCTTTATTAGCTTTAGAAACAACAACTTCAACTTTAATACTGAAAAATCCTTCTTTGTCTAACTTATCAATATTAAACCTTATTGTATTACTGTTTTCATCATAGCTAACAGAATTTTGATCATAAGAGCTATTTTCATCACACATAATATCTATATTTTTATATGAAAATTCTTTTGGTATTTTACATTCAGCAATTACATTTTCTAGTGTTTTTTCTGCAATATTAACTGCTTTTACTTTAAATTGAAGATTTCTTCCAACAGTAATTTCTCCTAAAGTATCTGTGTTAATTTGTAAATCTAAATTTGATTTTACTATTGGATTAGATGTTTCATTACTGTCTAATGTTATTCCTAAATTTGCAGCACTAACTGTAGCTTTACTTTTTACTGTAGGTTCAATACCATCTCTAATTCTATTTACTTTTACAACATAAGTATATTCTGCACTTTCTCCTGCTTTTAAACTATCTATATTCCATGATAAACCTGTTTGATTTTTAGCTTCTACATAGTTATTATTTCCTAAGCCTAAATCACTTGTATCATATACATATAATAGTGAATTACTTGGTACAGGATTACTTACTGTTACATTTTGTGCTTCTATACTTCCTATATTGTTTACTTTTAATGTATATTTTAAGAATCTACGTTCTCCAACTTCTTTTCCATCACCAATATCAACACTTAATTTAGCTTCTATCTTTGGTCCTTTTTCTGTTTCTAGTACAACATTGTCTGCTGTTGTTGTTTCTGAAACTGATGCTTCTTGTTTCATATTGTTATAGAAAGAACCAAAAGTTCCTAATATTTTTGCTTCATATGGTAAATTTTCTGGAATTTCGAAATCGTAAGTATATCTTACACTACTTCCAGCTGCTAATTCTCCTTCAATAACAATCATATAAGATCTTATTGAAGAAAGATCTTGCATATCTTGTGTCCAACCATTTGCATTATCATTTAAATCTTTAGTTGCAGTTGGGTTGCTTGAATAATATATTTTTGATGTATTTGTATTTTTTGCATCTTCTTTTATAGTATCTACTAATCTAACATCTGTTGTTGTTCCTAAATCTTCATTAGATATAAGATCTGTATTTCCTTTAAATGGTGTTCTACCAATTAAAACAACATCTGTACATGTATTTTCTGTATTATTTAATGCAAGTAATTCCATTGTTGCAATTCTTGATGGTGCATTTATAGGAATTTGTTTTGATACTTCTCCTTGTTTTACTGATCTTACTTCTCCTAAATTACCATCATAATTTACTATACCATTTATAGCAATTAATCCAACTGGAGCTTGATATTTTATGGATTCGATATCAAATCCATTTGTTGTTTTTAAAATTCCATTTGGTATTTTCTTTTTTAATGCCCATGTTGTTTGTGATTGATATGTTGCAACACCTTCGTTGCAATAATATAGTTTGATTTGATCTTGTTTTGCTGGTGCATATTCATCAACTTCTATGTTAGCATTTATAATAATATTTGTACCATTTGTACTTGTATTTTCACTAAACATTGTTTGTGTACCAGAAAGTTCAATTCTTACTTTTACAATATCATTTTCAGTATATGTTTCAAAATCTGCAACTCTTAATCCACCATCATTTAATAGATTGATTGATTCGATTCCTACTGCTGTTACATATTTTGGAAATACAATTTCAAAACTTGGATTTATATATAAATCACTGTTTTCCTTATCATTATTCAATTGTATTTTTAATTCAACATTATCGTTTGTTTTTAATGTTGATAATGAGTCTCTATTTATTACTAATGTAGCTGATGTTTGACTTTCTTCAAAGTCTTTTGTTGCAGCTAATGTTTTTAGTGCAATTCTGTCTTCTATATTAGCATATTTAACATCTGCTGAAATTCTACTTTCTATTTGAGTAACTGTTTTAAATACAGATTTATCATAATTACATTTTTTGATTGCTTTAGTTAATTCAAAATTTATTGTTCCATTTTTTGAAATATTATTAGCATAAATATGAATTCCATTTACACCATTTAAATTTACTGCACAATCTGATTCGTTTGTAACAACATCTTTATTTAAAACATATATTGGTTCATCTGTTACATTTGTTATTACAATTTCTCCACCTTCAGATAATATTGAACTAATTTCTGCATAATTAAATTTAATTTCTTTATATTCAATACCTTGTGCTTCTAATTCTGTACCAACTTCATCTTTGTAAACATCTTTAGAACAGTCTAATTTCAATTGTTCTAAAACATCACTTGTTAATATATTTACATTTACTTGATTTGTAAATAGTGTTTCATATAAAGGAGTTTCCGAATTATAGTTTGCATATATTTTAGCCTTGTTTATTTTTCCTTCGTTAGCTCCAATACTATAAGTAACTAATTCATCAACATCTACTTTTATTTCTTGTGAATCTTTAATTTCTTTTATAATAGTATTGTTTTCTGTTCCCACTATATTCAGTAACTGTTGCTTTTATATTATTTGATAAATTTGAGTTTTCACTACTTATATAATCCTCATATCTATATATAATTACGTATTCGTCTGTACCTGCAGAATAAACATTGTTTTCATTTTCTACAAAAATATTTATTGTTCCATTTGCTTGTTCATATTTCCAATTTTTTTCTTCAAATACTACATGTCCATAATCTTGTCCTTTTGTTGCAAGTAATTTATTTGCAATAACATCTGCATCAATTGGATTTTTACCATTTACTTTTGGCGCAACAACTTCAAGTCTTGTAGATTTTACTGGTAAATATTTTTCATCTTGAATATCTCTTGTAACTGTAATTTTATTTTCTACTATTGTTCCTTTTATATCTTCTAATTCAAATGGAGAGAATTTTGTATATTCACTATTTAATTCTATATCTTTTGTATATTCCCATCCAACTGTAATATCATTTTCTTTTCCTATTTGAACTTCTTCAAGATCTCTATTAATGTATGTTCCACTTAATTGTAGTTTTATATTTTTATATAAATCTGCTACATTAAATTCTTCTCCCATTACATATTCAAGTTCAATTTCAAATTTTGTATCTTCTATTATATTGCTTAAACTAATTTCATTTTCAGACACAACTTTAATATCTAGAATAGCATTTCTAATTTCTTCTTCTATTCTAGCTTCTTTTGTTGCTTCTTCAATTATAGCGTCTTCATCAACTAATTTGTCTTCTTCCTTTTGAACTGGTTCTTCAACTTCTGCTTCATCTGTATTATTAGATGTTTCAGAATCTACTCCAATTTTATTAGAAGTTTCTGTATCTGTTAACGCATCTACTAGTGGATTAGTTGTTTCTTCTTGTTCTTCATTTGAAGATGTTCCTTGTATTGCAGTTGTTGCTGCTGACAAAGGATTTGAAGAACTATTTTCTTCACTAACTAATGCATCTAATAATTCATTTTCAGTTGATAATGTGTTTGTATTTTCATTTGTTTCTTCAACTGGTTCATTTTCAGTTGGAACTAATGAATTTAAAAGATCATTTTTTTCAGAATTATCTTCTACTTTATTAGAATCGTCTTTAATAAGTGCACTATTTAAACTTGATTGAGATTCTTTCAAAAGATTTTCTGTAACACTAGTAAATTTGAAATTTATATCATCATCGTCTTCAGATACTGCTCTAAGTGTAGCATTTTTTAAATATCCTTCAACTTGTGGTAATACTTCAACTACTAGTTTTACTTTTTCATTTACATTTTCAGTAATTTCAGTTATTTGCTTTCCATTTTCATCATCAAAATAACTATTAAATTTAACTTCATCTTTTTGGAAAAATCCTTTACTAATAACTTCAAATTCTTCACTTGTAGCTATTGCAGCAATTGTATATCCAAAATTAGAAAACAAAAGCATAAAAACTATTAACATCACTAAAAATTTGCTTTTTTTAGTTTTCAATGTTTCCATAAACTACTCCTTTTCTTTAGATTAACGAAATACGTGTATTTTTTTATATTTACTATATAATATTACTCTGAAACAAAAAAATTGTAAATGCCAGTATTTGGAAGGTTTAGAGGATTTCTTTTTTACAAATTTACGGAAATCTTGCCTTAAAATCACCTTTTCTCATATATTAAGTTTTAATTACATTTTTCTTTACTTACAACTGTTTTCCACAGATTTTTAACTTTTGGTGGAAATCCGTAAGGTTTTGGCAATTTTTAATTTTTACTGCATAGTATATATAAAACGAATATAGAAAATAGGAGGTATGTCTCTTGGATAACATGGATATTAATAAAATTCTCGCAGCAATTTCTAAAATGGATAAAGTAGAACTAGAAAAAAACTTACAAAAAGCTCAGGCAATATTAGAAAATTCTAATTTAAAAAAAGACGATAAATAATAACTTTACAAATTATTACTAAAAGCTGAAAGGATTGATAATACTATGAATGAAGATTTTTCAGAAATTTTTTCTAAATTTCAAAACATACTTAAAGAAAAAGATATTGACTTAAATAACTTTACCTCAAATTCATCTTCTAACGATATAAGTTCTAATAAAGATGATACTAACAGTTGTAGCACAGATTCAGAAATTAACAACTCTTCTAATAATTCTGATTTTTCTTTAGACATAGAAACCATTTTAAAAATTAAAGATATTATTTCTAAAATCAATCAAAACCGTGATTGCCCTAGAAATAAGCTTCTTCATTCCTTAAAGCCATATTTAGAAGAAAATAAACAAGATAAACTTGAACAGTATATAAAAATTGCTAATTTATTAACAATACTAGAAACACAGAACATTAATATTAATTTTCTAAATACAAAAGAAAAAGGCTATGATTATATTTTAATCATAACCTTATTTCTTCTTATTTTTTAGAGTATTATTATTTCTCCTGCTTCTATCTTACATACTGGACATCTATCGACTTTTTCTCCAACTTCTCTTACTAAGTTAGAGATTCTTATTTGTGTAACATCTATTGAATTAGCAGATATCATGGCCATTTTATTTCCGGTTTGCTCCAGCATGAGCAAGTCCTCTTAATGCGCCCAAAATCATAATATTTCCACCTGCTATAACTTCTGCTCCTGCATTTACATCACCACAAATAACTAGACTTCCTGGATATTCTTCTTTTTGACCAGATCTCAATGAATGTTGGACAAATTTTGTTTCAGATATATCTGTATCTACTTCAAAAGTTCTTTTTATTGCGTGAAGACCTAATAAGTCTGAAACATCATCAAATTTAATCTCTACATCAATTTGATCATTTATTAATTTTTTAACCTTTTCTATTTCTAAATCGGTAAAAAGTCTCCCAGTTACTCTCATTGGTATTGTAGCAGTTTGGTAAAACTCTTTAAGTTTTGGGAGTTTATCTTCTAACTCTGCAATTATCTCGTGAATTTCTGCAATTACATTTACATTTAATATAATTTCATTTGTAGTTTGGCTGATTTTTATACTATTTTTTAGCATATTTCCCCCTATTTACCTAAAAGATTCCATTTCTGTTGTAACTGACATAACTTCTGTTATTTCGTCCATATTCATTCCGAAATATTCATTCATTATATCTCTTACAATCTCTGATGTATATGAACCATGTCCTCCTTTTTCAACCATAACAACTATTGCAATTTCTGGATCATCATATGGAGCAAATCCCGCAAACCAAGCAAAAGCATCGTTTTCGTCTTTATTACCTGTTTTTTCAGCTGAACCTGTTTTTCCTCCAATTTCTATTGCAAAATCTTTAAGTATTGAATAAGCAGTTCCTCCTTCATCTTCTGCAACTCTTCTCATCCCTTCGTGAACAGCATTTATTGTCTCTTCACTAATGTTTCTATCTTCTGTAACTACAATTTCCCTATTTAATTTTTTATTTACGTATTCATCTAATTCATTTTGTGCTACTTGTGAGCCATTTGAATTAATTACATTTTTTATAATTGATAAATTAATTGGATGTCCTCCATTTGCTACCATAGCAATATATCTTGCCATTTGAACTGGTGTAAAATCGTTTAAACCTTGTCCAATTGAGGCAGATGCTGTATCTGCTTTTGACCAAACTCTATTTTGTTTTTCTTGTAAGTTTTCTTTTGTAGCAAGTGTTCCACTATATTCACTAAGTTCTATTCCTGTTTTTCTACCTAGTCCAAAATAATTTGCCCAGTCTGATAATGTATCTATCCCCATTCTTGTTGATATGTCATAAAAGAAATAATTACAAGATTTCATTATAGCTCCTACAACATTTAATGGACCATGTCCACGACCATAACTATTAAAATACCAACATTTTGGGTTTTCATAATTTGGATCATTTTCAACTATTATAAATGGACCATTATCGTTTATTCTTTCTGTTGGTGTAACAACTCCAGATTCCAAACCAGCAATTGCTGTAACCATTTTAAATATTGAGCCTGGTGGATATGTTCCTTGTGTTGCTCTACTATATAATGGTTTTAATGCTGCTGGATCTAAGTATTCATTCATTTTGTCTTGTGATATACCATTATAGAATAATTCTGGTTCATAATCTGGATAACTTGCCATTGCAAGTATTTCTCCTGTTTTTACATTTACAACTACTGCTGCTCCACCTTCTGCTGGTAATGTCTCTGAGAATCCACCTTCACGAATTTTTTGTATATTGTTTTTTAGTGCTTCTTCTGTTATTCTTTGAAGATTTGCATCTATTGTTAAAACAACATCTGAACCTCCAATTGCTTCTTGTGATGTATATTCACCAGTTACAGTCCCATCAACAGACATATCTATCTGCTTTTTTCCATCTTCACCTCTTAAATAGTTTTCAAATATTTTTTCTATACCATATTTTCCAACTTTATCATCAACATCGTATTCGTATGAGTCACCTTCCTCTTCAAATGATTTTTTATCATCATCTGAATATCTACCCATATATCCAATTATATGTGATGCTAAATTTCCTGTATGATATACTCTTGTTGGTTCTACTATTATGTTTACACCAGTTAGATTTTGAGAATTTTCTTGAAGCTGTACTGCACTTTCTCTTGAAATATCTCCCGAAATTTCAATAGACCTTGTTGTAGAATATCCTACTGTTGTAATTGCATATCTAATAGCTAAAATTTGTCTAATTTCTTTTACATTTTCACTATTTATTTTATACTTATCTCTAAACAAATAGAATGCTTCTTCTGCTGATGCAGCTTCAGGAATTTTATATTTTTCTTTCCATTTTATTAGTTCATCTTCTGTTTCAAATTGAAATTCAAATGGTTCTATTTTTATTGGAAAGTTATCTATATATGAGTTTCCGTTAGCCTCCAAAATATTTGTCATAAGTAAAATCGAATCATTTAATTGATTATCATCTGTTTTAGATTTATACATTTCAAGTGAAAATTTCATTTCTGTACTTACAAGAACATTTCCACTTCTATCCATTATACTTCCTCTTGCAGCTTCTATTTTGGCTTCACGAGTAAGTTTTGTATTTGAAGTATTTCTATATGTTGAACCATTTACTATTTGCAAATTAAATAACTGCATTAACAGTATAATTCCAACTAGATATACAATTGTTGATAATATATTGTATCTAAAATTAGATTTCTCTAATTCACTTTTCAGCTAACTCACCTCAATTCTATATATTTTCCTACGGCTTAGAAATAACGTGTCATTATGTTGTTGTGTTTAAAGTTTCTATCTATTATGTATCCTACTTTTTGAATTAATGGATATAAAATTATTGTTAATAAAATGTTGTATAGTATTTCTATTACTAATATTTTAGTAAAATATAGTAATTCTCTATCAAATTCTAATATTATTGAATTAAGGAAGTATGCACCTAATTCATATATTATGGTTGATCCTATTACCATAAAAATAATAGTTAATCTATTTTCTTTTGAAAAGTTCTTATCAAAGTATGAACCTAAATATCCAATTACGCAAAGCATTACAGCAGAAACTCCAACTGTTCTTCCAAATATTAAATCAATTATTATTCCAAATATAACTCCTAGTGATATTCCCCAGAATTGTGTTGCATATAATCCTATAAATAATATATATAACACAAATAAATTTGGACTAACTCCTGCTATAGTAAAATAAGAAAATATATTAACTTGAATAAAATATATTATGAAAAAAGTTATTATTAAACTAACTATTATTGCAAATTTTCTCATTTTTACTCCGCAAAAATTTATTTAGGTTTTAGAACTCCTATAAACTTAGTCTTTAATTACAAGAACTGTATCTACTTTTGAAAAATCAACAGCAGGTTCAACTATAGCATATCTATCTGTTATATTACTTGTTGTAATTATTTCTTTTATTGTTCCTATTATTATTCCTTTTGGATATATTCCACCAATTCCAGAAGTATAAACATTATCTCCTTGAATTAATTCTGCACTTGTTGGAACATAAGATGCTCTTAAAATTTGATCGTTTTCTAATGTTCCTTTACAAATTATGCTTTCTGGTGTAGTACTTATTGTACAACTTACAGTAGAAGCAGAATCGATTATAACTTGTACTTTGCATGTCTTATCTGCTACTGAAATAACATGTCCTACTAGTCCTTTATCTGCAATAACTGTCATGTTCTCTGCAATTCCATCATTTGAACCTACATTTAAAACTAATGTACTACTATAATTACTAACATCTTTATTTATTACATAAGCAGGAATTGTTTCATAAGCTGAATACTTTTCAAATAAGTTCATATAATCTTTTAATGTATTATTTTCAGCTCTAACCATTTCAAGGTCTCTTAATTCTGTTTCAAGCTGACTATTTTTTTCTCTTAATTCTTCATTTTCAGCTATTATATTGTCCATATTTGAAAAATAAGCACTATTTCCCTGAATCTTATTTTTTATATCCATAGCAATTCTTTGTATTGGATTAACAATAGAACTTGCTGCACTCTCTAAATAAGATAATTTATTTGTTTCAATATTTGAAAGAAAAATTAGTAGTATTAAAATAACTGCTGTAATAACACCACCTAATATTTCCGTTTGCTTATTTCTATTCATCAATATCTTCCTCTCTATTTATAAACCACTTAGCTCTATATTTTGATAAATTCCATCACCTATAACTATATGATCTAACAGTGTTATATCTAATAATTTAGCTGCTTTTTCAAGTTTTCTAGTAAATTCTATATCCTCATTACTAGGTGTTGGATTACCACTTGGATGATTATGTATTAAAATAATTTTAGGAATCTGAATTTTTACTGGTTCAGATAAAATTGCTTTGATATTTGTAAAAATATTACTTTCATTTCCTACTGCTATGCATGAAATTTTTTTAATAATATTTTTATTATCTAACATTACAATTTTTAAAACTTCATTTTTTTCATTTTGAAGTTCTTCCATAAACAGATTAACAATATCATCTCTTGTTTTTATTTTTAATCTGTTTATTGTTAAAGGTTTTGACATTCTTTTTGCAATTTCTCCAACAGCCTTAAGCTCTATTGCCTTTACTGTTCCAATACCATTTATTTGGCTTAGTTCTTGTATTGAAATAGTTTGAAGAAATCTTAAACTATTTGAGTTATCCATATTTTTATTCATTAACTCTTGTGCAATTTCTATTGAAGATTTTTCTTTAGTACCTGTTTTTATTATTATAGACAGAAGTTCGCTATTTGTAAGTATATTTTCACCATACATTAACATTTTTTCATATGGTCTTTCTGATGTTGGTATATTTTTTATATTAGACATTTTTTCCTTTCTGTCTGTTTTTATGCCAAATTACACTTTTCTATATAGCAATATTGCTATAGCCATTCCTATAATACTTGCAATATTTATTTTTATCATAAAACTAAATGTTATTTTTAGTACACTTAAATCTAATGCTACTGGTGTTGTTATTCCAAAGCTCTCTCCGTAAGCTAACCACCATAGCCAACTAACTTTTTCTGCTAGAATTCCTAATAGTCCTCCTACAACCAATCCTGAAAGTAGGAATACTAATAAAATCCAAAAATTTTTTTCTTTTGTTGCCATATTTTTTACCCCCATATGTTTATATATTTTTTTACAAAATATCAAATTTGTTACGGAAATCTAAATTTTTACTGTTATATTATATCTTGATATATGTATTTTTTCAAGTAATTTATACAAATAAAGTAAGTATTTTTTTTACGTAAAAAAGAGGTAAAGCAAAGCTTTACCTCCCCCGTATTTAATTTAGTTATATAAATAATATTGTGGATTTCTAGCTGAGCCATTTACACGAATTTCTAAGTGTAAATGAGGTCCAGTTGAGTTTCCTGTAGAACCAACTGCTGCAATTACATCTCCTTGATTTACTTGTTGTCCAACATTAACTAATAATTTACTACAATGAGCATAATATGTTTGAATTGAATCTGTGTGAGCTATAATCACTAGATTTCCATAAGAACCTTTATATGCAGAATAAATTACTGTTCCACTAGCTGCTGCTTTTATTGGTGTTCCCAAAGATGTAGCAATATCTAAACCTGTATGAGTTCCACTACTTCTTCTTCCAAATCTAGAAGTAATTGTTCCAGATACTGGCTGAGCTAATGCGATACCTAATGCAGAATTAGATGTGCTTACATTTTTTGCTGTAACAATTTTTGTTTGTTTTCTTACAACAGGCATTTGTTTGTATAATGCAGCAACAGCTGTTTCTTTATCTGTAAATTCTTTTAAATCTGTTCCATATTTTAATGTATAAGTTACTGAATCTTTATTTTGACTATTTTGTTGTTTTAATTGTTCTATAATAGCTTCTGCTTCTGTGTATGATTGTACATAGTATTTTTCTTCATTGTTTTCTACAATTGCATAATATTTATAATATGGTACACCAGAACTAATTACTTTAGTAAATATTTCATCATCATTTGCTGTAAGTCCTTTTTTTAATAGACAAAGATTATATTCTGGTAAATCTTCTATTTCAACGAAAGCAATTATATTATTATCACCTTTATTCATATAATTAGTGATTTTTTTCTGAAGTTTGCTTCTATCTTCTGTATACCCTATAAAATCTCCATTTAGTGAGACACTGTACATAGGTTTGTACACAACAAAAACTAAAAATCCTATAATTGCAAGCCCAATAAGCAGCACAACAATCCATTTGATCCATGCTCTTAAACAGATTACAACGTTTTTAAAAATACTAGTTATTGCTACTCACCCCTTTGTACTTTTATTGTTACATATAGATTATAATATTTGAAAAATAATGTCAATACTTATTTTTTATATAAAAAAAGAAAAAGTGGCATAAACCCTCAAGTTTACGCCACAAAAATTTTTTTATAAATTTGATGTTTCAGATTTAACTTTATTTATTTCATCTTGTGTCGCATTTTGTGCTGGAGTATAGTATCCTTTAGCTTCTGCTAATTTAAATAATTCATATTGAAAACTTTCAGAAGAGTTTCTTAAATTTTGAAATGTTTGTCTTAATTCCATATTAGCAGTTTCAATTATTGCTCCTTCATAATCTTTTAAAGACGCTTTTGTTGATGATAAAACATCGTTAACTATTGATTTTTCTTCCATTCTTTTCCTCCTAACCTAAAAATGATATTAATTTTTGTTTAGAATTTAAACAATCTTGTGCTGCTTTATTTAATATTTGTTTTATTTGTGGATCTACTGCAGTATCTGCATAATGTGTAAATTTACAATATGAATTTTCTTGTTCTCCTATAAAATGTCGTAAATTTTGTAATTCCATTTGATTTAATGTTCCCATAAAAACCATCCTTTCTTAAGTACTTTTAGGAATTTTCCTTTTAGAATTTATTATTTCACTTTTTAATTTTTTTATTCAAAATATTTTAGTTTTTTCGACTTGATTTTTATTATCTAAGAACATATAATCTACAAAGAAGATGAGAAAAGCAGAGAGTGGCGTATCGCTTATCCTACATAAAAGGAGGTGATGCGTATATGTTAATAGAAAATACTTGTATATTATTTATTTACATATTATTCTTTTTGTTGATATTGGTAACAATTATCGCAGTATCCTTATTTATAGCTTTAATGGTTATGATAAGAAAATTAGACAAAAAAAATACATCTCTGCTTGGCCGTTAGGGATGTATTTTAAAATATTCCATTAATGATACGTCACTTTTCTGTGGTATCTCATCTTCTATAATTATTATAATAGTTTTAAAATGAAATGTCAAATAGGTATTTTGACATTTTTTCTTTTAGAAAATAAAAAGTGATAGTTGTAAAAACTACCACTTTGGTGCGCCATCGCGGGATCGAACCGCGGACCTTCTGATTAAGAGTCAGCTGCTCTACCAGCTGAGCTAATAGCGCATTTTATATCGACACTGATTATTATAAATCAAATCTATCACTTTTGTCAAGGCATTAACACAAAAACTAATTGTTATGTTCTTTATTTATAAAAGGACAAATGTTTACATAACTTATTTTTTATGATATAATTAATTTTGTAACTAAATATTAAGTTTTACATATAGAAGGAGCTTTTATGAGATTATGGACAGTTCAAAGTTATAACGTTTATGAAGTTCTAAGAAATACCGGAATTTATAGATGCAATTCAAGCTTAAGTTCTCTTTTAGAGGAAAATGAATTTGTAAATGCCTACAAATGGATTTCAAAAAAAATGAAAGATCACATTGGGAATCCACCAGATAATGTAACATTTCCTGTATGGGCTTGGTACAAGGTTGATGGGCAACATCGGAGACCAGATATGAGAACATTTGGTATGAGAGTATTTGAGAAATCCGTTCTTATGGAAATCGAAATACCAGAAAATCAAGTATTGCTTTCCGATTTTGACTATTGGCATTTAGTTCTTAATGATACACTTTACTACAAAGCCAGCTCTATGGAGAACATTTCAAATGAAGAATGGGATGCAGAAACAGATAAAGAGGATGCATATTACAGCACTTTATCGCTTGAGGAAAAACAAGCTTATAAAGAAAAAAGCTGGGAAAAGATTTTCTCTATTGATACAGCTCATTCAGATTTTGTGCAGGCGACATTCTGGGAACTAAAAAAAGAGCAAATCAAAAAGATTTGGGTATTAAAAGGATTTCAAAGAAAGTAATTTCTTGCTATAATTAGCATTATGTATCTATTAACCCTAAAACATAATTATATTTTGGAGGTAACCTTATGAGTATTAACAAAAAACTGAAAGACTTTACAGCAGACAAGAAGTTTATTCAGGAATTTATTAATCGGATGCTTGAAGATGAAGAACGAAGCAAAGCTGCGGTATCAAACACTGATTACGTGCTTTGGCTGGAAAAGTTTACTGAATCCTATCCTGGATTTGTAGATGATCAGTGGCAATATTCTCCTAATGAGCTATCTAAAGAAGATTCTGAGAAAGTAGATATGCTGCAATACTTCCTGAGTGGAATTAGATATTATGCATATGATAACTATATTCCTATGGAAGGAGAAGATCTATATGACTACCATTTCTTCTTTAAGTTTAACGGCATTGGCTACGAGATTGGCTCGGTTAGTGGGCAGGGTACTTACACCTATTGTCACAGAGAGGAGATTTCACCGGATAAGCATTTTATTGAGTTTGAAGATATTATGACCAATAAAGTGCAGGATAATGTTGCTGCTATTAAAGAGAACTTAGAGGTTCTGAACAGCGTTGTCCGCGGGCTGTTAGCTCTCGGTGCTCCTGAAGATAGAATTCTTTCATGTGTTACTAAGGTGCTGGACGAACACGCAGATACTATCAACGAAGATTAATAATACGGCAAAAAGCAGAGAAAGTTTTATATTCTCTGCTTTTCTGCTTTAGTATTTAATTAGATTGATTTCAAAAGGTTTATGAATTCATTATTTGTTCAAATTCTTCTCCATCTATCTTTTCCTTTTCTAATAAGACATTTGCTACATTATGAAGTTTTTCCATATTTTCGTTTAAAATGTCTTCTGTTCTCTTATATGCTGTATCAATTATTCTCTTAACTTCTTCATCAATTAAACCAGATGTTTCTTCACTAAAGTTCTTTTGTTGAGTAAAATCTCTTCCTAAGAATACTTCTTCTTGACCAGAACCAAATGTTATTGCTCCTAATCTTTCACTCATACCATATTTTGTAACCATACTTCTTGCAATTTTAGAAGCTCTTTCAATATCATTACTTGCTCCTGTAGAAATATCGCCTAAAACTAAAGCTTCTGCAACTCTACCACCTAATAATGATATAATTTGTTCTTCCATTTCTGATTTACTCATAAATGATTTATCTTCAGATGGTCTATACATTGTATAACCACCAGCCATTCCTCTTGGAATTATTGATATTTGATGTACATCATCTTGTGTTTCTAAGAAATGACTTGCAACAGCGTGACCAGCTTCATGGAAAGCAACAAGTTTCTTTTCTTTATCGCTTATTACTCTTGTTTTCTTTTCTGGTCCCATTGTAACTTTAATCATTGCATCTTCTATTTCAAGCATTCCAATTTCTGATTTATCTCTTCTTGCTGCAAGTAATGCTGCTTCATTTAAAACATTTTCTAAATCTGCACCAACAAATCCTGCTGTATTTTTAGCTATTGTTGATAAATCAACATCATCTGCTAATTTTTTCTTTCTTGCGTGTACATTTAATATTTCTTCTCTTGCTTTAACATCTGGAGTTCCAACAACAATTTGTCTATCAAATCTTCCAGCTCTTAATAAAGCTTTATCTAATACGTCTGGTCTATTTGTAGCTGCTATAACTATAACACCTTCATTAGCTGCAAATCCATCCATTTCAACTAATAATTGGTTTAATGTTTGTTCTCTTTCATCATGTCCTCCACCAAGTCCAGCACCTCTTTGACGACCAACAGCATCAATTTCATCTATAAATATAATACAAGGAGCATTTTTCTTAGCTTGTTCAAATAAATCTCTAACTCTTGATGCACCAACACCAACAAACATTTCAACAAAATCTGAACCACTTATAATAAAGAATGGAACACCTGCTTCACCTGCAACAGCTTTAGCAAGTAATGTTTTACCTGTACCTGGTTGACCAACAAGTAAAACTCCTTTTGGAATTCTTGCTCCCATATCTGTGAATTTTTTTGGTGATTTTAAGAAATCTACTATTTCTGCAAGTTCTTCTTTTTCTTCTGTGATACCTGCAACATCTTTAAATGTTACTTTTGTTTTATTTGTATCTGTAGTATTAAGTACTCTAGCTTTACTTTTTCCAAATGTCATCGATTTATTTCCACCTTGATTTGGATTCATAATTATAAAACTAAATAATAAGAAAATTAATAGTAAAATTACTGGAGAAATTAAACTTAATAATTCAACAAAGATTGATTCTTCATTTTGTTCAACTTCTATTTGACCATTTACTATATTTTCTGAAATTTGATCCATAAATGAATCTAAACTAGGAATAGTTGATGTACTTATATCTGCTCTTGTAGCAGTTGAAGCATCTTTTCCTTTTTCATATGCTGTAACAGATACTCCATCAGCAGATATTACTATTTTAGTAATGTCTCCTGAAGATATTTTAGTAATAAGTTCAGAATAACTAATTTTGTTATCTGACATTCCTAATAATCCACTAAGAGCACATATTATTATTAGTCCTATTATTAACCATGTGGCTAATGTTTTAAATCCCCTCTTCAAATTTTTATCCTCCTATATTTCTATTAGTATGCCTAAAATATAGCATAGCAAATTTTGGATTTCAACCCATTTTTTCAAAAGAAATATCTCTGTAACATTTGATTTTTCAAACCTTTTACGGAACGTTATTTTAGACGTTTTATAACAATTGTTTTATTTTTTATTTCTACCTTTGTTTTTTTGTTTGGAGTTAAAAATTTATTTCCAATATTGTTGTTACATAATTTTATTATATCTTCTATATGAATCTTTTCTATTCCTTTTGTATTACCAAATAACTTATTTATTGCATGTAAAATAACGCGTTTTTCAATCGCTTTGTTTTCATTATTGAATTTCTTTAAATCTAATATAATTTTAGCCTCTTTTTCATCATTATATACATTTTCTTTTGAAAAATTTTCCTCTAAAAGCATATTATTATATGCATATTCTGTCTGAATTCTAAGTAGCTTAAATCATCTTTTGTTATACTAGATAATCGTGTAATTGTTTCTACGATATTAGGATTAAGTTCTCTTTTTATATAGGGAATTACTATGTTTCGAACTTTATTTCTAGTATAAACATTTTCATCATTTGATTCATCATGTCTTGGATTTAATTTTTTCTCTTCACAATATTTCTCTATATTTTCTCTAGACGTTTCAATAAGTGGTCTAATATATTTACCGCTAGTCGCCTCGATACCTTTTAGTCCACTTAAACCGCTTCCTCTTATAATATTCATAATAATTGTTTCAACATTATCATTACTGTTATGAGCTATAGCAATTTTATTAGAATTTGTTTCCTTTTGAACTTTATCAAAAAAGTCATATCTAACAATTCTTCCTGTTTCCTCTAGTCCTCTTTTTTGCTTTTCTGCTTCTTCTTTTACATTAGCATGCAAGACAAAACACTTAACACCTATTTTATTACAGTAATTTAAAACATATTCCTCATCGATTTTCGCATTTTCTCTTAATCCATGGTTAATATGTGCAACTACCATTTCAAAATTAAATTTATTGCTTATCTTAAGTTCATATAAACAATTAAGTAATGTAATTGAATCTGGCCCACCAGAAACAGCAACAACTAATCTATCACCATCTTCAATTAAATTATATTTCTTAATCGTTTTTAAAATTCCATCTTCTATCATAGTTTTTATATCCTTTTTATTTAATAAAAAAGGCATATAGAAAAATCTACATGCCTGGTTCTTCAAAAAATCTTCTATCAAGATTTGCAAATTTTGTATAGCTTGGAAGCCAGGCCATATCAACAGTACCTGTTGAACCACCTCTGTGTTTAGCAAGTATAACTTCTGCTACATTTTTCTTTTCACTATCTTGATTATAATAATCATCTCTATATAAGAAAATTACAATATCCGCATCCTGCTCTATCGCTCCAGACTCTCTTAAGTCAGATAACATAGGTCTTTTATCATCACGTTTTTCAACACTACGAGAAAGCTGTGATAATGCTATAACAGGAATATTTAATTCCTTTGCAAGAATTTTTAAAGATCTACTAATTTCAGAAATTTCTTGCTCACGGCTACTATTTCTTGATCCACTTCCTTGAATTAACTGTAAGTAATCTATTACAACTAATCCTATATCTTTTTCTAATTTAAGTTTTCTACATTTTGCACGTATTTCCATTATAGAAATACCAGCTGTATCATCTATGTAAATAGGTGCTTCTGAAAGTCTTCCTAAAGTAGATGCAAGTTTAACCCAATCATCATCTTCTAAAAGTCCTGTTCTAATTTTATTGCTATCTACCATGGCTTCACTACATAAAATTCTGTTTCCAACTTGGTCTTTTGACATTTCCAAGTTAAATATTGCAACACCTTTTCCTGCTTGAAGTGCAACATTTGTAGCTAGATTTATTGCAAATGCAGATTTACCCATAGCAGGTCTTGCAGCAACAATAATTAAATCTGAATCGTGCAAACCAGATGTTATATTATCAAAATCCACAAATCCTGTTGGAGTACCACTTACTTTTCCTTTATTATTATATAATTCTTCTAATTTTGAAAATGATTCCACTAAAACATCTTTTATTGCCGTATAACCTTTTGTATTCTTCTTAGAAGCTAAATCAAATATCTTTTTTTCTGCCATATCCATTATATTGTCTACTTCTTCTGTTTCATCATATCCTAGTGCAACTAATTCATTTGAAGTATTAATTAATTTTCTTAGCATTGATTTTTCATCTACTATTTTTATATATTTCTCAACATTTGCTGTTGTTGGAACTCTTTCTGGAAGACTTGCTAAATATTCAAGACCTCCAACACGTTCAAAATTTCCTGTTTCAACTAATTCTGCTTTAACTGTAATTATATCTATTGGTTCACTTCTTGAATATAATCCTAATATTGCCGAATATATAGCTTTATTATCTTCTCTATAAAAAGCATCTTCTTTTAATACTTCTATTGCACTAATAACAGAATCTTTATCTGTTAGCATACATCCTAAAATTGCTTGTTCTGCTTCTATATCATGTGGTGGAATTTTTCCTAAATCCATATTACATCCCTCTTTTTATTGTTTTGGTGTTACCATTACTTGAACACTTGCAACTACACCTTCGTTTAATTTTATATCAACTTTTGTAGCTCCTGCAACTTTTATAGATTCTTGAAGTAATACTTTCTTTTTATCTACTTCTATTCCAAAATCTTTTTTTAGTGCTTCTGCAATTTCTTTTGCTGTAACTGCACCAAACAATCTTCCGTTTTCTCCTGCTTTAACAGGTATTTTAACAGTAATTGTTTTCATTTTTTCTGCTATTTCTTTTGCTTCTTTTAAATCTTCACCTTTTCTATATTGTACAGACTCATTTTTTGCTTTTAAATTATTCATATTTCCAGTATCTGCTGGTACTGCTAAATTTTTTGGAAATAAAAAATTTCTAGCATATCCATCAGCTGCATTTATTACTTGATCTTTTTTTCCAACACCTTTAATATCTTGTTTTAAAATGACTTTCATAACATTCCCTCCGTTACTACACATTATTTTGGCTAATTGTATAACATTTTTGCTTAAATTTCAAGTACTTATAAATATACTATTAATGCTTTATATAATTTCTACTTTCTTTTTCTAATAATTTAAAATCACAACATATCTGAATAAAAAAATCTTTTTTATCTATTGTAACAAACTTATATAATTTATTAGCCATTTCCCTTATCCTATCTGCATTAAGTTGTATAAAGTTATTTTGTTGTATTAATAAATTTCTATATTTCTTATCCTGTATAGAATTAAAATCTATATAAGTTAAATTTTCTATATTTACTGGTATCATATTATTTAATTTTATTATTCCCATATTATTGCTAATTTTTATATAAGTTTTATTAGAATTATATGTTTTATGTTGTTGCTTTGGAGAAAACATTGGAGCAAAATATGTAAGTCCGTTTACTTCTAATATTATTCCAATATATGGCCTCCTATTTTTTTTATTGTATGGTACCTTATTATCAAATGAATGTAAAAATTCTATATAATTATCATCAATATTATAAAATTTTAATCTTTTCATAAACCTCCTAAATGCAAAAATACAGGGTAGCACTTAAATGTGCCCCCTGTACATTTTTTAATTTCAACTTATGGCTTGAATACTCCAACTTTTTCATTCCACTTATGGCAGGATACTCCAATTTTTTAATTTCAACTTATGGCTTGAATATTCCATAATAAAGTATATACCCCTTTTAGTATATTCATTATAATAGAAAAAAATTCATTTGTCAACTATTCGGTTTCTAATAAATATTCATTTATTCTTATTATTAGTTCATCTTTGGCATCTTCTAATGTAAATCCTTCTAGTTGAGCTCCGGCAAGAGTAATATGACCTCCTCCACCAAGTTTTTCTAGAATTAATTGTACATTTATATCACCAATTGAACGTCCACTAATGTATACTTTCTCTCCGACTTTTGCCATAACAAATGATGCTGTTATATCACTAATTGTTAAAAGTTCATCTGCTGCTTTGGCAATAATTAAATTTGCATCAACATTATCTTTTTCAAAAACAGATACTGCTATTGTATTATTATGAATTTCAACATTTCTAACAATATCTGAAATAATATTATAACTTTCTAAATCTGCTTGGAACCATTTTTTTACTCTTATAATATCAACACCATATTTTCTTAAATATGCTGCTGCTTCAAATGTTCTTACACCTGTTTTAAATGTAAAGTCTTTAGTATCTACCATAATACCACCATATAAGCTTTCAGCTTCTATTAATGTTAGTTCAACATTATCTTGAGCATATTGAATAATTTCAGTTACAAGTTCTGCTGCAGAAGATGCATATACTTCATGGAATGAAATTAATACATTTTCAATGCAGTCTGGTGCTTTTCTATGATGATCTATTACTATTTTTCTTTCTATTTTTTCTAATAATTCTGGAAATTCAACATATGATGTTTTATGTGTATCTACAACTATAAGTAATGAATTTGGATTTATTAATCCATTTACTTCATTTTCTGTAAGAATTACATTTTTATATTCATCTTCTTTTTGAAGTATTTCTAAAAATTTTCCAAGTGATTTTCCTTTAGGTTCAGATACAATATAACAATCTTTTTCTAATGTTTTTGATAATCTGTATATTCCAAGTGCAGAACCAAATGCATCTATATCTATATTTTTATGTCCCATTATGATAACATTTTCTGATTCAGCTATTGCTGTTGATATAGAATGTGCTATTGTTCTAGCTTTAACTTTAGTTCTCTTTTCTACTTCTAAAGTTTTACCACCATAAAATTTATACTTTCCATCTTTTTTAACAACAGCTTGATCTCCACCACGTCCTAAAACGATTTCCATAGCAGCTAATGCAGCTTTATATTTTTCATAATTTGTTTTGCCTTCATTTGAAACTGCTATACTTAGTGTAACTTGAATTTTACTATCTATTTCAATTGTTTTAACTCTATCTAATATATTAAATTTTTCTTTTTCAAATTCTGTTAAATATTGTTGCTCAAAAATATAAACAAAATAATCTCTTTCTGTTTTTATTATTAATCCACCTGTTGATGTTACCCATTCAATTATTTCTTTTTCTATTTTGGCTAATAATTCTATTTTTCTTTCTGGTAATATTCTTTGAACTATTTCATCATAATTATCAATCATTGCAACACCTATGCAAGCTTTTGATTTGTTATAGACATCAAATAGTTCATTATATTTTGTTTCATTAATAAAGTACAATGATAACACATATTCCTTTTGACTTTTTTTACTTCTTCTTTTTGATTTTACAACACTTCCGCAAATTTTATAAACTTTTTTGTCTATATTAAACTGTTTCATAATTTCTATTGCTTCACTGTTTTTTTCTATATCTAATTTTATTTCTTTTACAATTGGATTTAAATTTGTTGCTATATCAATATTTTGAAATTCTTCTACAAATTTTCTACTTCTCCATACAATATTGCCATCTGTTTCTATTAAAACTAATGGTATAGGTGTATTTACTAAGTTTCCTTTTGAAGCTGTAGTAACATCGGATGTTATATCTTGTATATGATTTTCTATTTCTGTTTTCTTTTTTCCACTACTCCATAGTGCATATGTTACTGTTAATGCAAAAATTATTATTGATGGTATTATCCAGCTTAAATCATATACACATAAAGAAATACAAAGAATAGCTATAACTACAATATATATTATATTCTTTGAATTTAGACTATCTAATATTTTATTATTCGAATTCGGCATAAAACCCCCTATAATTTTATATACCCAAAATTATACCTTTATATTATATAACTTTCACGCCATTTTGTCAAACTTATAGCAAATAAATGCTTATTTTTAGAGCACTTTCGCCTATAAGTATGATTTTCGTAAGATAAAAATTTTAAATCTTAATTTTTTTATCTTGCTATTTGTTAATTTTACTCTAAAATACAAAAAAAAGAAGTCCTAAAACTTTTAGAACTTCTCTTACATTATTTTTTTATTGTTAGATTTACTGATTTTTCTGTATCTGTATATGAGTCATATACTGTAATTTTTACTTTTCCAGCAGACACTCCAGTAACAATTCCATTTTGATTTACTGTTGCTATTGATTCATCACTTGAAGTATATTTTAAAGTATCTGTACTAGCTTTAGCTGGTGTAATTTGTAATTTCATTTGCAAATCTTTACCAACTCTTATTGTACTATTAGTAGCAGTAAAAGACATTGATTTTATAGGAGTTATTACTTTTATATCTTGACTTGCTTCTATTCCATCATATCTAGCTGTTATTGTAGCTTTACCATCTGATACAGCAACTAATTTGTTATCTTTATTTATTTTTACAATGTCTTCGTTAGATGATTCGAATTCAACATTTTCAGTAACAATTTCACCATCTATTGAAACAGTCATCCCAACTGTTTCTTTTTTATTTGTTGAAGACAAAAATTCGTTTTCTAATTCTAATGTAAGTTTTGGAAGAATTATTTCATTTTCTTTTTTACTTACTTCTCCAGTATTAACCAATGCAATACTTCCTATATGTCCTTTATTTAAGACTAGAAATAGAGCAATTAGTGCTACAATTATAAATATTACTATTGATATTATTAATCCTTTTTTTCTCATTTGATTCTCCAATTTTTAATTGATTTACTGATTTTATATTTGGCATTATATACTATAAGTAAATTTAAATCAATACTTGCATTTTTATCATAACATTATTTTATTACAATTACAGGGACTTCCATTTCTTCTTTTGTAAGTCCGCAATGTGTTGATTTTTTTACTGGTTTTCCTTCTGCTAAAAATGTTTCTATTACAATCATACTACTTGATGTTGATAATGCAATATAATTTCCTAAAAATTCATCTATTTTAAAATGTTTGTCTCCATATCCTAAGAAATGTTTCTCTAAAAATTCTTCTGTTGTCATTAACCAAAAGTCTTCTCCACAAACTTTATTAAATCTTTCTTCGAATTCTTTTTTCATATTTTCTTTTACCCAGAATCCTACAACTCTAGATTCTAATGACATTGGCATATATAAACATTCCATAATTTCTGGATGATCTAATAAACAATATGATTTTTCTATATTTTTATGTCCATGATCTGCTGAAATAATTATTATTGTATCATCTCCAAGTTTTTCTTGTAATTCTTTTACTTTTTCTTCTGCTTCTAATACATAATTTTTAGCTTCATCTGAATCTGTTCCATATTTATGTAATAATCCATCTGGTTTATCTGAATATGCCATAATAAATTTTTCGCCAGGAAGCTCACATAAAGTTTCTAAATTTACCATTATTTCATCAATATCATCTGCTACAAATGTTCTTTTTGCTCTTCTATCTGAATATTTTGGCATTACTTCAAATGCTTTTACAGATGGTGATGCCTTTTCAATTTGTTCAAAAACAGACTCATAATTAACTACATTTTTGAATACATCCATTCTTGCTTTTGAGATATCTTCTTTTAAATATGATTCTGTATGAGGTAACATGTCTATCGCTCTTCCATATTCTTTAAAATATTGTGACCATGCAATCCATCCTGTTTCATATGGTGGTTTTCCAGAATAATATGTTGTTAAAGCAGCTGTTGTAGTTGAAGGATATACAGATGTTACACAATCTATTTTATTTTCTGCAAAATATCCATTTGGAGAAATGTTTCCTAAAATATGTTCTCCCATTCCATCTAAAACTAAAAATATAACATTTCTATATTTATTTTCTAATATTTGGTCTAAACTTTCTAATGATTTATGTTTTGTATCAACATTATAATATTTTAATATTGATGTAATTGTATTTAAAATACAATGTTCATAATTTGGTAATATAATTTCATTTTCCATAATTCTTATATAAGTATTTATATACTCCCTTTCTTTTAAATTTCAGTACCATTATAATACAAAAAATACTTATTTGCAATTAATTTATTCTTAATCCACAAAAAGGGCTAGTATTCCATATTGTAAGAATACTAACCCCTTTTTTCAGAATTTCTATGCCTTTACAAAGTCATCCCTTTTTTCATAACCCTCAATAAACGCTTCTGTTCTATCGCGAATGCTACCACTTGCAGATTCTTTCAAACTTCCATGAATCTTATAGAGTGATGCTTTAACATTTTCGCTAAACGCAACATTACGCCAGTTGTACTGACCAGGTGCTAATCCAATCTGCTCTGCAATTACCTGTCTGGGGAACTGTCTTTGAACATACACTTCCGGATCCATACAGATTACGAGCTGACCTTTGCTACCTTCCTGATATGAGAAATAATGTGTGTGCGCTGCAACAGAGATGTTATTAATGGGTTTCATTTTTACCATGTCCAGATACTTTTTCTGTATTGGATATCCAACAACAACATGAGTATGTGCATGGACAATGGATTTCTTATGAGCCGACATACCACTCGGACCTGAACCATGTTCAAAGAATGTTACTACTTTTTCTTCTCCAAACGTATTTTTCAGAATCCATTCTACGTCTTCACAGACTTCAGAATATTCAGGAAAATATTCTTCAGGGAACTGTGCTACTGAGAGTATATGAGCTTTCGGAACAATCATGAGGAATCCCGGCACAAGGCTGCCCAGTTCTGAGGTAACATAGAAGTTTTCTGACTCATATATAATGCAGTCCACTTCATTATCAACCAGCCTATTATACTGTGTGAGATCTTTGTTCATTCCTTTCCGCATTGCAAGTTCGCATAAAACGCAACGTTCATCTGCCGTATTGTACTTTTTACCTGTTATATACTCTCCAGGTTCAAATCCGATTTCTCGGCATTTATCACAAAATTCATCATTTGTCTTTTTAAAAACATATGTCTTGGTTAAATATTTGCTGTCAAGCAAAAACACCTCAATCTGGCTATCCAAACCAACATCATCGTCGTTTGTAATTATAACCGGAGTTTTGTTGTTTGACCATACTTCTTTGATTGCTGATAAATCAGCTTTGTCCAAGACTTTTAGTCCCTCAAACTTTTTTGCATGATTGAGTTGGATGTCATTTTGTACTACCATTAAAACTCTTTTCTTAGTAATCATATTAGCCCTCCTTGCTATTGTGGAAAATTAATGACTACAATTACAACTACTACATTAGAGTATCTCTAATGGTGGCATTATATCATCGCTTTTAGATTATGTCAATCATGGTAAACCATTTTTTTATTTTTTTCTCATATTAGTCCATTTCTCTGGATTTACAATTGTCTCTTTCGCAACTTCATCTATATTTAATTCAGAAATATCTTTTATTAATCTTTCTACTAATTCTTCTGATAATATACTTGGTTTCCCTTGTTTAGAATGTACTACATTTTTTACTTCATCTGGTAGTACTATATTATATTTATCTACTAAAAAATCATTTAATATATCATAATCATTATATAATTCTGTAGAAATTCTACTTATATAATGATTATAAAATAAATAATCTGTTAATAGATGTAAAAAGTATCCTCTTTCAAACGGTGTATTTAACTTATGTTCTTTTAGGAATTCATACAAATTTGATTTGGAACTTTCAGGTCCATAATGAGTTTCTGATTTGTCTTTTACACTATCTGGAAATAAAACACCATCAATAAATTCATTATACCCTTCTTTCTCTTCAGGATGCTTTTTTATGTATTCTTCTGCAACACTTAAATGAATTACATACCCTGCCATAATTTTCTCCTTTGCTGAAACTGTTACAGTCTCTGAAATAAATTAATATAATTATTGCTATTTAAAAAAATGAAATTTAGGAAAATCTCCTAAATTTCATTTTTATCAAATTATTCTATTTCGTCTTCATCTTCTTGAACAACTGGTTTTTCGTTTTCTGTGTTTATTTTTATATCTTGATAACGTCTTAAACCAGTTCCTGTTGGAATTAATTTACCAATGATAACATTTTCTTTTAATCCCATTAAGTTATCTACTTTACCTTTAATAGCAGCTTCTGTTAATACTTTTGTTGTTTCTTGGAATGATGCTGCTGATAAGAAACTTTCTGTTGCAAGAGAAGCTTTTGTGATACCTAATAAAGTTCTTCTATATGTTGCAGGAGTTTTTCCTTCTGCTATTAATTCTTCATTTCTTCTTTCAACTTCTAATAAGTCAACTAATGAAGCTGTATAGAATTCAGAATCACCTGGTTCTTCAATTCTAACTTTCTTAAGCATTTGTCTTGTAATAACTTCAATATGTTTGTCGTTGATATCAACACCTTGGTTTCTATAAACTTTTTGAACTTCTGCAATTACATATGTGTAAACACCTTCTACACCTTTAATTGCAAGTAAGTCTGCTGGGTTTACAGAACCTTCTGTAATTTGATCTCCAGCTTTAATTTCATCTCCATCTTTTACTCTTAATTTAGAACCAAAGCTAATTGTATATGTTTTAGAATCATCGTTACTTGTAACAATAACTTCTTTTCTCTTCTTCTCATCATTAATTTTAACTTTACCATCAATTTCAGAAATGATTGCCATTCCTTTTGGAGTTCTAGCTTCAAATAATTCTTCAACTCTAGGAAGACCTTGTGTAATATCTCCACCGGCAACACCACCAGTATGGAATGTTCTCATTGTTAACTGTGTACCAGGCTCACCAATTGATTGAGCAGCGATAATACCTACTGATTCTCCTTCATTTACTATTTCACGAGTTGCAAGTCCCATACCATAACATTTTCTACAAGCACCATGTCTTGCTCTACATTCTAATACAGAACGAACTGTTACTTTTGTAATTCCAGCTTTAACTATTTGTTTAGCTATTGCGTCTGAAATCATTGTATTTGTATCTACTATTACTTCTCCTGTTGCAGGATCTTTAATATCTTCTACTGGGAATCTACCAACTAGTCTTTCTTCTAATGGTTCAATTACTTGATTTCCATCTTTAATATCTTCTACTTCAATACCTTTAGTTGTTCCACAGTCTTCTTCTCTAATTATAATATCTTGTGAAACGTCAACTAATCTTCTTGTTAAGTATCCAGAGTCAGCTGTTCTTAAAGCTGTATCTGTTAAACCTTTTCTAGCACCATGGGCAGAAATGAAATATTCTAGTGAATCTAATCCTTCACGGAAACAAGATTTAACTGGAATTTCAACGGCTTTACCAGATGTATCTGCCATAAGTCCACGCATACCAGCAATTTGTCTTAATTGGTTCATGTTACCACGGGCACCAGATTGAGCCATCATGTAAATTGGGTTTAATTCATCAAAGTTATTTTTCATAGCTTCTGTTACATCATCTGTAGCTTTTTCCCAAACTTTAATAATAGCATCATATCTTTCTTCGTTAGTAATCATACCACGTTGATATTGTTTGAATATATTTGTAACATCATCATCTGCTTTTGCTAAAATTTCTTTTTTAGCTTCTGGAACTGCAACGTCAGCAACAGAAACTGTTATAGCTCCTTTTGTTGAGTATTTGTATCCTGTAGCTTTAATATAATCTAAAACTTCAGCACTCTTAGATAAACCATGTACATTAATACAATTTGCAACAATTTTTCCTAAATTCTTTTTGATTACTGGGAAATCGATTTCTAAATCGAATTCTTTTTCTGGATCTGTTCTATCAACAAATCCTAAATCTTGAGGAATTCCTTGATTGTAGATTAATCTACCAATTGTTGTTTCTATTGTTTTACTTCTTACTGTTCCATCTTCGTTTGTTTTATATCTTCTTACTTTTACTTTACAATGTAATCCAACATCACCATTTTGGTAAGCCATTAATGCTTCATCTTCATCTTTGAAGTACATTCCTTCACCTTTTTCACCATCAATTTGAACTGTTAAGTAGTAAGCACCTAAGATCATATCTTGTGTAGGAACTGTAACTGGTTTACCATCTTGTGGTTTTAATAAGTTATTTGTAGAAAGCATTAAATATCTTGCTTCTGCAATAGCTTCTGGTGTTAAAGGAACGTGAACAGCCATTTGGTCACCGTCGAAGTCAGCATTGAATGCTGTACATACTAATGGGTGAAGTTTGATTGCTCTACCTTCAACTAATATTGGTTGGAATGCTTGAATACCTAATCTGTGTAGTGTAGGAGCACGGTTTAACATTACAGGGTGGTCTTGAATAACCTCTTCTAATATATCCCATACTTCTGGTCTTAATTTTTCAACCATTCTTTTTGCATTTTTAATGTTATGAGCGATTCCTCTACCAACTAATTCTTTCATAACAAATGGTTTGAATAACTCAACAGCCATTTCTTTTGGAAGACCACATTGATAGATTTTTAGTTCTGGACCAACAACGATAACTGAACGTCCAGAGTAGTCAACTCTCTTTCCTAAAAGGTTTTGACGGAATCTACCTTGTTTTCCTTTTAGCATATCTGATAATGATTTTAAAGGTCTGTTTCCAGCACCTGTAACAGGTCTTCCTCTTCTACCATTATCTATTAAAGCATCTACAGATTCTTGTAACATACGTTTTTCGTTTCTTACAATTATTTCTGGTGCTCCTAATTCTAATAATCTTTTTAATCTGTTATTTCTGTTTATAACTCTTCTATATAAATCATTTAAATCTGATGTAGCAAATCTACCACCATCTAATTGAACCATAGGTCTTAATTCTGGTGGAATAACTGGAATAACACTCATTATCATCCATTCTGGTTTGTTTTCAGATACTCTAAATGATTCTACAGTATCTAATCTTTTAATTAATTTAGCTTTTCTTTGTTCACTAGCTTTAGCTAATTCTTTCTTTAAAGATTCTGATAATTTTTCAATATCAACTTCAGCTAATAATTTTTTAATAGCTTCAGCTCCCATTTCAGCTTTGAAAGAACCTCTACCATATTTTTCTTCAGCTTCAACATATTCTTTTTCTGTTAAAACTTGGCATTTTAATAATCCAGATGTTCCTTTATCTGTAACTATGTATGATGCAAAATATATAACTTTTTCTAAGCTTCTTGGTGAGATATCTAATAATAAACCAATTCTACTTGGTATACCTTTAAAATACCATATATGAGCGATTGGAGCAGCAAGTTCAATGTGTCCCATTCTCTCTCTTCTTACTTTAGCTGTAGTAACTTCAACACCACATCTATCGCAAACTATACCTTTATATCTTACTCTTTTATATTTTCCACAATGACATTCCCAGTCTTTTGTTGGACCAAATATTTTTTCACAAAATAAACCATCTTTTTCTGGTTTTAAAGTTCTATAGTTAATTGTTTCTGGTTTTTTTACTTCTCCATGAGACCATTCTCTTATTTTCTCATCTGAAGCTAATCCAATTTTTAACTTATTAAAAACTTCTAATTCTTCCACTTTTAAAGTAGCCCCCTTAATTTTATTTTTAGGTAGCAAATTAAATAATTTACTAAATCTTTAAATATATTTCAAATTATACACTGCTGAGCAATTTTCAAAGAAATTTAAAACATTTTAAAAATATAATATTTAATTTTTTAATAATTTAATTTTTTGATTATATATTTTTTATTACGAATTCTCGGTATTCCGCCATTTTTTGCAGTAGAATATTCTTTTTCAAAGAAGCAGCGCCCTCAAAAGACAAGTTT
>JAAGKN010001001.1_pt1 | contig 114883 bp, 150 predicted proteins | sample 6206371 | NCBI WGS metagenome assembly JAAGKN01 (sample SAMN11533720, study PRJNA540317) | gut metagenome | isolation source: fecal pellets from male and female animal of same cohort | host: Peromyscus leucopus | place: USA:CA | collected 2017
GTATTGCATGTGAAATCTTCCGATTACTTCAAACGTGACGGCAATGATGTTTATACAAGACTTGATATAACTCCGGCTCAGGCTGTTTTGGGCGACAAGGTTGTTATCAAAACTCTTGACGGCGAAAAAGAAATTGCGGTTCAAGCAGGGGTTCAAAGCGGAAATACTATCAAGATTAAAGGTGCAGGTGTTCCTTATGTTGCAAGACCTTCTCAAAGAGGTGAGCATATAGTTGTGGTTTCGGTTGTTACTCCAACTAAACTTTCTGAGGAAGAAAGAAACTTGTACAAGAAATTATATGAAATTCAACATGGTGCAAAAGCTCATCATTCTTCTGTGATGGATAAGGTTAAGGGAGTATTTCACTAATGCGTAAGCTTTTAATTTGTTTGGGAATAATTTTAATGACATCAACTATGGCTTTTTCGGCAACAATTCCCGAAGATATTCAGCAGTTAATCAACAGTGATTTTCCTAAAACAAATTTTCGTTTTGACGGAATGGTAATTTTACCTGACAATACGGTTTACCTACCGCTTTTCCCTGCAAAGGTTATTAATCCTGAAGAACTTGCAATAAAAGAAACTGTTCCCGCATCAAAAACGCTTGCTTCAAAACCTAATATCGTAATTTTTAATAATGATTTTGTACTTTTGAAGCTTATGACAGATACAAAGGGAAACAGAACTGTTTATAAAATGGCAAATCCGCCGTTGGAAGTAAGAACAGGTTTGCTTCCGCAGGATTTATTAGTGCCGAAAGGACTTGTAATTCCTGATAATTTAAAATCCATTATCGGAAACTTATTAATCCCGACTGTTGATGATCCGGGGATTAGGATTGAACGCACAAAACCTGTTGTAACACAGTTGAATGGTTCTACTTTAAAAACATTGGCGCAGATTCCTGCGTTGAGAAATAAAAATTTCTATGTTTCTTCGCCTTATTCTAAAAATATTCAGGTTCTTAATATGGGTGCAAAAACTCCTGAATATTCTTTAAAACAAAATAATGTACCGATTTCAATGAAGGCGTATAACAATGAATTTCTTCTTGTTACTGCTTATGAAAAGCCTTCTGTTGATATAATTTCTCTTGCCGATGATGAGATTATTAAACAAGTTTATACAAAAACTCAGCCTGATGAAATTCTAATTGACAAAAATAAAAATATTGCATACATATCAAGTTCACTTGATTCTTCAATTTATATGCTTAATCTTGAAACAATGAATTTATCAAAACAGATTAAGATTACAGGCATGTGTGAAAAGCTTACGCTGTCTGACGATGGCACAAAGTTATTTTATTACGATAAAAAAACACGCGATATTTGGGCAATTGAGCTTGATAATAATTATTTGTTAAAAGAAATCGGAAAATTCCCGAATGTTTCGAAAATTCTTTATACAAACAATAAAATTTATATTACAAGCCGTACAAAAAACCGCCTTGCAATAATTGATTATGATACAATCGGACTTATGTCCGAAACAGAAATCTGTGACAAACCAATTGATATGGTTGCGTTCCATGATAGAGTTTATATTTTGGGTGCAGGCGATAATTCAATACAGGTTCTGGATGCAAAGACTGATGAATTGACAAACTCAATTTATCTTGGCACAAACGGTTTTTCAACAAAGATTTCGCATATCGAAGATACAAATATTGCGCTGATTACTGATACAAAGGCGTCTTTGTACACAGTGTTCGATTTGGGAACAAATCAGGTTATTAAGACTGTTCCGATTGATATTCCCGCAAATTCGATTGTAGTGACAGAGAAGGTGAAAAAGATTGCTAAGTAAATTTGATAATGATACTCAAAAAGTGTTGTTAGAGCTGGAAAAAACTCAAAAACAGTTCTGGAATATTTCGCGCGTTACAGCAGAATTTTTGTATACATTAATTCGTGATAAAAAAGCTAAAAATGTGCTTGAAATTGGTACTTCTAACGGATATTCAGGAATTTGGCTCGGAAAAGCTGTTAAAGAAAACGGCGGACACCTTACGACAATTGAATTTTATGACAAACGTCTTGATGTTGCTAAAGAAAATTTCAAAACGTGCGGTGTTGATGATGTAATTACAACTTTGCAGGGTTCTGCATTAATGCATTTGGAATATCTGCCTGATGATTTTGAGATTGATTTTGCATTTGTTGATGCAAATAAATCCGAGTATATCAAATATTTTGAATTTATTGATAAACATTTGAAAAAGGCGGAATTATTGCCTGTGATAATGTTTTATCACATGAAGAAAAGTGCAAACCGTTTATTGATGCCATTAATGCTCATCCGAATTATGAAAATGTTGTTCTGCCGTTGCCTGCGGGCTTGTCGCTTGCCAGAAAACATTAATGTAAACAATTATTAATTTACTCGCAAAAATTTATATTCACAGATTTTCATGCAAAAAAGGAGTATAAATATGCAAGTAAATTCTGTAAACAACAATTCACAACCAAGCTTCAAGGCTTATATTACAAACGATTTTTACGTAGCTGCTCGTAATCATTTTGACAAAATCCGCAGACCTGAAAGATTGGATATGTTTGAAAAACATATGGCAAAAATCGAACAAATGGGGACTACTAATATGCGAATTTCTCATAAGAAGGTTTTTCAAGACGGCAAACCTCAATATGCTTTATTAGTTAATAATGGCGATAAACAAGCTGTTTTGACTGTTAAAGATCAATTCAGAAAAATTGTTGAAAAATTTATGCATATTAATGAATATGAATTTAATATGAAAACAAAAGATATAATGTAAAACTGTGCTATAATCTTCCTATGAAGATTCTTGGTATTGATCCCGGTATGGCAATAGTCGGATATTCCGTTGTAGAATATGACGGAAATACTCCTATACTTTTGCATTCCGGTTCTGTTCAAACATCTAAAGATAAAAAAGAACCTGCAAGACTTTTGGAAATCTGGGAAGATATGAATGTTATTGTGGAAAAATACAAGCCTGATGTTTGTGCGATTGAAAAATTATTTTTCTTTAGAAACCAGACAACAGTTATGCCTGTTGCGCATGCTCGCGGAGTAATTCTTGCAGTGTTAGAAAAACACGGTGTTCCTGTTTTTGAATATACTCCAATGGAAGTTAAACAGGTTTTGACAGGTTACGGACGGGCGGATAAAAAAGAGGTTGAACAGATGGTAAAATTGTCACTCGGGGTTGAAAAACTTCCAAAACTTGATGATACGGTGGATTCAATTGCTATTGCAATTTGTCATACCAGAGGGTTGAGATAGTGTGGATTAGGATAGTTATAGTTCTTATTGCAATAATTATTACTTTTACTCCTGTGTCTAAAAATAAATCTGATTGGAGTGCAACAATCGGAATAGCTCATAAACCACCTGTTAAAAATAATCTTGATGGCATTGTTCAATCAAATCGAGCATTTTTGAATGAAAAATTTAAAGGTCATTATATAGATAGGGTACTTTCTGATGGTGATATTGTGCGTTGGAATCCCGAAACATTTCCTTTAAAGGTTTATATTGAAAACAATCCCAATTTGCCTGATTATTATTATAAAGAAGTAAAGCACGCTTTTGAGCATTGGCAAGAAGTCAGTGATAATTTTATAACTTTTAGTTTTGTTAATCAAATAGATAGTGCAGATATAAAATGTAGTTTCCCTGCAGATTTTAATGCTGATAAAAGTCCGCAGGGAATGGTTATAGGTACTTCTTCATTTAGTTATAAAGATAATATGCTTTCGGATTCTAAAATTAAATTTTTAATTTATAACAGGCAAAATAAATTTTGGTCAGCTAATGATATATATTCCACAGCATTGCACGAAATAGGACATTCACTTGGGATTAAGGGGCATAGTATAAATCGTGAGGATATTATGTATCCTTCTACTTCTTATTCAACTGAAATAAGTTCTAATGATATCAATACTTTAAAACTTATATATTCAATTGTGCCGGATGTTTCAAATAAAGAGTTTCCACAAGAGGTTAAAGACAAATTTTTAACTGCTAATGATGTTTTAGGAAAAGGTAATATCAGATTTAAAATAGAGTTAGAAAGTACAAAGGATGATATAAGACATACGGGGCGTGCGACCTTACATAAGTCTTTAAAGCTTGCAAATCTGTATTACAAGACTGCGCAGTATAATCAAGCGCGAAATATTCTGGAACCGATGCTTGAGACTTATCCTAATGAACCGCGAGTTTATAAAACTCTGGCAAAAGTTTATAAAGAACAAAAAGATTTTGAAGCATTTGAGAAACTTTATACAAGAGCTAAGAATATTTTTCCTGACAATTCACCTATAAGAAGGTATTGATTTTTGTGTTATGATAAATTCTATGAATATTGATTTTATATTATTGAAACGAATTTCAATCTTGAGTGTATTTTTTGGTGCATTGCTCGGATTTGTTACTTTGATCCCGTTTATCGGAACTTTTTCACTGGTGTTTTTATTTTGTTTTATAGCACCTTTAGTGATTTGGATTTTGATTAAATATAACTGCCTTTCACTTGCTTCGATAAAAGAAAGCGTTATTGTAGGAGCGGTCGCGGGTGCGGTTTCTTATTTGGGATTTTCAATAATTTATATTCCGATTTCCGTTATTTTGATGAAGTTTTTCGGCTTATCGGCAAATTACGGTATCGGCATAACCCTTATGAACGCAAACTTTTTTATTCTTGTTGTACTTTCACTTTTTATGAGTGTTTTGAGTGCAACAGTTAATGCGTTTACGGGATTTTTAACTTTTTATGTAATAGAGTTATTAAGGAGATAACATGGCAGAATTTCATTCAAAAATAAAAACTATCGAGTGGGTGGATAATTATTCAAAAATGGTTGATCAAACTATTTTGCCCGAACATTTTGAGTATGTGAATATAAAAACAGGTCAGGAAATGTTTGATGCAATCAAAACTATGATTGTGAGAGGTGCTCCTGCTATTGGTGTTGCAGGTGCTCACGGCGTGGTTTTGTACGCACAGGAACTTGCACAGCAAAATTTAAGCCGTGATGAATTTGTTAAACAACTTCTTGAAAAAGCTGATTATATGGCAACTTCTCGTCCGACAGCAGTAAATCTTATGTGGGCTGTAAAAAAACAAAAAGAAGTTATTGAAAATTCAACATCAGATATTGCAGGAATTGTTGAAGAACTTAAACAAAACGGCATAAAACTTGAGAATGAAGATATTGAAATTAATAAAAAAATCGGTGATTACGGTGCAGAAGTTGTTCCAAAAGGTGCAACAATTTTAACTCACTGTAACGCAGGTGCTTTGGCTACTGTTGGTTACGGAACAGCTTTAGGGGTTGTTCGTTCTGCTTTTGCAAATGATCCGACAGTTCAGGTTTTTGCTGATGAAACTCGTCCGCGTCAACAGGGTGCAAGAATTACTACTCTTGAACTTACAATGGATGGAATTCCGACAACTCTTAATCACTGACGGTATGTGTTCATATTTTATGAAAAAAGGTATGATTGATATGGTTGTTGTAGGTGCTGACAGAATTGCTGCAAACGGTGATGCTGCAAATAAAATTGGTACTTACACTGTTGCAATTGCTGCTAAATATCATAATGTACCATTTTATGTAGCTGCGCCTTTATCAACAATTGATACAAGTATTAAAACCGGTGATGATATTGTTATTGAAGAACGTTCACATGAAGAAGTTACGCATATAAACGGTAAAACAATCTGTGCTCCTGAGGTTAATATTATTAACCCGGGATTTGACGTAACTCCGCATGAATTAATTGCAGGTATTATTACAGAAAAAGGAATTTTACGTCCTGATTATGTAAAATCTATTGCAGAAGCGTTTGCTAAATAAACATTTTAGAGCGAATATTTTTAACTTCGGCGATTGTCTTCGGATAGTCGCCGTTTGTTAATTCTCCTACTGCCTTATAAAGTTTCAAAATTGCCTGCTCAATATTTTGCGAGTTCATTGAAACCATATCGCAAGCCATTTCTTCATTTGATAGTGCAAGTCTTGTCATATCGCGAAAACCGCTTGATGAAATTTCAAGTGCAAGCGGATTGTCTTTCGCTGAAAGCATTAAAGCCTGCGCAATTACCATTGGCATGTGAGAAATCATTGCAACAGCTTCGTCGTGTTTTTCAGCTGTTGTAAAAACTGGTTTTGCGCCGACATAGTTTATAACTTCTGTCAAAAGCGGATTTTCTTCTCCTGTAATAACCCATTTTGCGCCTCTGAATAAGCCTTCAAAAGAGTTTTCAAATCCTTTATGCTCAGTTCCTGCCATCGGATGCGACGGAATGAATTTGTAAGGTCTTTCACCTTCTACAAATTTTTTCAAACTGCAAACATCTGTAACCACAGTTTCAGGTGATAAAATATTTTCCAATTCGTCAAGCACGGCAAGAGTTTTGTTCATAGGAGTGCAGACAAAAACCAAATCTCTGTCTTTTAAAACATCATAGGTTTTAAAATATCTTTCGCCGTTTTGTGATTTTGAAACCGCAATCACATCGTACTCTTTTTTTAAATCCTTGAATAAAGAACCGCCAATTAAACCTAAACCTATAATCCCTATTTTCATTATTTAAACTCCTATAAAAGAAGGGGGCAAAGCCCCCTTTTGATTATTTTGAAATTCTGCCCGGAACAACTACTCCGCCTTTTAAATTCTTTTTGTAGAATTCTACGTGCGGCTGCAATACGCTGTCCAAAACTTCAGGGAAAGAAGTTCCTGACATAATTTTTTCAACGATTTCCTGATAAACTGTTGCGAATGCTCTCAATTGAGTTAAAGCACCTGCAGTTGCAGGAGTTAATCCCATACCTGAAGTTTTAGCTGTTTCTAAGAAGAAATTGCCTGAAACTTCATAAGATTTTGTTAAAGCATCAATATAGCTTTCAGCATTTTCTCTGCAAACACCGTTATCTTGAGGAACTGTTAATGCAAATGCAAGTTTATTTGCAGGGTTGAAGTGAGCTTCTGCAGAGTGGTGCATTGCATCAGGAACTTTTGCAACCTGTTTCAATGTATCTTTAACAGATTCGTTCTGCATTTGAGCGTGCCAGTAAACTGTGTTTTCAAAAATTGCACCCATATATTGGTGAACAGAAGCTTCTGTTCCGTTCATTTTTGCATCAGCCCAGAAAATACCTTCTTTTAATGCATCATTGATTGATAAATCAGCAGTTAAAGATTCTGTTGAAATTTCTTGAGCTGAGTTTAACATTGTAACCATATCTTCTTTTTTCATACCTGCAAAAGCAAGAGTGAATAAAGCGTGGTCATCAAATGCTGAGAAACGTCCGCCTACATCATCGTGGATGTAAAGGTCGCCTAACCAGCCGTTTTCATTAGAAGTTCTTCTAAGTTCGCATTTTTCAGCGTTACCGTCAGTTACTGCGATAAAGTGTTTGTGAGCTGACTTTAGAGCTTCTTCTTCAGATTGTCCTTTAGCAATGTATGCATCTTTTAACATATTCAAAATTCTTAAGAAACCGTCTTTAGTTTCGAAAGTTGAACCTGATTTTGATGCAATAAGGTAGTTAGATGACATAACATCATTGCCTAATCTGTATAAAAATCTTTCAAAGCTTGCGCTGTCAACGTCTGAATAGAATTCAACCGCGTCACCTTTTACGTTTAATCCGTTGATTGAAAGCATGTGTTCAACAGTATGTTTTGAACCGCCGATACCCATAACGCTTAATTTTGTTGCAGAAGTTGATGATTTTAGGCTTTCTGCCAATTCATAAATTTCGTCAACTCTTTTAGCTTGTTCTGAAGGTAAATTTACCCAGTTTAAAAATTGTCCTGATTTGTTAGCGCGTGATGAAAATTCGTTTACGAATTCTGAAACTTTGGAAGAATATTTTCCAAAATCAACGCCTGAAAATTTTACTGTAACATTTGAATTTTTGGTCAACATAATAGTCCCTTTCTTTTTTAATCATATTTTACTATAAAAATATATTTTAGGCTCTATTTGTTGTCAAATCTACATTAAAGCCTTGAAAACTCGGGTTTAATTCTGCAATCTTTTGATTTTGCGGTTTTTGTTGATGATCGTATCGGTATTTTGTCCAAATTCTTGATACTGCACTTAATGTAAAGCCCATTGCAACAAGGCTGAACAAGAAAGGAACTCCTGTTATTATTGATTTTTGCTTAATGATTTCTGCAAGTTCTTTTTCTGTTGATGTGTTATTTAATTTGGCAAGTTTTTCGGCTATTTTAGGTAATTCTTTAAGTGTCGGAACATCTTTTACAGCACCATTTTTTCCGCGCTTTATTAATTCAGGGAATTTGCCTTTGTCTGCAAGGATTTTTTTAAATCCGGCATCAAGAATTGATGATCCGAAGATTGTATAAAGGACAACCAGCGGAACTCGTGTCCAGGTTTCGTAAAAGTCAAGTTTGCCTCTATCTTTTGAGGCACTTGAATATCCAAATAATCCTGTAATACAGGTTACTGCCAGCTGGCCTTTGCTTAGAGCAAGTTTGCCGTTGTTGTTTTCAAAATCAAGTTTTAGATATTCTTTCAGGAATTTGTTTGTTTTTGGTGATTTTATGTTAAGTGCTTTCGCAATATGTGAGCCCGGTTCAAGTAAAATTTCTGAGAATTTGCGGGCAGAAGCTGATTTATGTCCTTTGCTTGCGAGAAGCAGACCTGCACTGATTCCGCCTGCTGATAAAAGTCCTGTTTTTAAAAGTATGCTTTTGGCGTGGGTTTCAACTCTTTTTTGTTGAGCAGTATTTTCTGTTTTTTCTTTGTTTAAGTTTGCAACGTTGTTAAAATCGCTTACTTTAAAAACTTTCAGTGTAAAGAGGTTTTTGGCAAACCCGAGTGCATATTCCATTGCAGGGATTGTGACGCATCCTAAGATTATTCCGCCTTTTGTTGTAGTAAGCCTGTTTTTTACTTCCTCACTTAATTTAGATTTTTTAATTTTTTCAAGGCTTTTGGGTATATTTTCTGTAATTGTTTTTTGAAGCTTTTTAGGTTGAACTTTCTTAAATAAACCGTTTCTGAAAGCATGTTCTCCAAAGAATGGGGCTGCAAAGTAAAATATTCCCGATTCCAAAAATTCCAAAAACGTGAATTCGCTGAAATCTATAAAACTGCGTGACAGTACAGCTTTGGGAAACCAGTTTGTAAGTGTTCCCTGTATAAATCTTGTGTGAGAGAGGTTTTCTTGTGATTTTAAAAATTTGTCTAAGTTTTTTGTTGTTTGTGTAAATCCGTTTACTTTTGGTATCATTTTTCTTTTCCCTTATTTCTGCATACTAAAAAAGACCGCCTCTTAGAGGCGGTCTTTCAAATCTTGTTTAAATCATTTAACACATTCGATTTGCACAACAATGACCACCTCTAATAAGGCTTTGCATCATCATTTGCATCATCATAGTGTTAGTATTTCTCATTTCGAGATTTATACTATTACAATAACAGTTTGTTGTCAAATTTTATTATTAAAATTTGTAAATTACATATTTATAAATAAGCAATTTTATATATTAATAATCCTTACTATATTTGTAGTGTAAAAAATGAAAGGAATTTATATGAGTATTACCCCAATTGGTGTATGTAGAGATTTTGATGCAAAATTGTTTAACAGGTTAGTTGAGAAATCTCCGGATGTTTCGGCTTCTGTAGAACGTTTAAAAAATATAGGATTAGATCAAAAGGATATATTGATTAGAACTATTTCTGATAATATTGATTCAGCAAGACCTGAAGTATGTTCAAGTATTAAAGGTATGCTTGATAAGCTTATGTCGGGTGATACTGCAGGTGCATTTGATATGGTAAGAGGTTTGTTCCCGAAAAATGCAGCAATTAAAGAAACTTCTTTAGGAACAGCTGTTATGGCTGATAACTGGGCTAAACCTGTTGTTTTCCCGAAAGCAGAAGGTTTTAGAATGCTTGGTTGGGCAGACAGACCTGCAGAATTGACTACGGCAGAACTTTGGAAAGGCGCATATGGTGAACAACCAGCACATATTTTTGGCGCTGTAGGCAACAGTAATATTAAGCCGGAGCAGGTTCGAGGCGGTTCTTCATTAACTAAAAAAGAATTGTCAGCAAAATATGAAGGTGCAATTACAGATTTCTTTGAACCTATTGTAAAATATTTGAAAGAACTCGGTGCAAAAGGTGAAGATATCGGTTTTGCATTTGCTCATAGTGATTGTGGAGTAGATAAAGCGGCAAGAGATGTTGTAGAAAAGCATGGATTACGTGGTTTTGCAACAACTCCTACTGAATATACTCAATATTTGAGAGGAAAAGAATGTGCGCCTAGTGCAGAATTCCCGAACGGTTTTATCCTTGCTGATTGTCCTTTCCCGACAGTTTTGACCCGTGGAGTTTCTCAAATCGATGATTATGCCGAAACTTACGGTAAAATGGTAGGTAAAGATAATGTTGAAGCTATTTTCGGCGGTGGAGAACATGCTTTTGCCAGAGATGCAAGAGAATCTTTAATTAGTAAAGATGGTGCTCAATGGATTCCTGTTGATATTATGAAAGATAGATTCGGAATAATTATTCCTTCTGTTAATGAAAACGGCGTTGTAACCAATGCGGCAGCAAATGTTCTTGAAAGAGTGAATGGAAATCCGTATGAGCAATACAAATATGCATTCAAACATTTTCTTCCTGATTCAAAATTGAAAGAAGATATTGCACAATATGATCCGCAAGCTTCTGTTGCAACTATTGCATATACGAACTTGAAAAAAGCAGGTAAAATTTAACAGTAATCTAATATTTTGGCAAATACCTTTATAGGTATTTGCCATTTTTTATTAAAATGTTATAATAGCTCAGAGGATTTATATGAGAAAAATAATTGCATTAATCATTATGATATTAATATTATCAGGAGGAAGCTGTATGGCAGGAGCTTTAAATAGTAAACAGCAAGACATTGTTATGATTTCATCTTACACGGCAAGCGGTGATTTGGAAAATCTGGAAAAAGCGCTTAATAAAGGGCTTAGTGAAGGTTTGACAGTTAACGAAATTAAAGAAATACTTGTTCAAATGTATGCGTATTGCGGATTCCCGAGAAGTTTGAACGGATTAAATACATTTATGAAAGTCGTTAATACAAGCAAAGATTTTAAAGACGGTGCTGAAGCAAAAGTTTTGCCAAAAGATACTGATAAATTTGCCTATGGCGATAATGTTCAAGTTGAACTTACAGGCGGGCATGTGAAAGGCGGTGTGTTTGAGTTTGCACCTGCAATTGATCAATATTTAAAAGAGCATTTATTTGGCGATATTTTTGCAAGGGGTGTTCTGACTTATCAGGAAAGAGAAATTGCAACAATTTCCGCATTGTCTTCTATGCAGGGTGTTGAACCGCAATTGAAATCACATATTCAAATAGGTAAGAATACAGGTTTGACTGATGAACAGGTTGATGAAATTTTAGATTTAACAAAATATGCAAGAAGTGGTGCATTTGCAATCGGAATTAAAAATGATGCTTATGCAAAGTATTTTAAAGGACAAAGTTACCTTCAACCTTTGACAGTTGATGGTGTAAACAGTGCAAATGTAACTTTTGAACCAAGATGCCGAAATAATTGGCATATTCACCATAAAGGCGGACAAATTCTTCTTGTAACTTCAGGCAGAGGCTATTATCAAGAATGGGGCAAAGAAGCGCAGGAACTTAAAGCAGGTGATGTTGTAAATATTCCTGCAGGTGTAAAACACTGGCATGGAGCTTCTCCTGACAGCTGGTTTGCTCATATTGCCATTGCAGTTCCTGCAGAAGGTGCATCTACAGACTGGCTGGAAGAAGTTTCTGACGAAGATTACGGTAAATTAAAATAAGGAGCATGATAATGAAAGTATTATTGTTTAACGGTTCACCGCATAAAGATGGCTGTACGTTTACGGCTCTAAGTGAAATTCAAAAAACATTACAAGAAGAAGGTATTGATGCTGAAATTTATCAAATCGGCACAAAAACAATTGCACCTTGCCGTGCTTGCAGAGCTTGTGCAAAGCTTGGTAAATGTGTCATTGATGATGGTGTAAATGAATTTTTGGAATATGCAAAAGATTTCGATGCGTTTATTTTTGGTTCGCCTGTATATTATGCAGCAGCAGCCGGCGGTGCTGTTTCATTTTTGAACAGAGCATTTTTTACAGCTTCTATGTCAGGCAGAGGCGATATTTTCTTACATAAACCCGGAGCATCTGTTGCAAGTGCAAGACGTGCAGGTACAACTGCAACTTTAGACCAGTTGAATAAATATTTTACGATTACCCAGATGCCGATAATTTCCGGAAGATACTGGAATATGGTTCACGGTCAAACTCCTGATGATGTTAAAAAAGATGTGGAAGGCTTGCAAAATATGCGAATCTTAGCACGTAATATGGCTTATTATTTGAAGTGTATTGAAGCCGGTAAACAAGCAGGTATTGAACTTCCAAAGCGGGAAGAAGTTGTGTTTACTAATTTTATACACTAGCTATCTTCTTAATATCTGTTTTGGGCGGATTGCCAAACATCTTTTTATATTCACGGCTAAATTGTGTCGGGCTTTCGTAGCCGACAATGTAGCTTGCTGATTCTGCGTTATGTTCGCCAGAGAGCATTAATCTTTGAGCTTCATATAGTCTTAATTGCTTTTGATATTGCAAAGGGCTTACCTGAGTTACTTTTCTAAAGTTTCTGTAAAATGATGAGGTAGCCATATTGACATGTTGTGCTATATCTTCAATATTTAATTTTTCATTGAAATTTTCTTTAAGATATACAATTGCTTCTGCAATTTGGTTTGAACGTGTGCCTTTTGTATTGATTAAACGCAGTTGATTTCCCAAAGGGCCGACAAGCAGTCTGTAATAAATTTCTTTAATTATCATTGAAGACAGCATTGTGTCCTGCGGGTTTTCTATCAGTTGTGCAAGACGATAAAATGCATCAAGCAGGTTTTCGTCTGTATCTGCAATTGCAAGACATTTTTCATCAGTGTCTGTATAATGCTTTTGTTTACTTTCTAAAATTAAATTTGATATAAGATTCGGGTCAAATTCTAAAATTAATACTACAAAAGGTTCATCAGGTGATGCTTCCATTACTCTGCTTGAAACAGGAATATCTGTGCAGGAAACTACATATTGACCTTTGCCGTAGATTAAATTTTCTGAGCCGTAAATCATATGTTTTTTACCTTGCAAAACAAGTATGCAGGTCGGGTTATAAAAACATCTTAAAAAGTCGCTCGGATTATTACGGCGTACCATTCTGACACCTTTTATAGGAGTAGGATAATTCCCTTCATCAGGAATATTTCTTAAAATAATATCTCTTATAGCATTATATTTTGTTTCCATAAACATATTATAGCACAAAATGATAGAATCAGATAAGAAAAAGATTGAATCAGGTCTTTTAAAATTACAAAAAAACTAAAATAATAAAAATAAGGAGAAGTTATGCAATATAGAAAATTGAGAGATTTAGAAGTATCAGCAATAGGTCTTGGCTGTATGGGAATGAGCCATGGATACGGCCCGTCTGCTGATAAAAATGAAATGGTAAAATTAATTCGTCACGCTTATGATTTAGGTGTAACTTTTTTTGATACCGCAGAAGTGTACGGCCCATATGTAAATGAAGAACTTGTTGGCGAAGCATTGAAACCTGTTAGAGATAAAGTTGTTATTGCGACAAAGTTCGGTATTCAAATTGAAAATGGTAAGCAGGTTCAGAATTCAAAACCTGAAATTATCAAAAGTTCTGTGGAAGGTTCTTTGAAAAGATTAAGAATTGATTGCATTGATTTATATTATTTGCACAGGGTTGATACAAATACTCCGATTGAAGATGTTGCGGAAACAGTTAAAAGCTTAATCAAAGAAGGCAAAGTTAAAGCGTGGGGATTGTCAGAAGCAGGGGGTAATACAATAAGAAAAGCTCACGAAGTTTGTCCCGTAACAGCTATTCAAAGTGAATATTCAATGTGGTGGAGACAGCCTGAACAAGAATTATTTTCAATGTTAGAAGAATTAAATATCGGATTTGTACCTTTCAGCCCTTTAGGTAAAGGGTATTTAACAGGCAGATTTGATAAGAATTCAACTTTTGAAAAAGATGATTTTAGAAGTATTGTACCGAGATTTACTCAAGAAAACTTGGAAGCTAATCAAAAATTTGTGGATTATGTCAAAGTTATGGCAGCACAAAAAGGAATAACTCCTGCACAATTGGCTTTGAGCTGGGTACTAGCACAAAAACCTTACATTGCTCCGATTCCTGGCACAAGAAAAATCGAAAGGCTTGAGGAAAATTTAAAAGCCTCAGATGTGCTTTTGACTTACCAAGAAGTACAGCAAATTAATTCAGAAATTGCAAAAATAGAGATTTCAGGTGCAAGGTATCCAAAAGAACTGGAAGAAAGAGCAGGAAAATGAAGTTAACAATAATAATTGTTTTACCAATATTGATTGTAGCAACAGGAATTGCTTTTGCAGTACCTAATATGAATAAAACTACGGAGGTTTCAATGGATAAAAAAGTTTTAATCGCATATTTTTCTTGGGGCGGTAATACAAAATCTATCGCCGAAAAAATCCATGCTCAAGCCGGCGGGGACATGTTTTCAATCGAACCTGTTACTTCATATCCGCAAGACTATAATACTACTGCTTACGGTATTGCAAAAGAACAGCATGAAAAAAATATTCATCCCCCTGTAAATAATACTGATATCAGCGGGTATGATATTATTTTTGTCGGAACTCCCGCTTGGTGGTATGAAATGGCACCGGCGGTGAAAACTTTCTTAGAAAATAATAACTTTGAAGGTAAAACAATTGTTCCGTTTATTACTCACGGCGGCGGTGGGAAATACACAATCGCAGAAGATATGGGTAAACTTGCAAAAGGTACAAAAGTTTTAAAGCCTTTAGTAATTTACGGAAGAGGAAATGACCAAACCGATAAAGAAATTACAGAATGGTTAAAACAAATTAAATAGGAGATTCTATGAAGAAGAAATTTTTACTAGCGCTGTCAGCTTTACTACTGGCAGGCAGTTTTCAGATGACAAATTTAGCGAAAGGCGAAACGATGAAAGAAAAAGTTTTTTATACCCAAAATTACACTAATATCAAAATTGCAGGCGAATTATACAAACCTGAAAACTTTGATATAAACAAAAAATATCCTGCAATAGTAGTTGTTCACCCTGCAGGCGGAGTAAAAGAACAAGTTGCAGGACTTTACGCTCAAAGGCTTGCAGAACAAGGATTTGTAACTCTTAGCATTTGATGCAAGTTATCAAGGTGAAAGCGGAGGTGAACCGCATTATCTTGAAAAACCATCTTCCCGTGTTGAAGATGTTCGTTCAAGTGTTGATTATTTAACCACACTTCCGTTTGTTGATAAAGATAATATCGGAGTTTTAGGAATTTGTGCAGGCGGCGGCTATGCGTTTAATGCCGCTCAAACCGAGATGAGAATAAAAGCGATTGCAACAGTTTCCGCATTTGACTTAGGACGTGCAAGACGCCAAGGTTTAAATGATTCAATGACAATTGCTCAACAACAAGAAAAATTGGCTCAAGCAGCTGAACAAAGAACAAAAGAAATTAACGGTGAATCTGTAAAATACAACGGATATGTTCCGAATTCTTTAGATGAAATTCCAGACAATGCTCCGCCTATGTATAAACAGGGTTATGAATATTACAGAACACCTCTTGCTCAACACCCGAGAAGCGAAAACAAATACATTTTCTCAAATTACGCTGAACAAGCAGCATTTACAGCATTTGACCACCCTGAATTAATTTCACCAAGACCTGTTATGTTTATAGTTGGTGAAAACGCAGAATCTGCTTATTTTAGTAAAGAAGCATACGATAAAATTCCAGGCAAGAAAGAATATATTGTTATACCAAACGCAACTCATATTGAAATGTATTACAAACCTGAATATGTAAATCAAGCAGTAGAAAAATTAACTGATTTTTATTGTTTAAATTTATCTGCATCTTGATATTTAATAACTTTAGCTGGGTTTCCGACAACAACTGCATTATCCGGAACATCTTTTGTTACAACTGAACACGCTCCGACAATTGCGTTTTCACCGATTGTAACCCCTGGAAGTATAGTTACATTTGCACCAATCCAAACATTTTTCTTGATATGAACAGGTTTGCACGTAATTACCGGTCGGTCGTAAAAATCATGATTATTAGTTAAAATTGTGCAATTTATGGCAACTAAAGTATCGTCTTCTATGACAAGTCCGCCGGATGACATGCATTTAAACCCGTTCATTAACGTAATGCCTTTGCCTAATTTTACCGTATCGCCCAGCAGGGTAAATACGGGCGGGTTAATAGTTGTACTTTTATCTACGCCTTGAGAAAATAATTCTTCTATAAGTTCTCTGCATTCGGGAGATGTCGGCATTGTGTGATTAATTTTAAAACAAAGTTCTGACGCGCGTTTCATTTCTTTTTCACGTGCTTCATCTGGTATTCTTAAATCAATTCTAACTTCTTCCATACATTTTCTCCTTTGATGAATATGGCGGAGAGGGTGGGATTTGAACCCACGGTACATTGCTGTACACAGACTTTCGAGATCCGCACCTTAAGCCCCTCGGACACCTCTCCATTTATTTAATGTCTTTATGATGAAATTGTTTTTCGCCTGATGCATAATCAGATACAATATTACCGTTTCCGATAAGTTTATATTTATAAATTGTTAAACCTTCCAAACCTACAGGACCTCTGGCATGGGTTTTGTTTGTTGAAATTCCGACTTCTGCACCGAAACCGTAACGGAAACCGTCAGCAAAACGTGTTGAAGCATTGAAATATACTCCTGCTGAATCAACTTTATTCATAAAGTTTTCGGCATTTTCAATATCTTTTGTGATTATGCTGTCAGTATGGCCTGAACCGTAGGTATTAATATGTTCAATTGCTTCATCAATATTTTTTACTGTTTTATAAGATAAAATTTTATCACCGTATTCGTGTGCCCAGCTTTCGGGTTCTGCAACAAGTTGAATTTCCGATTGCTGTAATGCGCCTAAAAGGTCGTTTTTATATTGGAAGTTTTCATGAATTAAAAGTGTTTCCACAGCATTACATGCGCTCGGGTATTGAGTTTTAGCATCTGTAACAACTTTTATTGCCATATCAATATCGGCAGTTTCGTCGATAAAAATGTGGCAAATTCCATCAGCGTGACCGAGAACGGGAATTTTGGTGTTTTCTTTTATAAATTTTACAAGATTGTTTCCTCCGCGCGGAATAATCAAGTTAATATATTTATCGCATTTTAGCATTTCTGCAACATCATCACGGGTAAAAACCTGCTGGACAACGTTTTTCGGAAATCCTTCAACGCTGTCTAAGGCTGAATTAATTACTGATAAAATCTTTTTGTTTGTATTGATGCTTTCTTTTCCGCCTTTTAAGATTACTGCGTTTGCTGATTTTATTGCTAAAGATGAAATTTGAGCGATTACATCAGGGCGCGCTTCAAAGATTATGCCCAAAACACCTATCGGGCATGAAACTTTATATAGTGTTAAATCGCTGTCCAGTTCGCGTACTAAAAGTTTTTTATTAACAGGATCTTCAAGTTTTGCAATATCACGAATACCTTGAATCATATCGCGCATTTTGTTTTCATCAAGTTTAAGGCGGTTAAATGTTGATTTGGAAAGTTCGCCTGCTTCAACAAGTTTTTCTGCATCTTTCAAGTCTTGTTTATTTGCTGTAAAAATTTCTTCTTTGTGTGTTTCAATTTCATCAGCAATTTTTAAAAGTGCCTGATTTTTAAGTTCAGTTGAAAGGTCAGCAATTTTTAATGAAGCTTCTTTTGCAATTTTTGCGATTTCCATTTTCTCTCCTTAAAGCAATGTGATGTTGTCACGAGTTATGATTGCGTCGTAGTTTTTAAACCCGAGGATTTCCATAATATTGTCAGAATGGCATCCGATAACTTTTTCACAAGAATCAGAACCATAGTTTACGATACCGCGGGCGATTTCGTTATGCTGTTCATCTAAGAATAGAAATAACGTCACCTTTTTTAAATTCGTTTATAACCTCGCAAACTCCGATTGGCAGCAAGCTTTTTTGAGCAAGAAGTGCTTTTTTAGCTCCGTCATTAACGACAATTTTTCCGATAATATTTGTTGCATAACCAATCCAGCGTTTTTTATCGGATAAGCCTTCAGTTTGAGGTAAAAACATTGTGCCGAGTTCGTCGCCGTCAAAAATCTTTTTAATTACATAAGGAATTTTACCGTTAGCGATTAGAACTTTTCCGCCAAAGCGTGTAACCATTCTTGCAGCTTCAAGTTTTGTACGCATTCCACCGCGTCCGCCGGCTGAAGCATCAGAGCCTAAAGCAAGAACTTCATCCGTTACTTCATTAACTTTTCTAATAATTTTTGCATTCGGATTAACTTTCGGGTTTTCGTCGTAAAGTCCTTCAATATCTGAAAGAATTACCAGCAAATCCGCATCAAGTTCGGATGCAACCAATGCTGAAAGTTTATCGTTATCAGAAAAACAAACCTGCATATGTTCATACTGCGGGTCAACTTCTACTGTTGAAACAGTGTCATTCTGGTTGATAATCGGAACAACTCCGAGTTCAAGAAGCTTGTTTAATGTTGTTCTAAGGCTCAGATAGCGTTTTCTCAAAGAAAAATCGTCTTCTGTCAGAAGGATTTGAGATGAAACAAGTCCGTAAGTGTCAAATCCGCTTTCATAGATTGACATTAATTTACCCTGACCGATTGCGGCGCAGGCTTGTTTTAGTGCTACACCTTCCGTGCTTTCAAGCCCAAGACGTTTTTTACCTAAACCTACAGCACCTGAGGTTACAACAATAACTTCTTTTCCTTGTCTTGCAAGTCGCGACAAATCTTCAATAAACGAGAAAACTCTCGGCAGTGAAACGTAACCGTCATCTCCTCTTAAAACATTTGTACCAAACTTGAAAACTATACGCTTTGCGTTAATAAATTCTTTTCTGTCCATAGTCAAATTATATAATTGTAAAAATTTTTGCACAAGTTACTTTTTAGTAATATACTAAATCTTATGAAAAACGTCAGGCAGACAAATATAAATATTCACAGGGACAGCTGGGTTGAGATAAATATCGAGAATGTTTCGCATAATATGCGCGCTATTAGAAAAAATACACCGCAGGGTGTTAAACTTCTTGCTGTAGTTAAGGCTGATGCATACGGGCATGGCTCTGTAATGCTTGCACCAACTTTATTGGCATCGGGTGCGGATATGCTCGGTGTTGCGTCAATTGATGAGGGCGTTGATTTAAGACAGGCAAAAATCAATTGCGAAATATTGGTTCTCGGTGCAGTTCCTGTTTGGGCTGTAGAAACCGCTGTGAAAGCAGACTTGACGATTTCAATTTTTTCAAAAGAACATTTGGAAGCTTGTAAAAAAGCATATGAAAGAACAGGTATAAAACCTAAAGTTCACATAAAACTTGATACCGGTATGAATAGAATCGGTATTTCTGTTGATGATGCAGTAGAATTCATTAATAAGGTTAGAAAAGCAGAGTATCTTGAGTTTGGCGGAATTTTTACACACCTTGCAAATGCTGAAATTAGAGAAAAAACTCAAATTCAAATCGACAGATGGAACAAGGTAATTTCTCAAATTGATACTGAAGGATTGATTTTGCATATATTAAACACTGCAGGGGCAATGTGTTATGATGTGCCGAATTCTAACATGCGCCGTGCAGGTATCGGAATTTACGGGCTTTATCCCGATTTGCCCGACGGAGAAGTGAATAAACCAAGTTTGAAACCCGTTATGTCTTTGAAGGCAAGAATTGTTAACATCCATGAGGCAAAAGACGGCGAAGGCGTAAGCTACGGACATACATTCACAGCACACGGAGCAAGAAAGATTGCGACAATTCCGCTGGGTTATGCAGACGGTGTTCCGAGAAGTTTATCAAATAAAATTTTTGCAACGCTAAATGGAAAAGAAGTCCCTCAAATAGGCAATATTACTATGGATCAGATGATGTTTGACATTACCGGAGTTGATGCAAATTTGGGTGATGTAATAACTTTGCTTGACGAAAATTATTCAATCGATGAATGGGCAAGGATTTTAGGTACTATTAATTATGAATTAACCTGCCGTTTGAAGGTTAGGTTACCGAGGGTTTATACAAGATGAGATTTGATATCGGAGTAATAGGTGCAGGACCTGCAGGATATACAACAGCTTTTCAGGCAAGACAAAAAGGGTTATCTGTTGTGCTTTTTGAAAAAGATAAAGTCGGCGGAGTTTGTCTGAACCGCGGATGTATTCCGACAAAAGCGATTTTGCATTCAGCAGAACTCTATGAGGAAATGAAATGCGCTTCTGATTTAGGCATAAGCGTTGAAAACATCTCTGTGGATTATGCAAAAGTCGTTGAACGTAAGAATAGTATCGTTGAGAAACTGAGAAAATCACTTGAATTATTCTTGAAAAACGCAGGTGTGACAGTGATTAATGCCGAAGCCTCTGTTAAGGACGGTAAAATTATTACAAACGGAGAAATCTACGAATGTGATAAAATTATCACCGCAACAGGCTCTGCTCCAAGGGATTTTGAAGGGTTAAGGTTTGACCATGATTTTGTATTAAGTTCTGATGATATTTTGGAAATGACAACTTTGCCAAAAAGGATAGCAATAATCGGTTCGGGTGCAATCGGTATTGAATGGGCGAGGATTTTTTCTGCATTCGGAGTTGAGGTTAGTATAATTGAACTTGCCGAACATCTTTTACCGCTTGCGGATATTGAGGTTTCCAAGCGTGTGGAAAGAATTTTTAAAGCCAAAAAGATTAAAATGTACCTTTCAAATGGTGTTGAAAAAATTGAAAATCGCACTGTAATTCTTAAATCAGGAGATATTTTAGAACCTGAATGTGTATTGCTTGCAGTTGGCAGAACACCACAAAAAGCAGAAGGCTTATGTATTGGCGACGCATGCGGAAAAATCCAACTTGCGCATTTTGCAATAAAACAAGCGATTGCAGAGGTTTCCGGAATTGAGTTTGACGAAACTCTTGTGCCGTCTGTCGTTTATGGCTGTCCTGAAATTGCATGGGTTGGAAAACGTGAGCAGGATTTGGAAGAAGGAACTTACCAAAAATCTAATATGCTGATTTCGGCTTTGGGTAAATCTCATTGTGATAACTGCACTGAAGGGTTTATAAAAATTCTATCACAGGAAGGCAGAATAGTCGGCGCTCATATTGTCGCAAAAGAGGCTTCAGCATTAATTCAGCAAATAACAATCGCTATGCAGAATAACATAGCGATTGATGATTTGAAAAAAGTTTGTTTTGCCCATCCGACGTATTCGGAAGGGATTTTTGAAAGTTTGTTTAGATAGTTCCGGTCCAGAATGGAGGTCTGCCAAAGTTCCAGTATGTATTTGTCGGATTGAAATCTTTGTGACGGCGTCTTTTCCATTTTCTTTTTGTTTCTGTTTTAGTTTCGCTTACTTGTTGAGTGTTTCCGTCTTGTACTGTTACCTCTGTTACGGTTTCTTTGTAAGAACCTGGAACTTGATAAAGTTCTGCTGATGCAGTTCCTGCAAGACATAATAAGCATAAAAGTGTTATTAAGTTCTTCATAAAAATTCTCCTTTACTGTTATTATAACGGTTCAAAACATGAAAATCAATATTTTTGCTATATAATTTAAAATATGCAAAGAAGATTACCTGAATATTTAAAAAGACCTATTATCGATACAGATAAAACTCGTACTGTGAGAAAAATTTTAAAGACAAAATGTCTTAATACAGTTTGCGAAAATGCCCGCTGTCCAAACAAAAATGAGTGTTATACTAAAAACACTGCGACATTTTTGATTATGGGAAACAACTGTACAAGAAACTGCCGTTACTGCAATATTTCTTGTGCTCGTCCCGAGCCGTTGGATTTGAACGAGCCTGCACATATTGCAGAAGCTGTTAAAGATTTAGGACTTAAATATGCAGTAATAACTTCTGTTACCCGTGATGATTTGACTGACGGCGGAGCTGAACATTTTGCAAATTGTGTATATTCAATAAGAAATCTTTGCGGAGATGTAAAAGTAGAAATTCTTACTCCTGATTTTAAAGGCAGTAAGGAAGCTCTCGATACAATAATAAAGGCTCATCCTGATGTTTTTAATCACAATATTGAAACAGTTCGAGCTATATTTAAAACTGCAAGACCTCAAGGAAATTATGATAATTCACTTGAAGTCTTGAAATATATAAAGGAAAATAGCAAAATAGAAACAAAATCAGGACTAATGATTGGCTTGGGAGAAACTTTTGAACAAATTAAAGAAACTCTAGAAGATTTACACAATGTTAACTGTGATATTTTAACAATTGGTCAATACATTCAACCTTCAAAAGAGCATTTAAAAGTGGAAAAATATTACAAACCTGAAGAATATGAAAATTTAAAAGAACTTGCCACATCGATCGGGATAACCCGTTATCAAATCGGGCCGCTTGTCAGAAGTTCATACAATGCAGCAAGCCTTACTTAATCTGTTTAATAACATTTGCAGTAATATCTTCCCCGCCAGAAATCACCATGCCGGTTGGAAGAACCAAGTTATAATTAGCTTTCTTGGCTTCTTTTGAAATAACAGTTTTGATATGATCGTTTATTTTAACAAGTTTTGAACTGTATTCTTTATCCATATCATTTTTCTTTGCTTCAATTTGCTGCCTATATTGGCTTTCCTTTTGCATAAGTTTTGTTTTATCGTGTTCGTTTAGCAACTCATTTTGGGCTTTTGAAATAAGAGTATTTAATTCTTCCATATCCTTGTCCTGTTCGCGTTTAAGCTGCTGAATTTCACTTGAATTTGACATAACCTGAGTTACATCAATAACCGCAACTTTGTATTTTGGAAAAGATACCGCTACATCATTCATGTTATACCCGACACAAAAAACTAACACACAGGCAACAATAAACCAAATATTATTTTTCATTTTATCCCCATCCTTTCAAATTATCTGATTACCTATATGCTAAATCATTTAACAAAAAACTAAATCAGCCAAGAAGGTAAATATAGAGATAATTTGTTATCGAATTAAAATTCTGCTTTGATAAGAGATCCGGCGAGGACCCTGCGGAGCGCGTGTAATAAATCAAGTTTAAAGGAAATTGGTGGCAGAGTGCCCCGTCCGGCCGAGGACCACGCGAAGCGCGTGTAATAAATCGAGTTTCGAGAAAATTGATAGCAAAGTACCCAGTCCGGCGAGGCCCCGCGGAGCGCGTATAATAAATCAAGTTTAAAGGAAATTGGTGGCAGAGTGCCCCGTCCGGCCGAGGACAAAAAAAATCTCCGCGAACGGAGATAATTTTAAAATAGTAAACAAAAGGAAGGAAAATTAAATTTTTTATTGAGAAATCTTATTATTATGCGAAAATACTTTTTAATGGTTCAACATCTTTGTTTTCTTCTTGTTTAGAGTTATTCATTAGAAGTTCACCGTTGTAAAATGGATTTGAACCGCTTTTATCTTTAGAAGATGCTGCTGAAAAAATACTTATAAAATGAGAAGCATTAGTTGTTTCTGTGGCTTTTTGAGTTTCTGTAACAACTTCATTAACAGCAGGCATATATTTACCATCAAGTTTTCTTGCAACTGCAGCTTGAGAGTTTAAAAATTTAACAGCATTTAAAGTTGTTTCATTGAATTGGAATTGTAAAGCGTTATTCATTGCAATTTGTTTTTGAACATTAGTATCGATTTTTCCTTGATATAAATCAATACCTAATTCGACAGGTTTTGCAACTGAACGAATTTGAGAAGCAGGGGCAGCGTTTGTATATTGAGCATTCTTTTGAGCCGCACGGCGAAGAATTTCGTTAGATACATCTTTAAGGACAGAAGTATCAATGCCGTTTTTGTATAATGAATTGTAGTTTACATTTAGACTCATTAGACTTATCCCTTTAGTTTCCTTACAAATATATATTCGGCATATCTTTGTGGAAACTTTAGGATATCATCTTACTTTATTAAGTTTTTGTAACAATAGGGGGTGGCGCCGGCATTTACCATAGTATTATTGGAGTTCAAAAGGTAAGCTATTTATGTTTATCTATTTCCCGCTAGTGTAATTACTTCTTCCAAGTTAACTCCTGCTTTTGCATTAAATCTTCGTCATGATAAGCGCCAAAACTAGAAGTCATACCTGCCATTACAACCATTACTATAGAAAAAACGATTAAGATAGATTTTAACTTTTTTTGCAGGATAAACATTTTTCTCTTCCTATTACTCCCAAACTGCCAAATATTTTACACCTGGAAACTGAAAAACGTTGACAGCAAACGAATTATAACAAATTAAACATGTATCTGTCAATACCCGAGTGGCTATCATTGAACTTCTCGAATCATTATGACACGTCCATATTCATCATAACAATATTTTCCAACCCAATGCGCCAAAAGTTTACCATTCGGTGAATAAATAAAAGTCTCATCCTCTGAAAGTCTTGTTGTTACATTTTCAAGCTGACCGCTTACCTTGTATTTATAAGTCTTATAAGGGTAATCAAGAGATGACTTAATCTCTTTATGTGTCAAATTCCCATCAGGGGAATAGTAAAAAACATTCAAAGGATTATTTTTATAAATCACACCGTAACTTCCATCAGAAAATCGAGCCAACGTCCGATCTTTTAAATCAGTAACACCTTTTAACAACATTGATCTATTTTCTGAGTTATTAATATCTGAAATTTCATTTTGTGAAATTCCAATCATCAAAACTTCTGCTCCAACAGGAAGAATTAACAATAAATTCAAGAATAATATCCAAAATATCTTCATATTAAATATATAATGTTAAAATCACTATTGTCATCTAATTAAAAACTTTGCTATAATATAAAAGAAAATGTATTTATTTGGGAAAAAGGATAGTAGTATGAAAAATTTATTGATTTTATTATTAGTACTAGGAATTTCAGCACCTGCTTTTGCAATTAATGAACAAAAATTAAGTAGAAAATGTGCCAAACATCCTGAAAAATGTCAACCTGAAATAACAACACCCGTACAACAACAGCAAATGACATTAGGGCTTGTGCAACGTGATATAAAAATCGGAACATCACAGGCTGATGTTGCAATCATTTTAGGTTCCCCAAATATTGTCACCCAGGATGCAGACGATAATGAAACCTGGATTTATGATAAAGTTTCATCTGTTACCTCATATAACAGTTCAGGTTTTGGTGTCGGAATCGGGGGCGTTGGCGGTGGATTTGGCGGCAGCGGCTTTGGCGGTGGATTGCTAAATGTCGGGCACAATAGACAAAAAGGTGCAGTTCAATCAGTACAAAAAACCTTGACTATTGTCCTGAAATTTGATAACAACCACAACGTGTCTAAAATAACTTATCATATGAGTTCATTCTAGGAGGAGAAATGACAAAAAAATTACTACTAATTTTGTTTATATTTTGTCTTGCACTTCCTGTAAACGCTAAAAAAAGCCCGCAAGAAAAAATTATAACTCCAATGACTCAACTGGAGAAAAGACAATTCCAAACAAGAAATTACGAAACAATAGATAAACCTCTGGTAATGAAAGCAATGCTAAATGTTTTACAAGATGAAGGTTTTATTGTATATAACGCAAACCCTTTGTTAGGATTTATTTATGGCGTTAAAGATTTTGATACGTCTGATCCAAACATTGATATTACAAAAGAGTTCGGATTATCAAAATCGCGATTAAACTGGAACGGTGTTAAGGTTGCTACAATTGAAACCACTGCTAATATAACAGAATACGGAAAAAATATGCGAGTTAGAGTTAATTTTAAACGAAAACTATTAAATGTTTACGGCAATGCTCAATTTATTGATGATATTCATGATGAAAAATACTATCAAGACTTTTTCTCAAAAGTAGATAAAGCAATATTTTTACAGAAACAGAAAATATGATGAAAAGATCTTTAATAATATTTTTAACACTTTTATGTTTTGGAATGTCGTGTAATTGTGTTTTTGCGAGAAAACATAAAATATTGACCCAGCTTGAACGCAGAGAAATAGAAACTCATTTTTACGACACATCAGACTACCAAAAGGTTATAAAAGCTGCCATAAATACCTTACAAGACAGCGGATTTGTAATTCAGGAAATAGAACCAGATGTAGGTTATATTCGTGCCAGAAAAACTTACAAAAGACGATTCGTCAACAAAGGCAGACTAGCAGGACAATCCTGTGTGCTTGGTTTATATACCGCATTAACAGTATTTTCATGGGGGACAACTGCCGGATATCTGGCAGATCCGACAATGAAAATTTCTAACGAACTGCACGACAAAACGGTTGTGGTTGATACTAACGTAAATGTAGAACCTTTCGGAAAAAATAAAACAAAAGTGCGACTAGTTTTTGTACAAAAAGTTCTGTTAAATGCCGATGGCTATTCTTATGTAAAATCGGCTCCAACAAGGATTTTGAGAGTTTATGATCCTAAAATTTATCAAGAATTTTTCTCTCAACTAGACAAAAGTATTTTTTACGAAGGGATTTAATCATGCAATATATTGCAATAAAACAGGAAACAAAAAATAATAAAGAAATATTCATTGTAAGTGCGATACCATTGAAAAACACAAATAAGTCTGTTGTACAAAAAATTCCGCACCCGCTTGGCACTGATACAATACAATTTTCATCACTTGAAGATGCAAAAGATGCCATTATTCGTGCAGGTTTTTCGTACATTTTACCGGATGGTAAAAAAGGATCAAAAACAATAGCCAAACAAATTACGACTACAAACGGAACAAATTACGAACAACTTATCCTAAACACAATAAAAGATAAAATCAATTCGCAAAATTCTACCGTTGTTGCAGCTGCAATCCTTGCATTATCGGAATTCCCAAATGAAGAAACTTTTGATATTCTTTTCAATCAAATCGGAGAAGATAATGATTTGATCAGGAAAAATGCAATCGCAGGGATTTGCCGTTATGCCAATATTCTTCAAAACAAAATTATTGATTCTTTAAAATCCTCAAACTGGGTTGAAAGAAATTCTGCACTCTCCTGCATTTCAAATATTACAGAAACCAACCACGATGGCATAGAAATATTCATTAAACCATTATGCCAGGCTTGCAATGATTCAAACACAATTGTACAGACAAATGCAATTACAACACTTGCAAAAGTTTATCAGGTATATCAAAAGAATAAATAATCATTGAGCTTCAATATAAGGCGCAAGATAATATGACCTTAACTTAATAGCTTCCTTTTCTCATCAAATCTGATAACTTTAACTCTTTTGGAGCAATAGTTTTTCTCTGAGGTTTTTCAACAGGTGAAGAAATATCTTTGAATCCGGAAAGTCCTACTTTTGCACTATTATTTTCTTTTAACATAAAAATTTCTTGTAATAATCCTATAAAATTACCCATAATTGTTCTCCTACTACTATTATAGCTTAATTTTTAAACTGTCTATCATACATATAAATGATTTACCCCTCAAAATTCATCAGACTTTATGTTATAGTAAGAGTACAAACCAAAAGAGGACTAAAATTTGAATAACAGTTATTATGAAACTTTGGATGAAAATTTTACACAAGCTTTGAAATTATATGAACAAAATTACTCACACGACGAGTTAATAAACCTTTTAAAATCCGGCAATATAGTACAAAAACAGATTGCTGCATTACGACTTGAAGGAATTTTTTCTGACTCTGATGCTGATATTTTAGTGGCAAATCTTACAGGTCAGGACGGTAAAATCCGCGAAGCCGTATCATTGCGACTGAACGAATTTATGTCAAACTCCGAATTTTTAGTGTATTTCAAAAATAAAAATCACTATCAAACATATTTAGATGCAGTAATTGATATTAATGCAAATATTTGCAGAAACGTTATTAATGCAATTTCCAACTTAAAAACAGATGAAGAATTTTGCAAAATTTTCAGCGAAAAACTTACAATTTTGACTTTTGACCTTTTAGATAAAATCGAAAAATTTGATTTCCAAGAAGGAAAATATAAAGTAAATAAAGAAGTTTTCAAATTATACTGGTGCCTTGAAACGATTTACGAATTTTACGATAAAATAAAATTTATAGACTTAAAACAAATTATTCTACGTTCAAAAAATATTGAGGAGTATACAATACGCGAAAAAGCTGCAAAAATTTTATCAATCGGCTTTGAAGATCCTGAACTTTCACAAGCAAAAGAAGAACTTAAAAACGATCCAAATTATTATGTACGCAGATTTTAAGCTGCAGCCTGCTGTTGAGCAGCTTTTTGTGCTTGTTTTGTATTGATAAATCCGTCAACAAACATTCCAATACCGAGTCCTGCTAGAGCAACTAACGGACAAGTTACAGCTAATTGTTTAAGATTAAACGCCTTCGCAGCAGGAACGCCTTTAAACAAATCCACTGCACACCCTGCAATTGGTGCTAAAAATCCTAAGATTCCACCTGCGGTTTTGGCAACATTTGAATTTTTAACAGGTACATCAGATATTTTAGGTAAAGCACTATTTTGTGCATATTCAGTTTCTTTAGCCGGCTCTACTGTATTTTGAAGAGGTTGTAATTTAGCTTGCTCAGATCCCTGAAAACTGGTTACAGGCGAATTCAAAGCAGCCGAACCTGTTTGCTGTTGAGGCAAAATCGGATTAGTCATATTAGTTGTATTTGCATTCGTTGGAGCAAACAAACCTGACATCATAAAATCATTTTCATAATCGTTAGCAGATGTTTTCATATCAAATATACTATTTTGTTGTTTTGATAATATATTTTGATTACCCATACTTAAATCAGGTAATGAACTATTTAAACCAATATTTGTATTTAATGCGACTTGATCTACCATTTTTGACCTTCCAAAAATAAACTAACCTTAACCTTTTACCATATATATAAAGTATTTTTCTATAAAGAAATTGCAAAATTTATAAAACTTTTAATATTTCTTAATACCTGAAATATTTACGCTTGTGAGCTTTTATGATATACCTAAGGATATGGAAAAAAGTTTTTACACAATATTTAAGACATTTTTCAAAGTTGGTACATTGCTCTTAGGGGGCGGTTATGTAATTTTACCTCTTTTAACAAGTGAACTTGTTGATAAGAAAAAATGGATAACCTCAGATGAATTATGTGAATTTTACGCACTGGGAGCATCGCTACCAGGAATTATTGCGGCAAATACAGCGATATTTACCGGTCGTAAACTTTTAGGTACCAAAGGTGCAATCGCAGCAACTGTAGGAATGGTTCTTCCGGCGTTTATGGCAATTGTTTTACTTGCCTCCATTTTATCTGAAATCATTGCAAAACCCTCAGTTCAACATATTTTCTGGGGAGTTGGAATCGGTGTCATTACACTTTTATATCTTGCAGTTAAGGAAATGTGGAAAAAATCAGTTACCGATAAATTCTCACTTGCAATATATATTGGCTGCCTGATTCTTGCATTATCCAAAAAAGTTTCACTTGCAATAATTATTATCGGAGCATTGATCTTTGGAATTTTATGGCAAAAATTTGAAGATAAACAAAACGATATGAAAGGGAAAGAATAAATGAAATTATTTTTGCACTTATTTTTACAATTTTTTCATGTCGGAGTTTTCTCTTTTGGAGGCGGATACGCGACTTTGCCGTTTTTATATGACATTGCAGAAAAATATCACTGGTACACTTCTAAACAATTAACAGATATGCTTGCAATTTCGTCTATAACTCCAGGTCCTGTCGGGGTAAATGTTGCAACTTTTGCAGGCTTTACTACATCCGGAGTACTTGGAGCATTAATCGCAACTACAGCAATAATTTTACCATCATTTATAATCGTCACACTTGTTTCTAAAGTTCTGGATAAATTCAAAACCAACAGGATTGTAAAAGGCGCTATAAGAGGAATAAAACCTGCCGGATGTGCGCTATTATCAGCTGTTGGGATAAGACTCTTATTCACATCAAACCTTCATCTTTTAGGCACAATATTGCTTGCTGCACTTATAATCACAAGTTTTGTAAAAAAACAAGATCCATTAGTTTACCTTGGGGTTTCTGCTCTTGTAGGATTACTTTTAGGACATTTCAACTGGATCGGAGTTTAATTATTTTACTATACGCGCAATTATGATTATTGGCGAATAAGTTAACTTAACTTTCGGATACTTTTTCGAAAATTTATCACAAAACTCTTTAACTTTTTTCACTGTCCAGGTTTGTTCTGAAAGCGAATTTACTCCTGTATTTTTCATATGTGCAAGAAGCTCTAACGGGGTTTTGAAAGAAATTTCTTCATAAAAATCTTCACAATACAAAACTTCAAATCCACGATTTTGTAAGATATCAACAACTTCTTCTTTGGATTTATATCTTAACGTAAGCCCTGTAATATCAGTAATTTCTTTAAAATTAGAAGGTGCAAAAGTAGAAAATGCAAGAATACCATCTTTTGCCATAAAAAGTTTAATGATATCTAACGCTTTATCAAGGTTATCAAACCACTGAAACATTGCATTTGATATAATTAAATCCATTTTTTTCGCAGGTTTAATTTTCAATGCACTGCCATATAAAAAATTAACCTGAGGGACAATTTTTTGGATATACATTTTAGATTTTTCTACAAGATCATTGGCATAAAAATTTTCAAACTTAATTTCTTTAACAAAGCTTTTAGTTAACAAGCCTGTACCGGCACCAAGTTCTAAAACATTTTGGAATTTAGGACAGATTTTGGCTAATTCTAGAACCATCTTAGACGCCATTAAATTCTGTACAACAGCGTTTTTATCGTAATCTTTCATACTTTTTTCAAATTGTTTTTTTATATGTTTATTATCTGCTTGCATTTATAATATCATCCCAGCTTGCAAAATTATAGAACGGGAAATGCCCAAAAGGTAATATCTTTTACGCAAACATTATTCTTTCTTATGACTTGCAATTTGATTTTTTGGCGGAATTATCTTATCAGATTCGCTCACCATTGCAAAATCATAGAACTTTTCATATTCCGATTCTTCTTTATTTTTAATCAAATCATACAAATTTTCAAGTTCAGAAACACGATTTTCGATAGAACGCTGAACAGGAGTTTGACTATATTTTTCAAATTCAGCCCCATTCAAAAACACGTTTTGATAAAACTTACCCTCTAAACCTTTTGCTGCGTGTTTAAGAGTAAGTTCAAACATTTTTACAGGAATTCCAAACCTATCGTCAACAGGTGTAACAGTTCCATTCACGGCAATTTTAAAATCAAAATCTGCAAAGACATCTCGCAATTCATAAGTCGCAAAAACACCCATTGACCAGGCAATTAAGGTTTTATTTTGATAATGAGAAAGATTTTTCAATTCTTGCGGCAAAGTTAAATCATTATAATCATAAATAAATAAAACATCATTTTCATTTGATTCCATGCCTGCAAACGGGAAATTATCAAAACTCCAACCCGCAAAAAATACAACCAGATTTTTATTATTTTGCTTATTTAGCCAGAAGCTTTTCATTGATTTTCTCCTTCAGAGTTTGTAATTCATCTTCTTCAATTTCGCATGTTAGCGAAAGTCTAAGTCTTGAAGTTCCAACAGGTACAGTCGGAGGACGGATAGGTAAAGTAAAATACCCGTTATGAAAAAGAACTTCGCATAAATCCACAGTATCTTTATTTTCCCCGATAACAACCGGAATAATATGGCTTTGACTTCCCATATTATTTGCTATTTCAAGCATTCTTGTACGTTTAGAAGTAACTTGCGGTAACTTTTTCTCAATTATCCACTTAGTAAACGCGACATTTACGGGCGGAAGCGCTGTTGAGAAAATAAATGAACGGGATTTATTTATCAAAAAATCAATCAAAACCCTTGAACCAACAACAAAAGCGCCCATTGAGCCAATTGCTTTTCCAAATGTTCCAACAATTAAATCTACATCAGAAATTACCCCCAGAGTTTCTGCAACTCCAAGTCCTTTTTCTCCAAAAACTCCGAAAGCATGTGCTTCATCTATTATTAAATTACAATCATATTTCTTTTTTAATTCAACAATTTTGGCTAGATCAGAAATATCACCGTCCATAGAAAAAACACTTTCTGTAATTATAAACGCGTTTTTATAATTTTCGCGCTCCCGAATTAAAAGTTTTTCTAATGCTTCGATATCATTATGAGGAAATCTAAAAAATTTTCCATCAGATAAACGCATTCCATCAATTATACTTGCGTGATTTAATTTATCAGAAAAAACAACATCCCCTTTTTGACATAAAGCACTCGAAATACCAACATTTGCATGATATCCGCTATTATATAATAATGCACCTTCTTTACCGTATAACTGTGCCAAAAGTTCTTCCAACTCCTTATACACAGGCAAAGTTCCGGTCAAAAGACGTGCAGATGCACTGCCAAAAGAATATTCAGACCCGACATCCTGATAAAAATTCTTCTGTAATTTCTTTGTTATCTGCAAAATTCAAATAATTATTAGAAGAAAGATTTAAAAGTTTCTTTCCTTTGTAATAAATAAACTTTTCATCTTTCCCTTCGTAATCCTTTAAATCCCTAAAATGAGAATGTTCTTTTAATTCATCCAGAACTTTTTTATAATCATCATACATAGTTATAATTTAGGACAAACCCATCTGGAATGCAAGATTACATATTTTGTAACGATATGTAACGAATATATAAAAAATATATATTTCTGCGCAATTAATCATTAACAAAATTGTTAATTATAATATAACGAGGTATAATCAGAATCATGGTCGAGAAAACTGAACAAAACTTAGAAGTAATCAAAACAGCTCAAGAGACGAGAGTAAACGAAGTTATTGATCAACATCAGAAATCTCGCCAGACAAATCCTATTGCAAGAAAGCTGCTGGACTTTAGCAACGCTAACAAAACTCGCAGATTTTCAGTCAAGGACTTGTTTACACGATAGGTCGAGTAGCACGGTTTTATGAGGACCGATACGCACATCAATTTGTGTGGTTTGTGAGGAGCCGAAAACTGGTTGTACTTCGTTATTCCTATGCAAAAATTGCGAAGCCGGTGTGAAGTCAGAATTTGGTTGCGGGAGCAAGCAAACTGAGGACAGAACATTATATCTCCGCCGTTGTGACCAAAGCATTAGCGAAGGGAACGAACAAATCTTTGATTTGACAGGCGGAATTGCGAAGCCGGTGTGAAGAAAGCAATAATTTAATGAATACAGGTAAAAATGAAGGCAAGGTAGGTTATTATGTATGAAATAAAAAAACAAATCTTTCTGGATTTGACCAAAAACCAGAAATCAGCTTTGTGCAATAACTTACGTGCACTTGTTAAAAAATCTTCAGATCTCACCGCAAATGAGATCTGGGATAGTTTTTATGCTGATGAAAAATACTATCTTGAACTTAGTTGTTCACGATTTGAATTCCTTCAAGAAATACTTGATGATGAAAACTTTAAATCAGATACCCTAAAATATATCAAAGAATGCAAAAAATACTACGATTACAAAGAAAAACAACGCCCAATAATTGAAGCCAATAAAGAGTTTGAGAAGAAAAAACGTAAATTCTTACAAGAAGTAAAAATGTCAAAAGATGCACCCACAAAAAAGCAGCTTTACTATTATGACCGATTATGCAAAAAATATAATATAGAGAAAAAGGAATTAACGTCAAAACTTGAAGCGCGAAATGAAATAGATAAAATTATCACTGAGCACGCACCAAAACAGTATGATTATATTGAGGAAGATGAATAAAATGCTTATACAAGATATCGTTAAAATTCTTACGGATTCAGGAATAGAACCAAACGAAGCAAATATCGAAGTTAAATTGCTTATCGAACACTTTGCAGGATACACTTTGACAGATATCTTGATGGGCAAGAAATTAACAGAAGAAAAACTTGCCATTGTTGCAGAAAAAGCTCAACTCCGGGCAAAAACACACCAACCAATTCAATATATAATTGGTCAAGCTGATTTTATGGGAGAAAAGTTTCTTGTAACTCCTTCTGTTCTTATTCCACGTGATGAAACAGAACTTCTGGTAAGAAAAGCCATAGAAATCATAAATAAAAATAATTTCACACAAATTCTTGACATGTGCACAGGCTCAGGCTGCATTGCCTGTATGATTGCAAAACTTACCCCAGCACAAGTTGTAGGAACGGATATTTCAACAGAAGCACTTCATACTGCGTTTTCTAATATGGGAAAATTTGAACTTTTTAATAAAGCAACATTTAGAAAATCTGACCTATTTGCCAAAATTCGTGAAGATGAAAAATTCGATATGATAGTTTCAAATCCGCCATATATTCCACCTAAAAATAAACAAACAATCCAAAAAGAAGTCTCTTTTGAACCGGATCTTGCACTCTATACAACAGATGAAAAAGGACTTGAATTCTACGAAAAAATTACTCAAACCGCGCCGCAATATCTAAACAAAAACGGATATCTTATGTTTGAACTGGGAATAAACCAAAGTCACGATGTTGCTGAAATCTTAAATAAAAACGGCTTTTCACAAATTCAGGTTCTAAAAGATTTAGCCAATATTGATAGAGTTATTTTTGGAAAAATGGAATAATCGCACGCTTTTTTCGATTACTCTTTTTCTCTACGTCATCCAAAACTTTTTTAAACGGAATTATCGGTTCCATTTTATATCCACAATCTTCTGACAAAGTTCCCCCCATAGAGAACAATTCTTCCTGAGGATATCTTCTGCAAATTCCCGGACGCCAAAAATGAACTTTACAACGCTTGGTCTCTGAATCCAAATTTTTACACTCAAAAATCAATCCCAACTCATCCTTGCCTATTATTTCTAAATCAGAATAGAATTTATGCAACAAACTGAAGCCTTTGGAACTCTTTTTCATCCTTCAAGAACATGTTTAAAATGTTTCACATAAATATGAGTGCAGCATTGCCCGCAGCCTTTGCATTTACCTGTTCTATAATAATGTTTCTTAAATATCTTTGATAAGATAAATTTTCTGATTTCTTCCCACATAACAACATGATAATACAACATAAAGTTGTTAACATTAACTTTTGTAAACTTTTAAATCAAAAAGGGCAAAACAAAATCTTGAGGGTAATTAAAAAAGATGTAAAACACATTACCCCTCAAGAATTTAACCTTAAACAGTTTTAACTGACATAATACTATAACATAACCAAAAATAACCAACCTTGACCTCTGCCAACAGAGGTCTTTTTTTACGAGCGAGCAGAGGCACGAGCGAAAGCGAGAGACGAACCTGCGTCAACGGAAACATTGAGTTTTCGTTGCAAAGGTGAGCGGTGCCGTTTCATGCGAGCGAAGGTCCTCGGGGTCCTCGGGGGTAAATATTGCCACCAATTACCTCACAATCTATCAGGTTTCACACGCTCCGCGGGATCCTCGCCGCACGGGATCAACTACACACTATCCGATCCTAAAAAATCCCCCCAAATTATACTTTCGTCCAATGTAACTTAAAACTCAATACATTATATTAGTCATGTAGATAGACTTAGGAGAAGTATAATTATGAAAAAGATTATAATATTATCCGCATTAATCATATTTAGTGCAAATCTTCAAGCATTCAGCGCCTGTCCGATTGATGCAATTGGAGCTTGTAAAGCTGATATTGGGTCAGGTATCAATAACAGACTGCAAGATAAAATCATCCCAAATAATATTGAAAAAATAAAACAACCTAAAAATACATTCGAAAACCGCAGCCAACTGGGACAACCTCAAATTCCTGAACAAATAAATATGGAACCACACCAAGAACAAATTAATCAACCGTATGATGCAAATTGTCAATTCGGTAATTGTATGAACAGAACTAATTCAGGAGCAGGGAAAAACACTAAATAGATCACCTTTTCTTACGCACACAAACTAAGTGGCGCGCGGAGAATCCGCGCGCCACTTCCTTAATTTTAAAATATTTATCTGGCACAGATAGTTCTTGCAACATGAACACCTGAAGCTGAAGCTTGAAGAAGCCCTCTTGTTACACCTGCACCATCACCGATTGTGAATAAGTTCTTAACACCTTCTGTTTCAAGTTCGTTAGTTAATTTAACTCTTGCTGAGTAGAATTTAACCTCGATACCATAAAGAAGTGTATATCTTGATGCAGTTCCCGGCGCAATTTTATCTAGTGCTTGAAGCATTTCGATAATACTTGTCATTTGTCTGTATGGAATAACCAAACTTAAATCACCTGGAGTTGCACAGCTTAGAGTTGGTGTAATCACACTTGATTTGATTCTTTCCGGAGTAGAACGTCTGCCTTCTAACAAATCACCAAATCTTTGAACTAAAATTCCACTGCCAAGCATGTTTGCTAAGTCTTGCAATATGTTGACCGTATTGGATAGGTTCTTTGAATGGTTCTGTGAACTTTTCGCTTACAAGAAGTGCAAAGTTTGTATTTGGAGTTTTATAATTTGCATAACTGTGACCGTTTACAGTTGCAATACCGTTGTAATTTTCCTGTACAACTTCACCATTCGGGTTCATACAGAAAGTTCTAACTTCATCGCCAAATGTTGGTGCATTATAAATAAGTTTTGATTCATAAAGTTTAGAGGTTAACGGTTCAAAAACAGGAGCCGGAAGTTCAACACGAACCCCAACGTCAACTGCATTATTAACCATACCGATTTTGTGTTTTGCAAATTCTTGAGTTAACCAGTCTGCACCTTCTCTACCTGGTGCAATAATTGTATATTCTGCAGAAATAACTTCGCCATTATCTAATTCAATACCTTTAACCTGTTCACATTCTACAATTAAAGATTTTGCAGAAACATTGTTTAATATTGTAATTCTTTCGTCAAGATAGTCTTGCATGTTTTTTAGTACATCCAAGCTTCTTTCTGTACCCAAGTGTCTAACCGGAGAATGAACAAGTTTTAATTCAGCTAAAACTGCTTGATGTTCAATTTCTTCAAAAATTTTCATGTCAGTACCGAAAACTTCATCAGTTGCACCATATTTTAAATATAATTCATCAGCATAACCGATTAAATCTTCAGCCTGTTTTCTTGTCATGTAGTCAACAAGGTGTCCGCCAACATCAGGTGTTAAAGTTAATTTTCCATCAGAAAATGCGCCTGCTCCACCCCAGCCGCATAACAATCCGCAGCGTTTGCAGTTTACACATTTTGGTGAACCTTCTCTAATAGGACATTTTCTTTTTTCAATTTTTTGTCCTTTTTCAATTAAAACAACTTTCCATTCAGGTTTTAACTTCATTATCTCCAAAGCCGCAAAGATTCCAGCAGGACCGGCTCCGATTATTGCTACGTTGTACATCTTTTTATTTCTCCGTATTTTCTCAACCGTTTAAGTATATAATGAACATCTTTTATTTTGAAGTCTTTGTAAAGAAATTTGTAATGCAATATTAATAATATATAATTTACCCTCTTGCCATTTATTTTTAAGTGCTATAATATAATGGTTTAATTGATAGGGAGATACATATGTCAAGTTCATATGATAGATATAAAAGGCAAAGAGCCGCTAAGGATATAGCAAAAGAAAACATTTCAAGAAAGAAAAAAGGGTACTCATTTTTTACAAATTTAAAAATATTTGTTTTAACATCCACAGCACTAATGCTTGCGGGGATTGTTGCATTAAACCTATATTTATCATCACTTCCGCCAATCGAAAACCTGGAAGATTACAAACCAAATATTGTAACTAAGTTCTATTCACAAGATGGTGAAGTGATTAAAACATTTACTGCATATACTTACGATAGAGTGGATTTAAAAGATGTTCCAAAAGAATTACAAAATGCACTTATTGCAACCGAAGATAAAAACTTTTATCACCACGGCGGATATGATATTTTTGGGATCATAAGATCTTCCATTCAAAACGTAATCGCACGTCAGGCAGTACAAGGGGCAAGTACTCTAACACAACAACTTGCGAGAATCCTTTTCCTATCAAACGAAAGAACTTTAACAAGAAAAATTAAAGAACTTGAAGTAGCAGCAAGAATTGAAAAAACCATTTCAAAAGATCAAATTCTTGAAATGTACTTAAATAATGTTTATCTTGGTGCAGGTGCTTATGGAGTTTCAGCAGCATCAAAGATTTATTTTAACAAAAAGCTCAATCAATTAACACTGCCAGAACTTGCATTAATTGCAGGTTTGCCGCAAGCACCATCAGTTTATAACCCTTATAATAATAAAGAATTGGCAATTCAAAGACGTAATCAGGTTCTTAAAAGAATGTTTACAATGAAATACATCACGAAAGAGGAATATAATAAAGCAATTGAAGCTGATGTAAAATTAAGTTCAGTTCCTCAAATTTATACAACTAATAAAGCTCCATATTTTAGTGATTATGTAGTAAAAGAGATGGAAAAACTCGGATTTGACTGAAACAGACATTATTCATGGCGGATACAAAGTTATAACAACACTTGATGCTAAGGCTCAAGAAACAGCTAACGAATCAATTTTAAGAAATATGAGAGGCTGGGGCTTAACAAATAAATCACAACAAGCAGCAGTTTTTTCATTCAGCCCGATAGACGGCAGAATCCTGGTATATGCAGGCGGTAAAAACTACGGTGAAAGCCAATATGACCGTGTAACACAATCCATAAGACCACCGGGATCTGCATTTAAACCAATAGTTTATGCTGCAGCTATGGAAAAAGGAATTTCTCCAAATGATCTTGTGGATGACAGTCCAATTACTATCGGTAATTGGTCTCCGCACAATTCAAGCCACAAATATAGAGGAAAAATTCCTGTATATAAAGCTTTAATGATATCTTCAAATGTTTGTGCAGCAAGAATTATTCAAGAAGTTGGAATCCGTTCAGTAATTCAACTTGCAAGAGTTCTTGGAATCTCAACACCATTAGAATATGATTATACAATTTCTCTTGGATCAAACGGTGTAAAAATGTTTGAATTTGTACGAGCATACGGAGCATTTGCAAATGGCGGTTATGTTGTTCAACCTTACGCAATTGAAAGAATTGAAGATTCAAGAGGCAGAGTTTTATATAGAGCTGGAAAAACAAAATCCACCCACCAGATCAGCCTGAAAACTGCAGCAGAAATGACTGCAATGCTAAAAACAGTAATCCTTTCAGGTACAGGTACAGCTGCCAATATAGGAAAACCTGCAGCAGGTAAAACAGGTACAACAGATGATTACAAAGATGCTTACTTTGTAGGCTATACTCCTGACATTGTAACAGGCGTATGGGTTGGTGATGATAACAACAAACGAATTAACGGTTTATACGGTGGTACAGTTCCTGCAAAAATCTGGAAAGATGTTATGACAACCGCAACACGTGATCTTGGTTCTAAAGACTTTGACTACCCTCAAATTGATTTGCAAAATTACAGCAGAGAATTTGATAAGGTTAAAATCATAGGGGACGAAGAAAATCCGGAAAACGAAGGCAAAGAAGTTGCACCTGTAGAACAACATGAAGAACAACCGGCTAAAAATGCAGAAGAAACACCAAAAGAAAATACTCCTGCACCAACTCCAACAACACCTGAGGCAAAACCGGCAACAGCTCCGGTTCCTCCTAAACCGGCAGCAAAACCAGCTGCTCCAATACCTATGGCTGTTCCTGAAAGTTTAAGATAGTTTATAAAGCGCGCGCCATAAATGGCGCGCGCTAAGGATAAAATTATGGAAAATATGAAAAAGAAAATACTTACAATAAATTTTGGCGGAATTGGAGACGAAATTTTTTTCCTGCCAACCCTAATTTCACTAAAAAAAGAATTTCCTAATTCTGAAATTACTCTTGCGCTTGAACCACGCAGTAAAAGTATTAAAGATTTGACCGATATAATTGATAATCTTATATTAATAGATGTAAAAGGCAAAAATAAATACCTTGAAATGTTTAAATTACTACTTCAAGCAAGACAAGGGAAATTCGACCTTGTTATAAGTTCCGGCGGTAATAAATTAATAAGTATTTTACTGTTTTTAACAGGTATAAAAACACGCATAGGTTATAACACCGGAGCTTTAAGCCAAAAACTTTTGACTTATGCAGTTGGGCTAAACAAAAAACAGTATGCCTGCAAAATGTATCACGATTTAATTCGACCATTAACAGAACATAACACAGAACTTCCTGAAATTAATATTAATACAAAAGAAACCATCGCGAATTCTGTTTTAATCCACCCCGGCGTAAGTAAAATAAGCGTCCAAAAAGGATGTATAAAAACAATTCCTCCTGAAACCTGGGCAAAAACAATTGATTTACTAGTCGCAGAAGGGAAAAAAGTTATGCTTGTCGGCGGTCCTGATGATAAAGAATGTATTGAGTCGATTTTAGAAAACGTCAGAACCCAAAATTTTGAAAATTTATACGGAACAACAAAAAATTTAAAAGAACTTGCAGAACTAATTTCATCTGCCGAAAAATTTTTATGTTCAGATTCAGCACCTTTACACATAGCAGTTGCACTTTGGATTAAAACATACGTAATTTTTGGGCCTACTGATGTGAAAGCATTAATTCCAGAATCGGATTTAATCACTCCGATTATGGCAAATGACAACTGCGACCTTAAACCGTGCCTGTGGGCAAGACGTCAAACAACTTGTGAGAAATTAAGCTGTCTAAAAATTACAGCATCACAAATAGCAGCAATGATTACCAAAAAACTTTAAAATTTGTAAACTTTTTATTAACACCTGCAATTTCTCCTAAAAGAAATACTTTATATAAATGTAGGTTTATAGTGTAAAAGGTTAATTGTTTTATGGGATCAGCAAATTTAGCTTGCATAGGATTTGTGGGAACAAATTACAATAACGTTGTCAACAAAGGTGACATAACAAGATTACCTGTGCTTGTCGGCCAGTGTGCTAACGCTACAGAACAAGCCATAAAATGTAACAACACTATAAATAACGCCGCAAATAAAGTTTTGAATGTTGCAAATGGAAACAAAGTATTTAACAGATTTGCAAAATCTGTTAATTTCGTAAGAAAAAATATCAATCCGTTAATTATCGCTTCAAGTGGTGCGAAAGTAGTATTTGCGGATAAAGAAGAACGTAAAAAAACATTACTAACAGAAACCGGAACTCTAGCAGGAATGTTTCTGGCTGAAGGTAAGATGAAAAAACATCTTAATAAAGTTCTTGATAAACTTCCAATCAGTCCAAAATGGCGCCCTGTTATTCACGGACTTATATTTATCGCAGGTTCTTTAACAGGTTCAACTATCGGTAACAAAATCGGTAAAAAGATCGCACAATTCTGGGATACCCCTTTAGGTAAAGAAGAAAGAGCGGCAAAAGAACAAGCTCAAGCACAACAAAAAGTTTACGAACCAATGAACCTTAAAGGCTAATTACCCTCCCTTATAGCAACTTCCATCTCAGCCCACTTTTGAAAGGGTTAGCATAAAGGTATTTTGATTATTTGCCCCCTTATGTTATAATTTAGCCCGAGGTGAATTATGAGAACAATTAAAATAACTAAAATGCAAGGCTGCGGTAATGATTTTGTCGTACTGGATTACTCAGAATTCGAAAAATCAGGGCTTTCTATGGAAGAACTTGCAAAAAAACTTTGCGACAGACATTTTGGCATCGGCGCAGACGGAATGATTATTCCTGACACAGACGCAAACAATGAAACCGATATCGCGTGGTATTTTTATAACTCAGACGGCACAACTGCGCAAATGTGCGGAAACGGAATGAGATGCTTCGCAAAATACGTTTATGACAAAAAACTTGTCGATAAAAAAGAATTTATCGTGAAAACTCTTGCAGGCATTATAAAACCTGAAATCCAAGAAAATGGTAACGTCAAAGTAAATATGGGAACACCTATTTTAGAAGACGAAAAAATACCTTTTAAAGGTGAACGCACAGTTCAAATCCGCGACAAAAAATTTGAACTTACACCGGTTTCAATGGGTAATCCACATTGCATTATATTCACAGACGAGGATCCGATGTTTTTAGCACAAAATTATGGTCCTGATATGGAAAAACATCCGTACTTCCCTGAAAAAACAAACACCGAATTTGTAAAAGTTATCTCTCGTAACGAAATTGATATGAGAGTTTATGAACGCGGATGCGGTATAACTTTAGCCTGTGGAACAGGAGCCTGTGCAAGCGTTGTTGCCTGTGTTTTAAATAACTTAACAGAACAAAAGGTAAAGGTAAACCTTCTCGGAGGGGCTGTAAACGTTGAATGGAGCGGAAATAAAGAAAATCCTAACAACAATATTTTCCTTATCGGACCAGCTCAATATAGCTTCACAGCGGACTACATGTTGTAATAATTTGTTTTTTCATGGTAAGATGTACCCATACACTAGAAAAATAGTAAAAGGAGAAAATTAAATGAAAAATTATGAATTAATGACTATATTCAAGCCAAACTTAGATGCTGAAGAAGTTGAAAAAGTTATCGAAAAAATCAACTCAACAATCACTGAATTCGGTGGAAGCGTTGTTTCTACAGATAAAAGCGGCAGAAAAAAATTAGCTTATGAAATCCAAAACTTTAGAGATGGTTTCTTTGCTACAACTGTTTTAACTATGCCAGCTGACAAAATTGCTGAATTCAAAAGACAATTGAAATTAAACGATAACGTTCTTAGAACAATGTTTATGGAAGTTTCAACAAAAGCATCAGTTTAGGGAATTTTGCGAACGGATGAAACGAAGTGAATCCGGATAGCGAACAAATTGAACCGGCAGGAACAAAGTTCCGAAGGTGAAACTTTGTGAGCGTGGAGCAAAATTCAGACAGCGAATTAAAAACAAAGGAAAATATAATGACATTAGCAAAGGCAGTAGTAACTGGTATAGTTTATAAAACACCTAAAACAGGTTTCACTCAAAACAATGTTGCGGTTTCATCATTTGTTATGAACATCGGAACTCAGGATGAAATTCTGGTAAGAGTAATTTCAAAAAGACAATCTTTAGAGGAAGTCGTTTCAAGTCTTTCTAAAAACCAAAAAGTTTTAGTAGAAGGCAGACTTCAAAACGGAACCAGTAAAATGGATGACGGTACAGAAAAGAAAGTTTTTGAAATTGAAGCAGCTACTATTGAGCTAATGGGTGGAAGTTCATCATCTTCAAGCTCAGCTTCTGATGATGGCGATATCCTAACATTTGGAGATATGGAAACATCTTCTGAATCTAACACAGATGTGTTATTAGATGATGAAGAAGTTCCGTTCTAAGCACAAAAATAAAGTAACAAAATAAGTAGATGCCGTGGCGGAGCCACCCCTGCGGAGCACATTAGAAAAACAAAGTGCAAAGCAGTTAGTAGCAAAATACCCGGTGCGGCGAGCACATGGCTAGAAAGGCAAATTAGAAAAATGGCAAGACAAGACGATAAGAAAAAACGTAAAAATTGCAGTCTTTGCGGTGACAAAGTTGAATCTATCGACTACAAAGACGCTGCTAAATTGAAAAGATACTTAACAGAAGCTGGAAAAATTATTCCTAGAAGAATTACAGGCAACTGCGCAGCACACCAAAGAATGATTGCTAAAGCTATTAAACAAGCTAGAGAAGCATCAATCATCAGCTACGTTTTTGACTAATTATTAAAAACGATTTAAAATGCGCGGGTACAAAATTTGTACCCGCGCATTTTTATGGTTGAACATCATACGCTTCAAGTTCGCAATACAATTCATCAACAAGCCTGCGTATATGCATACCCCGTCCGACAGAAGACTAATCTATACTTGCAATCGGATAAATCGATTTGTAATATTTTACAAGCTCCAAATCAACATCCGCATAAACCGCAGTTTGATCATCTTTTGCATTTGCAAGCACCTGTGAAGTCGGCGCAACAATCATAGAATGTCCAAGCCCGCCAAAGTTATCATTAACCTTCCCGCACTGATTAGAAGAAACAGTATAAACCAAATTATCATAAGCTCTTGTTTTATTCATTGCTGTCCACGTATCTTGTGCAAATCCTAATGCTGATTTATCCTCATAAACTTCAATCGGCACAATCCAAGCCGTTGGCAATACAATAATTTCAGCCCCCATTTGAGCAAGCTTTCGGTAATGTTGAGGATAACGCATGTCAAAACAAATTCCCAAACCAACTTTCCCAAAATCGAAATCTACAACAACATATCTATCCCCCGGAGTAATTCTATCGCCTTCTGTTCCTCCCATATAATTAAATAAATGTATTTTGTGATACTTATCAAGAATTTCACCGTTTCTATTTATGGCAAAAGAAGTATTATACAGCTTCCCTTCAACACCTTCGATAACAGTACCTGCAATGATATTTGTATTATACTTTCTGGCAAGTTCACCAACCTTCGCAATCGTTTCCCCGCCATTTTCATCCTCATAAGCATTCAAAAAGGACTCATGGTGTACTCCTGTTGAGAAAAACTCCGGTAAAACAACCAAATCCAATTTTTTATCTGAATTTTTCTTTATATAATGTTCAACTTTTTTAAGATTAATCTCCTTGTCACCAAGCGTAGGTTTAAGTTGAACTGTTAAAATACCTGTCATAAATTCTCCTTTTTGCTTTATTCTAACACAGAAAAATTTGACATTAAAATATTTTCGGTATACCATAACATTTGTACAGTTAAGAGGTTAGCGGATATGAATAGCACAATAGATAAAAAAAATTATACAAAAGAGGACTTATTAAAATTATACAATTTACCCCTTGATGAATTATTAGCAAAATCATCAAAATATATGTCAAATAATATTGAATTTTGTTCACTAATTAATGCAAGAAACGGTAAATGTTCACAAAATTGCAAATATTGCGCTCAAAGCTCACACTACTGTACAAATATTGAGTCATATCCTCTTGTCGAAATTGAAGAAGTTATCAAATCGGCAAAAGAATCAAAAGAGAAACAAGCATCACGTTTTGCAATCGTAACAAGCGGTAGAACCCCAGATGAAGGAAGAGACTTTGCAATAGAACTTGAAATGATTAAAGAAATCAATGAACAAGGTTTAAATTCTTGCGCATCAATCGGGATTTTAAATGAAGAACAGGCACAACAATTAGCACAAGCAGGTTTAAAAAGATTTCATCACAATATAAACACTTGCCGTTCATATTATCCGGAAGTTTGCACAACTCACACTTACGAAGATAGAGTAAACACTTGCAAACTTGTAAAAAAATACGGTATGGAATTATGCTGCGGTGTAATTTTAGGAATGGGTGAAAGCATTGAACAGCGTATTGAAATGGCAATGGAACTTGCTGAAATTGAACCTGATTCAATCCCGATTAATATTTTGATGCCAATTCCTGAAACTCCGTTTGAAAATTATCACGATAAAATTGATGAAGAAAATGTTTTAAGAACAATGGCAGTATTTTAAAATTGCAAATCCAAATTCTGTAATACGTTTTTGCGGCGGCAGAATGAGATTATCAGAAGCGAATCAAGAACTTGCCCTAAAAACTTGTGTAGAAGGAATCTTAATTGGAAACTATCTTACAACTGTTGGTAAAGAACCAAAACAAGATATAGAAACAGTGAAAAAACTTGGGAAAAATTTAATATAATATAAGAAGGCGCCGATGATAAAATCATCGGCGCCACTTTAATATTTTTTATAAATTTTCTAAAGCTGCAATTTTCATATCTTTAAAATCAGGGGTTCTACCTGTCCAGATTTCTTCAGCTGCCAACGGCTTGATGAATAAACATATCAACACCGTTTATGGTTCTATAACCGTTTTTCTGTGCAAGTTTAAGCAGTACTGTTTTTTTCGGGTTGTAGATTACATCATAAACAAGCGCACCTTGCGGTAATGTTCTTAACTCGTTTTCTTCAATAGGTGTAAAATCAGCAGCTCTGCCTTGCATACCAATTGGTGTTGTATTAACTAAAATATCAATATCTGATAAATCCCTTATTCTTTCAATTTGAAATACTTCAAACTCTGTCATCGGGAACTTTTCGCGCAAAAATTTCATTAAGTCAGAACAATTTGGAATATTTCTTGTATAAACTTTAATTTTTCTTACCTGCGATTGCGCAAGAGCCGTAATTGCAGCACGCGCAGCACCACCGGTTCCAAGAACACCAGCAACTTTACCTGCTAAAACAAAATCTTTTGGAATGGCATTTCTAAAACCGATAACATCAGTATTATAACCCTTCATTGTCTTATCGGGTTTTATAACAACAGTATTAACAGCCCCAACAATATCTGCTGATAAATCTATTTCATTCAAAAATAATGTAACAGGCAATTTTAGCGGAATTGTAACATTAAATCCAGCGTAATTATTAGATTTCAAAAACTTAATTCTATCAACCAAACTATCAGGCGGAGTTTCAAGAATATCATAAGTCGAATTAAGTCCCAGACTTGCAAATCCTGCATTATGAATATAAGTAGAAAGCGAATGCCCTAAAGGATATCCGATAAGTGCATATTTTTTCTTTTCAGTATTTTGAACAGCAATACCCGAATCAACTACATTTCCAAAATATTTTGGTTCAGGTGTTGGTTGTAAAATTTGCGGCTGAGGAAATATCGATTGAACAAGCCCCGAAGATTGAACAGTTGAAGGCATAAATGCTGAAACCGGAGTTTGCATTTCAAACTGCTGCTGATAACTTTGCTGCTGTTCAGCTTGAACGTGTTCTTTAATCGGTTGAGATTTGGGTTGAGGCTGTGGTTCAGAATTAAAACTACTCACAAAGGTAGGTGATGACGAAACTTGAGAAACTTGAATACTACTACCTTCAAAGTCTTTATTCGGTGGCTGATAGCAAGGTTCCCCCTCCGGCGAGGAGTCCATTTGCTTTTTTAACTCCATTAGAGTAATCTCGACACCTTGTGCCTTTAGCTCTTTGTAACGCTTTAACAGCTCCATCTTATCTACTGCCATAATCGTTTTTCCTATTCTTCTTGTGTTGTTTCTTGAACAGATTCAGGCTCCTTCTTATACCCGCATTTCATACTTGAACAAGAAATTACTGTACCTTTTTTAAGAACTTTTTTCACAAGTAAACTACCGCAAGTAGGACAAGTTTCACCTGTAGGTTCATTCCATAATACAAAATCACATTCAGGATACTTGTTACAGCCGAAAAACACCGTTCCGCGTTTTGATTTACGTTCAACAATAGTTCCTTTGCCGCATTTTGGACAAGCAACACCCGTTGATTTTCTAAACGGTTTACGATGTTTGCATTCAGCATTTGTACATTCCATATACTTGCCATAAGGTCCTAGCTTAAACACCATTTCATTACCGCATTTTTCACACTTTTCTTCACATATTTCGGCTTGTTGAGATTCTGTTGAAACACCCTCATCATTTACCCCTGCTTCCATTTCTTGCATAACATTAATAGACATTGTTGTTTTACAATCAGGATAGCCTGAGCAACCCAAAAACTGTGAACCGGTTTTACTTGAACGCAGAACCATAGGTTTGCCGCAATTAGGACAATTAATCTTAGTCTCAATCGTAACCCTTTCTGCAGTTTTCATTACAGAATTAACTTCTTCCATAAACGGACCGTAAAAATCTTCAAGAACTTTCACCCAAATCGCCTGCTTTTCGGCAATTTTATCAAGTTTTTCTTCCATGCCGGCAGTAAATTTATAGTCCATAATATCAGAAAACTGTGCATACAAGTTGTTTTGATACAGTTCTACCCAAAAGTGTCGGATGAAGCGCTTTATCTTTTTTCTCAACATATTTTCTTGTTTGAATTACTGTAATAATCGTTGCATAAGTTGATGGACGACCGATTCCGTATTCTTCAAGTGCCTTAACCAAAGATGCTTCATTGTATCTTGGAGGAGGTTGAGTGAAGTGCTGTTTCGGTTCAATTTTTTTACAAACAACCTTATCTCCCTTTTCTAAATCAGGGATTTTAGCATCAGATGCTTTTTCTTCATCTTCTTCAGAATCATTATAAAGTGTCAAGAAACCGTCAAACATAACCTTGCTTGTTCCGGCACGCAATGTATAATCACCTGAATTGATTTCGATTGTTTTATTAGCAATTTCTGCAGGCGCCATCTGAGATGACATAAATTTTTCCCAGATAAGTTTATATAATTTGTACTGATCATTATCAAGATATTGTTTTATACTTTCAGGTGTACGCTCAGGATATGACGGACGGATAGCTTCGTGAGCGTCCTGAACATTTTGTTTACCTTTTACATATGAATTTGCTTTTTCAGGATAATATTTTTCACCATAATTTTGCTAAAATAAAATCGTGTGCCATATTTTGAGCATCATCAGAAATTCTGACAGAGTCGGTTCTCATATAGGTAATCAAACCGACAGGAGTACCGTCAATTTCAACACCTTCATAAAGTTTTTGGGCAACCTGCATTGTTTTTGAAACTCCAAAACCAAGTTTTGAAGATGCTGCACGCTGCATTGTTGAAGTTATAAAAGGCGCAGTTGGTTTACGTTTGATAGTTTTTTTCGTAACCTTCGCAACCTCAAATTCTGTATCTGGATTAGTTAAATAATCAACAATTTTTTGAGCTTCTTCTTTATTTTTTATTGTTTTTTCAACAGCTTTGCCTTTAATTTTTGATAATTCCGCTTCAAAACCTTTTCCATCTTTATCAAGATTTGCGTGAATAGACCAGTACTCTTGAGGAATAAATTTTTCAATTTCTTCTTCTCTTTCGCAAATCATACGAAGCGCGACAGACTGAACTCGTCCTGCTGAAAGATTTCTGTTACCAATTTGTTTCCACAAAACAGGGCTTAACTTAAACCCTACAAGCTTATCCAAAATCTGACGGGTTTGTTGAGCCTGAACCATATCCATATCAATAGTTCTCGGATTTGCGACAGAATGTTTAACTGCTTTTGGCGTAATTTCGTTAAATACAATACGATAAATCTTTTCATCAGGCACTTTCAAAACTTGTCTAACGTGCCATGCAATAGCTTCTCCCTCACGGTCGGGGTCGGATGCAAGGTAAATTTTATCAACTTTTTTTGCAAGTTCGTTTAATTTCGAAACTACCTTTTGCTTTCCGGGTATAATTTCAAACTTGGGTTCAAAATTGTTATTAACGTCAAAACCTAAATTTTGAGTCGCAGAATCTTTTGTCGGCAAATTTCTAATATGACCATAACTTGCCTCAATCTGAAACTCTCCGCCTAAAATCTTTTTAATAGTTTTTGATTTTGCAGGCGACTCAACTATTACCAATGATTTTTCTTTAGATTTACTTTTTGTCTCTGTTTCTGCCATTTTTATTTCTTATACCTTTATGTATCTATCCCCGTTACATTGTTTTATTATGCCCTTAAGCTCCATTGTTGTCAAGTTCATAAGTAAATCATCTAACTTTAAACCTGTCAAAGTTAAAAGTTCATCCACACCTTTTTCTTCAATTTCAATATTATTAAAAATCTTTTCTTCTTCCGATGTTAACATAGGAAGCGTTAATTGTTCTCCTTTACCCTCGGATTTAACTTCCCAATTTAAAGCGTTTAGAACATCATCACTTTCAGTTACAAGAGTTGCACCGTTTTTCAAAAGCTTATAAATACCCTGAGTGTTCGGGTTGGAAATCAAACCGGGAATGCACATTAATTCTCGTCCCTGCTCTAATGTTAAATTTGCAGTAATCAAAGCTCCGCTTTTTAAAGAAGCTTCGGCTACAAGCGTCCCGTAAGACAAACCGGAAACGATTCTATTTCTTTGCGGAAATCTGAATTTTATAGGCTGAAAAGTCGGATAATATTCACTCAAAATCGCGCCATAACCGTTTTCAATATTTTGATATAAAGTTTTATTACTTGCAGGATAAGTGTAGTCAAAACCACTGGCAATTACTCCAATAGTTTTTAAATTATTTTCAATAGCACAAGTATGCGCCACTGTATCAATACCTGATGCCAAACCTGAAACAATACAAATATCAGTATTAGAAAGCCCTGACAAAATCTTTTTTAAATCCTGTCTGCCATTTAAACTTGCACGACGAGAGCCAACAACAGCCAAAGTTTTATCCAAATTGCACTCAAAAAGTTTACCCTTGTAATACAAAACTGCAGGCGGATTCGATATTTGACGCAGCATTTGAGGATAATTTGAATCTTCAAGGGTTAAAAAATTAATTCCACGGGTTTCAACTTCTGTAAAAGTCCTATCTATATCAACCTTATCTCTAGAACGTAAGAAATTTTCGCATTTTTTAACACTAAGTCCATCAACTTTTTTCAAATCATCGAGAGAAGCATTAAAAGCAATCTCAATGTCTCCAAAATGATCATACAGCTTTTTTATAAAGCTGCTATCAATTTGTTCTATTGATGAAAACGCGATCCAGTACTTTCTTTTCATTTACCCGTTCATCTTACCTTTTATATTCTGAATCAAATTATTAACGTTCTGTTTTTCTTCTTCCGCGATATCCAGATTCAAGTAATCTTCTAAATATTCAACAGCATCCTCGTAATCGCCGCGAGCCATAAACAAAATCGCCGCTTTTTTATACGCAATAGAAAACTTATTATTAGTTGCAATCGCTTTTAGAAAATTAGACAATGCTTTATCAATTTCATCATTTGCCTGATAAGCTTCTGCAAGATAATAATAAATTAATTCATTATCTTGTTTATATTCTAAAACATTTTCAAGATTTTCGATCGCAGAATCATAATTACCAAATTCAAAATAGACTTTGGCAAGATCATAATAAGCATCGTAATTATCAGGTTGTTTTTCTAAAATATAAACTAATTCGTCAATAGCAAGATCACCTTTGGCATCTTCCATATAGAAACGAGCAAGATAATGTCTGAAAATTAAATCATCAGGCATCATATCAATTGCATAAGAAAGAATATTTATACCTTCACCCAAACGATTTTGCTTATAATAAATATCAACCAAATTGATATAGCATTGAGGGATTTGCGGATTTAATTCAATACATTTAAGATAATTTTTTTCAGCCTTTTCATCTTCGCCTATATTTGCATAGCAAAGCCCTAAATTATTATAAATTTCGGCATTATCTGTATCAACTTCCAAAATAGAAGTGAATAAATCAATTGCACCATTCCAATCTTGTTTTTTAAAACATTCTATTGCTTTATCAATTTTATCTTGCATAATTTATACCTTTATAATTGAGCCATCTCCCTCGATTTTGGAAGACATAACATACTTCTCAAATGATTTAATAATTAAAATCCTAATGACATATTATCATCGCCGCCAGAGCCTATGTTTTTGATAACAGTTCTTGTATTACCTTGCGCATCAAAACTTTTCGGACTCATTGTCATTTTAATTTTATCAGCAAAAATCGTTCTTACACCTTGAGTAATACTTGAACGTCCTGTAAAATAAGCTTCATTAGGTTTTGTTGAACCTGCGCTCGGATATAATGTTACTTTTGGACCTGCAGCATAGTAATCTTGATACCAAATTCTTACATTACCGCTTGCATTAAAAATTGAACGTTTCTGGTTATACTCTTGATAATTTGATTTCAATGTTAATTTTGAACCATCGTCCATCACAGAATTTGATGTTGTATTTCCATAAGCTGTTAAATTTCCTGTTGAAGCCTCGTAAACAAACTTATCAGCATAAGATTCATTATTTTCTTGCTTAACCTTTGCATTGCCAGTTAAAACTAGTTTCTTCAAGTCTCCGTTTTTATCTGTAGTAATTTGAGCACCAGTTGAAAAAGTTTCAATATCTTTATATTTCATCGTTACAGCACCGGTTGCTGTCATAATACCTGTTTTTGTATCATATTCCTGTACATCAGCATTTATAACAACTACGGGAGTTTTACCTTCAAATACCACTGATTGTGTATCACCTTCTGCTCTTATAATTTTTGAAATCAATGAGACCTTCAAAATATTTGCTTTAACTTCTCTTTTCTTATTCTTTTTCACTTCAAAAGCATAAGGCTTATCATAAAAAGTAGCCGTATCAAGTTTTTGTCCATCTTTTATATTAACATCTGCACTATCTCCAACAACTTTCAAATCATCAACAGTAACTTTGACATCTCCCTTAAATTTGATCTTATTATCAGATTCATTAAAAGTTTGATTTTTAGATTCTATAATTAAATCAGATGCCTGAACAGCAATCCCTGTCAATAATAAAACCGATACAAACGCCGCTAATATTTTTTTCATACTATTTTTTATCCTCATAAACTTTTGATACAGTATTTCCAGTTATTTTAAAGCTATCATACTCCGGACTAATAATAATTTTTTCCGCAGTAGATAAAAGCTGTTTATCCTTTTGAATTTTAATATGCCCCTCTGCCACAATTGGAGTGTGAGAATCCGTCCAGTGAAGCTTATCAGCATTAAGAGTAATGCCGTCTTTTAAAACAATAAAGGTATCTTCATAAAGAGTAATATCCCCTTCTTTTGAATTATAAGTTCCTTTGGAAGATTCAAAACTCATAGAAACTTCATTATCTTTATAAAAATTGCCTATAACCTTGTCAAGCTGGGCAACTCCGTTTGCACTGTCCCACTTGCCGGTTTCCCCATAAATTTCCCAGTATTTTTGTTCTTCCTTTGTTTCCGTCAAAATAATACCGTGAACTATAGCTTCTTGCTCATCACCCTGTGTTTGAGCTTGTTTTTTATTAAAATCATGCGTAATTACACTTGCTGTAATAAATGCCCATGCCAGAATGCCAGCAAACGCAAGCAGCACTATAACATATAATCTTTTCTTCTTCGGTAAATCATTCCACTTCATACTCTTAATTTTAGCACAAAAGAAGATAAAATAAAAATATATATCACAATAATTAAATATCTTAATAATTAATCACAATATATTTACTTTTGTAATATAATTATCAGTATATATACAGACGAGGAAAAGCAGGGGAAATTAATATGGCACTAAGATACGATTGCGGAGAAGTTATTACGGCAATGGTTACGCCAATGACCAAAACCGGCGCTATTGACTATGACAGCGTTGAAACATTGGCATCTCACCTTATTGAGTCAGGAAGTGACGCTTTGCTTGTTGCAGGTACAACAGGAGAATCTCCAACATTAACAAACGAAGAAGAAATCGAACTTGTCAGCACTGTTAAAAGAGCTGTTGCAAATAAAGCTAAAATTATTTTAGGTGCAGGTTCTAATTCAACCGCTTCCGCTTTTGATTATACAAAACTTGCTCAAAAAGAAGAAGTAGATGCAATTCTATCAGTTGTACCTTATTACAACAAACCTAATCAAAGAGGTATGATTGAACACTTCTCAGCTATTGCGAAGTCAACTGATTTGCCAATTATTTTATATAATATTCCGGGCAGAACAGGAGTAAATATGCTTCCTGAAACAGTTGCATACTTGCAGAAAAATATAAAAATATCGTAGGCTTAAAACAAAGTTTTCCTGATATGGATAAAATTACAGAACTAAAAATGCTTTGTCCGGAAGATTTTGCTATATACTCAGGAGATGACAGCTTAACTCTTCCAATGATGTCTGTAGGTGCTCACGGTGTTATCTCTGTTGCTTCTCATCTGTTTGGTTCTGAAATTAAATCTATGATTAGAAACTATAAAACAGGTGACGTTAATGCCGCAAGAAATATGCACGTAAAATTATATCCTGTATTTAAAAATTTATTTATGGCACCAAACCCGACTCCTGTTAAAGCAGCATTGGCTTACAAAGGTTTTATTGCCGACTATGTAAGAAAACCATTAGTAACTCTGACAGAAGAAGAAAAAATTGAATTATTCAAAGTTATAGATAGTGTAAAAGAAGAATTAAGCGAAGAAGGCTAGTTCTTTTTTACAAACTTTGAATTATTATCAAAATAAAAACAGTAAAAGTAGTACATATAAGAGGGTAAAAAATTGAAAAACAAGATTATTATGTTTTGGGTAATTGTAACCATCGCAATAGCTTCAATCTGTTACGATATACAAAAAACCAACAAAACTAGGACTCGATCTTGTCGGCGGTTCAAGAATTATGCTTGAAGCTCGCACAACCGACACAGTTAGAAAAATTACACCTGATGTTATGAGCAGATTGCAAATTGCAATCGAAAGCCGCGTTAACAAACTTGGTGTTTCCGAAACAAGTGTTGCCCAAGTCGGAGAAAAAAGATTATTGGTAGAAATTCCTAACGTAACAGACTTAAAAGAAGCTGAAGCGTTCTTAGGTAAAACAGCTCAGTTAGAATTTAAACAACCTGTTTTTGACGCTAACAAACAACCTAAAAGAGATGAAAAAGGTATGTACCTTTGGGAACCAACAGGTTTAACAGGTGAAGATCTAAAATCTGCTACAATCGGTTCTGACCAAACTGGTCAATGGACAGTTTCTCTTGAATTCAACGGAAAAGGCGGAACTAAATTTGCAGAATTAACTCAAAAACTTGTAGGTCAGCAAATGGCAATTTTCTTTGATGGAGAAGAAATTTCAGCTCCTGTAATTAGAGAACCTATCTTTGGCGGAAGAGCAGAAATTTCAGGCGGATCTTCAGGTTTCCAATACGAAGAAGCTGAAAAAATGGTTAATCTTCTAAATGCAGGTGCACTTCCTGTTCCTTCTGATATTATTCAAGAAAACACAGTTGGACCGACTCTAGGGGCTGATAGTATTGAAAAATCAAAATTTGCAGGTATCTTAGGTATCGGACTTGTAATGTTATTTATGATATTCTACTATAGATTACCAGGCTTTATTGCAGATATTGCATTAGTAATTTATGCATTAATACTTTTTGCATTATTCAAAATTATCCCTGTAACATTAACTCTTGCAGGTATTGCAGGTTTTATTCTTTCAGTCGGTATGGCAGTTGACGCTAATATCTTAATCTTTGAAAGAACTAAAGAAGAATTGAAAGCCGGAAGAAATCTGTTTACTGCAATAAATTCAGGCTTTGATAGAGCATTCACAAGTATCTTTGACTCAAATATGACAACAGTTCTTGCTTGTGTAATTTTGTATTTCTTAGGTACAAGCGTTGTTAAAGGTTTTGCTTTAACATTGGCTCTAGGGGTAATTGTTTCAATGTTTACTGCAATTACCGTTACTAAAAACTTCATGCACTTAATCTTCGGTACAGGAGAACTTAAACACCCTGCATTGTTCGGACTTACAAAAGACGAAATCGGTAAAGGTTATGAAGCTACAGAAACAAAACGTGAAAAAGCTCGTTTTGGTATTTTAGACTAGGAAAGTATGAGGTAAATATATAATGTTTAATTTCAATAAAACAGTGCATGTTGTAAAATATAGAATACTTTGGATGATATTATCCGCATGCCTACTTTTACCGGGTGTAATTGCAATGGTTTATTCTATGGTAACTTACCCGACACACACTCCTGTTAAAGTCGGTATTGACTACACAGGCGGAACAATCCTTCAATACGGAGTTCCAGAAACAATTAATAATGAAGCAGTAGCTAAAACTCGTGAAGATTTAGATAAAATAGGTGTTCAAAACCCTTATATCCAAATCCTAAACGTAAACCCAACCGCTGAAAATAATAATATTAAATCTATTATTTCAATCAGAACAAAATTCATTGATGAAGGTTCTGAAACAGCACAACAAATCACAGACACCGTAAAAGGTGAATACAAAAATGCAGAACTTGTTCAAGTATCATCAGTTGGTCCAACTCTTGGTAAAGAACTTTTCAAAATGTCTCTAATCGCATTAGGACTTGCTATTTTGGGTATGATAATTTATATTTCATTAAGATTCAAATTTGATTATGCAATGGCTGCGATTTTAGGTCTTGTACACGACGTTTTATTTGTAGTCGGTGTATTTTCTATTTTGGGAATATTCTGCAATGTACAAGTTGACGGTTTATTCTTAACAGCAATTCTTACAGTTATCGGTTTCTCAATCAACGATACAATCGTAACATTTGACAGAATTAGAGAAAACTTAAGATACTACGGTAAGAAAATGACTTATGGAGAAATCGTTGACGCTTCTGTTAACCAAACAATCGCAAGAAGTGTTAATACATCATTAACAACATTCATCACACTTGCAGCATTATACTTCTTTGGCGGAGTTACAACAAAAGATTTCGTCTTAGCAATGATGCTTGGTGTAGTTGTTGGTACTTATTCTAGTATCTTCTTCTGTTCAATGCTTGTTGACTTCTGGGAACGAAAAGAAAACAAAACAAAGCTAACGCAGCAGCATAACAAAATATATAAAATAAAAATCCCTCCATATATTGGAGGGATTTTTTTATTCTGAAATGAATATATTATCTGACAAGAAATTTTTATATTCAATATAATCAATATGCTTATTACCATCAAGATCATATTTATCAAATTCGTCTGATAATTCCTGAATTTTTCTCATAATTGAATCCGGACCATCTTTTTCAAGAGCTTCCATATCGTTACCCAAAAGTTTTATAAAATTCATCATCCATTCATTTTTTGAAATAAAATAACTTTTATCAACATCCATTTTCAAAAATTCTTTTGCAATTTCTTCATCTGTAAGATTTCTAAAACCTGCAGGAACATCATTTCTTTCGTGAGTAATAATATAATGCATAAGCTATTCTCCTATATTGCCATAATAACACTTTTTATATTTTCATCTTCAACCGAATTAAGAGCAGTATATTTGTCATCTTGATTTACACATCCAAATTGCTTTAAGGTTTCTAGAGCTTTTAAAACAACTGTAGGATTATTTGCGGACAAAAGATTTCGTACCATTTCTTCGTTTTCTGTAAAATCCAAGGCTGTATAAACAAATAAACTATCTTCTTGTAATTCTGCATCAATGAAGAAATATAATTGACTCACATCTAAATTTGATAAAAGTTTTTTAATTTCTAATACTTCTTGTTTAGTTTCTTTTGTTTCATCAAACAAATACTCATCATTTTCAGTAAGAGTTTCAAACTTATCAGCAATGTTCAATAAAACAACTGAAATTGCAGAATCTTTCGGGAATTTAATAATAGTTTCTAAGAACTCATACAGTTGAAAATCAAACACTTGAGATAGTGGTAAAATTTCACCTAGTCCGTTTACTACAAGATTTAATATATATAATGCATCCTTATAATCTTTATCAAACAGTGTAAATAAATCGGTTAAATATAACAGTTCTGCGGCAATATTTTCTGCCATAGAAGATTTTTTAGCAATTTCAATAATTTGCGCAACAGCCTTCTTATCTCCGTATGAAACAAGAAATTTCACACCGTCAATTTGCGTAAAACTATCATCAGAATTTAACATATCAAAAGCTTTTTGATACGATTCAGAATCACCAATAACTCCCAAAGCAGCTGCACAATTTGCACTTAAACTGCTATTTTGCCCATAAGCATTTGCTCTTAAACAGTCTAGAGCAAGCGGATCCTGAATGTATGAGAAAAACTTTGCACAGTATGTTTTTTCATCCTCTGTGCCGTTTTCAAAAATTTCAAGCATTTTGTCGGTCAAATCTTCATCCGCATAGCGCGCAAGTGTTGAAACAATAAATTCTTCATAAGATGGAGAATAATATTTTAAAAAGTTTAACAAGTTTAAATAGTTTTAGTCATTGCAAACTTTAGCAAGACGATTTGAGACATTTTGTTTAATAAAATCAAACAAAAAATCATCTTTTTCAACAAGTTGTGCAAACAATTCAACATCAGAATTATTTATAAGACTATAAGCAACAGGCTCAAAATCTTTCGGATTTTTGCCCGTCAATTTCTTTAAATTATCATTCATAAAGAAAACCTTATTAATCTAAGTAAAATACAGTAATAACTTTATGGCCTTCTTCAGCATATTGAACAGCGTTATGAAGCGTTTTACTGGTATGAGAAAGGAAACAGATTAACTGATTACATTCATCAATAATTTCTCTGTTACAAATTCTTGAAGCATCAGCAAGAGTCATCATTGCGCGATCAGAATGTTCAATAATATTAGGAACACCGATTAACTGGTCTTGAACATCAGAAGGCTGCTGACCGATTGTCTGCGGTAATATTACACATAATTTATCAGGATTAGCCTTCATAGCTCCGCGGATAGCAGCAGCGTTTGTACCTGAAGATCCGCCTGATGTAATAATTGTATTACCTTGCATAACAAGTGCAGTAGCTAAAGTTTCAATCATTTGCTGATGTGTGATAGGAAGATTACGGCTTCCGATTATTGCGATTTTTTTTGCGGATTGCTTAATTGTAGCAAGTTCCATTGCCAATTCATCAACCGTGTTTGGCGCATCTGATTTAACTGTGTCCATATCTTCATCAATAGGAACTACAATTTTTTGAACGTCTCCACTGTTTTCATCTGCGCTTAATAAAATTTCCATATCACTTGTCATTTTTGTTTACCTTCTAATTGCATTAATTACATTTTTCAACTATGCTGTATTATAGCATATTTTTTTTGATTTGGGAAGAGGTCATGGAAAATCTATTAGAAAATCTTAATAAGGAGCAGGCTGAGGCTGTAAAAACTAATCAAGGACCGCTTTTGATACTAGCCGGTGCAGGATCAGGAAAAACCAAAGTTCTGACAACAAGAATAGCATATATGATTAAAAACGGGGTTAAACCTCGCAATATTTTAGCCGTAACATTTACCAACAAAGCCGCTAAAGAAATGAAAGAACGTATCGGCAAAGATTATCGGAGAAGATACGGTAAAATACATGTGGGTAGGAACTTTCCACGGTATTTGCGGAAGAATTTTACGCGAAAATATTGACAAATATAATACCGCAACCGGTAAAAATCTTAGATAAAAATTTCACTATATATGATGATTCAGACACAAATCAAATTATTACAAGAGCTATCAAAAAGTTGAATTTAGATGATAAAGTTTATCCGACAAAGCTTGTAAAATCAGTTATTTCCAATGCTAAAAATAAAATGCAGGATGCAACAACTTTTGCTACTTATGCAAGAGATTTTAAATCTCAACGTATCGCAGCGGTTTATGAAGAATACGAAAAAGCTTTGAATAATAATAACGCAATCGACTTTGATGATATGTTGATGCTGACGGTTAAACTTTTAGAACAGAATGAAGAAGTCAGAAAACAGTATTATGACAGATTTCAGCATATTATGGTCGATGAGTATCAGGATACGAACCTTGCTCAGTATAATCTGGTTAATATGCTTTATACCAATCTTTCAAAAGAAGTTCCGGATGAACGTTCATTGTGCGTAGTAGGTGATGTTGACCAATCAATCTATTCTTGGCGTGGTGCTGATTTCACAATCATTATGAACTTCCAAAAAGATTATCCGAAAACAAAACTAATTAAATTGGAACAAAATTACCGCTCAACTACACACATCTTAAACGCGGCAAATGCAGTAATCGAAAATAATGACGAACGTGTGGAAAAAGTTTTATATTCAAACAAAGGCGAAGGGGATAAACTAAGTTACTACATAGCTGCAGACGAAGCTGATGAAGCAAATTATATTGTTTCAAACATCAAACGCACAGCCGGCGGCAATTATAATCAGTTCGCTATTTTATATAGAACAAACAACCAATCCCGTGCACTTGAAGAAGCATGTATGGCAACAGGGGTCCCGTATAGAATCTACGGCGGCACAAAATTCTACGACAGAGCAGAAGTTAAAACTGTTATCTGCTATTTAAAATTAATCAATAACACAGATGATTCTCAAAGTTTACGCAGGGTAATCAATATTCCAAAACGAGGAATTGGTGACACTACAGTGAAAAACCTTTCAGACTTTGCAAATTCAAAAGATATAAGTCTTTTTGAGGCAATCAAAATTTGTGAAGAATCTGAAATTGCACCAAAAACTCGATCAAAATTAAAAGATTTTGCCTCTCTAATCCAAAAATTCAGAGATGCACAAAGTTCTTACTCATTGAAAGAATTTGTAACACTTGTAATCGAAAAATCAGGATATTTGCTGAATTACAGTCAAAAGCTGCTAATGACCCTGAATTTCAGGATGATATTAACAACCTGCAAGAACTTGTTAACGTTGCGGAAGAATTTGTACCTGAAGAAGAAGGTAATGTTCTTGGTGAATTTTTGCAACAGGTTGCGTTAGTGTCAGATTTGGATTCAATGGAAGAAGAAACAAATAATATTACAATGATGACATTACACGCGGCAAAAGGTTTGGAATTTCCAACTGTATTTATTGCAGGTATGGATGAAGGAATTTTCCCTAGCCAAAGAACCCTTCAAGTTCCGTCAGAAGTAGAAGAAGAACGCCGTTTGATGTATGTGGGTATCACAAGAGCCGAAGAAAAATTATATCTAGTATCTGCAAAACGTCGTCAAACCTGGGGCGAATACAGATACTACAATCCTTCAAGATTTATTGAAGAAATTCCGCATAATCTTATTGAGTCAATGGAATCTGAAGGTAGATTAAGCCGTGAATCAACATTCAGAAGCGCGGTTACAACAGCAAAAGCAAGAACCGATTCAGATGGATATGTAAAACCTTCATCAGGATTTGGAGCCAACTTTGTTGCACCTCAAAGACGCGGACTTGCTTCATCTACAACTTCATCGTCAAGTTCAAGTTCTTCAAGCAGCAATCGCACAACTTATCAGAGACCTGTCTCAAACAGAACTCCGCAGCGCACAATTCTTGTTAAATCTGCGGCAAATAAAAAACGTGAACAAGAAAGAATTGATGCGTTTATGAAAGATAATGCGATTAAACGTATGGCAGAAGAACGCAGAAAGCAACAAGAAGCACAACGACTTGAAGCTGAACAAAAAGAACGTGAAAGGGAACAAAGCAAATTTGTTGATGATACATTTGCGGTTGGTCAAAGAGTTTTCCACGATAAGATGGGAATCGGACACATTACTGATGTGATGAATATTGGTGAAAGCGTAATGTACACAATAGACTTTGGTAAACTTGGCAAAAAGGCAATGGATGCTGCATACGCTAAACTCAAAAAATTCTAGGTGCTCAGCCGGAGCGGATTTTGGCAAGAGTGAGCATAGCGAAACTCGTCCCAGTGAGAGCGGCGTTGAGACGGTCGAACTGCCAATAATCCAAGACACGGGGTATTTTGCTACCAATTGCCTTATTACTTCTTATGTTTTAGGCGCACAGCGGGGCTTCACCGGAGCGGATTTGCCCCTTAGAAGAAACTCGGCGAGCACTACAAAATATCCAGCGGATCAACGTCGATAGTCATTCTAATGTCTTTTGGTGCGGTAATTTTATTCAAGAAACTTGAAACAAATTGATGCCCTTTGTCTTCTAACTTATTTTTTATAATTATTTGAAATCTGTAATAACTGTTTATTCGCTCAATAACACAAGGGGTTGGTCCTAAGAACTTCTAATCTTTCACCAAAACCAAATTTTTCAATCATAGTACAAAGTCTTAGTGCAATTTCTTGCGCTGCTTTTTCGGCACGGAAATTATTTTGTGAACTTAGGATTAACCTTATAATCTGACTAAATGGCGGATAATCAAAATCTTCACGCGACCTGATTTCTTTCCCATAAAACTCAGAATAATTCTGAGATTTGGCGCTTTCAAGCGCATAATATTCAGGATTATAAGTTTGGAAAAGCACCCGTCCCTTAAACTCTCCGCGTCCCGCACGTCCTGCAACCTGAGTTAAGAAGTTGGAACCCACGTTCTGAAGCTCTAAAATCCGGCAGATTAAAACTTGCATCCGCTGAAATTACCCCGACAAGCGTTACATTAGGGTTATCCAGACCTTTTGCAATCATTTGGGTACCAACAAGAATATCAATATCACCGCGCTGGAATTTTTCAAGAAGTCTTATATGCTCACCTTTTCGGGTCAAAACATCACTGTCAATACGTTCAACATTATAATCTGGATACAAATCTTTTATATATTGTTCAATTTTTTGAGTTCCAGTTCCGGAGTTTTTTAACCCATCAAATCCACATTCCGGACAAACATCAGGGAAATACTCAACATGATTACAATAATGGCACTTTAACATATTATCCTTAGCGTGCCATATCATCGGGATAGCGCAATTTGGACACTCTATTACGTGACCGCAAGCCTTACATTGAGTATAAGTAGAGAATCCACGACGATTAATCAGTAAAATTACCTGCTGCTTATTATCAAGTGTTTCTTGTATCGCAGCTTGAAGCGGCTTTGATATCAAACTTTTATACGCAGCACGCCCATATTCCTGCATATTTATAACCGTAACCGGCGCAACTTTTGCATTATTAAATCGTTTTAGCATTTCAAACAAATGGTTTGAATTAACTGCACGATAATAACTTGAAATATCAGGAGTTGCAGAACCCAAAATAACGGACAAGAGTTAAATTCCGCAAGCTTTCTTGCCACAAGCCGCGCATCATAACGAGGAGCAGGAGAAGTTTGTTTGTAAGCCCCTTCATGTTCTTCATCAATAATAATTAATCCAATATTTTTCAACGGCGCAAACACTGCAGAACGCGCTCCTGCAAGAATTTTTATTTCATTATTATAAAGCTTTTGCCAAACATCATACCGCTCGCCTTCTGAAATACTGCTGTGCCAGATCGCAACATCTTTTGTACCAAATTTCCGCGCCAAACGTTTAGTCAACTGAGATGCAAGCGCGATTTCAGGCGCCAAAAACAAAACATTTTTGCCTACCTTAATTGTGTCATCAATAAGTTTAAAATAAACTTCGGTCTTTCCACTTGCAGTAATCCCGTGCAATAAAATTTGCGGTGCAATTTCATCTTTTATTTGCTTTGAAATACCTTCATAAACCTTTTGTTGAGTTTCAGAAAGTTCAAACAAAGTCTTCTTTTTGATCAATTTTTAAAATATCCAAAGGATTTCGGTAAACCTGTTCTGTTGTAAGTTTTACACAGCCAAGAGTTTCAAGTTTTTTTACAGTCGCACGCGTTGTTTTTGCTAACTTTTCAAACTCAATCAAAGGCATTTTACCTTTAGTCAGTAATATTTCAAGCACTTGCAACTGACGTTTAGTAAGTTTCACATAAGAATTTGAACCATTAGAATCTAAGATATAATCATTGATAACATCATTTACCCCTTCAATGGCTTGCTCTGTTTTTAAAGATTTTTCAATAAGTTTCAACGGAATTGCAGTATTCAAAACTGTAATCAAATCCGTACAATAATAATTTGCAACCCATTCCAAAAGTTTCAAGTATTCAACCGAGAAAAGCGGGGTTTCATCTAATATTTTAGCAACCCGTTTTGCCCTGATTTCAGGAGGTAAGATAGTCAGAAAACCCAACACAAAACGCATTAATAAGCCCCTGGCGCCCGAAAGGAACAAGTAAAGCTTGTCCAATTTTGATTTTATCACTCATTTCAGGCGGAATAATATAACTAAAAGTTTTAACCCCTAGCGCTTTGACATTAACTAAACAAACAGCATAACGAGGAGTTGAATTCTCCTCGTTACCTTCTGATTTATCTTCTTTGGATCCCCCCTCGCGTTTCTTTAATGTAAGTTTGCGAGATGGAACTTCAAATAAATTTGTTTGCACAGTTTCTTCTGTCATTGAGTAAATTCCCTACTCAGCTTCAGCAGCCATAAATTCTTGTTTTGCTTCTTCTATAGCTTCGGTCAATAAGTCCAACTGATCAGGAGTGAAAGTTACGCCTTTTTTTGTAGGTAACCAGGTTGCACCTTCATCAGTGGTGTAAAATATTCTCATATTTAAGTAACTTCTGCCTTTATATTCACTTACTGAAATTTGTAATTGTTCAGTATCTGATCTTTCAATTGTTGCTAAAATTTTTGCATCTGCCATGTTTTATCTCTCCTTATTCATTTGATTTATTTGCATCAAGTAAACTTGTTTGCTGTGTATTTTCAACAGCTTCTGCTGATTCAGCCGGTGCGACTTTAATTGTCACATCATCTTCATCTGGGTTAATAATTTTATTTACTGAACATACAACATCATTTTCGTTCAGGTTTTGAGCACGAACACCTGTTGCCGGACGTCCTTGCTGTGAAATTTGACCTGCATTTAATCTTGTAACAACACCATTTGCAGTAACAAGCATAATATCATCAGAATCTCTTACAATAGTTAAGGCAACAAGTCTTGAAGCACTTGATTTGAATTTAGTTGCAATTAAGCCGATTCCGCCTCTGTTTTGAGTTCTAAATTCAGACAATTTTGTACGTTTTCCAAATCCATCTGAGGTTACAACAAGCAGATCTGCATCATAATCTTGTGGAACAATATCACAACCTACGATTTCGTCTCCTGAACGTAACTTCATAGAAATTACACCACGTGCACTTCTACCTAACGGTCTCAAATCTTGAATTGGGAATCTTATAGCCATACCACAAGATGTTCCGATAATAATTTCATCTTTAGCAGTTGCAAGTTTTACCCAGCATAAGCTATCGCCTTCATCCAAACCAATTGCGATAATACCGTTACGTCTGATATTTGAGAAGTTATCAATTCAATACGTTTGATATTACCTTTTTTAGTAAGCATGATTAAATTCAACTCTTTAGAGAATGAACTTACAGGAACAACCGCAGTAATCTTTTCATCCTGATCAATAGGAAGAACGTTTACAATCGGCAAGCCTTTTGCCTGACGACCACCTTCAGGGAAGTCGTAAACATTCAAGCTGTAAACTGTACCTTTTGATGAGAAGAACAATACTTTATCGTGCATCATTGCAGTAAAGAAATGTTGAATATCATCATCTTCTTTTGTTTTCATGCCTGATTTTCCGCGGGTTGCACGGTTTTGGCGTTCAAATGTATCAAGTGAAATACGTTTCAAATAACCTTGGTGAGTAATAAATACTGCCATTGGTGTATTTGGAGTCAAGTCTTCAATTGTAACTTCACCTTGTTCAGGAAGAATTTGAGTTTTTCTGTCATCGCCGTATTTTTCTTTGTCTTCTAAGAAGTTCAGCTTTAATAATATCAAGAATTTTTTGACGGCTTGCCAAAATTGATTCGTATTCAGCAATTTTCTTCAATAATTCGTCGTATTCAGCTTTAACTTTGTCTTGTTCCAAACCTGTCAAACGTCTTAATTGCATTTCCAAAATTGCGTTTGATTGGTCAACATCAAGCCCGAATCTGCTCATCAAACCTTCACGGGCATCATCAGTTGTTTTAGATTTTTTGATAAGTTCAATAACTTCATCAATTGAACCCAATGCGATGATTAAACCTGCTAAGATATGAGCTCTGATTTTTGCTTTTTTAAGGAAGAAAATAGTTCTTCTTGTAACGATTTCAATTCTGTGTTCAACAAACTCATTTAATACTTCGTACAAGTTCATCAATCGAGGTTGTTTACCGCATAGTGCGACCATATTAACCCCGAATGTAGTTGCAAGTTGAGTATATTTGAACAAGTTATTTTTAACAACATCAGGTTTTGCATCACGTTTAAGTTCGATAACGATTCTCATACCTTCACGGTCAGATTCGTCACGAATATCAGAAATACCTGTAATTCTTTGGTCTTTAACAAGGTCTGCAATTTTTTCAATCAAGTATGCTTTGTTAACCTGATAAGGAATTTCAGTAACAACAATTGCAGTTCTTGACTGACGTCCGCCGCCGCCTGCGATTTCTTCAAAACCTGCAACAGCAGACATCTTAATAGAACCTCTGCCTGTTTCATAAGCCTGTTTAATATCATTTAAACCGATAATTGTAGCAGCTGTAGGGAAATCAGGGCCTTTGATATGTTCCATAAGTTCCGGAATAGTAATTTTCGGATTATCAATCAACGCGATTGTTCCGTCAACAACTTCACAAAGGTTATGAGGCGGAATATTTGTAGCCATACCAACCGCAATACCTGAAACACCGTTTAACAAAAGCATAGGAAGCCTAACAGGAAGAACTGAAGGTTCTTGCAATGAACCGTCGAAGTTTGGTTCAAACTCAACAGTTTCACAATCGATATCAGCAAGCATTGATTGGGTAATTTTATGCATACGAGCTTCTGTATAACGCATTGCAGCTGCGCCATCACCGTCAACAGAACCGAAGTTACCATGCCCGTCAACCATCAAATATCGTGTTGAGAAGTCTTGAGCCATACGAACAAGAGCTTCATAAACAGAACTGTCACCGTGCGGGTGATATTTACCAAGAACTTCCCCAACGATACGCGCACATTTCTTAAACGGTTTATCAGGTGTCATACCGAGTTCGTTCATTGCGTAAAGAATACGTCTGTGAACAGGTTTTAAACCGTCACGAACATCAGGTAACGCACGACCGACAATTACACTCATCGCATAATCGATATATGAACGTTTCATCTCTTCTCTAATATTAACAGGAACAATTTTTCCATGTTCAAACATATTTTGCTGAGTCAATACTCTTCCCTCCAGTCTATACTCCTTTACCTTAGTATAGCACAAACATACAAAAAGGGCGAATCTCTTTACATGGGGTAAACAAAATGTTATAATCGGGTTAACAAGCAACCGTAGAAAAGGATTTTTATGCCGTTTGAATTTGAAAAACAAGAAATTGAAGATGTTATTCTTGTAAAACCTAAAGTTTTTGGTGATAACCGCGGATTCTTTATGGAAAGTTACAAAAAATCAGACTTTGCCTCAAACGGAATTAATGTCGAATTTGTTCAGGATAATCATTCAAAATCTCAGGCAAAAGTTTTGCGCGGGCTTCACTATCAGGAAAAACCATATGAACAAGCAAAACTTGTTCGCTGCACAAAAGGTAAAATTTACGATATTGCAGTTGATATTAGAAAAAATTCCAAAACTTTCGGACAATATGTTAAAGTTGAACTATCAGAAGATAACAAACATATGCTTTTTATCCCTGAAGGGTTTGCGCACGGATTTGTAGTTTTATCCGAGGAAGCAGAATTATTATACAAAACATCAAAGGAATACGCACCGCAAGCTGATCGTGGGATTCTATGGAATGATAAAGACTTAAATATAGACTGGGAAATCGACTTTGAGCCGATTTTATCAGAAAAAGATAAAGCCCAACAAAGTTTCAAAGAGTTTAAGGAGTTAAGATGACAACAATTTTAGTAACAGGCGGCGCAGGGTTTATTGGCAGCTGCTTTATAAGACATATCCTAAATAAATATCCAAATTATAAAGTTATTAACCTTGATGCTTTGACTTATTGCGGAAATTTAGAAAACCTCAAAGATGTTGAATCTAACCCGAATTACAGTTTTGTCCACGGGAATATTTGCGATAGAGATTTAGTCAGAGAACTTGCCGCGCAATCTGATTGCATTGTAAACTTTGCAGCAGAATCTCATGTTGATAATTCTATCAAACATCCTGAAATTTTTGTTGAAACAAATGTTCAAGGAACCCTAAACCTTTTACAAGCATCAAAAGAAATTGGTATTGAAAGATTTTTACAGGTATCAACTGATGAGGTTTACGGCTCACTTGGCAGAAAGGGATACTTCTGGGAAGATTCTCCAATAAAACCAAACAGCCCGTATTCAGCAAGTAAAGCTAGCGCAGATTTACTTGTGCGCGCATATTTTGAAACCTACAAACTGCCAACCCTAAACACAAGATGTTCAAATAATTACGGCCCATATCAATATCCTGAAAAGCTTATCCCGTATTTCATTTCACTTCTTTTAAAAGATGAAAAAGTTCCTGTATACGGTGACGGATTAAATGTTCGCGATTGGCTTTATGTTTACGATCACTGCGCAGCACTTGATACGGTTTTACATAAGGGCAAAGTCGGCGAGATCTACAATATTGGCGGTCACAATGAAAAAACAAATCTTGAGATTACCCGTCTGATTCTTAACGCAATGGGCAAAGACGAAACTTCAATAAAATATGTTGAAGATAGATTAGGTCACGATAGACGCTACGCTATTGCAAACGATAAAATAACTACAGAACTAGGCTGGGAACCTTCTTTAACCTTTGAACAGGGGATAAAACTTACAATCGACTGGTATCTGAACAATCAAGACTGGATCAAAAATATTGAACAAAGAAAAGCAGGCTTAGCAAAATGAAAAAAGTTCTAATTACAGGCGCAGATGGAATGCTAGGGAAAGACCTTGCAAAAATTTTTGAGAATCACGGCATTTCAGTAATAAAAACAAACCGAAAAAAACTTGATATAACAAATTTTGAACAAGCTCAAGAAGTTATTTCAAAAGAGAATCCTGATGTAGTAATACACTGTGCAGCATATACAAATGTAGATAAAGCAGAAGAAGATATTGAAACTGCACGACTTATCAACGTACAGGGGACAGAAAATATCGCAAAAATTTGTGCCAAAATCAACGCCATAATGGTTTATATCTCAACTGATTATGTATTTGATGGAAGTTCCACAAAGCCATATACCCCAAATGATTCACCTAATCCGATAAATAATTATGGATTAACAAAATTTGAAGGCGAACAAGCTGTTCAAAAATGTTGCCCAAACTTCTACATTGTGCGCACCAGCTGGTTATACGGGCTTCACGGCAAAAACTTTGTAGAAACAATGATTTCACTTGCCGCCGCACCTGAATTAAAAGTCGTAAACGACCAAAAAGGCAGCCCTACAAGCACTATCGACTTATCAGAAGGTATTTTCACCCTTCTAAACTTGCAAAAACCGTATGGCATCTATCACATTTGCGGCAGCGGGCAAGCAAGCTGGTATGAATTTGCAAAAGAAATTTTCACCCAATGCAAGCTTGATGTCAACCTCAAACCTTGCATAACAGAAGATTTTCCGCGTCCTGCAAAACGTCCCAAATTCAGCGTTATGGATAACAACAAAACCTGCAGAGACTGGAAAGAAGGCTTAAAAGATTATATAAAACTAAGAAACGGAGAGAAATTATGAAAGGAATAGTTTTAGCAGGCGGCTCTGGGACAAGACTTTACCCGAGCACAATCGGAATTTCAAAACAACTTTTACCAATTTACGATAAACCGATGATTTATTACCCGATATCAGTTCTTATGCTTGCAGGAATAACTGAAATCCTTATAATTTCGACCCCAAAAGATCTCCCAAATTTTGAAAAACTCCTCAAAGACGGTTCCCAATTCGGATTAAAATTTTCCTATAAAGAACAACCAAGTCCGGATGGTTTAGCACAAGCTTTTATTCTGGGAGAAGAATTTATCGGAGATGATTCTGTTGCGCTTGTCTTAGGAGATAATATTTTCTACGGACAAAGATTCACGCAAATGCTCGAAAATGCAAAACAAACCGCAGAGAATAAAAACGAAGCAACGATTTTCGGTTATCAGGTAAAAGACCCTGAAAGATTCGGGGTTGTTGAATTTGACGACCACGGAAAAGTAATTTCAATCGAAGAAAAACCACAAAACCCTAAATCACCATATGCAATTCCCGGTTTATATTTCTATCCAAACAGTGTTGTTGAATATGCTAAAACCCTCACACCATCTGCTCGTGGAGAATTTGAAATAACCGATTTGAATAACATTTACCTAAAACAGGGCACCCTCAATGTTGAACGTTTTGGTCGCGGATTTGCCTGGCTTGATACAGGCACACACAGATCTCTACTTCAAGCAAGCCAATACGTTCACACAATCGAAGAAAACCAAGGAATAAAAATTGCCTGCCTTGAAGAAATCGCGCTTAATCTCGGACTTTTACCTGCAGAAAAAATCGCAGAAAATATTTCGCAATACAAAAATAACGAATATTATAACTACGTAAAAAGTTTACTTAATTAAGCCTACCGGATAATTCATTATAACCTTGATGAGATGAATATTTTGCATACCTAGCCAAACGGCGTTTTGCAATAACTTTCAATTGTTCAAGTTTTTCAGGATTACCGTTTTCAATGAAAAACATCATTGCCTGTTTACGATGTTCAAAAAGCTGTTCCTCCGGCATTTTGGCAAGCACATCGCCAAAAGTTTCAGGACGGGTTTTCCTATCCCACTCGTAAAACGGCGTATTAACAAAGCAGAAACTCTTTGCCCACGAAACTATACACGGAGTCCACGAAACATCTTCATATTTTAAAATTCCCAACGGGTGTTCTTTTACAATTGAAGCTCGATAAAGCTTATTCCAAATCGCAGCATTATAAAATCCAGGTGTATACATGATTTCTAAATACGAATCAATATTATGCGCAGCATCAGGCTCAAAAGGAAGCTCACAGTGCTTTGTATATCCACGATCAATCAATCTGTACAAAGGCGCAACCGCAATATCACAATTATTTTTAGTAATTGATTTATATAAAGAACTCATCATATCAGGACGAATTAAATCATCATTGTCCATAAATGCAATGAACTCACCTTTTGCAGCTTTAATCCCAACATTTCTGGCATCTGCAACACCACCATTAACTTTTTGAATAGAAATGACATTCACATAATTATCTGCATACCAGTCAATAATTTCCTGTGTTGAATCCGTACTACCATCATTTACTACTATAATTTCAAGATTAGCAAAATCAGATGCCAGAGCGCTGTCAATACTTCTGGCAAGATAATCTTTTGAATTATAAGCAGGAATAATCAACGAAATATCAGCCTTTTCGAAAGTTCTTTGAGAAAACTGCACAACCCCTGATTCTGCAATAACTACACGCCCATTTAAAGAATTTACGAAAGCTTTCACGACAAATTTTGTATCTTGTTTAAAACCTTGTAAAAGAGCATAATGCCTTAATCCATCAGAGGTTTCAAAAAGAGGGGAATTAGAGTTTTCAAGACATATCAAAAATCCATCAGCCTGCCCGCCAAAATTCCAGGAAATAAATAAATTGTCACCGAAAGATTTATAAACAGTAGCACTCTTAAAATTGTATCCGGTACCATCAAAAATTGCGGACTGACACAAAAACTCCCGACTTCCATTATTATCTTTGTATGGCTTAATTTTAAATTTCTCTCCTTGCGCACAATCAATCAAAATATTTTCATTTTGATAATTGCGAACTCCGTTAAAACCATTCCCATTTTCGCTTTTATAAAGTCTATACCCGTCACAATCAGGAAATTTGCTAAATGTCAAACCAAGACGGTTTTCCCCGATCGGGAAGGCATTAATATCAAATACATCAAGTGTAAAAATTATTTTTTGCGTTTGGGCAACAACCACACCGTTACTTAATGCCTGAATATAACATTCATTATCCCCAAAGGGTAAATTAGAAAGTGTTGTAAAATTTTCACCTAAAACCTTAGCATAAGGAATAAAACATCCGTCAATTCTGCAAAAGATTCGATAGCAATCTGCCTTAACATCTTCCCACCACAAAAAAACTTTTGACTTTCTAACTTCTAAACCAAACTTCATAATTTCCATCCTTTAAGGGAATTATAGCAGAAGTTAGTTATTATGGAAAGATTTTTCTGTCATTTCCATCCATTTTGCCTGATTATAATTATCATAACTTTTGGCAAACTTAATAAGTGCAGAAACCAAAACCCGTCCACTGTCGGATTTTCCGACAATAAGATAATCCCCTTGCGCATTTTCACAATACATAATTTCCCTGTGCACAATTTTATCAATGTTATTTTTAGGATTTTTATTAATAACAGCACGCAGCCACTCGTGTAAAAGCTTTAAAGGAGTAGTTTTGCGCGTTAAAAGTTCTTCATTATGTTCTTGTAAATATTTTGAAAATTCTGCCAGTATCATTTTGCTTCAGCCTGTTACATAAACGGCGTTGTTGTCGCAAAACAACTTATATCATAAATACCAACATTATTAAACTCTTTTATCATTTCTTCAAATGTGGAACCTGTCGTACAGATATCATCAATAATTAATATCTTCTTTCCGGGAATCAATTTTTCTGGACAAACCTCAAACGCTTTTGAAAGATTCATCATTCTTTGAGCTTTATTTAACTTATACTGAGGTTTTGTGTCTTTTACGCGTTTTATGATCTCTAAATTCACATCATAACCGGTCATTTTTGCAAATTCAATTGCAACCAGATCCATATGATTATATTTTCTCTTCTTTTTACGCTTAGGAAAAATCGGAACAGGAACAATTTGATAATCACCTTCCATATCTAACATTTCCCAATATTGATACATAAATTTTGCACAATAATAAGCCAAATCCTTTTGACGATGATATTTCAAACCGCGTATCAGCTTTTGAAGATTCTTTGAATATACGCCTGCGCAATAAACATCAGCCTTCCAAACTTTTCTGTTAAGCTTCACCGGCATAAAATCAAGTTCATCAAAACACTTAGAACACATTTTAACAGATTCGTGCGACTTACCGCAAAAATAGCACTTCTTCTTGTATATCCAGTCCAGTAATCCCAACAGATAATTTTTCATATTATGAGTTTACCATATAATTAGAATTGTGGTAAAATCTTTATTATGAAAAAGATTTTATTAACACTTTTTATATTATTACTTTTTGGACAATGTGCAATCGCACAAGATACAAATCTTACATTTCTATATATTAATGGTTCAAACAACAATGACACAAAAATGAAAGACTGGTACATTAATGGAGTAAATAAACTTCATCCCGTGATGAAAAAGAAGTTTGAAAAAAATGCATCAATAAAAAAATGGGCAAAAGAGAATAAGCTTGTAATAGAACCAACTCCGCAAATATTTTTCTGGGGTTATAACAGTAAAACCGATTTAGATTTTGTAAAAGACAGACTGAATATTTCAAAAGCTTTCAGTTCTTTTCTTGCTTATGAAGTGAGAAGTATGCTTACGCAGTTCTTACACGATGCCATCTGGGTACAAAAAACTCACAATATGCTTCCTGTGATTGATAAGCTGAACGAAGAAGTCAAACAACAAGCCGCAAAAGGACAAAATGTCATTCTTTACGGATATTCTGCAGGAACATTTATAACTTACCAGTATTTTCTGTATAAACTTCCATACATTGATATAGAAAAACTTTTCACAACTTTAAACGCAGACGAAGAAATAATAAATTTTGTCAAAGAGAATCCAAGGAAAAACACATGCCTGTCCGCACTTTCTTATCACAAAGGAAATATCGGAGTTATCACAAACACAGGTAATCTCGTTTTAAATCAGAACAGCGAAAAACTAAAAGAAAACTACCTAAATATAGACGAAATTACAGAAAAATATTGCGCTCCTGAAGGTTATGTACGCGGTGTTGTTAACTTTGCAAGCCCGATTCCGCTATTTTATTCAGATATAGCTGACCAAAATTATGAATTAAACTATTACAATAAATATATGACCAAGTATGTTCTGGAAAACGGAATATACTTTCTAACCGTAAACTTTAGAGAAGATCCTTTAGGCTTCCCATCAAGCAGAAACCTTACAATCCCGCAGCTTGAAGAACGTCTTGGGCTAACAATAGAAAACCCTACAGGAGTAATTTATGATAACTCATCAGTATGGTCAAAACGCAGCGCATTTTTAGCACATACTTCATACTGGTCTGCAAGAGGAGTATTTTCAAAAGCCGTGGTTAAAAGCTTTGTAAACGGTACAAAGTTTCACTACGATGAAGAATATCAAAATAAAGTGTTAAATAAGAAAAGTAGAAAATCAGAGGTATTATAAAATGACAAATTCGACAACAAATTCAGTATTATTCGATCCGGGTTACGCTCAACATACAACAATCCTATCAATCAGCGCAGAATATATTTACGCAAGCATCAATCAATTCAAAAATCTAGGACAAAAGAAAATGAAATTTAAAATGTACTATCCGCAAATAAAAAGAATGGTTGATAACAATGTCGGTTTTTGTCTTGGAAGCCTTCTATGGGCAGTTTATATAAAATCATTAGGAGATCTGCAAATCGAAGGAAACCCTTGCCTTGGCTCAACTTACGACAAAGATGAAACAGTTGAAGAAGCTGATTACTCTATTGAATTCTTTGAAAAACTCAAAAAAGATGCAAAATATTATCTTGGCGAAAATTATGAAATTAATCCGCTTTCTATCAAAATACTTGAACTCTACAAAGAATTTATCACCCTTAATTGCGGGTTTACAGGCACCAAAACAACTGCTGATGTAAAACTTCCACAAGGCTTTAAAATTCCAGCCAAAGAAGAATGTGAAAAAATTCACAGCAAAATCCAAGAGGTAATTCAATCAGGAAAACTGCTTGATCTAACAGATGTTTTAGAATTAGCATACGAAGGTTAAAATGGCAGAACTAAAAGAAAAACTTTATCAAATGTTTATCCTCGGCTTAGAAGGCGAAGGCTACAAACAAGCACTTTCACAAGGTTTGGGTGGTGTAATCTTCTTCACCAAAGATATCCAGACTCCAGAACAATTTAAAAAACTTATATCCGAGATAAAAACCCTCTCCAAAGTTCCGCCATTTCTTTCGATTGATCAGGAAGGCGGCAGAGTAGAACGCACCGAAAATATCCATAACGGTAAAAAATACCTTAGCGCAAAATATGCATTCGAAAAGGGTGAAGAATTCCTCACAAAGCAAACACAAGAAATCGCAGAAGAATTAAGTTCTTACGGAGTAAACTTGAACTTTGCTCCCTGCATTGATACAAACACAAATCCAAATAACCCGATAATCGGCGAAAGAGCGTTTTCTTCAAATCCTGAAGATGTTATCAAGGGTGAACAACTTGTTTCACAAATTTATAGAGAAAACGGGATTATTCCTTGCGCAAAACATTTCCCCGGCCACGGAGATGCCGACACAGACAGCCATCTTACCCTGCCGCTTATTGATCTGCCAATAGATGAAATGGAGAAAACTCACATAAAACCTTTCAAAGCCGCAATCGATAACGGAATAGAAATGATTATGGCTGCACATCTTCATTGCACCTGCTTTGAAAAAGATCCAATACCAACATCCCTGAGTAAAAACGCCCTTTCATATTTACGACAGAAACTTAACTTCAATGGCGTAATAATTTCAGATGACATGGTAATGAAAGGGGTCGCGGCATTCGGTGACGTAAAAGCCTGCGAAATGGGTATTAAAGCGGGTATAAATATGTTTATATATAGATTTTCTGATGTTAAAACTCTTAACATAATAGAAGAAATCTATCAAAAAGCTATAATAGATGAAGAACTTAAAGAATGTATCAATAATTCTTACAAAAAAATAACAGCTCTAAAAAATAACATAAGGAGAAAAACTTTATGAAACTAAATAATTTTGATAAATGTATAGCAATTTTAGTAGTAATACTTGTTTGTATCGCAAGCTTTACCCAATATAAAAGTTCAAAAAATATTACTAGAAATCTAAATGAACTTCTACAAATTCGGAATAAACAAAGTACTTATGAGTTTCCGGAAAATTATAAAACCCTTTCAAAAGAATACGATATTTATAAAGATCTTTACAACAATAATGATGTAATCCTTGCATTCGGTTATGAAGATATCCCATTAAAACTTCATATGGGAAAAGATTTTCACGATGATTTTATTAAAAGATTAAAAAAAGAAAATTTGGATTTTAAAATTATCACATATAAAAACTACAAAGATATAAAACAGGAAATGATCGACAAATACGGTAAACGAAATGAAGGCTGTATGATGGATAACGGATTACCAGAAGAATACAACTCATTCTTAAATGACACCGAAGAATGCCTGTATAATGTCTGTCTTATCGATAATAAAAAACATCAATACACCACAATAGAAAGAGATGATATGGACTATATAATTGAATCTCTAAAAAATATTACGCAGGAAAAATCAAATTAACAAACTTGCGCAAATCTGATTAGAAAGTATAATAAAACTAAAAAGGGAGAGTGTATGAATTTAGAAAATATAAAGAAAACAGATCCGCAAGTAGCAGAGCAAATAGAATTAGAATTAAAACGCCAACAAGAAACTATTGAACTTATCGCAAGTGAAAACTGCACATCATTAGCAGTAATGGAAGCTTGTGGAAGCGTTTTGACAAACAAATATGCAGAAGGCAAACCACACAAAAGATACTACAACGGTTGTGAACACATCGACGTAATTGAAAGCATTGCACAGAAAAGAGCATGTGAACTATTTGATATGGATCATGCTAATGTTCAGCCACACAGCGGTGCACAAGCAAATATGGCAGTATTTATGGCAGTATTAAAACCGGGTGATAAAATTTTAAGTATGGATTTATCAAACGGCGGCCACCTATCTCACGGTTCACCTGTTAATTTTTCCGGATTATACTATGATGTTGCCAGCTATGGAATTAACGAGAACGGCGAAATTGATTATGAAAATGTTCGAGAACTTGCACTTTCCCACAAACCTAAACTTATAATTTGCGGTGCCAGCAATTATGCAAAAGTTATTGATTTCAAAAAATTCAAGGAAATTGCAGATGAATGCGGTGCACTACTTTTAGCAGATATCGCTCACATTGCAGGTCTTGTAGCTGCAGGAATTCATCCATCACCAGCACCATATTGTGATTTTGTTACAACAACAACTCACAAATCACTTAGAGGACCTCGCGGCGGCATTATTATGTGCAAAGAAGAATTTGCTGCTGCAATTGATAAAGCAGTATTTCCAGGATTACAAGGCGGACCTTTGGAACATATTATTGCAGGTAAAGCAGTTGCATTATATGAAGCTTCTAAACCTGAATTTAAAGCTTACGGCGAACAAATTATTAAAAACGCAAAAGCTTTGGCACAAGGTTTGATGGATGAAGGAATGGATATTGTCGGCGGAATGACAGAAAATCACCTTATGACACTTGATTTGAGAAAAACAGGCAAAACAGGAAAAGATATGGCAAATGTTCTTGAAAAAGTAGGCATTACAGCAAATAAAAATACAGTACCAAATGATCCTCAAAGCCCATTTGTAACAAGCGGTATAAGATTAGGCACTCCTGCTGTTACAACAAGAGGCTTTAAGGAAGAAGATATGATTGAAGTTGCAAAAATTATTGCATCTGCAGTATTTTCGTCAGATAATGAAATTGCACTAAACAATTTAAGAGAAAGATCTCTAAAATTATGTAAAAAGCACCCATTATACAGCTAAGGAGACACATTATAATTATCAAGTTAACACATGCACACATAATTGGAACAATAATAGCCTATATTTTTGGGGTATTCTTAGTTCCTATGGTTATTAGTTTTTCAAAAAAAGAAGGACTTGTTGATATCCCAAATGAAAGAAAAATACATACAAAACCTATTTCAAGAATAGGTGGGGTTGCTATTTGGGCAAGTACAATGCTGACGTTCTTGTGCTTGGTATTGATGAGTTATTATCCTTATGGAAAATTAATGTCCGGAATTTTACTTGGAAGTTCTTTGATGTTTCTTCTTGGTTTAATTGATGATGTGTATGGACTTGGAGCAAAATTCAAATTATTAATACAGATATCAATTGCGACAATTGTATACCTTTTAGGGGTACAAATAAATAGTGTTCCATTCTTTGGCGGAATAGATTTAGGTTGGTTTTCATATCCGATAACATTATTATGGATTGTCGGAATTTCAAATGCCTTAAACTTCATTGACGGAGTTGATGGACTTGCAGGCTCTGTAGTTACTGTTAACGCAATTACTTTAGCGATATTAGCTATTACACTAAGTCCGCCAAATCCAATCAGTGCATTAATTGGATTTATTCTAGCAGGTTCAATGCTTGCATTTTTAACATTTAATTTTAACCCTGCAAAAATATTTATGGGCGACAGCGGAGCATTATTCTCTGGATTTTTACTTGCAACAATTTCTATTACAGGGGTTATGAAAGTTGCAACTTTAGCAATTTTATTACCGTTTATTGTTCTTGCAGTACCAATTATTGATATAACTTTTGCAAGCTTGAGAAGAATTTGTAAAGGTCAATCTCCATTTGTAGCGGATGCTGAACATATTCATCATAAATTACTTCATGCAGGATTTTCACAAAAGAAAACCGTTGTAATCCTAACAACTGCGGCAATCCTTGCCGGTGGTCTTGCCTGCTTATTTGCAAGTCACAATGCTATTAAATATGACTTTTTCATAACTATAGCACTTGTCGGTGTAATGCTGTTCCTAAATCTAGTTAGAGTATTGACAAAAAAATAAATTTCACATACAATGCAATAAATAAAAAAGAGGAATTGATTACTCAGTTTTAGACAGAGCATTACTGCTTGTTTGAAATATTTAAGTGCAAGTCCTTTTCATAGGTTCACATTAAGTTACTAAGGAACTTAATCAAATACCGTATTTGTAAACAAACAAGGTAAGGATTAGGACAATGAAGGTAAACGCAGTCGAAGTAAATAATCATAATAAAAAACATACTACTTTATTATCAATGGTAAATGGAGCTGCCATCGGAGCTGCTTCTGGTATGGTTTTTAAATATGCATACCCGCTGACAGCAGAAGAAAAAAATACTGATGAATATATAAGAATCAGCAGCAAAATTAATTATCAGAAAAATGAATTTTCACCAAAAACACAAAATTTCATTGATTCGATTAAAGCTCAAGATAAAAGATCTTTTGCTCAGGATCAATTTGTAAAACTATTTGACGGTTTAAAAGAAGGAGATCATGTTAAACGATCCACTTTACTACAAACTTTAAAAAAGATAAAAGAAGAAAAACCAACAGAACTCTTTGAATTTAAAAAACTTTGCAAAGACACTTCAGCTTTAGCTGAACAAAATGCAAAGCAATACTTAAAAGCATACAATCTTGTTGTTAAACATTTACGTCCGGCAGATTTCTTTATCGCAACCGGAGCTATTGCCGGAACGGTTATCGGCTTAATCGATGATATCATCAAGATTGAAACAAAAAACTAATACAGAATTTTTATTAATTGAGTCTAATAAAAATAAAAGCAAGGTTTTTGATAACCTTGCTTCTTTTTTATGTCAAAGCTTTATTAAATTCAGCCTTATAACCGTATTCTGAGAATAAATTCATTCGAATTTGCATCATATTTTCTTGAATTTTATACTCATATTCTGAAAGGTTTTCCTGTAGATTCTTATCATTTTTCGGGAACAATTTTAGCAAATGTTCCAAATCAAAAAAGAAAAAACTAATTTCAGGCATAATCAAATCTCCTCATATAGACTTCACTACTATATAAAGTAAATTTACCTGAGAGAATTGCTTCCAGCTGCCACTTTGTGAAGTTATATAAAGTTTATATAACTATCACTACCTATTTACAAATAACTTCCACAAAAACCATATAACAGCAGGAACAATCCAGATTAGATTCCAAGCCAATTGATACATTCCGGTTACATCGTATTTATCAGACTCAGACATTTGAACAACTACTCCGCAATCGCGTAAGTTTTCAATAATATCTTGTGCCTCATGCCTAAACTGAACAGCTATAGTAATTTTTTCACCAGTTTTTAAACAAAACTCCAAAAAACCATTAAAGTCATTTATTTCTTGATAAAATTTTCGACGAGTAATCCAAATAGGTTTAGGAGGTTCTTCAAGATTCAATTGAACTTTCTCTATTGCCTGAAATGGGATATTAATTTTATTATCAAAAGTAACTATTTTACTAATGGAATTAATTGAAATAGTCCTGTAACCACCGACATCCCAGCGTTTACATTCCATATAAGCCCAGAAAACATACCCGACGGCAAGTGCTAAACAAAATAAAGCTGAAGTATTTTTAACCACAAAAAATAAACACAAACTGATACAAGCAGCAATACAAATACAAACTCCCCAAATCAAGGGATTAAACAAAAGCTTACATCTGTATTGCGGTGACCATGTTTTCTTCATAATAAAATCATATTACTAATTTATTAGAAAATTATCCTTTATTTATACGAAATAAAACTAAACTAATACCAATAAGTCCAACAATGAAAAATACTACAGAAACAATTTGAGCAATCGGCATTATACCGACGTTCAACGCGCTATCCACACGAATCTGTTCAATTAAGAATCTTATCAGTGCATAAATTAGCAGATATGCGAAAAATGTAATCCCGCAATATTTATGACCAAATTTCAAAGTAAGCCACAAAAGCAAACCAAAACCACACAAATCCAAAAAACTTTCATATAAAAAAGTCGGATGAAAAAGTGAATAATTCAAAAATTCTGCACTTCTTCTGGCTTCCGGGATAAAGAGCCCCCAGTTTTGTCCGGCAACAGGAATACCATAGGCTTCTGAATTAAAATAATTTCCCCATCTTCCGACAGCCTGCCCTAAAATTGTCGCGCACGCAAGAGCATCTAAAATTTTCATAAGAGAAATTTTTGCTTTTTTAGAAACAAAGATAAGACTAATAATCCCTGCAATAAGCGCACCGTGAATAGATAATCCCCCTTGTCTTATATCAAGAATTTCCAATGGATGTGTAAAATAAAAAGTAGGATTTAGCAGACAAAAATATAATCGCGCCCCAAGAATTCCCAAAATAATAATCAAGGGTGCATATTCAATAATAACATCTTTGCGCACATCTTTATTAATAGAATTAAACAACTTGTTAGCAGTAACCATAGCCGCAAAAATTGCCATAGCCATAGTTATACCATACCAATATATTGGCAGACCAAAAAGTTCAAATGCTACCGGATTTGGGGCTGGAATAATTAACATTAGTCAACGATTTGCTTTCTTTCTTCTTGAGGTTTTTGGGCATCGTGAATTCTTTGAATCTGAGCTTCAACCTCAGATTTATCAGTTGCTGAAGGATTTAATTCAAGATATTTTTCATAATTAGCAATTGCAGAATTATAAAGCTCATCTACAAACGCCTTTTCTTTGTCTGTTAATTCTTCTGATAATTCAAAAGTCAAATTATCCTCATTAGTTTTTGGTGAAAACAAAGTATCATCTATGTTCATACGAACTTTACCTTGCTGCATATCTACAGCAAGATTATTTTCTGCGGTTGCAAGAGAATAATAAGAATCAGCATTTTCGGGTTTCATTTGAATAACTTTCTTATATTCTTCAACTGCATTAACATAATCTTCAGCCTGAGTATAAACAATTGCCAGATTATAATGAGTTTCAAAAATCGATGGGTCTAAATCAATACTTGATTTTAATCGTTCAATTGCCTGAACATAATCACCTTTATCAGCATACATTTTGCTTTGTTATTCAAATCCTGAACAGCCAAATTGTTAATACAAGCAGTGGATGCAACCGCTACAAAAAGAATACAAACCAAAGATAAAACTTTTTTCATATAATCCCTCTTCAAACATGTTAAGCTCTTGTTAACGTAATTATAATTTAATAATAAAAATATGGCAAATTTCATTAATTTAAGTTACAATAGGATATGTAAAAAGGAGAATTATATGTCAGATGATAAAGTAGTCAGCTTAGGCGCAAAGAAAAAGGCTATTACTGACGAAAAACAACAAGATGAAAATAAAAATTCAGAACTTGTATATTGTAGTTTCTGCGGTCGTCCGAATACTGAAGTTATCAAAATGGTCAAAGGTCCGGGGGTAAATATTTGTTCTGAATGTGCAATGATTGCAGTTCAATACTTAATTTTGCAAGACAGAATGCCTTCTGCTGAGGCTCAACACATTTTAGATGCATTCTGGGGGAAGGCAAGATAAATTATTATGACAAGTGCTAAGTTTAAACAACTTAATCCGTTTGAATTAAAATCAGCAATAACAAACTTGCTTGGAAAAATCAATTCAGTAAATGACATTCAAAATTGCCTGGCTGATTTTGAAATGCTAGACGGGCAAGAAGATAAAAAAGTCATTTCAAAAGTACTTTTTAAAGAACTTTTAACTGCTAAACCAGAAAAAATTGCAGTTTTATGTTTTATGCTTGAGCACTTTGTTCCAAAAGACGAACTTGTCACAAAACTTTGGGAAAATCTAAAAAATCCAAACCTTCAAACTGAAGTAAAGATTACAATATTGAATCTTCTGCGAGAACTTGATGCGGACTGGTCTTACGAATCCTGCGAGGAATATCTTGATGATGCACAAAGTCTTTTAGATGAAAGCACAAAACAACTTCTTAATACTGCTGTAATTAATCCGGAAGTTCAAATTGATTTTATGGACTTTATGGCAACAATAAGAGTTCAGGACAAAATAACTTTACTAAATTCACTTGCTGACGATTTTGAATCTGATGCTTTAGCAAATATTCTTATTCCGATTTTCGTCTCAGAACCTAATTCCGCAGAAGGAAAAGAAGCACTAAAACTTCTTGCAAATACAAAATCACAACTTGCACTACATACACTTGATGAAATGCAGCACCTTGCAACTGGTGAACTCTTGCAAGAAATAAAACGAAGCCTTTCAACAGTCAAAATCTCAGGAATCAGGCAAGATAATACTAAAGAGTTTTATAGAGAAATTCTTTCAAACAGCAAACCATATAAATTCTACATAACATATCCGGACGGACACGGAGATCAAGCACTGATTTTTACAAGAATCACACAAGATGAAAGAATTCGATTTGTTTCAATAGTTCTAAACGTTGAAACAGGAATAAGAGATTGCTTCGGATTTTTTGATATTTCGAAATTTGAATGTTCAAAAATTCTTGAACGCTTCTTAAAAGATGAAAAAACTGTTGACATTGATCCGGAATCCTTTAAAACAATTCTTTATAACGCAGAAATTACAACAATAAAAAATAACCAGAACAACTGGAAACTTCCTTATGAATACGTTTGCTGGAAGAATCTTTTAATTGATATTGACTGCGATAACCAGCTTTTAGAACAAATTCTAAAAGAACAAATTTTACCTTCAAAGGTTGATGATTCAACAATCGAAAAGCTTTCTGAGATGAAGATTTCTGAACACTGGTTTTTGGATTATCTGTATAGCGACGAATTTCAGAATGCTTTAAAAGAGCTTAAAACTTGCAAAAGTTTGGACGAATTAGTAGAAAACAACCTAAATAAAGTGTTCTACGATACAGAAAAAACTGCCTGGATTCAGAAATTAATTACCTGCGCTTACATAAAATTTGCCATAGGCAAAGACACTGAAGCTCAAGAAATATACGGATTAAGCCAAAATTCTGATATCCTTAACGAGTTATTCAGAAATATACTAAAACGTAGTATTTACGAATACCTGATACTTATAAAATATTCTAAAGATATTGATAACAACGGCTTGACTCATAGCGAAATAGACGATAAAATCAAATATATTGAAGAAAAGTGGGTACACAATGTATAAAGTAATGGCGCTTGATATTGGCACAAAAAGAATTGGCATCGCATTAAGCGACTTTCTTTTAATGCTCGCAAACGGCCATTCATACATTCCACGCGAACCCGAAGACAAAGCCCTTGAAACAATTAACAAAATTGCAAAAGAAAATAATGTAAAAAAAATAGTTGTCGGAATTCCATTAAATATGGACGGAACCAAAGGTTTTCAGGCAGAAAATTGCGAAAACTTTGCCTCAAAAATTAAAGATTATGAAATAATATTTGAAGATGAAAGACTGACTTCTGATACTGCAGAAGAAAATCTTCGCAACAAAAAAATAGACTTTAGAAAAGACAAAGGACTGGTTGATATAGAAAGTGCTTGTATTATACTGGAACAATACCTTGCACGCAACAAATAATAAGGAGAAAAACAATGGCAATTGATGAAGAAAACATTATTGAAATTACAGATGATGACGGTACTGTTATCAAATGCGAATTATATGATATAATTGAATTTGAAGGCAAACAGTACGCATTATTAGTTGAAGCGATTCAGAAGAAGAAGAACCTGAAGTTGTTCTTATGAGATACTCTGAAGAAGGCGAAGAAGCTATTTTGAAACAATCGAAGACGATGATGAATTCGAAAAAGTACAAGAATACATCGAAAACCTTGAATACGACGAAGAAGGCGATGACCAAGACGAAGAATAAGGAAGAAAATTTTGTTTGAAAAATTCACTGAAAAAGCAGTAAACGTAATAGTTGAAGCACAAAACACCGCAATATATGATCATTCTGAAAAAGTATTAGCAGAACATCTTTTGCTTGCACTAGTAAAAGAAACACGCGGCTTTTGTGCAAAAATCTTCAACAGCTACAACATAACATATGAACGCTTAGCACAAGAAATTTATCTAAGCCTGAATATTGAAGAAGCTGATATGACTTCATCAATTCCGTTCAGTGAAGATTTTAAACGAATCCTTACCAAAACTTTAGACTTGATAGAAAAATCCGGGAATCCAACAGTGCACTATGAACACTTAGTTCTGGCTGCAATCAATGACACGCAGTCAAAAATTCCGCACTACCTTGAGAATCTCGGATTTGATATCGAGAAATCTTTGCCGCTTATCGAAAAACTTGTTCAACGCAAAGTAAAAAAAGATTTTCACCCTGAACTTGATGAAAACAAAGAACCGGAAATAAACTTAACACAAGAGACTGACTCTTTATTTGATAACCCTAAATCTTCAAAAATATTTGAACGCGCAGTATCAAAATTATCAGCCTCAAATTATGAAATTTTAGGAACTGAACAAATTATTTCTTCTATTTTAGAAGATAAAGACTCAGATTTGGCAAAAATTCTTGCACAATTCGGTGTAACTGAAGAACTTTTTGAAGAAAAATTATCTCACATCGATTCACGACAAGCTGAATACGAAGGCAGACAAATTGTATTCACGCCAAACGCCTTTACAGCAATGAGTCTGGCGCTTCAAACAGCAAAAGAACTCGGTTCATCAGAAGTTCTGCCTGAACATATGATTCTTGGACTTTTGAAAACCAAAAAAGGAGTAGCCTACAATATTTTTAAAGAACTTAAAATAAACGATGACGATCTTGCCCACGGCATTATAAAACCAATTGAAAAACAAATGCCTGAAACACTGACAATTTTGCGACTTGCAAAACAAGAAGCCAGAAGAATCGGCAGAGGAGTCGTAGGTACAGAAATGTTCCTCCTTGGAATTATAGGCGAAGCAACAGGTGTTGGAGCTATTGTTTTAAACGAACTTGAAATAACCATCCGCGATGCAAGAATTATCGTTGAAAAAATTATTGGTTACGGAAATGAATATTTTGACAGCGAAATGGTATTTACCAAACGCGCCAAAAGGGTTCTGGAAACAGCCTGGGAATACGCTAAGAAACAAAATAAAACAAAAATTGAATCAAGTGACCTGCTCTGGGCAATTACAACAGAACCTGATTCACTTGCTATGCAAGCATTAGAACAACTCGGAACCGACGTTGTTGAAATCCGCGAAGGAATAAAAAAACATATCGCAAAACCTTAAATTACTATGAATATTATCCGCGAAACAGTTAAATCTTTTCTGGCAAAATACGATTTAGATAAACCGGATTTAATTTATCTTGTCGCATTTTCTGGCGGATTTGATTCGATGTGTTTACTTCATAGTTTAAAAACTTCTACTAAGAATAAAATTATTGCACTCCACCTAAACCACAACTGGCGAGGAGATGAAAGCAATCAGGAAGAAGAAAATTGTAAAAACTTCTGTACCTCAATCGGAGTTGAATTCTATAGCGAAAAATTGTCATCAGAGATTCCTCACACAGAAACAGCCGCACGCAATGCTAGATATGATTTTTTTGAACGATGTGCCAAAAAATTCAATAGCGCAACCGTTTTTACTGCTCACAACAAAAATGATAACGCGGAAACTCTTATATACAGAATTGTTACAGGCACAGGGATTTCAGGTTTGCAAGGTATTGCCCCGCAACGAGAAATATATTACCGCCCGTTGCTTGAAATCGAGCGCGCTGAAATCGAAAAATACTGTAGCAAAAATCATCTTAATCCAAATAATGACAGTTCAAATTCTGATACCAAATACAAAAGAAACTTTATCAGACATAAAATCATGCCTGCACTCAACGAAATAAATCCTGATTCAGTTGATAAAATTAATACACTATCAGAAGTTGCAAAAGAAGAAACAGAAATTATACAAGAATATTTGACCAAAATTACCGAAAAAATCACAGAAAATAATAAAATAAATACAAAAAAGTTTCTTAATCAATCACAAGCAGTTCAAAAACGTCTGATTTACAATCTTTTTATAAAATATAATCTTGAATATGATAGAAAAAAAATCCTGAATATCTTAGATTTTATCTATCAAAACTCCGATTCAAAATCAGGCAGAACCTGCTCTTTAACAGACAATTTATGGATATTCACAAGTGTTAAAACAATTGAAATTGTAACAACTCAAACTCAAAAACTACCTTATTTTCATATTACAAAAGAAGGCAAATACGAAACTTCTGATTACATATTTGAAATTGAAAAATTCGAAAAAGATGTCCGTAAGTTTCCAAAAGACAACGATGGGACTGCATATGTAAATTTGCAGCATATTCCTTTTGAATTTAATCTTCGCCCAAGGCAAGAAGGCGATATCATTACACCTTTCGGACTCAATGGCACACAAAAATTAAAAAAATACTTAAATGAAAAAAAAATTCCAAACCACACAAAAGATCAACTTTTATTTTTAGCCCAAAATAACGAAATTTTATGGGCAATTAATTTAGGTATTAGTGATAAAATAAAAGTAACATCAAAACCAACTCACCGTTTAACATTTTATAAAAAGGGGCAGCAAAATGGAAATTAAAATCGAAGACTTAAAAGTATTATTCAGCGAAGAACAGCTTCAAACCAGAATAAAAGAACTTGCGAAAGAAATGAACGACTTCTATAACGGCGAAGAAGTTATTGCAATTTGCGTTCTAAAAGGCGCTGTAATGTTTGCAACAGACCTCGTAAAATATCTTGATATGCCGTTAAAAATGGAATTTATCAGACTTTCCAGCTACGGCTCTTCAACCACAACATCAGGAAAAGTTAATGCGGTAGACATTCAACTTCCGGATCTGAACGGCAAAAATGTTTTAATTATTGAAGACATCGTTGATACAGGATTAACAGCAAAATTTTTAACAGACTTTATCCACTGTAATTTTAATGTAAAATCATTCAAATTCTGCTCACTTCTTGATAAAAAAATCACAAGAAAAGTAGATATTGAACCTGATTATTACGGCTTTGAAGTTGACGATAAATTTGTAGTCGGCTACGGACTTGACTATGACGGATATTACAGAAACCTGAACTACATCGGTTACAAGGAATAAACATTGTACAAAAACGCAATAGAAAATATCAGTAAATTTTATGACCTTGATTTAGAGAAAAACTCTCACGCAGATGAGCTGTTTGATGTTCTAAATCAGATTATTGAATTTGATTCTGCAGCAATTTTTTACCTTACACCGAACAAACTTACACTTGAATTTGGCAAAAATTACGAAATTTTCGAGGATATTAAGCTAGACAATAAGACGTCCAAAATTTTATACAACAAAGATCTTCCCGTTGTTTTCCCAGACAACACAGATTTCCAGCTTTGCAGCAGACTTATAATCAAAGATGCTATCTTTGGGTTACTGGTTATCTGGCGCAAAAATAAAGGCTTTTCGCCTGAAGAAAAAACGATTTTTTCAACCTGTTCCCAAATAATTTCTAATATGATTAAAGATATGGAATTATCCAAAATCCTAAAAATGCAAATTACATCAATGGAAGAAGGTTTACTTGAAACAAATCAAGCATATGAATCCATAAAAAAACAAAATAAAAAAATTAAAGCTGCGGAAAAACTTCAAAATGAATTCATAGCCAATATATCACACGATCTTAGAACTCCGTTAAACGCAATTATTAATTCTTCTGAGATTTTAAGTAAAAAAATATTTGGCGAACTTTCACCAAAACAACAAGAATATATTGATGATATCAGACTCGCAAGTATTAAACTTCTTACAATGATTAACGAAATCCTTGATATTTCAAAAATCGAATCACATACAATAAAACTAAATCCTTCAACATTTCACCTTGAACAAATGATCCTCGAAGTCTGCAATATAATAAACCCGATTGCTAAAAACAAGAAGATTAATATAATTACAAATATAGACAAAAACATACAACTTTGCGCAGATTTTATCAAAATCCAACAAATATTACTAAATATTTTAAGCAATGCCCTTAAATATGCGAAGTCCGAAATAAAAATCATAGCTGCACTCAACTCGCAAAAGCTTATAATTGAAATAACAGATGACGGCATTGGAATTGATGAAAAATTTCATAAAAAAATATTTAATAAATTTTTTCAAATCCAAAATACATTGAACAAAACAGAAGCATCAACAGGGCTTGGACTTGCCATTGCAAAAGAGTTTGTGAGACTTCACAACGGTAAGATAGAAATTGAAAGCAAACTTAATCAATATACAACTTTCAGAATAACATTGCCTGTGGCAATTGATTAAAAATCATATTTATTATAAAATAATACAAAAAGGAGAGCCAAAATGGATCAAGAAACTTATATGAAAATAATGGGCTATGTTCCAACTGTTATTGAAGCGTCATCTCGCGGCGAACGCTCATTTGATATTTTTTCAAGACTTTTACGAGAAAGAATCATCTTCCTTGGAACAGCAATTGATGATGAAGTTGCAAACTCAGTTGTTGCACAGCTTTTGCTTTTAGATAGTGAAAATTCAGAAAAAGATATTATGTTATATATTAACAGCCCAGGCGGTGTAATCACAGCAGGTATGGCAATATATGACACAATGAACCTTATTAAATCAGATGTTTCAACAATCTGTCTTGGTGATGCCGCTTCTATGGGTGCATTCTTGCTATGTTCAGGCGCTAAAGGTAAAAGACTTGCTCTACCAAATGCAAGAGTTATGATTCACCAACCTCTTGGCGGAGCTCAAGGACAAGCTACAGATATCGAACTTGAAGCTAAAGAAATTCGTCGTATGAAAGATATGTTAATCGGAATTATGGCAGAAAATTCAGGTCAACCTTATGACAAAGTTAAAGAAGATTGCGAACGCGACCACTTCTTAACTGCATATGAAGCAAGAGAATACGGCTTGATTGACAAAGTTGTAGAAAAAAATCACTAATATTAATTATTAAGAAATATTAACAAAAGACCTCAAAACATGCAATTACTTGTGATTGCATGTTTTTATATATATGTAGGTTAGATAAAAGGTTAGTTATTACAAGTTAAAAAGGTAGGTTAGAACAATGGGCATTCTGATTTTTACAGCACGAGTGCACGATTTAATTCATCAAAGAAGTAATATTGAATATCGTCTCTCAAAGCTGACAAAAAGATTACGTGACGTACAACAGTACGCAGCCACAATTGCAAATGGCGGAGTTTCAATCGGAGATCTACTTAACTCCCCAGGATCAATGATGGGCAGAACAATGAATTATTTGGGCTTTGCTCACAATAGCGCATTAGCTTATATGAACCAAAATGCACCTTATATGCAGCAAATGTATATGCAACAAATGGGTCAACAACAAAATGCGCAGCAACAACAGCAAATGAACCAGTACATTATGAGACAATTATACCAACAAGGCCGAGATCGCGCATTACAAGTTGAAACCAGAAACTTAAAACTTGAAGAAGATCGTTTGGCACAAGAAAAAGAAAAACTTGAAACTTTAGGAAAAGAAATTGAAGCCGAATTAAAAGCCGCTAAAGAAGCTCGTGACAAAGGCATTCAAGATATGGCTCCTAAATATACATTCGCCTAACTAAATTAACCCCTATATATTAACTAACTAACCCGAAAAAAGACTCATCAAATGATGAGTCTTTTAACTATATTGAAATAATTTCATCCACAGGAATATCAAATTCTTCTTTTGGCAAATCTTCTACCAATAATTCCTTTGGTAATGCACAGATCGTTTTACAATTTTGAGAAAGATCAGGCAAAAACCTATCATAAAAGCCTCCGCCATATCCAAGTCTAAATCCAAGATTATCTACCATTAACGCCGGCACAATAACTAAATCCAGAATTTTAATATCAATAGGTTCTGAACACGGCTCTAATATATTAAACTTTGATTTTTCCAGCTTTTCACCTTGACAATACGGACATGCAACTATTAAAGTTCCCTCAACTCTTGGAAAATAAAACGTCTTATCATCCGACAAAAGCGCACGTAAATCAACTTCATCCCGGGTAGGATAAAACAACATTACATTTTGGGCTTTTTTATAATAAGGATTATTTCGTATTAACTCAACAAGTTTTTCAGAAATTTCACCAATTGGCAAACTTTTTCGAATGCCTTTTGCTTTTATCCGTAAATCTATTTTCATATTCATTCTTTTAATATATAATAAATTCAAGAAATGGTAAACTGCGAAAACAACAACTTAATAAATCCTAATTGGGCACAACACGGTTACATTCAGGTTTATACAGGTAACGGCAAAGGCAAGACAACCGCGTCTTTAGGACTTGCAATGAGAGCGTTAGGTCGTTGTTGGAAAGTCCTTATTATTATGTTCACAAAAGGAGGAGACGACTACGGTGAGCTTAATTCACTGCGCGAACTTTCTGATGAGATTTCCGCAAACCTCACAATCGTTCAAGCAGGATTAGATAGGATAATTTACAAAAACAACCAGACACCACAGGATAATGCTGAAATAAAAAAAGGATGGGAAATTGCTAAAAATGCAATCAAAAACAATGAATATCAATTAATAATCCTTGATGAAGCCAATATTGCTATAGACTTAGATATTCTTGACGTTAATGAAGTTGTAGAAGTTTTAGAAAACAAACCTGAAGAAATGGAAATTGTATTAACCGGACGAAATGCACATCCAAAAATCATTGAAATAGCACATCTAGTATCAGAAATTCAACCAGTAAAACATTATTGGGACACAGGAATTGCAGCCCGCAAAGGTATTGAGTATTGATTATTTACAATCCCCTTTATTTGTACTACTATAATCGTATAGATTATAATAGAATTAAGAGGGAAAATAAATGCAAGTATCTTTAAACTGGTTAAACGAATTCGTTGATTTATCAAATATTGAAACTTCTCAAATCGCGCACGAACTTACTATGAGCGGCTTAGAAGTTGAAGGGTTTGAAGATGTTAAACCAATGTTTACAAATATAAAAACAGTTAAAATCGAAAAAATCGATAATCACCCAAATTCTGACAGACTTCACCTTGTAACGGTTAACACAGGTTCAGGTTTGAAAACAGTTGTTTGCGGAGCTCAAAATATTGCAGAAGGACAAATTATTCCTTATGCAAGCGTAGGTTCACAAGTTTTGGACAGAAAAACAGGTGAAATGTTTACGCTTACACCTGCGGTTATCCGTGGAGTTGAATCTCAAGGTATGCTTTGCTCTGCTGATGAATTAGGAGTTTCTGAACGTAATTACCAAGAAGAAGACGGTATTCTTATTTTGAACAGAATTTTCCCTAATGTAGGTTTGGGTGAAGATGTAAAAGATGTTTTAGGCTTTGAAAAAGATACAGTTATTGAGGTTGCTCCAACCGCAAACAGAGGCGACCAAATGTCTGTTATCGGTGTTGCAAGAGAATTAAGCGCGTTATTTGATAAACCCCTGAAACTTAATCCGGTTGAATGCACAAATGATTTATCTACAGATAAATTCAAAGTTGAAATCAAAGACAAAGATGTTTGTAAATACTATTCATTAGGACTTTTGAAAAACATTAAAATCAAACCGTCTCCTGATTGGATGCAAAAAAGACTTATAGCATCAGGAGTTCGCGCAATTAATAACGTAGTTGACATCACAAACTACGTAATGCTAGAATACGGATGTCCACTTCACGCATTTGACTATAACAAACTGAACGGCTACCTTTGCGTAAGACGCGCAGAAGAAGGCGAAAAACTTGTTACTCTTGACGGAGTTGAAAGAAACTTAACAACTGATACAGTACTTATCGCGACAGAAAAAGAAGGAGTTTGCTTAGGCGGTGTATTCGGCGGTGAAAATTCAGAAATCGACGACAATACAACAGCAATCGCATTAGAAGCTGCATACTTTACACCTGTTTCAAACAGAAAATCATCAAGAAGTGCAGGCTACAGAAGTGATGCCAGCGCAAGATTTGAACGCGGAATTGATATTGAAGCTGTTAAACCTGCCCTAATGCGTGCAATGCAATTACTTGTTGAATACGCAGATGCTGAAGTTATCGGTATGGTTGAAGATGGAGAAAATAAACTTGATCCAATAGAAATCACATTACGCTACAACCAGATTAAAAGAATTTTAGGCTGCGAAATTGCTCCTGAAAGATGTGACAATATTTTAGAAAACTTAGGATTTGAAAAACTTGGCGGGAATGACGCTGCTGCAAAATTCCTGGTTCCAAGTTTTAGAGCTTATGACGTAACAAGAGAAATAGACTTAATCGAAGAAATCGCAAGAATTAACGGTTATGACAAAATTTCTCCAACCCTTCCATCAAAATCTCAAACTCCTGAAATTTCTCTTGATGAAAGAGTTACAAAAAGAGTTCACGAACTTATGCTTTCAGCAGGTTTGAACGAAATTCAAACAAGTTCTCTTATCGGTAAATCTTTACTTGATAAATTCAAAATTCCTTATGATGATGCGAATGCAGTAAAAGTTGCAAACGCGGCAAGTGAAGAGTATTCAATGCTAAGACAAACTCTTGCAGCAAGTGTACTTAACTGTATGAAATATAATTTCGATAACGGACAAAAGACTTTCTGGGCTTACGAAATCGGCAAAACTTATTTGAAAGTTTCAGAAGCTGACGAGAAAAACTCTGGCGTAAAAGAAACAACTGTCTTAGAAGGTGTTATAACTGGCGAAGTTCAAAATTCTAAATGGCAAAATACTGTAAAAACAGACTTCTTCATGGTAAAAGGTATAGTTGAAAATCTATTTGAAGATCTACAAATCACAAGAAGAATCAAAATTGTTCCTCTTGAACAAACAGAACTTGCTAAAACTCACAAAACTATTCATCCATATAGAACTGCTGTCATCTTGCTTCTAGGCAAAAAACCTCAGCCTATTGGATATTTTGGACAACTTCATCCAACACTTCAAGATAAATTAAAACTTAATCAAGAAGCATTTATGTTCAAAGTTGATTTAGATGAAGTTATTGCAGCTGTTAAAGAAACTGTTCCAAGATTTAAACACCTTCCTCAATATCCTGAAGTAAGACGTGATATTGCATTCATTATCAATGACGACAGTATCTTTTGATGATATCCAAAAAGTTATCTAAAGGTTCTGTTAAACAAAATATCTTCAAAGGTTCTGAAATCTTTGACGTATATCAAGGCGAACATGTTGAAGAAGGGTTCAAAAGCGTTGCTTTCAGAATTAAAATGCAAGATGAAAACGCAACTTTAACAGACGAAATTATCGATCAACAAATGACATCTGTAAGAGAAAAACTTCAAAAAGCTTACGCTCAAATCTCATTCAGAGAGTAGGGGTAAAGGAGAAACAACTAATAGCCAAAAGGTTCTAAGCCAGAAAGGTTAATATGAAAAAAATATTTATATTACTATTAATGATATTATTAGGTATTACAACAGTTAATGCTAAAGATATCATGCCTGTTCGCCCTAATATAAATCAGGTAAACTCAATTGGTTTATACCAGATTGGTGATGACGTAAAAATTTACAAAGAACCAAACGAAGAATCGCAAATTCTTTACCGCGTAAGATGGAATAGTGATGAATTTTTTCCGGATGAAATAGGTTTTGAAAAATTTTTCGTAGTATTTCTACCCAAAAAATCACTTGAATTAAGTGTTGTAACAGATATGACCGAAGAATGGCTGGAAATTATTTATGATAATAATTCAGGCAAAACCGGCTGGATAAAAATGGACGATCCATATAAATTTATGACCTGGATAAATTTCTATAATATTTACGGTAAAAAATACGGCTTAAAACTCTTACAAAGCTCGCCAGAATGGTGTAAAGACATAAAAGCTTCACCAGAAGATTCAGCCAAAACAATCTCAACAATGAATTACCCGCAAAAAATCAATTTGAATGTAATACGCGGAAACTGGGCACTCGTAAGTGTTTTGGATTTAGATAAAACACCAAAAACAGGATACATCCGATGGAGATCAGATAACGGAATTCGTTATTTCTTCCCTGATATAAAGTAAAAAGGAGTTAAAATGGCATTTAATTTAAACGAAATTGTAAGTTCATATTTAAAAGCAAATGAGAACGAAGCATTTACAGCTCGTGAAATTGCTGAATGGATTTTGAAAAATTACCCTGAAGAATGTCAAAATAAAATTAAAAGAACTAAATTAAAAAATGAAGAAGAATTAGTTTCGCAATTACGGGCAGAAATCGGCAGTCATTATGAACAGATAGCCAAAAGAAATATCGGTAGAACATCTGATAGACCTAGAAAATACTATTTCGAAAAGCCATACCAAGATACAGAAGAATGCGAACCAACAAAACGAAAAAATAACCAACCTGAACACGCACTATATCCATTATTAGCGCAATATTGCCAAACACTGGGTATTAATACGTTAAGAATTGATGAAAAAACATCCAAAAAAGATAAAGGTAAAAACTTCAATAGATGGTTACACCCTGATATTGTAGGGTTTGAAGATTTAACCAGCGGATTTCACGAAGAACTCACAGAATGTCTAATTGAATATGCCGGTGAAAGAAGCTGCCTATACTCATTTGAAGTTAAAGCAGGTATAATAGAAGCTCACAATCTACGTAAATATTTTTTCCAAACAGTTTCCAATTCATCGTGGGCAAATTACTCCTACCTTGTCGCTGAAGGTATTGGAGGTGACTTAGTTGATAAAGAACTTCAACTACTTTGTGCAAGCTTTAAAATAGGTTTTATCCAACTGGATAAAAAAGATATCAGTAACAGTAAAGTTATAATTCAAGCACCAAAAACTGAACTTGATTGGAATATGATAAACCGAATTACTAATGAAAATCCTGATTTTCTAAAATACATTAAAAATATAACCCTTTCATATAAAGGTGCATCAAATAAATATGCAGCAAAACCAGAATGGGATATTTAATTATAATTACTAAAAAGGCGCCGCGAAAAATTTCGCGGCGCCTTTTTGTTAAAACGGTTTTGTTTGATTTAATTTCAGTCTCAGTTCTCTAAATCTTGAAATATCTTCCTGAGTTTTTCCTGAATCCTTAAACACAGCTTGAGATGTCGGGTGAACCATCAAAACATAATCCATATGAATTTCTAAGAAATTATATCTTCTAGGAGATTGATTACCTGTACGAGGATAAATTTCAGCATTTGTAACAGCTAAAAATCGTCTTTCTTTATCATTTAAAAGATCAGTAAGTTCTCTATTGGTATTTGTGTACTTAGAAACGTGCACAACACCTTTAATATCATGATCTGCCGTTAAAATTGTTACCTCTATTGGTACTGTATCACTATGTTTTGCCATCTTTATATTTCCTTTTTCTCTTCTTAAATTCAGTATATTATATTTTTAAAAAATTGTCTATATATTAAATTTTATCAATTTTTTTCCTAAAACGTCCGCCATATGTTTCGTGAACATCAACAACAGATACAAATGCATTCGGATCAATTTCTTTGATAATTTCAATCATTTTTGGCAATTCAAGTCTTGTTATTACACAATAAATCAAATCTTTATCCTGTCCGGAATATCCCCCGATACCTTTCAGATAAGTTACACTAATATCAAGTCTTTCGATCAAAGCACTGCCGATAAGTCCGGCTTCATCACTGATAATACGAACGGATTTTGAACTGTTAAGCCCTTCCATAACAATATCAATAACTTTTGAAGCTATAAAATATGTCAGGATTGAATACATAGCGCTTTCCCAGCCAAAAACTTTTCCTGCAACCAAATAAATAAACAGGTTTAACCCCATGATAAATTCGCCTACAGAACAACCGAATTTCTTAGAAACTAACAGTGATAAAATTTCTGTACCATCAAAGAAGCTTCGTTTTTCAAAATAAGCCCCACACCTGCCCCAAGAACAATACCTCCAAAAACAGTTGCTAAAAGGATATCACTTGTAACTTTGTAACTGTGAAAAAAGTTTAAAGACAGTGCAAGAATAATATTTGCATAAGCAGTTTGAATAACAAACATTTTTCCCATTTTCCTAAAAGCAAGCAAAATAAAAGGGATATTCAAAATTAGAATCAACATACCAAGATTCAATTTTGTAACGTGACTTATAATCATTGAAACACCGATGATCCCGCCATCAATAACAGAATTTTGAACCAAAAATGCTTCAAGTGCAAATCCTGCAACAATAGCACCAAAAGTTATAAAAAATACATTTTTTAAAAACTTTAAAATAATATCTTTTCTAGAAACTTCTGATGTTGGTGCCATAATTATTGATTCCTGTCTTTTTTAATTGTGATAAAATTTTCAAGATTAAAAATTGATTTTTTCTCTTGAGTATCATTATTTTTATACCCTAAAATATTTTCTAAATCTGCTTTGAGGGTAGGAATATCGTCATATTTTTTCAAAGAACCATCTAATGTAATAGAGACATCACCTGTTTCTTCTGAAACCACAAGACACGCAGCATTACTTGATTCTGTCATTCCAATAGCTGCTCTGTGACGGGTTCCATATTTCCAACTAAGCTTCGGATCATCTGTCAATGGGAGCAAAACTCCGGCAGAAATAATTTTGGCTCCGCTTATGACCACAGCGCCATCGTGAAGCGGTGTATTCACATGGAAAATAGTTAATAAGAGCTCAGTTGAAACATCTGCATTTAAAATTGTACCAACATCATGATAAGTATTACTTAAATCATTTTGAAATACGATCAAAGCACCAGTGTGAGATTTTGACAGATATTTAACCGCCTCAATAATTTCTTTTATTACATCAATAGATTTATTTGCTTCTTTTTTCTTATCACTTTCAAAAACTCTTTTAAAAAAGTCCATTTGCCCCAGATATCCAAGAAATCTTCTCAATTCAGGCTGGAATATTACGATTAAACTTAAAGCAACAAGGGTTACCACAGAGCGCAAAAATACACCCAAAATAGTTAAATCCAACGCAACAAGGACTTCTGACAAAATCCATAAAAATACAAGAACAATCGCACCTTTGACAAACTTTTCCGAATTAGTATTTTTAATAAATTTTTGGTAAAAAACAACTAATATAGCCGCAATTACACATACTTCAAAAATATTTTTCCAACCAAAAGTATCTTTGATATAAATATGCCAGCTGCCTATTAAATTTTGAAATAATAATAATAAATTTTCTATCATTTTTTCAACCTATCAGGAATTATATCGTGCGAAATTAAATCATCTAAAGTTTCTCTATTTACAATAACATCGGATTTCCAATCATTAACAAGTACCATAGCAGGTTTTTGAACTCTGTTATAATTTGAAGCCATTGAATAATTATAAGCACCTGTATTATAAACACAAATCACATCACCTTCTTCAAGCTCAGGAAGTTCAATATTTTTAATCAAAATATCACCAGATTCGCAAAATCTTCCGGCAAGAGTCACTGTTTCAATATCATCTGTTTCTTTTTTATTTGCAACTTCAGCTACATATTCAGCCTGATACATAGACGGACGTGGATTATCGGCCATACCGCCATCAAGCGCAACATACTTCGTGCCATGTGGAACCTGTTTTGAACTACCCACTGTATATAAAGTGACTCCTGCTGTTGAAATAATACTTCTTCCCGGTTCTAAAAATATTGTAGGCGATTCAATGCCATATTTTTCAACAACTTCATTGAGCTTATTTATAATGAGTTCAGCGATTTCAAAAGTTGACGGCGGAACATCTTTTTCGGTATATTTAACGCCTAAACCGCCACCGATATTGATTTCGTTAAGTTTTAACCCAAATTTTTCATCAAGTCTTGAGATCTCACGAGCCATTATCTCAATTTCATCTGGATAAATACTTGTTTCAAAAATTTGAGAACCGATATGAGCATGAAGCCCGTGAAGTTTTAAGTTTTTATACTCATTTTGAATAAGTTCCACCGCTTCATCAATCTGAGTTAAGATCAAAACCGAATTTTGAATCCAAATGACCTGTTTGAATATATTCATGCGTATGGCATTCAATACCAGGAGTTATTCGAAGTAAAATATCTGCAGTTTTGCCATTTGAAGCCGCAATTTCATTCAACAATGCAAGTTCAAAGAAATTATCAGCTGAAATTCTACCAACCCCCACCTCTAAAGCCAGAGATAATTCATCATAAGATTTGTTATTTCCATTAAACAAAACTTTACTCATATCAACACCGGCTTTGTAAACCGTGTAAATTTCACCGCCGGATACAACGTCAAACCCGAAGCCTTCTTCATCCAAAATTCTTGCAAGTGCACTTGTACAAAGAGCTTTCGAAGCATACATCATATTAGTTTTAGGGTACTTTTCAAAAGCTTTTTTATAATCTGCACAAATTGAACGAATTGTTTTTTCATCCATTACATACAACGGAGTAGCGTATTTTTCAGCAAGCAAAGTCAAATCACATCCGCCGATTTCTAAATTTCCAACCTCATTAACTCTGGTTGAAACAGGTTTTAAAAACTGGTTTGTACTTGATGTCATTAAATTGCTCCTTTACTGTGCCGAATCTATTATTATATTATCATAACTTACCTGTATTTACATACTTTAAACTTAGTATTTAATACGAAAAATATTTGTCAAAATCTACATCGTCAAAACTGCATAAAAGTCTAAAAATTTCATCATCTTCATCCATTCTCTGAAAATTATACTCATTAAACTTCCAGTATTTTGGATTTATACCCTTAACAGTGACAATATTTTTTTCCTTCAAGATATTCAACTTCTTTTTTACAATATCTGCAGGAATATTAACCAACTTAGCAAGCTCAACAGCAGTCACCCCATCATCAGAGGAGCATTTCTCAGGGGTTAAAAACATCAATTCTAACCCGACTAATTTCAATTCTTTATCTTCTTGCTTTTGGTCATAATTATCCATATTTGCATGATATCGTAAACATATCATCAATATATCCTACATTTATAGGACATTAAAGGGAGTAAATCAAAACCTGCGTACAAATAATAAAGCCGCTGCTATTTAAGCTGCGGCGACTTTCTAAATAAACACGAGAAATTCATCAGGCACTTCACCTGAAAAACTTAGCAAATATAAGATGATAACAAGGTTTCACCAGATAGTTTCATCTTTTTCAAAGCTCTTAATTCAGTCTGTCTGATACATTCTTTTGTCACACCGTATAAATTACCAATTTCTTCAAGCGTGTAACGTTCTGAATCATCCAAACCATAACGCATTTTAACAACCTGTTGTTCTCTTTCTTTCAATGTTGAAATAACATTATTAATATCATTCTTCAAAGATTGATATTCAATATTTCAAGAAACCAAAGATGTTTCATCCGCCAGAATGTCTGCAACATTCAATTCTTTTCCATCATTGCGTTCTAAACCATTTTCAATAGAAATTGTTTTTGAAAATGCAGATAAAAACATTTCTATTTTGTCAGGTGAGATATTCATTTTTTTAGCAACTTCTTCTGTTTTTACACACGAACTGGTTTCCTGCTCAAGATTAGCTTTAACCTTTGAAAATTTTGACAAAGTTTCTTGAATATACACAGGAATTTTCATGCAGTGAGACTGCTCTGAAATTGCCTTAAACATTGCCTGTTTAACCCACCAAGCTGCATACGTAGAAAACCTGTATCCAAGTCTGTAATTATATTTTTCTGCTGCAATCATCAAACCTAAATTACCTTCCTGAATCAAATCTACAACAGGTAAACCTGAAGCATGAATAGCTTTTCTTGCAACATTTACAACAAGTTTTAAATTTGCCTGAATTAATTTTTGCTTAGCAGCAACATCACCCTGCTCAATTTTTTGAGCCAGAATTTTTTCTTCTTCAAACGATAATTGCGGATAAGAAGAAATTTCTCTTAAATACACTTGCAACACACTATCATTTGCACCTTCAAGAACCTCTTTTTTTGCTGGATTAGAATTTTTCGGCTGAACTTTCATTTCAATTAATGAATCTTTTTTCATAAATTAAACTCCTGGGGAAATCTTGCCACTACTTACTTTCAAGGCAAAGTCGCAACGCAAAAGCACGCAAAATCCTGTCAACGCATTAGCGTAAACTCTCTTCGATTGGGGTAAATAGTGATATGTAACACGAGATATATACTTTGTATATACCCAGATATATAAAAACAGTTACATCATGTTAACAAATATTAAGGTAAACTTTTATTAAGATTCATGACCATTAAATTTTCATATTATAATTATATTGAAGAAAAGGAGATTATAAAATGGGATTCAATTTAAAAGAGAAATTGCAAAATGCAAACAAAAAAAATGTTGCAATCGTAACCCTAATATTATTAGCACTTGTAATATGTGGTGTTGGCGGCTTTGAATATTATCAATATACAAAATCAAAAGCAGAAACACAAACCACAAACGAAGAAACTTATAATGAAATATCTGAATTGGATTTATCAGGTCAACCTAAAAAACCATCAGAATACAATATCGGTATTGAATATAACAAAGCAATGAAAGGTAACAAACCGGTATTAGCTTTATTCTACGCTGACTGGTGCGGATACTGTGTTAGATTCATGCCTGTTTATAAAGCTATTTCCGAAAAATACAAAGACGATCTGGTTTTGGCAAAAGTTAACGTAGAAGATAAAAATTATGAAAAAATAGTCAACGAAATCGGCATCACAGGTTTTCCAACAGTTTATATTCTAGATCCTAAATATGATAACAAAATTCTAGTTTCTAACTCTGTATTAAGAAGCGTAGAAACACTAAGTCCAGAACTAGACAGATTCATCAGAATCAGAAAAATGCTGGATTCAAAGAAAAAATAATTTAATAAAACTTTACAAAGTACTTTAAATTAAATTATTTGTTTTGTATAATTGCAGTGTTTCCTCATCAGTTGGAAACACTGCGGGGAAACCGGTTATTTATTTTAAATAGCCCAAAGGTCGTTTCTCTGCATTTATAAAGAGTTAAGGGAATTATAAATTAATATTTCTTTACAAAAGCTAAACTATTAGCAATTTTTTTAATGTTTGGGATTCTATATATATAGAAGGTGTATAGGTAAAGTATGAAAGTAGAAAATTTTAACCAAAATTATGCAAATTGGGGAAACAGAAACACTGTAGTTAAACAAAACTATACTCGTGTTCAACCTCAATTTACAGGAACTCCGGCTAAAATTAAAGTCAGAGTTGAAGAATTACTGCCAGACAGAGCATTCACTAAGTTTATGGAAAAATTCAAAGTTCTTAAAGGTGAACTTGGCGGTATTTTAATTACAGCTGCAGGTACAGGGTTAGTTGCTCCAATATTTATTGCATATAACCCATTTGTAAAAGCAAAAAAAGATGCAACACCTGAAGAAAAACAAGAAATTGAAAACACCAAAAAATATACTGCAATGAGACAACCGATTTCTGCAGTATTAGCCGCTTTATTCCAAGCTGGCGCGCTAGGACCAATAGATAAATATCTTGAAAAAATTACTAACGATCCTGAGCATGCTAAAAAATTCTGGCTGACACTTGATCAAAGCGCATTACAAAAAAAATCATACCTAGAACGCCAAATTAAAAAAGAAATGAAAAACGAAGGCACTACTTATGAAAATAAAGCTGAATTTAAAGCCGAACTTAATAAGCGAGTAAAAGCTAAAGAAGCAGAACAAATTACAGACCTTGCAAAACTTCTTGAAAAAAATGGCGAAATCAAAATCGGCGAAAGATCAGTTGATAACCACACAATCGCTGATGTTGTGAATAAACAAATAGATTCATATATAGAAGATGCCAACAAAATGTTAAAACAAAGTTATGAAGATCTCGTTAACAGAGCTGATACTTTAATCAACTATGAAGATGACTTCAGAAAACTTCTAAATGAAGATATCCTACCAAAAGATCCTAAAGCATTAGAATCATATCTAATCGAAATTAGAAACAATCCACCTAATATGGATGTTAAAGAAATAATTCAAGAAATTCTTAATAACCCTGCAAATGTAAGAGAAAGCAGATGTAAAAGAACTCTTGAAAGAATTGATAAAATAACAAAAGCTTGCGATGGTAATTATACTCCGGGTAAATATTTCGAAGTTATCTTAAATCGCAATAACAGCCTCAAAAAAATCATTGCAAACTTAGAAGCAGCAAAGATAACCGATCCTGAAAATCTTACTGCAGATCAAGTTAAATCAATTATTGAGGACATTACACAAAAATGCCACTACGACATTCACGATGCAAAACTTCACAGCACATTAGATGGAAGCGGAACATTTAGAACAAATCTTAAAGAATTAAAAACAAAAATTCACAAAGACATAATCTCTGGTTACAAAGAACTTGTTGAAAATAAATTCAAGGGATTTAGCCAAATGTCAAAAGTTGCGATTGGTGTATGTATCACATTACCAATTACCTGCACAATGTTAAACTGGGTATATCCAAGATTTATGGATCTGGTATTCCCAGAACTTGCAGGAACAAAGAAAAATGCAAAAGCACAAAAAAATGGAGGTGAGAAATAATGGTTTCAATATCTTCTATGGGCTCATCAGCAATAGGCACACTTTCAAAAGCTAAACCGGTAAAAGCTCTTTGCAATTACTTCAGAAAAGATCCTGAAAAAGCACTTGCATATACCACCGTAGGTTCAATTATTGCAAAAGACGGTATCGGTTGCGCAATGTATGTTTATCAAAGTATGAATAACAAAGAAATTCCTGAAAAAAGAAGAAACTTTGTTGCTGCATTAGACTTAACAAACGGTGTGTTAATGATTGGCGCACAAATCGGTATGTTCTTTGCTATGAGAAAAATCAACAATACTTTATTCCCTAAATTGTTAAGTAAATCATTTGATAAAGAAGGCAAAGCTCTTAAAACAATTACAACTCAAGTTCGTATTAATCAAGCTAAAGAAGGAATTAAACCTTCTAAGAAATTCGTTATTGCAAAAGAATACAATAAAATCAAAAAAGAATGTTTCGATACATTCAAATTTATTACAGAACTTGCAGCAGCAACTATTGTTGGTAAACGTATTATTGTTCCGTTCATTGCAACCCCTCTAGCTCAAAAAGTAGAAAAAAGAATGAACGAAAAAGAAGCATTAAAGGAAGGTAAACCTATCGAAAGCAATACAGAAGATAAATCTAATCCAACAATGAAAGGTGCAATGAAAGATCCTCAAATCACAACTCATACATTGGATACAGGTTCTACCAACTTACTTGCAAGATACAAAAAATAACTTATACATCTACAATAATATAAATGCGCCGATCCTAAAAGGATCGGCGCCATACTTTTCATAATTTCCCAATTATTATAAAATCTCATCTACAATTTTTTGAATATAATCCTTCACTGCCGGAGTTATAATCAAATTAGGTTCGGTCATCACAAATTCATCAAGTACTATAATTGCTTTTTTCTTATTTCCGAGCTGTTCATATAAAAGCCCTACCATAATTTTATCCAATGAAGTCTTTTTAGCTTTATACTTTTCAAGTTGTTGTGCAGTTTGATTAAGTTTTTCATAACAATTAACAAGATTTTTGTAATATTCAAAATTCAAATTATATTGTGTTAATGCATTTTCAAAGCAATCGAGAGCCAATTCAGGATAACCGATTTCCATATAAACCTTTCCTAAATTATTGAAATAAACGGCAGTTGCCTGAGTTTTAGGATTCAAACTGATTGCCATTTTAAATTCCTGAATTGCTGCATAATAACATTTTTCTTCAACATACATTATTCCTAGATTATTATGTTCGAATGCATTTTTTTCTGGATCAATAACATAGGTTGCTACAGTTCCAGCTGCACAAAATGCAGGTAATCCTAATAAACTTATTAATAATACTGATAAAATTTTTTTCATAATAACCAAATTTAATGATATTGCATTGAAAATCAACTCTTACAAGAGATTAAATTCAAGCCCTTCGTAAGACATATAAACATTTTTATTATTTGTTGTATAGTGTTCTTTTATCCGTTCGAGCCTAATATCATCATATGACGGATCATAGTGGAAAAATACGAGATTCTTAGCTTTTGCCTGCTTCATAACCTCAACTGCCATATCATAGGTAGAATGTCCAAAACCTTGTTTTGGAGAATACGGACTGAGATAATCTTCTGTTGTATATTGTGCATCATGAATCAATAGATCACAATTCTTCGCAAACCTGGTAAATTTCTTATCTCCACCAAAATAACATTCCTTATCAGTTGCATAAACAAGTGACTTACCTTTATAAGAAATTTTATAGATCATCACACCATCTTGCGGATGTACATATGATTTATAGAAAGTTATCAAAACATCATCTTCGCCCTGTTGAACCGTTTCCATATCGACAAGTTCAGGCTTTTGATCAGGTTTAATCAAAATTGCCTGAGGTTCAACAATATCACGAACTTCAAATTCACAAGCAATATCTCCCAGATCTAGCGGAAAAGTTTTACCAAAAATAAGTTTTGACAAAGTAGATGTCATATCAGAATCAGGAGTAGATGCGCCAAAAAGCTTTATTTTAGAGGACTTTAAATGAATCGGTTTAAAGAAAGTTAAACCAAGCAGGTGATCCTGATGAATATGAGAAACCAGAATTGTAGCATAAACAGGTTTTCTTTGTGATGACTCAACAGCAGAAGCAATATGTGTCTCCATCAAATCATTTCCTACCCCAACAATACCTGTACCAGCATCAAGTATAACCAAGTGCCCGCCAACGTTAACCTCAACACAAGAAGTGTTTCCGCCGTATTTTAAGAAATTACGATCAGCAACAGGGAAACTTCCTCTAACACCTCTAAATTTTACCTTAAACTCACTCATCTTTTTCTTCCTTTTAAATTTCTTACCGCTTCCATCAAAGAGGAAAAATATTTATTTTTTTATTTCATAAGTACCGGTTTGGTCTTTTTCTTCACCGGCATAAATACCCCCTGAGAAAACTAAAATCTTAGCCATTTTTTGAATTGTAGTTTCGCGTGTTTCTTTCCATGTGAAATCAAAAACAACCTTATCTTTGTAATTTGTAACATTGATTATCCTAAACGCGTTAGGATAAGATACTAACGCCGGAGTATTCACATAAAGAACATTATCGTGCTGAGTAATTTTTGTAGCATGATAGTGTCCTTGAAAAACGCCAATCGGATTATCATAACTTTCGATAAGTTGTTTTAGGGCATAACCATTTCGCATTTTGTGATTCGGGCTGGCAAAAGGTTCAATAATAGGAACATGCATAAAAATTAAAACTGTATCATTTTTTGCACTATCCAATTCTTTTTTAAGCCATTTCAATTGAACTTCATCAATATAACCGTTTGACGTAATTTCATCAGTAATAATATCATCCAAAACAATTGCTTTATACCCTTTTTTAGGAGTCAAATGAATAATATGCTTTTTTGAATGTAAAATTCTTATTAGCATTTCGAAGCATTTCAAGATAAACAAGGGTATTAAGATAGCCTCCGACACATCTGTCATGATTACCAAAGGCAAAATACCAAGGAGCATTCAACCTATTAGCATGTGGTAGAAATGCTTTCAATTCTTTTTCAAAAGACTTGTCAATCAAATCTCCTGTGAACATAACAAAATCAATATCATTTTGTTCATTAATCTGATCAACTGCATCGTCAAATAATCTTGGAGATTCACCTGTCATTTTGAAAGTTGTATTTGCTCCATTTTCAAGAAAATGAACATCACTAAGCTGGGCAAATTTCAAACTCGCAGCCCCGACCCCTGAGCATGCCTGCAAACCCCACAGCATAGCAGCAGTTAAGCCTAAAGTTATTATTCCATTTAGTAATCTCGTAAAAAATCCTTCTTTTTTCTCTTTTACTTTATATTTTCTTTTACTCATTTTGATTATTTTCCAATATTTCTTTTATTTCATTATACTTATTTTCCAAATACTCGTCATCATCAGATAATATGAGAGCTTTATCTATATTCATAAGCGCGCTCATGTAATCTCCAAGAGCATAATCACAATATCCCATATATTCATAAGTTTTCGAGGTTTGAATATCCGGCAAAAGCTCAGTAAATATTTCTTTTGCCGCGGTATAATCTTCTGATTTATAAAGAATTTTAGCTCTATCGAACTGATATTCCGGACAGTTATTAATTTGAATAGCTTTTTCATTATCTGCGCGGGATTCTTCGAGCATGCCTAGTTCAAATTCTGCACGGGACTTGATCGCATAAGCCAAATCATCATTCTGGTTAAACGTTAAATACTTATCAATTGGATTCAAAACAGAATCATAACGCCCGACATCAAACAAGGTTATAGCTGAAGCCAAATATGCCTGCGCGAAATCCGGTTTTGCTGAAGTCGCATTATTATATGCATCAAGTGCCTTGTGATAATTATTCATATCACGGTAATAATTTCCCAAATAATAGTAAGCAAGATAAGAGTTTTGCGCCTGTGCAGCATTCATAAGAGAGGTTATTTCACCCTGCGCATCCCCGACACGTTTAAATTCCATTGCCTGCTTAATTTGTGGGTTTACACCTGTGACAAAAGTTTTCTTATCTTGCGCAATAACATGAGCTAAACCGCGTTTCAGATCCGAAACCTGCTTATTATCAGGACTTATTTCAAGAATTTTATCCAAATAAATCATTGCAGAATCGTAATCTCCGACCACGCAATAATTTGCAGCAATATCCAAATAATCTTCAACAATTTCATCTGCCAAAACAGGAATATTACAACATACCGCCATACTTAAAATAATAGATAGTAAAAACTTTTTCATAACTGCATTATACCATGCTAAGAAAGATATTACTACAGCTTTTGGTTAGTCAATTTTTTGGTAGTATAATAAAATCATGGAAGAAAAAAGACAAAAAATTGCAGCCGTAGCATTATCAGGTGGAGTCGACAGTTCTGTAACGGCGCTTTTATTACAGCAAAAAGGTTACAAAGTTATCGGAATTACCGGCAAAATGGTTAATACACCTGCTGCAGATTTAATTTGCGAAAACGCTAAAAATGTTGCAGATAAACTTGGAATTGAACACTACATTCTTGATGTTACTGACAAATTTCATAAATGTGTTATTGAAAACTTTGAAAACACATACAAAAACGGCGGCACTCCTAATCCGTGCATTGTTTGTAATCAATTCATTAAATGGGGTGAAATTTTTGATTATGCAATAAACTCACTTGGAGCTGATATATTCGCAACGGGACATTATGCAGATATAAGATTGATTGATGACGCATACAAACTATATCCGGCAAAAGATGAACACAAAGACCAGCTCTATTTTCTATATAGATTAGGACAAAAAGAACTTTCAAAAACAATTTTTCCTCTATATGAATATGAAAAATCACAAGTCCGCCAAATGGCTTATGATTTTGACTTACCTCCAAAATCATCAAAAGAAAGTCAGGATATATGTTTCATCCAAAAACCAAACACGTCTAAAAAGTATTTAATGGACAAATTTGGAGAACAAAAAGGTGATTTTATTGAAATTCCACAGGCAAAAAACTCGGTACCCACACCGGACATTATCAATACACAATCGGGCAGCGTAAAGGTATTGGGATTGCTGCACCATATCCGCTTTATGTTATAGATATTGATGCAGACAAAAATATTGTTTACTTAGGAAAACGCGAAGATGATTTCAAGAACTAGACTTGCAATTGAAGATTTGAATTTTTCATACCCGCTTAAAGAAAAAGAATTTGATGCAATGGTAAAAATTCGCTACAACATGCCGGCAAAAAAAGCACACATTGAACTAATTGATGATAAAGCGGAAATCACATTCTACGAACCGGTAAACTCAATCACCCCGGGACAAGCTGGAGTAATCTACGATATCCTAGATAAACATTTAATCGGCGGCGGCAAAGTTATATAAAAAAGTTATATAGCAAAAAAGTTTTTGACAGGTGTTATATCTGATATGAATAAGATTTCAGCATTAATAAAACCCGCCTTACGACCTGTTACAAATAACGACTCACGGATTGTCAACACTTTTCACACCCATAATGATATTCTGGGTGATCTTGTTACAGACACAAGAATCTACAACGACGGTCATAACAGGCTTATATCTGAAATCAAAAATAAAATGGGCAAACGTCTCGGGCACGAAATTTATTCACTTGACACTGAACGCCAAATAATGAGCGGATATTACATAGAAGTGGAACCCGAATACCGACAAAGACACTACAACTTTGGAGAGATTTTAAGACTTTCAAGCATTATCGCAATGCTTGAAAATAATGTTAAACAATTCGATATTTTATCTAAAAATACTGCCGTATATTTCCACTCAAAATACAAATTCATACCAAATATAATCGGCTTTGACGACAGAAATAACATATTAAAATCCATAATACAAAATGGCGGAAACTTTGTAGAAGATATTACCAAACAAGCAGCAGAATTTTTGAAAAGGATTTCGCAAACCCCGCCGGCAGCAGAACAACGGGAACTTGTTCAAAAAACAAACATACTGGCAAAAGACTATATTGCCCGGGTAATAGAAAAACAAGAACAGAAAAAACATCCATTTATTGGTGCAATGGATATGAAATTAACCTCCGAAAGCATCATTGAAAACAAGAATTTCTTCAATGAACTTTTCAAAAAACACGGAATTGATTACTCTATCTAATGAGCCTTCGTCAAGTCTTAACCTTGAACTATACAACATACCCAAAGGATTCTTCGAACATAATCGTCCTGTGCATGATGACTTATTCTTCAAAATAAAAAGTTTAAATTATCCCTTGCGGCACCACTACTTTTTGAGCTTCTACGCGTTCTTTTATTGCCCCAATCGGTTCATAATAAGGTGACACAGTCATTACCTGAGCCGCGATATCAGGGAAGTAATAAATAAACTTCAATTCACTCGTTGTCAAAGGTTTTTGAGTATGAACGTTTGCATAACGCGCAAGTTCGAGAATATTTCTCGCTTCGTGCTCATCCTTAAATTCAATTTCTAAATTATTATAAACGTTTCTGAAACCTTTAATTCCGCCGTATTCACCTGTTGTAATCATTCGCCCTGTTTCAATAATTTCAGGTTCACCGCGTCCAAGTTCTTCAAAATCATATAATTCATAGTTTCTTCGATCTTTTAAGGCACCATCTGCGTGAATTCCAGATTCGTGCGCAAACGCATTATCTCCAACAGCAGGCTGATTTATCGGAATATCAACTCCAAACGCGTAAGCAGTATATTTTGCCAGTTTCCACGCACGGTCAAGACGGATATTTTCATCAATTTTATATTTACCCTTAAATCCGGCAGACTTCAAACATGCCAGCAAGCAAGAAACAAGATCCGCATTACCGGCTCTTTCACCCATACCGTTAATTGCTGTATTGATATATGCATCAACACCAGCGTCAATTGCTGCTCTTGCACCCATTACAGAACAAGCTGCAGCCATTCCTAAATCGTTATGAAAGTGAAGTTCGATAGGCATTTGAGTTGCTTTTGCTATTTTGTAAATTCTATCATATGTGGTCTGAGGATCTTCAAAACCTAAAGTATCACAATATCTAAATCTATAAGCACCTGATTTTTTAGCCTCAGTTGCATATTTAATTAAATAATCTAAATCACTGCGAGAAGCATCTTCTGCGTTAACACCAACTATCAATGCACCTTTATCTATTGCACATTCAACAGCCTCTTTTGTCATTTTTATAATATCGTCAGGAGTTTTCTTACCAAGATACTTACCATTAATCATCTGTTCAGAAGTTGATTGAGACAAATTCACATACTTCAAGTCAGAAACATCCTTGAAAGACTGCTCTACATCAGATGCCATACCGCGCATCCAGCCAGAAAGTTTTGTTGTAGAAATTACTCCGCGTTTCACAAGTTCTAAATTACCGTTAAGATAATTCAGTTCGTGTTTAGTTGTTGGAAACCCAAACTCTGATTGAGTTATCCCCATATCATTTAACATCAAATTAATGATAGTTTTTTGAAGTTTTGCCAAACCCAATCTAGATGTTTGAACCCCATCTCTATTTGTCACATCCACAAAGTAAATTCTGTTGTCTGTCATAATTCAACCTTTTCTATTTATTAACGCCCCATCCAAAATAGGGTCCCTATGATTTACTTATTATACACGAAATCTTCTTAATTAACTTGATTTTTTATAAATAATTAATTAAAATAAATAAAAGAAGAGCTAAATTATGAAAATGACAAAAGAAACAAAAACATTAGATAAAAAAATAAAAAAAGAAGTACAAACAGGAAACGTTAAATCAGCAATAGAATTATGTCAAATCGGTCTGCAGAAAGATCCGACAAATCCTGATTTACACCTGCGTCTCGGGGATTTATATCTTGCGTGGCACCTCGACATTTATTCATCTTGCCAGTATATTGATGAAGCAATCACAGAATATCAAATCGCATTAGAGTCATACATTGATTCTGCCGAAATTTATTACAAAATAGGTCTTGCACAATTCCATAAAGGAGATCTGGATAAAGCAATAAATTATTTTGATAACGCTGTAAAAAAAGATTCAAAATTTGCAAAAGCATACCATATGCTTGCTGAAACTTACACTAAAAAAGCTCGTTTTTTAGATGCTGAAATTAATGCTAAAAAAGCGATTCAATACGCACCATTTGCAAGTTCTTGTTCTCATTTTCTTTTGCATAATTTATACAAAATATCTTCATTTAGAGTTTTCAAAAACAAAATCAAATCGGGTTATGAATACCTTATGGCAGGTTTAACCCTCCCGTTTGATAAAGATGCGTTGAAAAAAGTTAAAGATTCACTTGCGTATACAAAATTCTTACCAATTTTGTTAAAAGGTTATTTACAAGTACAATCAAAAGGACTTGATAATGCTTTAGATATTTATATTGATGCAGTCGAAAAAGCACCGGGATTTGTTCCATTATATTGCCTGATTAGGTGATATTTATTCGTCACTTGGGACAATTTGAAAACGCAATTACAGAATACAAAATGGCAATTTGGCTTGATAATTTAAACATTCCTGCTTACCGCCATCTTTGCAAAGCATACGAGGATTTGGGCGATTACGATAACGCTATAGAAGTTTATAAAAAGCTTATCCAAATTATGCCAAACATGCCTGAATTTCATTCAAATTTAGCAAATATTTTATACATAAAAGGTGATGTTGATGGCGCAGTTTCACACTTCCAAACTGCTGTTACACTAAACCCTAGCAAAGAATGGACAAGTGTTGTAAATCAAACTCTCGGTTTTGTTTTTCAAGAGGCAAAACAAGATTTGGATGCGGCAATTACATCATACCAGAGTGCGTACCTCTTAACTCCTGAAGATATTGATATTTATATCAATTTAGGTAGCGCATTTTACGACAAAGAAGATTACGAAAACGCACTCGCAATTTATCGTAACGCTCTTGACCTTGATCCACAAAATGCCAAAATTCACTGTAATTTAGGATTCTTATACTGGGGTAAAGGCGATACAGATGAAGCAATCAGAGAATACGAATTAGCAATCCAATTTGACAAGAATTACGATATTGCATACAACAACCTTGGTGTAATTTATCTTGACGATCTAGGCAGAGTTCAAAAAGCAATGGAAATGTTCAAAAAATCTGTTGAATATAATCCGAATTACGCACTTGCACACTTTAATCTTGCCCGCTCAATAGCAATTACGGGTGATAAAATTGAAGCCGCAAAATTATACCAAATTGCGCAAGATGTAAACAAGATTACAAACGAAATCGACCCACAGGATATTACAGATAAAATTAATGCATTATTTGATTAGTGCTCGGCGCACGGGATAAGAATTAAAGCCAGAACAACTTCAAACATTCTAAATAACATCACCATCATCAACTAAACTCCAGTCAATCGGCAAGCTGAACCCGAAAGTAGATCCACAGTTTGGTTTTGAATTAACAAAAACATTTCCATGATGGTGTTTTTCAATTGTTGTTTTCACAAGATGCAAACCAAGTCCGGTACCTTTTACACTGTGGGTTTTGTTTTCAACCCTGTAAAATCTTTCAAAAACTTTCTTTTGAAATTCAGGCGCAATCCCGATACCTTCATCACGAACAGTTACAACAACCTGATTATTCTCAATGTCTTTGTATAATCTTACTTTAATTGTTGAATCCTGAGGAGCATATTTTATAGCATTTGAAAGATAATTTGTTAAAGCTCTTGCGATAGCATCATAATTAAACATTAATACAGGAATATTCTTCTTCTTTCTCTACTTCAATTTTTAAATTATGTTCTTTCAAAAGAACCTCAACCTGAGAAACACAGCAATCAACAAGCTGCGAAATATCGTTTTCAGAAACTTCAATTTTTGCATTAGAATCAAGTCTTGAAAAATCCAAAATATCATTAACCATACTGTTAAGACGAATAATTTCAGTATTTAATGTTCCTATAAATTCTTTTTTTGTATCCGCATCAAATTCATCGCCATAATTATACAAAGTATCAATATAGCTTCTCAAAACAGTAACAGGAGTTCTAAGTTCGTGAGAAACATTTGAAATAAATTGAGATTTCATCTGATCCATTTCAATTTCGCGGGTTACATCAATCAGGACAATAATATAACCGACATAATCATGATTTTGTGTAAACATTGGCGAAATTATTGATTTTAAAATATGTCCGTCAATTGTTATATTAAATATAATTGGTTTTGATGATTTTTCTTCAAGAGATAAATTTTTATATTCTTCAATTTTTTCAGTAAAACAATATTCACCTTCTGTATCAACATATTTTGAATATTTGTATTAATAATTGATCATCTTCAAGTTCAAGCATTTCTTTTGCATGGTTATTCAAAAGAACAACTTTATCATTGTTATCGCAAACAACAACACCATTTACAATACTCATCAAAACAGCTTCAAGCTTGTTACGTTCAAGTGTTAATTGTTCAATATTTTGTTCTTCATAAACATTTAACCTTGCAGACATGTTATTGAATGCATTAAACAATTCCTGAACTTCATCACTTACGTCTTTACCTTCAATTTTATACCCGAATTCACCTGATGAAATCTTTTGAACACCTTGATGAAGAATTCTCAATTCTCGTGTAATAAGTAAGTATTTATCAGAATAACAAATGCAAAAACTAACCAAACAATAACAAATACAAATAATATTGAAGCTCTTGTTGTAGACGAAACCTTACCTACAATAGAACCTGACAAACCAACAGTAACAGAACCACTGTTTGAATTATCAGAAATATTTGTCATTGGAGATGAAACCGAAATATTCGGACGTTTAGAATTTTTACGAGACTTATTATCTGCCCTGTAAATTAATTTTCCATCTTTATCCCGAAATTCTATGAAAACAATGTCACGATGAGATTTCAAAATAGAATCAGAATGAGATTTTAGAATATTCAAATGCTTTTTTTTGTGAACGTTTTTGGTCATATCAACACTTTCGATAGCAAGAATCTTTGAAATTACCTGCCCGAAATTTTGATAACTTTCGTTGAGATTTTTTTGAATATTGATTACAGCAAAAATTGCAATTGCCATAATCAGTAATGTACTTAACACCAACCCGAAGATTATTAAACGATTCTGTGTCGTAAAATTCATTTTTTGATTAATTTTCATAAAAAAATTATATCATAAAAAGCGGCGCCGTTTACAAAGTAAACGGCGCCGCTTAAAAAACATATCAAACTTCAATTATTCTTTAACATATTCTGCATCAATAACATCATCGTCATTGTTGTTTGAAGATGATTCAGAAGATGCACTTTCAGAATTAGCACTTTGAGCAGTTTCGCCTTCTTTTTGAACTGCTTCGTATGCTTTTTGTGAAATTCCGAACATTGTTTGTTGTAATTCTTCTGATAATTTTTTCAATTCATCTGTAGATTTGTTTTCATCAATAGCTTTTTGTAAAGCAGCTTTTTGTTCTTCTAATTTTGATTTATCAGCAGCATCGATTTTGCCTTCAAAATCTTTAACAATTCTATCAGCAGAAGCGATTAAGCTTGAAGCATTATTTTTAATTTCTGCTTCTTCTTTTTTCTTTTTATCTTCAGCAGCATTAGCTTCAGCTTCTTTAACCATTTTATCAATATCATCTTCTGAAAGGTTAGAAGAATTTGTGATAGTAATTTTTTGTTCTTTATTTGTAGCTTTATCTTTAGCTGAAACATTAACAATACCGTTAGCATCGATATCGAATGTAACTTCGATTTGAGGAATACCACGCATTGCAGGAGCAATACCTTCAAGTCTGAACATACCTAAAGATTTGTTATCTCTAGCCATTGGTCTTTCACCTTGAAGAACTTGAATATCTACAGCTGTTTGATTGTTTTCAGCAGTTGAGAAAACTTGAGATTTAGAAACAGGGATTGTAGTGTTACGAGGAACTAACGGAGTCATAACACCACCTAAAGTTTCAATACCTAAAGTTAATGGAGTTACGTCTAAAAGAACGATATCTTTAACTTCACCAGCTAATACACCGGCTTGAACTGCTGCACCAACTGCAACAACTTCATCAGGGTTAACTGATTGGT
>JAAGKN010000609.1_pt1 | contig 114564 bp, 119 predicted proteins | sample 6206371 | NCBI WGS metagenome assembly JAAGKN01 (sample SAMN11533720, study PRJNA540317) | gut metagenome | isolation source: fecal pellets from male and female animal of same cohort | host: Peromyscus leucopus | place: USA:CA | collected 2017
TATCGTCATCAGAAAACAAAAAAAGCAGACCTTTTCAGTCTACTTTAGGTATAAAGCACTATAATGTTATTTTTAATCCTCTAACAATAACAGATAGTCCTCTTCTAATTTTCTTCGAAGTCCAATAGAAGATTCCGCTAGTGGCATTCTAAGTCTTCTAGTTTTAAATCCCATCAAAAATAAAAGATATTTTACTGGAATTGGAGAAGGCTCTTTATAGATGTCCTCTGTAAGCTGCATAATTTTTTGATAGGTCGTTCTGGAGATTGAAATATCTTTAGAAAAGGATTGGATGATTAATCTCGTTTCCTTAGGAAAAGCATTTCCAATCACAGAAATAATTCCAACAGCACCTAAAGATAAGGAGGGAATCATTGAAAGGTCATCCGCCCCATATAGCACAAAGGAAGCATTACAAAGGGAAGAAATTTTAGTTTGATACGCTAAATCACCAGAAGCCTCTTTTATCCCTATAATATTGGGATGATAGGATAAAATTCTTACCACCTCAAAATCCAATTGTAACCCTGTTCTTTTTGGAACATTATATAGGACGATAGGTTTATCAACATGATCCGCGATATAATGAAAATGCTTTAAAAGACCCTCTGTATTGCTTTTGATATAGTAAGGGGCACTTACTAAGAAGCTGTCAATCTCTAATTCCTCTAGACTTTCAGCAAGTTCAACTGCCTTCTTGGTTTGATTTGTGATGATTCCAACCATTACCTTAATTCTGCCATCTAAGTAGCTTAGAATATAACGAACAAGCTCTACTCTTTCTGTTTCCGTCAAGCTTTCTGCTTCCGCCGTTGTCCCCAGCAATAAAAGTCCATCCGTTTGATTTTGGATATGGAAATCCAATAGACGATTTAGCTCACCATAGTCTATCTCATTATTTTCATCAAAAGGTGTAATTAATGCAACAATACTTCCCTTTAACATAGTATCACCAATATATTGTATGATGAAAAGAAAAAAGGAGATACAAATCTCCTTCATTTTGCGACCAAATTATAACTTAAGCTCTTTTAACTTCCTTAGCTAATTGACCACGTTCACCCTCAACTACTTCAAAAGTGACTTCTTCGCCTTCATTTAATGACTTATAACCATCAGCTACGATTGAGCTAAAGTGAACAAAGATATCTTTGCCATCTTCAGCAACAATAAATCCATAACCCTTTTCAGCATTAAACCATTTAACTTTACCCTTCATGAGTTTACTCCTTTCAAACAGGCCTTGATAGGATACAACAAACGCTCCTATTAATAAGATTATACCTCAAATCCGCTCTTCTAGCAAGGTTTTTAAGATATTTTCAACAAATATTTCAAGGATAAAGACACGATATTTCCTTTTCTTAAATTTTGTCGAAGAATTAATTCCTTTTCATCTTGTTTTATTTGTATTATAATAAAAAGAAAAAGAAAGGAAATACTTATGAAAAATAGATTATTAGAAAACTTTTTAAGATATGTAAAAATAGATACTATGTCCGATGAAAATAGTTATTTAACTCCTTCAACTAGTAAGCAATTTGATCTTGCTAAAAAACTAATACAGGAACTACAGGAATTAGGATTAAAAAATATTCATTTATCTGAGAACTGCTTTGTTTATGCGACTCTTCCCTCCAACATTGCGGAAAATCGCCACTCCATAGGCTTCATTGCCCATATGGATACCATTCCTGGATTTTCAGGAACAAAGGTAAATCCGACTGTCGTCTATAACTACTCTGGAGAAACCATCTCCCTAAAGGGAATTGAATTAAATCCCAAGCAGTTTCCTTTTTTGAAAAATTTAAAAGGGAAAACCTTGATTACAACAGATGGGACAACAGTTTTAGGAGCGGATGATAAGGCGGGCATTGCTGAAATTATGACGATGCTTTGGTATTTTGTAACTACCAATACTCCTCATATAGAAATCCATGTGGCCTTTACACCAGATGAAGAAATAGGAACAGGCATTGAAAAATTTGATTTAACTAAATTTTCTTGTCCTTTTGCTTATACCGTTGATGGGGGTGCCTTCAATGAAATCAATTATGAAAACTTTAATGCAGCCTCTGCTCTAGTGAAGATTAAAGGTCTAGACATTCATCCAGGCAGTGCCAAGCATCAAATGCGAAACGCAAGTGAAATTGCAATGGAGTTTAACCAGCTGCTTCCTCAGGAACAAAAACCACAATATACAGACGGCTATGATGGCTTCATTCATTTAACTGGGATGAGTGGAGTGGTTGGTGAAGCTACTCTTTCCTATATCCTAAGGGATCACAATAGGGAGCTTTTAGAAAGAAAAAAAGAAATCCTGTTATCTGCACAGAATTTCCTTAATAAAAAATATGTACCTAATACTGTAGAGGTTTCCATCAAGGACAGTTATTCCAATATGGCTGAAATTATAACCAAACAACCAATTAGCGTTAATCGTGCAAAAAAGGCTATGGAACATCTAGGTATAACACCTAAGGTAAGTCCAATCCGAGGTGGAACAGATGGAGCTAGACTTACCTTTCAAGGATTACCTACTCCTAATCTAGGCACAGGAGGATACAACTGCCATGGTCCCTATGAGCTAGCATGTCTAGAGGAAATGGAGCAGGTAACCAATATTTTAATAGAATTAAGTAAGGAAATAGAGCTTTAGAGCTCTTTTCTTTTTTATTTGCTGTACTTTTGGGAATACTCTTCAATCAAATGAATCATTTTTTCATTTTTAAAGAAGCTTCTAACCTCTTCTAAATCTACATAGGCATGCTCAAATTGAATCGCTTGTAAAATGACCTCAGCATACATAATCTCTCTATGAGCAGGATTTGCAAGATAGCTATCAATATCCATCTGCATTTTATTATTGATGCCTTCTACCATTCCACGGTAAAAGTAACTTTCTGCCCCAAAGCATTTTTTCACACTTTCAAAAGCTTCAAATCCCTGAATTACATCTGAAATATTGATTCGTTTATACCGCTTTAAAACTGTGGTTCCCCCATTTAAAATATTGTCAGTTGTGGTTTTTAAAATATCGGCCAACTCTACCAACAAAGCCGTATCTGGTAAAGTCTCTCCAGTTTCCCACTTTGAAACAGCCTGAAAGGAAATATGTAGTTCATCTGCCAAATCCTTCTGGGTTAAATTCAATGAGGTTCTTTGTTTTTTAATATAGTCTCCAATCTGTTTCGTATTCATTTTCTTTCTCCTTGTCTTCCTCCCAATATCTATTATAAATAAAAAAAGTAATTCAACAATAACTAGAAAATTGAAAAAATTCTAATTTAAATTGAATTACTGAAATAATGCTATGATAAAAGAAAGTAGATTATTCTGATTATAATCCATCGGTATATCAGGATAAACATAAATAAAACGCAGAATATAAGCTACTAAAACAATACCAGTTAAGCTTATCCATATCCATTTTGCATGAAGAATTTTTTTCGCCCAGCTCTTTTCCTTAAAAATGATAAGTACTAAGACGAATGGCAATAAAAAAATAAAGGGATTCATTTGAAATGCAAGTGGAAAATCGAGGTGAAGCAGAGCGAGCGCCGCTCTAGTCATTCCACACCCAGGACAAGGATACCCTATACAGAGCTTGATTAAACAATTCTGAATGCCTAAGGCATGCGTAGTTAGGGCATAAATTCCCAATAGACATATTGCAATATTATATTTACTTAAAAATTCAAAAAAAGGATTTAATATTTTTTTCATAGTACTCCTAAAAAACAAATTCACCTGTAAATTTATATATCTACAGGTGAATCTATGCCGTTCTTATTCTTCTGTTGCAATACGATTTAAAGAATTCTGGCTGATTGCCATACCAACAATTGGAGTAAGAAGGATACTTAATAATAAATTAATTAATGTATTATCCTCTCCTGTAACAGCATCTACTTTCTTGAAGAATTTATACTCCCAGTAAATTGTGAAAATTCCACAGGTTATTATTCCTAATAAAAGAGCAAGGATATAATTCATTAGTGGATCATCTGGATCCTCCATATTTAAGTCCTCCGCAGTAACATAGAACCAATAAATACTATAAATTCCACAAGTAAGTATGGAAAAAAGCACAACAAGTGCCACATTTCTGTTTTTCATACCTATAACCTCCTACTTCTATTTTACAATTTTTTGCAAAAAATACAAGTAGTATTTATTTTTATAGACAATTTTAGGAATCTATATTAAAATAATTAATTTTATGCATATTTTCTAAAGAAAAACCATCCCATAGAAGCTTTTAAATAATATTTAACCAATCTAAAAAACAAGATTGTAAAAAGCTTTTTTTGCCGAAAGGAAAGCTTAATACAGGAATAAATCATATCTTTGATAGAACGAAATGTACTTCTTCTAAACTGGTTTAAATTTGTAAGGTTTGCTTTTTTACAGAAATCATCAAACATAAGAAAGCAATCCACCTTTTCTTGATAGGTTAAGGAGGATAACCAATCCGCAATGGTTTTACTAAAAACCCTAGATAAAACAGAAGTCGCCTTTGTCCTCTTAAACTTCATATTTTCGATTTTCCAATAAAGTAAATCATGCTGTAAAAAGCCAATGGATCTGCTTCGAACTACTACATAATTCTTGGTATGATTCAGCAATAAACCAACCACATCATCCTGAGGAATATATTTAAAGTGTCTCTGTTCTAGTCTTTTATATTCTTCCTGCTCCAAAATATCAGAATTAAACCCTGGACCATCAAAATCATAGATACTTCTAAGCTTATTTTGGTGATGAACCGGCAAATGAATCGCTGCATATAAGGCAACATTCCCTCCCTTAGAATGACCAAGAATTTCATATTCCCCTATGTACTGACTCATAATTTTCTCAGTATACTCCAACCCTTTTTTATGGGAGGGAATGGACGGATATATTCCCAAGCACATATCCTCTTTCCAGCCAGAAATAGATAAATCCGTCCCTCGGAAGCAAATAAGATAGGTTTGGTCGATTCTAAACGTCATGCTGCAATACTGCATATCCTCTGTAAGAACTGATTCCACCTCACCAATTTCAAGTCCAGAGAAACGTTTAGAGTTAGCTAGTAGTCTAAGAAGTCTTTTATTTCTTCTTGGACTATAGTTCCCATCAACCAAAAGCTTTTCCTGATTAATAAGCTGGTTGACCTGGACGAAAGCTCTACAATTTGTTTTTTCAAAGTTTAAATAGGTAAGCTGTACAAGGATTGCCCGGTCAACTTCTGTAAGAGGCATATCAGAAAAAAATGTATCCTTATATTTTTTTAAATACGATATTAAATTATGCAATTGCAGATGCCTCCTTCCTAAACTATATGCTAAAAGCAGACTCTATAGTCCCTATAGCTCTAGTATACTGAAATAAATGTTTTTTGTAAATATTAAAAACTTTATAAAGAATTTATCAATAAAGCCATTCTTCTTATAAACAAGTTTTAGTTAGAACATTCTAAATATATTCTTGTAAACAAAAGCTCCCATTCCTTGTAATTATGCAATCGTATTCCTTGTAATTTTTATTTTTCATTCCTTGTAATTTTGGAAAATAAATATGGTGTAATATATAAAAAAGAGAAAACCTGCGTTTTCTCTATTCTTCCTTCATATTTCTAACCTTAGCATCATATTTCTTACGTTCTACGGTGTCTAATATCTTTTTTCTTAATCTAATATGCTTAGGAGTAATCTCAACTAGCTCATCTTCATTAATAAATTCAAGACAGGCTTCAAGAGTCAAAACTCTAGGAGTTTTTAGCACAACCGTTGTATCTTTATTTGAGGAACGTGTATTCGTTTGCTGCTTTGCCTTTACAACATTGACAGCCAAATCCAAATTTTTATTTGCTTCTCCTACAATCATACCCTCATATATTTCTTCTCCTGGAGAAATAAACATGGTTCCTCTATCCTCTAAAGCCCCAATCGAATATGCTGTAGATTGTCCTTGAGCCATAGAAACTAATACTCCTGTCGTACGCTCTGCAATCGTGACCGTCTCCATTGGGCGATACTCCAAAAAGCTATGATTGATAATCCCATAGCCCTTTGTGACTGTCATAAAATCGGTATTAAATCCTATTAGTCCTCGGGAAGGAATCGTATAAATCAATCTCGTTTGAGTTTCGGTATTGGTCATTGTCTCCATAGAGCCATGACGATTTCCCATCATTTCAATCACTGGTCCTGCAGATTCGCTTGGAACATCAATTACACAGTATTCATAAGGCTCACAAACTACTCCATCCTTCTCCTTCATTATCACATGTGGTCTAGAAACCTGAAACTCATAATCCTCTCGACGCATCGTCTCAATTAAAATTCCTAAATGTAATTCTCCACGTCCAGAGACAAGCCACTCTTCTTTTCCTTCCATACGTTCTACTCGTAGGGATACGTCCTTTTGAACCTCTCTAAACAATCGCTCTTCTAGCTTTGTTGCGGTAACACTCTTTCCATCTTTTCCACAAAAAGGAGAGGTGTTTGTTCCAAAGGTCATCTGAACAGTAGGCTCAGAGATATGGATTTTCTCAAGGGGCTCCTCAAAGCCTTGCGTACAAATCGTTTCTCCAACAGAGATGTCTCCTAGTCCAGATACTGCAACCACATCGCCAGCAGAAGCTTCTTTTATTTCTATTCTGTCTAATCCTAAAAAGCCATATAATTTTTGAACTCTAAAAGGCTTAATAGAACCATCTAAACGACAACAAGAAACTACTTCACCCGTATGAATGGTACCTCTAGCAATTCTACCTATTCCAATACGACCAACAAAATCTGTATAATCTAATAGGGCTGGCTGAAGCTGTAAAGGCGCTTCTTTATTCATTTCTGGAGCTGGTATCTCCTTTAGAATCATATCTAATAAAGGTTCCATTCCTGGCTTTTGCGTACTTATATCACTAGATAAGGAACAGGTATTGTTCACTGCAGAGGCAAAGCAAACTGGAAAATCAAGCTCCTCTTCATCACAATTCAAATCAATGAATAATTCCAAAACCTCGTCAATTACTTCTAAAGGTCTTGCGGAAGGCTTATCTACCTTATTGATTACAACAATTGGTTTAAGATGGGCCTCAAAGGCTTTTTTTAAGACAAATCGAGTTTGAGGCATTGTCCCTTCATAGGCATCTACTACCAAAACAACACCATCCACCATCTTCATAATACGCTCTACCTCACCAGAAAAGTCAGCATGCCCTGGTGTATCTAATATATTTATTTTTGTATTTTTGTAGGTGATTGCGGTATTCTTTGCCAATATGGTGATTCCTCTTTCTCTTTCCAAAGCATTAGAATCCATGACACGTTCAGCAACAACCTGATTATCTCGAAATGTATGTGAGCTTCTTAATAGCTTGTCTACTAGCGTAGTTTTTCCATGATCGACATGGGCTATAATTGCGATATTTCTTATATCCATACCTACTCCTCCTTAAAAACACGAAACTTATTATACCAAAAAATTAGAAGTTTATCTACCTATATTTTTGTTTATTTTCCTTTTTTATATTCTCGGATAGGTAAAGCTAACGCATAAAATAGGGCATCCTCTTCCTTTTCGTATAACTCTTTTAATAAATTCATATACTTTTGAGGGCCCTTAGCTTCCTTTCTATTTGCTAAACGAATCAACTCATACAGGGAAGATTTTAATAAAGGATGCTTTATATCATTGATTTTATCTAAATGAGAAATGGAGCCCTTGTTGTTTTTTAAAAATCTATAGAAGGAGGAGACCAAATAAGGCTTTCTTCTACCTAAAGACATAGTATACACCTTTCCAGTAATGAGCTGGTACATTTTAATAAGCTCTAAACCAATGGAATATTCTACGAGATCCGCAATATCTTCATCCTTACTTTCAAATTCTAAAAGATTATCTACTAGCTCTAGTCTCCATAGTAGACGATGCTGAGAGGATGTGGCTGTAGGATATTCCTTAAGATATAGCTGCTTAAGCTCGGAAAGCTTAGATTTATAATCTCCATTTAGATCATAAAGATTCAAGGCTTCAACAATCATATGAAAAAATACAGAGCTAATTTTTTCATTTTTGGCAACCTTATATAGGACATCCAGTAAAGTATTACATTCCTCATAATAGGATTGAATTAAACCTGAAAGCTCTACCCTCTTTTGTTCTATTCCAAGCCCAGTAAAGACACTATAGGAAAAAGATTCCTTGCAGACACTATCAATATCTAAAATACAATAGGCTAAGGTGGTTGAATTCATCATTCGGTTTGCCGGATGCCCAACCACATCATTTCTAATAAATTTAAGTTCTCTTAAATTGGGATTTTTGTTGATATTGATAAAGCTTTTACTCTTGGTAAGAGAATAGGCTAAAGCATAAAGAGAATCTACCGAAACAAAAAGACTCTGTAAAAGAGCATAAAGCTTTAGCACATTAAAGCGAATGGTTGTATCCTCAAGCTCATAATAGCTTTTTTGAATTTCATTGGTCGTTTCTAATGCAGCCAAGGCGGCAACGACAGAATAGTTTTTATTTTGCTTGTAAAACGCAATATCAAAGGTTTCTATCTTTTTTTCATTTTCTAATATAAGGTTTTCCAACATAGAGCACACCCTCTTTCTTTATAGCTTTAGCATAGGCTAAATCTCAATTGATACTCCTTTATCAAATTATATAAAAATTAAGATAAAAAAGGAAGTTTTCTATCTCAAAAACTTCCCCTTCTTCCTAGGATTCTTTATCAGATTTACTCTTTTCAATCAGTTTTCCACCTAAATAGCCAGCCAATAAGGATTTGATATCTAATCCTGTAGCCTTTTCTAAGCCTGAAAAAATCTGAGTGCCGTTTTTAGAAATCTCTTCTGTTAGCTTGGCAGTGTTGCCCTCACCATACATTGTAATACTATCAATCTTACTCATAGCACTAGCAACTGGCTCTGCATAAGCCTTCACAATTTCAGGTAAAACACCAGAGTCTAAAATCAACTGCAGGGTTGCAGCCTCTCCATACTGCTTCATAGCCTCAGCCTTAGCCTTAATGGCATCTGCTTCCGCTTTACCCTTAGCTTCAATACCCTTAGCCTCAGCTAGGGCAGCCTCCTTTGCTGCATTCGCTCTTGCAATTTGGGCTGCAGCCTCTAAATCAGCTTGAATTTTAAGTGCTTCTGCGGCTTTTTGCTTTGCAACTTTATCAGCCTCTGCCTTGATTTTTTGCATTTCAGCTTCTTGTTCTAGCTCATACTTCTTAGCTTCTGCGGCCTTCTGTCTAGTAAATAAATCCGCCTCTGCCGCCATCTGGTCTGCATACTTCTTAGAGTCTGCCACCTTATTTACCTCAGCCTGTAGCTTCTTTTCCTTAAGTTCAACCTCACGATTCCCAAGTTCAACTTCTCTTTCACGCTTGGCAATATTTGCATTAACCTCTGCAACATTAATTTGTTCTAAGCGCTTTTGCTTCTCAATATCATAAGCAGCGTCTGCCACAGCCTTAGCTGTATCAGATTTTTGTTTTAATGCTGCTGCCTGAAGCTCATAGTCCGTATTCTGCTGAACGATCTTCATTTGAGACTCAACCTTCGCCTTGTTGGCAGCCTCACTAGCGGCACTAGATGCGATGGCAACATCTCTTTCTGCATTTGCTCTAGCAATGGATGCATCCTTAGAAATCTGACTGATATTATCAATACCTAAATTTTCAATCACTTTATTATCGTCAGAAAAGGATTGAATATTAAAGTTAACTACCTCAATCCCTAGCTTAGCCATATCCGGAACCACATTTTCTTTTACCTTATTAGCAACACCCTGACGATCCCGTACTAGTTCTTTAATCTCAACTGTACCAACAATCTCACGCATATTTCCTTGTAAAACCTGTTGTAGCTGATTTTGCAATTCAGATTCTGCCATATTCAAAATAGACTCAAAAGCCTTTTCTAGTAACTCTGGATCAGAAGAAATCTTAAGGTTTGCCACTCCATCTACATTAATATTAATAAATTCTTTGGTAGGAATTGCTTCTTCCGTTTTAATATCTACTTGAAAAGCCTTTAAAGACAAGGCATCTGTTCTTTGTAAAAATGGAATACGAAAGCCTGCCTTTCCTATTAAAATTTTCTTTTTTCCTGCACCTGTAACCATGATTGCAGTGTCTGGTCCTGCCTTGACATAGGATAACGCAAAAAGAATCAATAAAAAAACAATAATAGCAACTACTACAATAGCAATAATAACACCAAGCTCCATAAAGACATCGCCTCTTTCTTCTATACTCATTTTATTTCATTGGTAATTGTATTATACTATAAAAAAAGGAAAATATAAATATTTTCCCACTAAATTTCGACAAAAATATACTATGAAAACTTAAAGATTCGTTAAATAGGAAAGTGCAGATTCAAAATGTACACCATACCAATGTGTATCTTTGAAGGGCTCCGTATTTTTCACAGAGCGATAAGTAAATTCACAAGCAATCTTAGCAGCCTCCTGATAGGAATACCCTTTTATTACAGCTCCAAAAAATGCACTGGCAAAACAATCTCCTGTTCCATGAAACATTACAGGAACACGATCTGTAAAATAATAACTTATGGTATTCTTATCCTTATCATAAGTTAATGCACCTAACTTATCCTCTTGAAAACTCACTCCTGTTAACACTACAGACGAGGAGGAAATCTCACTTAACCTCTTTACTAGTTGTTCTAATTCATCTTTGGCATACTCCTTATATTCTACATCTAATAGTAAACATAACTCTGTTATATTCGGTAATAGAACATCTGCCTGCTTACATAGCTTTAGCATATGCTTAGGAAAATCACTAGAAAAGCCAGCATATAGCTTGCCGTGGTCTGCCATACAAGGATCTATCACCTTTATAGCAGTTGGACTTGATAAGTTTGACAGGATAGAAATAATATAATCAATTTGCTTGGTTGAACCGATATAGCCTGTATAAAATCCATCAAAGGTAAGCTTTTCTCCTTTCCAATGAGCTTCAATTTTGGGAAGCTCCTCAGTCAAATCACAGAATGTAAAATTTTGAAAGGCAGTATGCGTAGATAAAACCGCAGTTGGAATTACAGAAGCTTCTATTCCAAAGGAGGATATGATAGGCAAAGCTACCGTCAAGGAACACTGTCCTACACAAGAGATATCTTGGATTGTTAAAATACGTTTCATATGCATCACCTTTTTTATTCTAGCAAAGAAAAAGGTGGAGTTCAATACCCACCTTTAAAAAATTAATTGGTACCAGATTCCCTAGTTGTAAGATATAAATACAAGAGCTTCATCGTCTGTTCTATCGCATCCAAATGCGTACGCTCCATTCCATGGCTTGCATGAACACCAGGGCCAATTAAGGCACCAGCACAGTCTACTCCACTCCTCCAAGCGGCACCAATGTCTGAGCCATAAAAAGGAAATATATCTACTACATAATGCACATCATTCTTTTTAGCAAGCTCAATCAATCTAGAAGTCAACGCATAGCTATAAGGTCCTCCAGAGTCCTTTGCACATATAGAAACTTCGTATTCATTTCCAGCTAAATCCTTACCAATACAGCCCATATCTACGGTTACAAATTCATCTACCTGGTCAGTGGTGGCAGCACCATGTCCTACCTCTTCTTGATTGACAAAATATACGTAGGTATCATAGACTGGTAAAACATTTTTATCCTTTAATTCCTTTAATACACCAAGAATCGCACAAACACTTGCCTTATCATCAATAAAACGGCTCTTTAAAAATCCACTTTCCGTAATGGTCGTTTTGGGATCTATCAAAACATAATCTCCATGATCTATGTCAAGCTTCTTAATATCATCTTTTGAACTTGCCTTTTCATCTAGACGAATAAGCATAGAATCTAAATCTCTAGCCTTACTCTTGGCATCCTCATAAACGTGCACAGAAGCACTACTACATAAAATGGTTCCCGTATAAACCTTCCCAGTTCGTGTTACAACCTTACAGTACTCTCCATCTAAGGTAGGAATGAGTGGTCCTCCTACATTTGTTACAGAAAGGGTGCCATCCCCATGAATCGAGCGTACCATCAAGCCAAGTGTATCTACATGGGCACTAGTAGCAACTCTCTTCGAATGATCTCTTCCTTCAATAAATACCTTAACATTGCCTTTATTGGTAAGATATGCCGTATACCCTAATTTCTTTAAGAGATTCAACAATAGAGTATTCACATTTTTACTATATCCAGTTGGAGAATCACATGAAAATAACTTTACTGCAATTTCCTTTATATATTCTATATTCATATTTTGCATTCCTCTTTTCTAATTTCTTATTATATTATTTTTTAAAATAGAAAAAAATACTTGTTTTTAAGTCGAAGGTTTGATATAATAATCAAGCGTCAAGGAATGGTTCGGTGGTGTAGTGGTTAACATGCTAGTCTGTCACACTGGAGATCGCGGGTTCAAGTCCCGTCCGAACCGCCATCTGAATAACAATGCACCCTTAGATCAATTGGATAGATCGTTTGACTACGGATCAAAAGGTTAGGGGTTCGAATCCTCTAGGGTGCGCCATTAAGTTAATATTAAAGCTTAAATTAAGCTAAAGAAAATACGGCAGAATTGCCGTGTTTTTTGTTTTTCTTAAACATCCACTTCAACGATTCTAGTATATTCCTGTAATGGATAAACTCCATCATGAGCTTCGCCATTATACATCCTAGCCATATCTCCTTTGGTAATTCTTACTACTCCAGCAGTGGCCAAAATTCTCGACAGTTCTTCTACGTCTTGTTCTCCACATAAAAGCGCACAGGTTTGAAGATGGTTTTTATGCTTCTTTAAGGTTAGAATATTTTTACGAGAAAGTCGCTTAATCCAAACATTTCTGAACATCATAGATAGAGTCAGTTCAGCATCGTCTTCAAGAAAGATGCTAATCCCATCTTTGCATAAAATCTTTTTATTCGGATTTTCTAATTTTTCGTTATAGATTTGAATCATATTCTTACCACGCATTCCTAAATCTGCTTTTCTACAATCCTGATTAGCCTTTAAAAATTGTGTAAAAAAGCGATTGGCAAATTCCTCCTGTTCAAATCCTTCTTCCGTATCTATAAATATTCCCTGACAGGAAGAACAGAGTACCTGATTTGTTTTACAGATGTGAACTGCCAACTCATAAAGCTGCTGGTCTGTAGCCTCTAAGGTTGCATAGGCAAAGGAAAGCTTATGTCCCCAGGGAATAATCTTTGTCGTTACTCCACCCATTCTTCTGGCAGCATCTACAGCCAAATCTCCACCCCATACTACAATTCCATCAGCTATATCTGCAAAAACCTGTAAGGTATCTATCTCAGTAGAAGGAACGTCAAAAACATAAATATAGTCCTTAAGCTCAGGTTCAGTTAAAATTAATTCATTTAATAGTTTGATTGAAAGACCGCTATCTCCAGTAGGCAGTTTTAATATGTTTATATTTCCAGCCAAAAGGCCTTCAACTACACTATAAGCAGGAAGTCCATCTACATTTCCAGCAGCAATATGGAATAAAATTCCCAAGGGAGAACGATATCGTTTAGTTCCTTCTTTTAAAGGTTGTAAACTGTCATAGTTCTCTCCAAGTTCTATTTTACATTTATATTCTAAGCCTTCCTTAGAAAACAACTTTGCCATTTCTAGAAATCTTTCATATGAGATATCTGCCATCTTCAAAAGTGGGAGAGCTATTTCATCATATTCTCCTTGAATTGCTTTTTGGTAAATAGCATCACAGGCTAAAATTACCTTTCGAATAGATAAGGGCTTTTTGTCTTGCAGTGTAGTTAGACAATCTTGATATAGGGAATCCAGTAATTCCTTTTGATATTTATTTTCTAAAATTTTTCCTTTATACAGTATCACTTCAATTCACCTACTTTTTTAATAGCTCTTCTGCCCCTGCAGCACAGGTTACAATGTCCTTTATTCCAACTCGCCCTATAATTTCTAAATAGGGAGATTTTTCTCCACAAGGACAAGGCTCATCATGAAGGACACCCAAATCATCTGTCATAATACTCAGCAGGGGAACACTATCTACCATTGGAGTTAAAAGATTAATCAATCCCACCTTACCATGTTCTAAAGGTTCTAAGGTATCCACATCTCTTATAATCACTCTACCATATGCAGGAATATGGAAATGGTGATGCCGACAGTCTGTATAGAGTATTGGATGCTCGACAGCACCAAAAAATTCTATAACATGCTTGTCATCGACCCCTAATACCTCATATACTAAATCATAAAAATCTTGCTTTTCTACCTTTTCAGCATAAAATTGCTTCCAACCACCACCAAGCGTAATTAAAGATCCCTTAGGAAGCTTCACTCGAATTCCCTCCTCCTTCATTTCCTTCAAAAGAAAATAAGTATAGGCAGGAAAACCTATCGTTCGAACGGGAAATTTCGCCTTAGCATACTGAATTAGTTTTTGTTTCAAATGCTCTAAATCCAGCTTGTAGCCTCCATCTTTATATCGTAATGCATAGGTTCTACTTAATGCAGGAGCAAAAAAGGTAAACCCAAAGGCTGTCTTTGAAATGGCTGTTTTATTTTTTCTGCTTGGCTCATAGCCGAAAATCACATAGTGAACAGGCTTAAGGCTCCATAGATGGTGGTATCTTCCAATCCGAATCACCATATCTAGCCCTCGTAGTAAGCTTCTCGTGTTAAACCCAATCATTGATTTTTTCCCGCTAGTGCCACTGGAAGTTGCCTTAATAGGCATCCTCTTTTTCGATATGGAAAACAAGGTGTGATGCTTAAAGTAAAGCGTTGGAATAAAAGGAATCTTTGCAATATCCTCATAAGATTTTAAATCATTTGGATGAAATCCCTGTTCATCTAAAATACGTCGGTATTCTGGACAATGCTTATATTGATATCTACAGTTTTCTTTCATAGCTTGAAAAAATAATTGATTTGATTTTTCTGTTTGATATGGTTTTTTAAATCGAAATAGCTTGTTCCTCTTAGACATAGAATCTGCCTCCTTAAAAACATTATAGCATAAAAGTCATCACAAACCTAAGTGATGACTCATTTTTCATTCTTTTTTTGTATTTCATAACCCTTTTTATCTAAAAAGGCTATATTTTCCGTGCTTAAAATGTTTAGCAACGGCTCAGGGGAAATAACAGGATTTTCAGTATAATGCTTACAATATTTACATCTCTTGCCTAATCTTTCCGATTGATAATAGTGCCCCTCCTGAATACTTTTTCCACAGCTGCAGCTTGCAATATGATACATATCATTTAAGTAAGTATAGGAACAATTATATTGATGGACATGATCTAGAGAAGACATGGATAACGTAAACTCTCCAGCTCTATCCCAATTATATCCTCTAACACGTAAATATACTACATCTCCTTGATTCATTAGATAAGTGATTTTAAAGTTATTTCCTTCCCCACTATCATCATCAGATGTAATTAGACAGTCATTTGTTCTGCCTGAAACCATCTGAGAAAATAGTTCTCCATATGTATCCATGCTTCCTGTTGTTTCAAAAATATAAGTAGCATTTTGAGGCGCTGAAAAAACAAACCAACAGCATTCTCCACTGGCAAGCTCTTTTGTATATTTATCAGATAAAGACATTTGCGTGGCATATGGCTTTGAATACGCTCTCCACTCCCCTTCATAACAAGAGATAGGAGAATTATTCTCATATCGAGTAACGGAAACATGGAACATATACCCTGAATTGATGACGCTTATCCATAAATCCTCATTGGGTGAAATACTTGTACTAGCGGTTCTATCCGTTTTGTCAATCAAATTATAATTACAATCATAAAAATTTAGTTCATAGCTTGTTTCATTGAAAAATATGGATGGTGTTGATGGATTCCAGGTCCAAGAAAATGTTGGACTAACTGTAGATATTGAAGAGGCAGTAACAAGAGATGGAGCCAAGTTGTAGTACCCCAATATTCTTCCATAATATTTTAGCCTTGACTTGTCATTATAATTTGCACGAAAATAGAGATCAAATTCTTGAAATGTTTTTGCTTTACTACCTGTTGTCATATTCCACATCACTTTATGTCCTAAACCCAATGAATCTTCATCCACATCATCATAACTATTATCATACATTTCATATAAGATGGACTGAACTGTAAGTTCACAATCATCACCAAGTCTAAATGAATTTGTCAAACTATAATTTGTACCTTTATAATCTGTATATTTAGAATCACCAACGGTTTTAATATTAATCAAATTCGCAGAAAAATATTGTTGAGCTACTATGCTAAAATAGGTTGGCCACCCTTCTCCCCATGCAATTCTATTTCCTTGTAATTTACATTCATTCTCAGAAAAATCTCGCCAAGAACATTCACAATAAACGTGAAAAACACCACTAGTAAAATGATTTTTATAATGATCTCCCATCCTTTTTTCAAATAAATGAGTACCACCAGGATTATTGCATATTTCAAATTCTTGTTGCACATGATGCCCATATTCGTGCATAATAGTATCCCAAGCGGCATAACTTTTTAGATTTTTGTTGTCATTAGAATTTATGAGATATATAGTACTATCGTTTCTATTATAAAAACATCCTATAGAACTTTCATTGTGAGGATAACGGATGGAGGCTGAAGCTATATTCCTCCCACTCATTTCTTTAACATATTTAGCCGCAAAAATAACTGCTTGGGAGATTTGTAATGCTTGGGCAAATTCAAAATCATATTTCACCCAAAAATCTTCAGGCTTTTTTTCAGTATCTTTTACCATGTAGTAGGTTTTCGAAATTTCATATTCAGTCCCAGTAGGAATATTTTCATAATAACCTAAATCCTCCTGATAACTAGATCCATTGCCCTTATACACTCTAGTATTTTCGCCCATAGGTATCAGTCTTACAAAGATATCATAACCTCCATTTTCAAAATCTGTGAAATCATCAGCATTATTAAATCCAAAACGATAAAAACCATTTACATCTGTATATGTTACAGCCAGCATGGTTTCTCCAATAGGCTCCTTATCCCATAATTCAATACGATTAAATTGTAAAGGATGAGAATTTCCATCATCATCAAACCAACTAAAAGTACCTTGAACATAGGTATCTGGATTACTTGACAAAAGAGACATTGAAGGATACTCCAATAGATTTGAAGGTTTTATTGGGTCATGACAAACCATTTCTTTACTTCTCACAGATTCATATTTTTCTATATCATTTTGTTGTAAATAAAATAAATATACTTCTTCTGCTGCATAAAATGAAGAACGGCTAATAAATAATTTATGTTCTTTTATAAATCCATATAAAGACAAATTTAAACTTGTCTCATTAGATAAATAGAGGGTTATCTCTATATGAGGCTTCTCTTCTTTTTTATTAAATTGAACAGAAAAAGAGATTTTATCTTTCATAGGTAATATATCTTTTACAATCTCAAATCCAGTACACTTTATATTAAAATCCAAAACCTCTTCATTCAAATTAAGAAAGATAACTAGGTCAATAATAGAATTTGTACTATAGATTTCTGAATCAAAGAATAATTGTGCTTCATTTGTGTTGAAGGATTGAATATCTTTATAGTTATCTTTTTCTGGCGGATTTGATATAGTAGCTTCACTAGAAATGCTGATTCCAAAAAGAATAGTAATTATTGCAATAAACAAAACTTTTATTTTTAGCATATTTTAGAATCTCCTCTCCATTTTAAAAGTTACTATTAAGTAAACATTTAAATTTTAGAATCCTTATCAAGCTATTTTTCTACATATATATCAAAATAGTATTCAGCATAATCTTTAAAAGGCACAAGAACTACATTGTATTCATAAAAGAATCCTTTCCAGCTACCACTAAGAAGCAATCCCTCTTCGTCAATCATTGTAATTTCATTCTGATATTCCTCTAAAGTGATTTTATTTTCTTCATAAAGAATTTTTAGAAGTTCCTTTGTAACTTGAATACGGCTTTCTTGATCTTTTTGATAAAGTTCAAGAAGATAATCATATTCATCATTTAATTTAAATTTAGCCCTAAAATTTTTAGAATAATATTCATATAAGACAATATGCTTATCCTGAATATATGTTCCTATCCAACCTAAATAAGTTCTTTTACTCGTGAAATAGCATATTAATCTTTTCATATAATCATTTTTAGAAATTAAATCATTACTATAAAGTCGATTTAAACTTCTATACATTATCTCTGTTTCTGCATCAACTATTATTGGGCTAGAGGAATATATATTTGAATTTGGATATGCAAATTTTTTACTTAAATCAACTAATAAAGTTCCAAGGTCATCATTTATAAAGTAAACTCTCTCAATCCAGGAAAAATCCTTTGTTAATTCATATTGCATCCATTTATAGATTTCTCCACTATCGTAAAAATTTATCAAATTCTCTTTAAAATTCTCCTTCAAAGGAAATTTTAATAAAATTTGAATACTTTCTACTAAATCACATTTTTGGATTGCTTTTAGCCTTTAATTCCAATACAATAGGAAAAATTGTATCCTTTTGCTCATTCCCAAAGGAAAGAACATTTTCATAGATACTGACATCTGTTTCTAAATCAAAATGATATTCTGTTGGAGATGAAAATTCAAATTTATCAGAAACAATTTTAAAGTCCAAAACCTTGTCATCCGCTACATGATCACTAGTAATGCCATCAATTGTATAGCCATGAATTGTATATTTCATCGTAAATACTTCGTTATAATTATAATGGTCCTTTTCTATATCAATAGAGCACCAAATCAATGGAAATGGTGGTTGTATATCTTGATTTCCTCCCCCACCTCCCATAATATTTTGGATATTCGTGTAGTGTACTCCTTCATGGACTGTAGGCAAAGGTGTAATAGGGTTGCTTCTTAAATATATGATGAGAATACTTACCACTATTATCGTTATAGAAACGAATCCTATACTAAGACTAGGCCATACCCATCTTTTCCTATTTTTCCTTTTAGGCTCAATATCCACTTTTTCTTTTATTTGGGAATAATCAGGTTTAAATAATACTTTTTCCTCAATTGCCTTCTCTATATAGTTTTTAGACATTTTATCTTCCGCCCTTATATTGTTTAAATTTTTTAATCGCTCGATGATAGGTTGTAATGACACTATTGGTTGGCTTTTTCATTCCTTCAGCTATGAATCTAAATTTTATTCCTTCAACTACATGTTTTAAAACAATGTCTATTTCTTCTTTGGATAAGCATTCTTCCAGTTCCTTTAGAAGAAGGTAATAGGAATTATTATTCTTATCCGGAATTAAGAAAATACTTTCGGATACCTCGATATTAGCCTTCTGCCTCTTTATAAAATTTAAAGCTGTATTTTTGGCAGATATCGCCAAATAGGATTTAATATTTCCTTTTAAATTTATTTGCTGAATTTGATTAAAAAAGCTTAAGAAAACATCATTCGTCAAATCTTCTATATCTTGATATTGGTAAACATATTTCGAAATAACAAAGAATACGAGTTTACCATATGTACTATAAATCTCATTGAATAATTTATGGATTTGTTCCTCATTCCCAGATTGTATCCTATGATAAAGTCTCCTTTCTTTCATAATATCACCAAGCTCCCCTTTGTTTGAAAAATATATTTTCATTATATATAACAGATTTTAGTCTTCTTTTATTTCAAAAAAATAAAAAATGTTATATTTTAAATTATTTTCATCTAATGAGTATAATATTTTGTCAGTACCCCTTATGTATATAAAAAAATAAACCTATTTCAAATTTTTTTAGAATTTGACAACAGCATATTGTTTCTCATTATACAAAATTTTAAATGTATTCATATTTATTCATCGATCATCTCCCTTTTGATAGATTATATCATACTGATTCGATTTTTACATCAATTAAGTTTCATCTTGAGTAAATTATTAAAAAGTCTTCTTTCCAACTCAATAGTGGTCTAAGAGAATATTCTTAGTAAACCATAAAATCTCTTATGTCCTTCCTGACACATCTAATCACAAATAAGGAATATATAGTACTATATAACTAAAAAACGGCCTGATTTCTCAGGTCGTTTTCCATGAAACATTCTTTTATGAATAATAACATTCTCTATTTCATTCTTTTTCTTGTTTACATTCTTCACAATGAACAACATCTAATTTTTTAATTATTTTATTGATTTCTAGTTCTGACTGATAAAAATCCTTTCTAGAACAGCCAGCTCTTCCTCCACCTGCACAAGCACACGCACAGGCACATGCACAAGAGGAGCCTCCTCCACCACTAGAACCATTATTTTTAATATGAGGTAGCTTTTCGCCATGACGGTCTACCCCGCGATGGGTTAGTGTATGCCACCAGCTCCAGTGCCAAAAGTTGATTCGCCCACTGAAACCACGATGGGCATAATACCCATCATCTCTAACTGCTGAGAATATAGCGATAAAAATGAAGATTAAGACTATGATAGTAATAGCAATAACTACTGTCATTGGAAAATCTCCATCATCGTTTGAATAGGTATTGTCAGTACTTAAATTGACAAAGCTCTCCTGCTTATATCGTAAATCTATTTGAATGCTTTCCCCATAACCTAAGCTTTCCTTCCAGATATAATAGGTATCATCCTCCTGATTGCTGTTATGATAGATGACATTGCTTTTCTCCCAGCATACCATGAGCTCCTTTACCTGTATATCATCAAACCAGCCTGGAATGAAGCGATATTCTACCTTGTCATCCTTTAAGGTATAGATATGTGTCTGTAAAAAGCTAAATTCAAGAATCACAGTTTCTCCTGCCATATAGGGTCTATTCAAATCCAAACGGATATAAGACCCATTTGAGGTGTCACGCTTTATCGAAGAAATTGCTGGACTAAGTGCTTCTAGGTGAAAAGCATATTGATTTGGCACTCCAATGCGAACCCACTCCAAAGGTCCTTCCTTTTCTGAGTCTAGAACATGCCAGGTGATTTTATAGCGCATTTCTAGATTTCCTTCCTCTGTTGGATGAACATAGATGGTATAATCCTCTATCACATCTAAAGGATGCTTTTCCCCATCACAGGCGGTCAATCCTAAAAACGCGAATAAAACTAAGAGAAGATAAATAAATTTTTTCATTTGCGCTCCTCCTCACCCAGTAAACAGGTTTCTTTTTTTAGAATCGCTCTTTGTCTTATTTTTACACAATCCTTATGATTCCAAATTTCTTCCCAGTCATCCTTAAGTAGGTTCCCAAAGGATAATCCATTTAACCAGGATTGACAGGCAATCACATCTCCATTCGGAGCGACTGCCATATTTGATAAACAGGCTCCACAGGAAGGAACAACTAATTTTAATTTGCGTAATTCCTGTTCTGAAATCCAACCTGGGGAAGTAAATGAAAGATCCATCTCATTTTCCCGGACAAAGGAAACAGCTTCCTTTACTATCTGTAAAATTTCTTTTTTTGATAAGGCAGTACCTAAGGAATTTTCTTTCATTGCATTTCCTGAAGGAATTAAACCAGAGCAGGAAAAATATTTTACACCAAGCTGGCTTGCAAACTTAAGAGTTTCTAGGTAATCTTTATTTAAGCTGCACAGAGGGGTATTGATGCTGACATCTAGCCCTGCAGCAATTGCATTTTGAATTCCTGTCACTGTTTCCTTAAAGTGCTTACCCCCAACCAAAGTATTATGTATATCCTCTATAGAGGAATAAAGTGTAACCTGAACACTATCTAGGCTTGCCTCATAAAGCTTATCACAAAGATCTCTAGTGAGCAAAATTCCATTTGTATTCAGTCGAGTAACAAACCACTTTGAATATTCAACCAGCTCAACTAAATCCTCACGCAAGGTAGCTTCTCCACCAGTAAAGGTTAAAGAAGGAATACAAGCCTTCCTACAGACATCTATGATATGCTTCCATTCCTCTGTGGAGAGCTCCTTAGTACTAGCCATAGCCTCACAAGAGGCATAGCAGTGAAGACAATGCTGATTGCAATTCCATCTGCCGTTCTTTTCCATTGCAGAGACCATTATATCCATACGATGAGGAGCCTTCATATATTTAGCATACTTAGATAGAGTCATATAGCCGATATCCTCATTTGGCTCTTTTCCAAAGGCTATATCCTTTATCGTCTCAACAATCTGACCTAAATCCTCCTTTAGGTCCTCTTCCTTCGCATACTTAAAAATAGCTCGCACCTGAACCAATGTCTTATCAATTAAATGCTCAATATCTGAATCCGTCAAAGCATTTCCCTTCGTCTCATTTAATGCACTCATAAATTCCTTTAAAAGAACTGCCCAGGATGTCTGTAAGGGTAAAATGGAATACCCATTTAAGACAACAACCCAAGGTATGCCAGCCTTGGGTTTTTTGGGTGGAATTAGATGAATGCGAACAGCACTAGCCTTTCTAGGGTCAAGCGTGGTATGGTATACCTCCGTACAGCCCTTTAGATACTTGCTTAAACGCATAGCTCTTTTCCTCCTGTGATTTACTTTTTATCCTTCACGACTTCAGCTACGCCAGCAATGGTAGAAGCTAAATTTTGCATATCGGATGGAATAATAATTTTAGTTGCCTGACCATCAGAAACCTTTTCAAATGCTTCAAAGGATTTAACAGCTAAGACTTCCTTAGTTAAGCCTACCTCAACTAACATTTTATAACCATCTGCCTGAGCTTGACGAGTAAGACGAACACCCTCTGCTTCGGCTGTTTTAACCTTTAAAATAGATTCTGCTTCTGCTTCTGCCTTTTTAATCATCGCCTGCTTTTCAGCATCGGCTCTTAAAATCTGAGATTCTCTTTCACCCTCTGCCTGAAGAATTTGGCTACGCTTATCACCCTCAGCAAGTAGAATCTTTTCACGGCGTTCACGTTCTGCACGCATTTGGCGCTCCATCGCATCTCGAATATCCTTTGGAGGTAAAATGTTTTTCACCTCAACACGGTTTACCTTAATTCCCCATGGGTCAGTTGCTTCATCAAGGATGGAACGCATCTTTGTATTGATGATATCACGTGAGGTTAAGGTCTCATCTAAATCTAGCTCACCAATGATATTACGCAATGTTGTAGAGGATAAGTTCTCTAATGCAGCAATAGGATTTTCTACACCATAGGAGTAAAGCTTAGGGTCTGTAATTTGGAAGAACACAACCGTATCTATCTGCATAGTAACATTATCCTTCGTAATTACAGGCTGTGGATCAAAATCACTAACCTGCTCCTTCATAGAAACAATTTGAGCAACACGATCAATAAATGGTACTAAAAAGTGAAACCCTACGGACCAGGTAGCATGATATGCACCTAAACGCTCAATAATCAACTTCTGAGTTTGACGTACAATCTTAATTCTCGTAATCAATAAAATTACAAGAACCAATAAAACAACACTTAAAACAATAGCAACTATAATTCCTGTATTCATTCTTTTAAACCTTCCTTTTTCTACTTAATTTTTTTTACAACAACTTTATTTCCCTTAAAAGTTACAATTTCCACAACTTCATCCTTTAAAATAGGTTCCGTCTCTTCTTCCATCAAGCTTGCATTGTAAATGATGTCATGAATTTTAACTTCTCCATTTTCAAATTTAGAAATATCAGTAATCACCTTAACTCTTTTCCCTACAAATTCATCAACATTTGTATACCTTGTAGCATTGAGTAGCAATTTCTTAACCAACGGTCTTGTCAGTGCCATAACCAAGAAGGATACTGCCGCAAACACAACGAGCTCAGCATACCATGGAATGATAGGAAAAGCGGATAATATCAGGGCAATAATAGCACCTAAAGAGAACCAGATTGAAATCAGGTCCTGGGAAATCGCCTCAATTACGATGGTTAGCACAAAAACACTTAACCATACCCATACCATATATTCCTCTATCATACTACCTCTCCTTTCATATTAATTATTATAACCTTTTTCTGCTCATCATAACAAGCCTTGTATCGTTTAAATTCTTTTTTTCCTATCTGTAAATCAAAAACTTTAGATAAATACTCTATTAAAGGTCTGGAACAGATTCTCGCATAGGTTTTAGAAATGGATACTGGCAATAAAGATGATTCTTTTAACTCTCCACTCAAAGCATAGTCCTTATTCACTACATAGACATAAACACTATCTAGTTCCTTATCTACAGCCACTCTTACACGATATGCATCCGTAAAATACTTTAGAAGTGTTTTATTCAAGGTGATATGACTATCATAGAAACTTGCAAATCCGCTTGCATCATCATATTCAAAAAACTCTAACATGATTTTTTTACCTCCTTTACTACTATTATATACGATAATTATAAAAAATTCAATAAAATTCAATAAAATTTTAAAAATAAAAAACAATCCCAAAAGGATTGCCTCTTACTTACTATTAATGTCTAAATGAATTCTTTTTCCTTCTTTTGAAGCACCTGCATAAAGGATTGTCCGAATTGCCTTAGCTACATAGCCATTCTTTCCAATTACTCTACCAAAGTCATTCGCATGCACCTTTACCTGATACTCAAGATTATCTTCATCTTCATTTTCTAGGATGATTTCTACATCTTCAGGATAAGCTACCAAAGGAAGAATTAAACTCTTAATTAACTCTTCAAACTTTACCATAGTCCACCTCTTACTTAGTAGTCTTGATATTGTTTGCTTCTAAAATATTCTTTACAGTAACCGTTGGCTGTGCACCATTCGCTAACCATTTATTAACCTTTTCTGCATCAACTGTAATTGTAGCAGGATCAGTACATGGATTATAGGTACCAACAATTTCTAAAAACTTACCATCACGTGGTGCTCTAGAGTCGGCAGCAACAATACGATATCTTGGAGCCTTATGTGCACCAAATCTTTGTAATCTAAGTTTTACCATTTATAAATCACTCCTTCTATAATTTCATTCTTCCTCATTATACCACAAATAAATAGGGTGTCAAGTTTTTTTTCTTGACACCTTTATTTTTTATAAAGAAACTACGGCTCCCTTAAACTGCTCTTTGATATAATCCTTAATTTCAGTTGAGGTTAGAACCTCAAACAAAGCCTGTATCGCCTTATGGTTCTGATTCCCATCTCGTACAACTAGCACATTAGCATAGGTTTGAGCTGCAACACCTGTAGAAGATTCATACTTTAACGCATCTTCTCCTGACAGCCCTGCCTGTAGCGCATAGTTTCCATTGATAACTGCAAAGGCAGCATCTGACCTATTCAAAGGAATTTGAGCAGCCTCTAGCTCAATAATATCGTAATGATGTGGGTTAGAAACAATATCCTTTTTTGTAACATCCAGTCCCGCATTCTCCTTTAACGTGATTAATCCAGCCTCCTGTAATAGTAGTAGGGCTCTTGCCTCATTGGTTGTATCATTAGGAACTAAAATTTTATCTCCATCCTGAATTTCCTCTAGAGAGCTTTTATTCCCTTTATAGATGGCAAATGGTTCATAATGCACCTTCCCAACGCTTACCAAATGTGTATTTTGTTCCTGATTAAAGGAATCTAAATAAGGACCATGCTGAAAATAATTTGCATCAACATCTCCATCCTCTGTCGCTAAATTCGGCTGAATATAGTCTGTATATTCCTTAATAATGAGCTGATAGCCCTTCTCCTCAAATAAAGGCTTAGCCGCTTTTAATATTTCAGCATGAGGAGTTGGAGAGGCTGCAATACAAATTGTCGTTACATCCTCAGCAAGAGGCTCCCACGTCTTTCCACAGGAGCCTAAGGACACTAAAGAGGTTCCTAACACAACACCTAAACAAATCTTTTTTCCTAAATTAAATCTCATTTTTTTATTCTCCTTTTCTTCTATGATCTAATTTTTTTGCCAGAAGCATACCAAGCTCCTGAAATACCTGAACTATGACAATTAATAAGACTAGACTGATAATTTTCGCATCGGTAAAATTACGCAAATAGCCATACATATAGGCCGTATTTCCCAGGCCCTCTGCCCCAATGGTTCCAGCCATAGCTGTATATCCTAATATTGTGGAAAAGCTAATCGTAGCTCCAACAATCAAGGATATCTTTGCCTCTGGAAGCATGATTCTCACAATGATTCTCAGCTTGGAGGCTCCCATCGCTTTACTGGCCTCAATAACTCCATAATCCATTTCCTTTAAAGAGGATTCTACCATTCTTGCCACAAAGGGTACTGCCGCAATCACCAAGGATATGATGAAGGGGGCATTTCCAGTTCCTGTACCAATCATTTGACGGATGAATGGCAGCAAAGTAACTAAAAGGATGATGAAGGGCGCTGATCTTAAGACATTGATGATAACTCCTAAAACCACATTGACTGGTCTACATTGACAAAGCCCATTTTTATCTGTTACATTCAAAAGAATTCCTAGAGGAATTCCTATGATGTAGGCAAATAGAGTAGATAGGAAGACAATCAGCAGGGTAATTCCCGTCTGCTGGGCATAATCCTGAAAGCCTAAACCACTCCATTTGGCTAAAACTGTATACATCATTGTCCCACCTCCCTTTGATATTGTTCCTCTTGGAAGGTGATATGCTCCATAGTCAAATAATTTTTAACCTTGGCTATCGCTGCCTCATCATCTGGAAGCTGTAAAATCATCTCTCCAAAGATTTTGGTATGTTTTGATTTGATGTTCGCTTCAATAATGTTGACCTGGACCTTCGTCTTTAAAATCATATTCGCAATCACAGGCTCTAATACATTACCATCAAACTCTAGCTTTAAAAGGGTATTTCCAGCCTTACGATTGATGATATCTAGCTTAGGAAAGATTAAGCTCTTCGCGATTGGAGTCTGCGGATTTATAAACACATCCTGTACAGAACCGGTTTCCTTAATACTGCTTTCATCTATAATCGCAACCTTATTGCAGATGGCTTCTACTACTCGCATTTCGTGAGTAATGATGACTATGGTAATTCCTAGAGTTTCATGAATTTCCTTCAAGAGAGCTAGAATAGAATTTGTGGTGTTTGGGTCTAAGGCACTCGTCGCCTCATCACATAGCAGTACACTGGGCTGATTGGCCAAGGCTCTAGCGATAGCAACCCGCTGCTTCTGTCCTCCTGACAGCTGAGATGGATAGGCGTTTAATTTGTCGGATAGACCTACCATGTCTAAGAGCTTTTCAGCCCTAGAAACTGCCTCCTTCTTTGGTGTATGAGCAATCTCTAAAGGAAATAAAACATTCTTTAACACCGTTCTTTGTTCTAATAGATTAAAGCTTTGAAAAATCATCCCAATGTCTTGGCGAATTTTTCTGAGCTCCTTGTTCTTCAAGGTTCCTAGGTTGATATTTTTAAAATATACTTCTCCTGAGGTTGGTGTTTCTAGGTAATTGATACATCGAATCAACGTTGACTTTCCTGCACCAGATAACCCTATCACACCATAAATATCTCCTTCCTGTATGGATAAATTAATATCCTGAATTGCTACAACCTCTTTTTTCTTAACCTTATAAATCTTAGTTAAATTTTTCAATTTTATAATTTCATTACTTTCTTCCATAAGCTACCTCCTTAAGAAATAAAAAAAATCCCGTCCTCATATAAGGACGAGATATTAATCACGTGGTACCAACCTTGTTCGCCAGAAAACTGACCTATTTTCAAGCACTATCATGCTCTATCGCTTTAACGGGCGAAACTCGTTATCACCTTATCCTGTAAGACTCAGCAATACAACTCCAAGACCATCTTCATAAAACTTTCCCTTAATCCCTTTCACCAAATGAGATCTCTCTAAAAAGCGTCCATTTTACTACTCTTCTTTTCAACGTCATTTTATTTCTATTCTTTTTATAGCTTTCATTATACCTATTATTTTTTAAATTACAAGTCTTTTTTAAAAAATTCTCTCGTTAAATTTAATGTAAATTTATTAGATATAGATTTTTTCAATTCATTGAAATCCTCATCTAGCTTTCTTTGAAGTTTTGCCTCTAGCTTAAGATATTCTGATACAGCCTCTTCCTGATAAAGCTTAGCCTTAGCTAAAACAAAGGCCCTTTGATATTCCTCAAGATTAGGATGATACCTTCCATACTGCTTCGCTTCTAAATATTTAGCCTCAGCAGTTTTGAAACCGACAATCTGGGAAGCCAAATGCTCCTTTATCCATTTTTTTAGCTCTAAGAGTCTTCCAAAATCAGAGCCTGCCATAAATTCATCTGCATACTGATCCGCTAGTTCATAAATTTGCTGCATAGTAACTCCTTACTAGATAAGACTTGTTAAAGAATATAAAAGCTGAAATCGATTCTTTAGGTTTTCCAGCTTATCGACAGGTCTAATCTTCAAATTTGTCTGAGCCTCTTTTAAAAAATCCTTAAAATAACTTGGCTCATAATATAATATTTTATACCATTTTGGATGATACCGCAAGTACATTAAAAGATCTAAATGTTGGTATAAATAGCTCATATAATCCATTAGTACCACTCATCGAATCTTTTATCAAATAATGGATCTCCTGTACTCTTCTTAGCCAGCGCTGATCCAGTAGCGGCTCCACCTAGACCTCCAAACAGCTCTAAGACCTTTTGAATACTTGTCACTGTCTTTGTGACCTGATCAGGATCAATCTTCTTAACATATCCAACTACACTTTTAATTAAATCCTCCGTAGCTGTACTACTTTTGGTTTCCTTCTTCTCCTCTACAGGCTTTTTTTCTTCCACATCCTCAAAGGCAGATTCCCCTAAAATGCAGTAATCCTCATACAGCTCCTGCCAGGTTTTTTCTTTATTTTGTACCATTCCCTTTAAAAGGGGATGTCGTTTTACGAATTCCTTAAATTCATCAAGCTTTGCACTCATAGCCAACACCCTATTTTATTTTATGCATCTATAGGTCGTTTGTTTAATTATTTTAAGGAAAATATAATATAGCCCAAGCAACAATATAGAATATAGAATCACACTATAGTATATGGGATAATGATTTAAAAGGAAGCAGATTCTAAAAATAACTACCAATAAAATACTGACAAACACAGACGCTATTGATATGAATAGAGCCTTTATATTTTTTACAAATATAGGAAGCCCCTCCTTATGAAGTACATAGTAGGATGCTAAAATACAAATCGTTACCGCCACAATAGTAGCATATATTGCCCCTAAATAACCCATACTTGGAATGAATAAATAATTTAAAATATATTTGGCTATTGCACTTAAGATGGTGGCTATGATGATATAGGGGGCCTTAGGAAGTCCTAGGGAAAGACCAATCAAAACCTTATAAATACCAAAGAATATAATTAATATGGATATATGATAAAGAATCGTGGCTCCATTTTCCTGTTTATAAAATAAATTGTATATTTCATTAGAAAAATATCGCATTAAAAACATTAAAGGAATTAAGATGTAGATGATGAGAGAGGAACACCGCTGGGCAATCTCTTTGGCTTCTTCTATTCTATCCTCCTTAAACATATAGTTCATTTTAGGATTCAAGGCTCCACCAAGTGCTTGAGCAATTACGATAGGAAAGAAAATAAGCCTGATGGTCTCAAACATATAAGCCGTATAATATCCCTCTACCGGCAAAAGGATAGACAACGTGATAGAGTCAATAAACTGATATATTGTAAAAAACATGGTTGCAATTCCAAAAGGAATGCTCGTTTTTAAAAGTGTAAAAATAGAATTAAACCTTTTACCCTTTCTTTTGTAATAAGGAAATACATAGATAAATAAAAGAACAAGACTCACAAAATAGCCAATAAAATAGATGATAAAGACGGAATGTATCAAATCCAAATCATGGAAAAAATGAAAGATTCCAATATATAAAAGTAGCTTTGTAGCATTCTCTAATATGATTGAAATACAGGAGGGATACATAATTAGGTGTCCCTGTAAAAACCCCTTATAAAAATTGATTAAAGGAATTACAAATAAAGAGATGGAGGCAAAGAGTAAATTGGTTCTGACAACCTCAAAGGTTTCTTCTGTATATCCCTCAAATAAGGAGACCGATAAAATTTGGCGACTAAAGAATAGCATAAATAAAAAAAAGCATAAGCCTGCAAGACAGGAATAAAGAGTCCCCTTTTTCAATAAATAATGGATTTCCTCTTCCTTTCCTTCTCCCATCAGCTTTGAAACTAGCTTAGAGGTTCCAGGAATTAGACCAAAGCATGATAAATCGGCAAATAAGGAAAATGGTACATAGGCATAAACATACAAGGACATTCCAGTCTTTCCCAAATCGTTCGCAAAACGAAAAAGAAAGGCTAAAGAAAGTACCTTTGCCGCTACCTGACCCAATCCTAATATCAATGCCTGTAATAAAGTCTTATCCTTCACGTTACCACCCTGCAATTAGTATTTTCATATTTTACAAATCTCATTCATAAAATAGAGTAGGTGATAAAGTGTTTAATAAAAATAAAAACAACCAAAACTATGATTATTACGAGAACATGCAGCTCAATCGGATTTATTATGAGCTTGAAGAGTTAAACCGGCGAATTCGAAATTTAAATAATCGCTTACGAAGGGTTGAAGGCTTTTTAGGATTAACTGCAGATGAAGATAATAAATAGGCAAAATTCACAAGCAAAACAGCAGTGATTATCATATTTTAATGTAGGAGGTGACTATCAATGTACTATTCAATGCCTACATACGGATATGGTTATGGCTGTGGCTGTATGAATCAACAACCTTGTTGTTCAAATAGAGGTCGAGGTGGTTATTCATACGCTTTAATCCTAGTTTTATTTATTCTTCTTGTCATTATCGGTGCAGCTAGATGGTAGAAAAAACATTTTAAATATGATATAATCATCTAGGTGATATTATGTATTTAAATAAAGATATAGTTAAAGAAGGAAATCAAATCCTAAGAAAAATATCAGAAAAGGTTAAGTTTCCCTTAATCTCTTCTGATTTAGATTGCTTAAAAGGCTTATACGAATATGTTGTAATCTCCAGCATGGACGATTTAGTTAAGCAATATGATATAAGACCAGGTGTTGGTATTGCAGCGCCACAGGTAGGAGTCAACAAGAGAATGTTTGCGATGAATGCAGTAGATTTTCTAGATGAAAAATCTCCAAGATATTTATTTGCAATCCTCAATCCCGTAATCACTTATAAGAGTAAGGAGCTAACTTACCTGCCAGGTGGAGAAGGCTGCTTATCCGTTGAGCGGGCTACAAACGGCCTTGTAACGCCAAGACATTATGCCATCACAGCCAAATGCTCTATTTATGATTTTTCATTAGATAAGATTAAAAATGTTACATTGAAGCTTGAAGGATACCCTGCTATTGTCTTTCAGCATGAATATGACCATTTAGATGGTATCTTATTTACAGATAAAATGTATAAACCTGAAGAACTCGACAAGGGTATTCTTCCTCTTTATGAGGAAACCCAAGAAGAGTAAAAAAACCGCCAAAGCGGTTTTTATTTTTTAATTTTCAAGGCTCTTCTTCCTTTTTCTAATATAAAAAGTAAGTCTTACCACACCTTCTATAATTAGCAATACAGCAAATATAATAAAAAAGCATACGGTTCCCTGAAATACACTTCCTAAGATATAATATACATTTCCTGAAATATAATCACTTTTAGGAAGACTACCATTGATTCCACAGATTAAAAGTAGGAAAGCAAGGATGCTAATTCCATAGCCAACGATATGATACTTCCTGAAAACTGTCAATACTAAGGTAACTATAAAACTGAGAATTAAAAATCCATAGCCTGTCCAGGTCATTACATTAAAGGCGCCATTTAATAAATTAAAATTTTTAAAATGGGTTCCTGTTTGATAATATATTTCTCCACCAAGTAAGGCAAACCCTAAATATAACAGCAGCAATAAAACCAAAACGGAATATACTAGATATAACACTAATTTTTTGGTCTTCATTGAACAATACTTTATAAAGGGGTATATTCCAAATGCAATTGCTGTGAAACATAAAATTAAAAAGAATAATAAAATTGTTGACAAAAGACTCAGATGAGCATTTAACATATGGGTCGTTGAACTTGGGATATAGTAAAATAAGAAAGACATTAGAATACTTGCAACTAGTAAACCTAAATAGAAATAACAATACCAAAATCTTTTATGTTTAAATATTTTTATGTTACTTTCACTAAATTCTTCATCAATCTCGCCAATCATATATAATCCAAAAAAGACAATTAAGCAGGATACAAAATCAAAAGCTACCGAAACCCAAAGGGCTATATCCGTTCGTGTAGTAAAGCCGATGGCCAACAATAGTAAAAATCCAAAAGCCAAAACACTGAAGGCTAAAAGCATAACTAGATTTAGCTTTTTAAATTTTCTATCCATAAAATATTTTTCATTTTTGGATTTATTTTTATCCTCTTCTTTTTTTACTCCTCTTTCCCCATTTAATATTTCATCTACTGTTACATCATAATACTCTGCTAGTGCCTTAAGCATAGGAATCTCTGGCAGGGAATCTCCACATTCCCATTTAGATATCGTCTTTGCAGAGATTTCAAAGTAATCAGCTAGTTCAGCTTGGGTCAATCCCTTAGCCTTTCTGAGTGCCTGTAAAAAAGAACCAATTTTTAAATTATTCATATTTTCACCTTCCATTCAACTACTATTCAACCACAAAATAGAGAGAAAAAAACGTCTTTCAAAGAGGAATTTAGTCTATTTTGGAGGGGAATTTTAATTTTCTAGCATTAAATGAATGATTTCTTTATCTGTTTCTGCCATTCCAAGACTTGCAAGCTCACCAATATTATGAATCATCTCTTCAACGCTTTTAGGAACGATGCCATCCCCGCTATGGAAAGGATTTCCCTCTTTACAAAGCTGATAGCCTAAAATTCCGGCATCTACACTAGCTCCTATCTTCGCAGCACAAGAAGCCTTTGCACCATCACAGATAATTCCTGATACGATAGCTAAAGAATTAATCAATGTATTAGAGATTATCTCAAAGCTTTCTCCATATAAATATGCAATGGCAGCTCCCGCAGCACATCCAGCCGCAACAGCTCCACAAAAGGCAGAAAGCCTGCCAATACCTGTTTTGATATGAATCGTCAAAAGGTTAGATAATATCAAAGCACGATACAGCTGTTCCTTTGAACAATGTAATTCTCTTGCATAAACGATTACAGGGATAGAACAGGTTATCCCCTGATTCCCACTCCCGCTGTTGATTACAACTGGAAGCTCGCAGCCATTCATTCTAGCATCAGAGGCTGCAGCTGCATAGGCTCTAGCCTTAGTAGAAATATCGTTTGGATAGCATTTTAAGATGGTGCTTCCAATATTAGCGCCAAAGGAGTTTGAAAGTCCCGCCTCTGCAATCTTCATATTACATTCTATTTGTTCATCTAACATATCCTTGAGTCCTATGATGTCTACTTGATTTGCAAATTCATAAATTTCAGTTACGTTAAGAATTTTATGATCTGTTAAATCACTAATTTTCTTTACATGATCCATTTTTTTGTTTACTTCATAAGTATCATTTTTTCTCAACAAAACTAAATTTGTATGATTATCTACAATTCTTGCCTCCACTTCATCCTTACCTTCGGTCATAAAAATATGGATGTCAAAAATAAATTCGCTTTCAGAGGCAAACACCTCTATATCGGCATTCTTTAAAAATTCTAGACAGTTCTTTTTATTTTCTTTAGTCACATGACAAAGACATTCCAATCTAGACTCTGCTTCTCCACCAATCATACCAATTGCAACTGCAGCTCGAATACCACGAAGTCCTCCAGTATTAGGAACCACCACTGATTTTACATTTTTAAGAATGTTACCTGAAACATATATCTTCACCTTAGCCGGCATTCGTCCCAATAAGGTTTTTGCAATACATGCCAAATAACTAATGGCAATGGGTTCTGTACATCCCATTGCCTTTTTTAATTCTTCCCTTAAAATTTGAATATATTCTACTTCATATCTCATTTTTTACCTCAGCCAATACATAATGATACTTCCAGCAATCGCGACATTTAATGATTCTGTATTTTTCATTGGAATATAAATATTTTTATCTATTATGGAAAATACTTCCTCTGATATTCCATTTCCCTCATTTCCTAACACAACTGCCACATGTTCTTCCTTTTCAATCTGTTCTAAGGATATGCCATTAATAACATTTGTGCCATAAACTTGATACCCCTTTAAGCTTTGAATAAACTCCTTTGGATTTCCAAATAAAAAATTCAATTTAAAGATGGCACCTTGGGAAGAACGAATTACTTTATCGTTATATATGTCTACAGAGCCTTCACCTATAAAGATAGTTTCAAAGCCAAAGGCACAGGCACTGCGCATAAGAGTCCCCATATTCCCTGGATCCTGAATGCCATCCAAAATTAAGACATGCTTGGACATAGCTTGATTTTGAATCATTTTACATAAGCCGATTTCCTGAACAATTGTATCTGTATTACATATTTTTTTCATAATTGCTTCAGATACACCAATATATCCTTCACGCTCTATGGTAGAGTAGGCTTCTACAAGAACGCCAGCCTTTTGAGCCTCCTCTACTAGATGAGCCCCCTCCACTACAAACAGCTGTTCCTTTTTGCGATATTTTGCTGATTTCAGCTTGTATAATAGCTTTACTTTAGAATTTTCTAAGGATTGAATCATAGAATCACCTACATAATCGTCTTTCTGGCAAATCTTCCAACGGTTCCCTTGGCAGGAGCAATAATGATGAAAACCTTAGGATCGGTTTCTACACAGATTTTTTTAGCTCTAGCCAATTCATAGCTAGTTAAAATTACAAACGCATCCTTCTTTTGAGCATGGGTATAGGCTCCCTCTACACTCATTAGAGTAACACCTCGATGAAGCTCCTGCATAATTCGGTCAGCTATTTCTGTAACATTTTGAGAAATGATATCTAAGCGAACATAGTTGTATGCTGTATGTATCTTATCGATAACCAAAGAGGAAATGATGATGCGAATAAAGGTATACATAGAAATCTCCCAGGCATTAGATAAAATACCACCACCAACTAACGCGATTAAGCAATTAAATACCATTGTAAATGTTCCTATAGAAATTCCTTTTCCAATCGATAAAGCTTGAGCGACAATATCTAAGCCTCCAGTAGAGGTTCCAAAGCGTAAGGCAATACCATTAGCTAAGCCGGTGATAAGTCCTCCTATTAAAGCAAACAATAGCTGATTATCTAGCGCATTTATTCCAAAGGTATAGGTAGGTATCCATCCCATCATAAAAATGGACTGCACAATCACGGAAAGTAAGGAATAGATGGCAAAACGCATAGATACCTTCTTCCAGCCATATACGAAAAGTGGAATATTAAAAATAAAGGTTAAAACTCCCAGAGGAATTTCAAACTTTGAGCACATAAAAATAATCTGCTGAATAATCTGACCTAAACCTGTAACTCCAGCTGCATAAAGACGTGCTGGTGTCAAAAACCACATAACACCCAAGGAGTACACTATTGCCGAAGCTAATACGATAAACACATGAAAGGATTCTTCTAGAACAAGCTTTTTATTCATACAACAAACACCTCATAGAATTTTATATAACAATTATATCATACTTTTAGTCAAAAAAAAGGTGGAATTTTTTCCACCTTATCCTTATAAATTAGGTATTACTTATTAGACTTACCCTTTTCAAATAGCTTCTTAGTCATTTCTCCACCTACTCTACCATTTTCAGCAGCAGTAGCGTTTTTACCAGGCTGAATGCCTAACTCAGAAGCAACTTCTTGTTTTAATGCTGCAGTATCAGTAGATTGCTTTGCACGCTCAACAGCACGCTTAGTAATGTTTCCACCTACTCTACCATTCTCTTGAGAAGATTTTGAAGCAGTATTTGCAGACATAGAACTTTTCTTGCTTGCCATAATTTCACCTCCTCGCAGTAATTATTCTTACCACTACAGACAAAATTATACAAATTTATTTATTTTTTATTTCAAGTAACACTTCTCTTACTTCTAATCCGAGTAAAGATAAATCTAAATCACTATTGGCCTCAATAGTAATGCTGTTGGTATGGGCTACAGCTTCTTCCACTAGCTTAGCAAAATCAAAGCTTTCCTCAAACCTTTCACACTTATCCACTTTAGGAGCAGTAGCTGGAGCCTTTGGTAAATATACTGTACAACAATCCTCAAAAGGCTTAATCGACAATTCATAACAATCAATTTTATTGGATAGCTTGATAATATCCACCTTATCATAGGTACATAATGGTCTTAAAACTGGAAAATTGGTTACTGCATTGATAGTTTGCATGCTTTTCAAGGTTTGACTTGCCACCTGACCTACAGATTCTCCATTGATGAGGCAAAGGCAATTCTTTTTTTCAGCCAAAGCGCTTGCAATACGATACATCATTCTTCGCATAATGGTAATATTATAGCTTTCTGGAATATGCTCTAATAAAGCCATATGCAATTCCTTAAAAGGAACCATATGTAAATTAATTTTATTATCTGGGGCATATAAAGCTAGCTTTTTCACTAAATCTACTACCTTTTGAGCAGATTCAATGGAGGTTAATGGAGTAGATTCAAAATGAATACACTCTATTTCTACACCCTGCTTCATCGCTAAATATCCAGCAACTGGAGAATCAATCCCCCCTGACAGCATCAACAACCCCTTGCCAGCAACTCCAACAGGATATCCTCCCATTGCCCGTATCTCTGTATTGTATAAGTAGCAGCTATTGCCTTTTAATTCTATACTTAGGGTAATCTCTGGATGATGAACATCTACAGTCAGTCCTTTATGATTGGCAAGAACATAACCAGATACCATCCTAGTTACCTCCATTGAATGGTAAGGATAGCTCTTATTTGCTCGTTTTGTTTCGACCTTAAAGGATGCCTTATCTTTTACGATTTCCTTCATTAGCTCTAAGGCTGTAGTCTTTATGGTTTGGATATCATTTTCACATTTTACCACTAAGGAATAGGAGGAAATGCCTGAGACATATTGAAGCCTTTTTGTCACCTCATTGACATCACAATTCTTTAGATAAATATAAATACGGTCATGTGTATTTTCAATCGTAACATCTAAGCCCTGCATTTTTAACGCCATCAGCTCGTAAAGTCTTCTTAAAAATTCTTTTTGATTTTTCCCCTTTAACGTTAAATCGCCAAAGCGAACTAAAATTTGATTATAAAGCATATCTCATTCCTCATTTCTAAAACCCATATGCATTATACCAAAATAAGAGATTTTTTCAATGGAAATCACAAGGAAAAAGGACTATAATCAAACTATAGTAGGAAAAGAGAGGACTTCGTATGCAAAACTATACAAAAATTATAAATATTATGAAGGAACTCATTTGGGATAATGAGCTAGATATTACAATACTCGCCAATACAAGTGCGTTACTCTACGAAATGCTTCCTAACATTAACTGGGTAGGCTTCTATCTTTTTAGAAACAATTTACTTCTTTTAGGCCCATTTCAAGGAAAACCAGCCTGTACGAAAATCCCATTAGAAAAGGGTGTTTGTGGAGCCTGCGCAACAACGCTAGCCACTATAAATGTCCCCGATGTACACCAATTTAAAGGGCATATTGCATGTGATTCTGCCTCAAAAAGTGAACTATGTGTTCCTATCCTATTACACGGAAGACTATATGCTATACTAGATATTGATTCTCCTAGTGTTCATCGTTTCACCTTAGAAGATCAAAAAGGTATAGAACAAATCCGTTCTATACTCCAAAAGGAATTAGAAAAAATAATTGACTAGTAAAATACTTTTATGGTATAATGTCAAAGCGTGGGTAAAAAGCAGCTGCCATTTATCCTATAGCTCCTATCTTAAAGCCTATATGGCATTACTAGTAATCTTCGCTGCTTCATGGTGAACGTATAATTTAAGATTTCCTATAGTAGATGGCAAACGATTTTACTCCCTAATAAAATATTTTGGAGGAAAAACAAATGTCAAGATTTACAGGTTCTACCTGGAAGGTTTCTCGTCGTTTAAACTACTCTGTTAGTGAAACAGGCAAAGAGTTAATCAAGAGAAAATATGCTCCAGGACAACACGGCGCTAAGCGCAAGAAATTAAGTGAGTATGCAACTCAGATGGCTGAAAAGCAAAAGGTTAGATTTACCTATGGTGTTTCTGAAAAGCAGTTCAGAAAAACCTTCAACGAAGCTTCTAAGCAAGAAGGTAAAACAGGTGTTAACTTCTTAAAACTTTTAGAGGTTCGTTTAGACAATCTAGTTTACCGTTTAGGTTTTGCAGCAACAAGAGCACAGGCTCGTCAGCTAGTTAACCATGGACACGTTGTAGTAGATGGAAAAAAACTAGATATCCCATCTTATCGTGTTAAGGTTGGCCAAACTATCGCAATGAAGGAAAGCTCTAAGGATTTAGTTGTTGTAAAGGCAGCATTAGAGGCTAAGCTTTCTCGTGCAGAATACTTATCTTTTGATGAAAATACTATGGTTGGATCTTTAGTAAGAATTCCTGAAAGAGATGAATTTTTACCAGAAATCAATGAACAGCTAATCGTCGAATTCTACAACAGATAAGACAAAAAAGGAACCAAGTGGTTCCTTTTTATTTTGCAGAAAAATTATACTCTTCTCCTCTGTTCTTAAAATATAAGCGTTAAAATTAAACTAACCCCAATTACTACTCCATAGGTTATATAGCTGATCTTTGAAAACTTAGGACTCCTATGATATACACAGTAGCCTATAAAAATACCAACTGCCACTAGGATAAAAGCTAAATAATCTAACTTTGCAGCAGTACAATACTGCCAAATATGGATTAAAATTGCTAGTATCGGCAGGAAGACCTTATATCCAAAAATACCATCACATAAATTCTGTGTCCGAAGGGCAGAATCTCTACCCGCATCCCAAAGCAAGTAAGCAATCAAAAGATAACCTAATATTATTTCTATACTATAAATGGAGATGTATAAATTTTTAGAGAATTCTCTTCCGTTGGTGAAATTAAAATTATCAAATATTAATTCATCAAAACCATTAATAAAGGTTTGCAAGAAAAATGAAGGAAGTGGTGTGTAAGCTTGAAATGCTTCCAATAGTATAAGGGGTACCAAGGCGGCTAAAATCATACCAATTCCCCAATAAATTATTCCATCTAGTATTGTATTTGCCTTATAATAAAATAATAACAGGAAATGAAATATAGGAATACACATTAGAAAACGAAATGACGCCAAAATACAGAATTCGTTTATGAGGGAGCCAAGAGATTTCGTCTCAGGCAAGTGTCCCATTCCTTTTGTTATGCACATAAAAAGGATACAGATTATCATATACAATGCGGTGGAAGTAATTATACCTATTATAGCAGCAAAATACTTTCCTATAAATAATTCTCTTTTAGTCACTGGCAAGCTATAAAATGCATCTGCTGATGTTCTTTTTTTATTGTAAGAAAAACTATAAAGAATAATTCCAAAAAATAAAAGTATCATAAAATAACTTAAGAAACCCTTATAAATACCTATATGAATATCTTTATTAGGTAAAATAATGAATCCTGTGGCAATACTCATTAATCCTAAATATATCGCAAGAGGGGCTATCATTCTTTTCAGTTCAAAAATAAAGACCTTTCTCATTGTTCTTTCATCCCCTCTTCTACCAAGTTTTTAAAGTAATCATTAAAATCCATTTGCAGTTCTTCCATCATAACTGGATTTGTCTTTTTCAATTCCATTAAAATTTCATCAGAACGCTTCACAACAATTTGAACAATCTTACCCACAATTTTTAATTCAGTATAATTAAATTTTTGAAACATCTCTTCTTCCACTGGAAAGGTATAGGCCAATTGATATTTAGCGAAAGCCTCCAAGCCCTCTAAAATTTCTCCAGAGGCAAGAACTCTCTGCTGGTCCAGTACAATATAATTATCAATAATATCCTCTAAATCCTTTAAGGAATGGGAAGAAATAATCACAGTCATTGGATTCTTTTCAAAGACTTCCATTAAGAAACGCTTAAATTCTTCTCTAGCTAAAGGGTCTAAGCCATCAAAGGCTTCATCTAAAAGTAGATATTTCACTTGACTGGCGATAGCTAAGCATAAAAATAATTTTCGACGCATTCCCTTTGAATAATGCATAACCTTTTCTTTAGGGTCTAATTTAAATTTTTCCACATAATTTAAATATAAGGGATAGTCAAACTTTGAGTAAAACCCCTGATACATTCTTGCTAGACTCTCAGCGGTAGTGTTAAATCCATAGTACGGCTCATCTGGAAGAAAAAACAAAAGTTCCTTACTTTTAGAACTAGAATCCACCTGCACATGGTCTAATAATATTTCTCCATCTCTTACCTTATAAACTCCAGAAATTAATCGCATAAGTGTGGATTTACCTGCACCATTTATACCAATAAGTCCTATTATTTTTCCATCTTCAATCGTTAGAGATATATCTTTTAATACGAGCTTTTTTCCAAAGGAATGGGTTAAGTTTTGGATCTCAATCATAATTTTCCTCCTCATAAATTCTTTTTAATAATTCTTCTACTTTTTCCCGTTGAATTCCTATCTCCCTAAAATGTCTTATCGTCTTTTCCACCTCATCTAGCATTTGACTTTCAGTTTCAAGGACACAAACAAACATCCCCTTTTTAGGAATCGTATAGATAACCTTTTTTTCCTCCAAAAGAGAGTAAGCTCGTTCAATCGTATTAGGATTCACTCCCAATTCAAGTCCGAGCTTTCTACAAGAAGGAAGCTGTTCGTTTTCTTTATATACTCCTAGACGAATTAAAGTCTCAAGCTTTTCAGCTACCTCAAGGTAGATAGACTGCTTACTTGTTATTTTTATCTGCATCGTTTCCCTCCTTATACCTCTATTATACTGTATTAACTGTATTAAGTCAATGGAAAAAGAAAAGGGATTTATTCATCCCATTTTTCTAATCATCAAATTTATCATCTTCATCATCGTAGACAAAAATTGTATTCGATTTTTTCTTTTTAACAAATTTCATTTTTCTCTTTGGTAAAAATATCTCTACCACTGGGATTGTCAAAAAAATGATCCAACCTGGATGCCATAAATTCCATACAAATCCCATAACCAAATAAGCGATAACTACAACTAGTGGGTATAATCCAGATATACTATCAATTCCCAATATCATTGGTACAATCGGGATAGCAAAAAATACAATCCACCCTGGGTGCCAAGCATTTGCGCAAAATCCCAATAATAAATATGCAATCAGCGATATCATAGGTGTAGCCGCTATAATTTTATGTTTTAACTTCATGTAATACCCTCCTCACCGAAATAAAAAGAATTCCTTATTTCTATTGTACCACATTCTTTATAAATATGTTATAATTAATTGGTGATAGTATGCAAAAAATCGGAAAAAATCATGAAATTATCCAGTTTTTCAAGGATTCCATTAAAACAAATAAGCATAAGGATATTACTATTAGTGATGATCTTGAGGTTTTATCTCTTGTAGAAAAATATAATATTTCTATTTTATATCTTTTATATACACCTGAAATAGACTATCAGGAGGAAACTAAAAACCTTTTAAATTCTTTACTTTCTAAAGCAAGAGAAAGCTATGAGATTTCCTTAACCCTTTATCAGCAGCTTTGCCTAAAAGAAAATCATGCAGGAATACTAGCAGCCATAAAGCTTCCCGAATACTCCTTTACTCACTTAAAAGACTTCATACTTGTTTTAGATCATTTAGAAATACCTGGGAATATAGGAACTATCTATCGGACCCTAGATGCATGCAAAGCAGATGGGGTAATTATGGTAGATTCTATTACCAAACGTCATAATCCCAAAATCACTTCTTCCGCAAGAGGAACAAACCTTATTATTCCTACAGTGACAGCCTCCTATGAGGAAGCCTTAAAATTTCTACTTGATAATGACTATACAGTTTTTTTAGGTGAACCAGAGCTAGGACAAAATTATCAACAATACACCTATAAAGGTAAAATAGCAATAGTCGTGGGAAATGAACGATTTGGTATAAATCCCGATTGGTATAACCATCCTCATAAAAAAGTATTTATCCCAATGGGTGGAAACAATAATAGTTTAAATGTTGGAGTAGCGGCTTCCATTATAGCCTATGAGGCCGCAATGAAACGAAATAATTTTTAAAAGGGTTCAAAATCGAACCCTTTTTTAATAGAATAAAGTTGGTAGTTTTCCCTTCTCAAATTTAAATTCTCCGGAGGTAAATAGGCTCTCTCCTGAAGTTACTTCCTCTATTGTTTTATTTATGAATAAATCATCTGTAGCATTAAAACCCACTGAATAAAAGACTTTATCTTTTCCAAAAGGATATTGACTAATTACATTAAAGTACTGGAATCCACATTCTATTTTCTCATTAGAAGACTTATTAATAAACAATATATTATACACCTCAAAGGCATCCTCATTCTTTCTTTCATAAGGAAGAGCGTAAGTCGAATTCGCCACAGTGCTTTCCACCATAAAAGCAATACCACACATACCTATAGTTTGTGAATAATTAAGGAAAATTAAATTTTTAATAAATACGCTTGACTGTATACTTCCAAATACGTAGAATCTGTTTGTTTTTAGTTGTTCACTTGTATGTATTTCAATATTTGAGAAAGTTGAGCATTCACAACTATCACAAAAAACTATTTGATTCGAATCTTCTGATTGAACAATAATTTCCTGTATTAAGATATTAGACAGACAAGAATTCTTCACTTTATAAGAAAAAAGGTCAAGGTTCCGTATTCCTCTTTGAAAAAAAACTTGTAAATGAGATATTTTTATATTATCTATAACAGCATATTTTAAATTCATAAATAATCGTTCATGATCTTCATCTAAAGTTAAGTCAATAGAATAATTGTAAGGATTAATAAGGACTCCAGAAAAATTGATTCCCTCTTTACTTCCCTTTAAATCTAAAGAATGGTTTAATAGAAATAAATTAGAACTATCCTGTAATCCTGCAAAATCCTCCCCATTGTTTATCCTTTTAAAATTAGAATAAGAAGCATCGGTAACTACTACCTCTAAAATTGGACAACACAATAGTTCTCTCCAGCTATTAGAAGAATACCGTTTCATTTTAATTAAAATATTGACAGTTACTCTTCCCAATCCCTTGGCAGTGATGACATCATTGCTTAGTTCTAAACATTCTGAATCTCCATAAAGCTTGAAGTTTGGGTCCAGTCTTTCATCTTCAAATAAAATGTCAGCCCCCTCTTCTTCTCTACAACTACCTAATATATAATTATATTCTTCTATCTCATAGGAAAATTTATTATTTAATATATCTTCATAATTGATTTTATAAGCCTCTCCCTCTTTTAACAGCAAAAGCTTATTTTCAAAAAATTCATTTGAGATAACATATACGTCTTTGGAATTTGTACATGATATTAAAACAAAAGTTAGTAGTATAAATATACAAACTAGTATACTTTTTCTTTTCATTTAAAAACCTCCATTACAATTAATAGAATAAAGTTGGTAGTTTTCCCTTCTCAAATTTAAATGCTCCAGAGGTAAATAGGCTCTCTCCTGAAGTTACTTCCTCTATTGTTTTATTTATGAATAAATCATCTTCAGTCTTAAAACCCACTGAATAAAAAAGCTTATCTGATTCAAAGGGATGTAATTCATTATGATTGTAATATTGAAAACTGCAAGTGATACTTTGATTTGATGTATTTAGGAATAAGATATTATACAACTCAAAGGCATCTTCAACTATTTCATTTGAAGGAAAACTAGGAGAATAAGATAGTAGTCTACTTAGTGCATAAGTTGCAATACAAATGTTATTTATTTCATTAGAATTATTATTAAGAATAAAATTCTTTATAAAAACGGTGGAATCCATTGATTTAATAAATGATAAATCTCTAACTTTAGTATTTTTTTCAATAGTAATTTCTACATTAAAAAATGTTGTGCCTAAACATCTATCTATGAGCCACATTTCATTAATTTCAGTTTCTAGTGAATTTTCTAAACTCTTTATATTCAAATTGGACATACCACAATTATCTACATCTCTAGCAAATGAAGAATTTCCTAAAAATATATTATCAAATATAAAATTATCTATGTAAGCATTTAATAAGGTTTCAAACAAAAATCCATACTTTGAAAAAGATAAATTACAATGGTAATTGTAAGGGTTAATAAATATACCAAAAAAATCAAGGTTGCCTTCAAATGATTCAGTTCCAACATTTAATTCTAAGGATTGGTTTAAAATAAATAAATCCTTGCTATTATGCATTTTCTGAAAATCATTGATATTGTTAATTTTAGTAAAATTAGAATAAGTATTATCTGTAACCACAACCTCTAATATCTGAGAACATATTCTATTACTCTTATTTTTAGTAGTTCCATTTTTTAATTGAATGATTATACTTACAGACATTTTTCCAAGATCTTTAGCAGTTATAATATTATCCTTCAAGTCTAGACAATCCTTAAATTCGGAAATACAATATAATTTAAAATCACTTTTTTTATCCTCAAATATAATTTCATCTCCCGCGATAGGTTTATAATCATTTTCTGAAATTGCATTATAATTATTACCTAAATGCAAGGAATATTCTTCTATCTCAAAATTAAATTTATTTGTAAATAATTTTTCAGTATCAATCTTATATATTTCTCCTTTTTTTAAAATGACAAGTTTTTTTTCAAAGTATTCTTCTGTAAATTCAATCTGATTATTTTTATCTCCACAAGAAAAAAGGAAAAACAAAGATAGAAATACTAAAAATATAAAACCTATTTTTCTTTTCATTTAAAAAGCCTCCCTTACAACTAGTAAAATAACGTCGGTAGCTTCCCCTTTTCAAATTTAAACGCTCCAGAGGTAAATAGGCTTTCTCCTGAAGTAACTTCCTCCATTGTCTTATATATAAATAAATCATCTATAATTTTAAAGCCCACAGAATAAAAGACCTTATCTTTTCCAAATGGATATTTATTATTCTTTTCAGCAAAATATTGAAATCCACATTCTATATCCTTATTAGAGGTCGTATTAATAAATAAAATATCGTATACCTCAAAGGCATCCTCTTTCTTTCTTTCTGCGTATCCAGAATTTGATACAGTACATTGTGCATCCATTGTAACACCTGTTTTTCTAATATTTGGGGAAGTTATTATAAATAGAATTTTTTTAAAAAAAACATCTGAAGTTATATATTCTGAGATATAAAGTGTATCTGTTTCCATACCTTCATCTGTGTGAATTTCTATATTAGATAAAGAGGAATTTTTACAATACCAAAATAAATTTATAATATAAGAATTATTGGCATTATCTATTTTACTTATAAAAAGTTGATCTAATATTGAATTTGTCAAATAAAACGAAATGACTTCAACACGTTGTGATTGTTTCACCATTTCAATTTTCACATTTTCAATTCTTAAATTATTTATACAAGCATATTCTAATTTATAAAACAATCTTTTATGATCTTCATCCAAAGTCAAGTTAATAAAATAATTGTAAGGATTAATAAGGACTCCAGAAAAATTTATCCCCTCTGTACTTCCCTTTAAATCTAAAGAATGGTTTATAAGAAATAAATCAGAACTATTATTCAATTGATTGAAATCTTCTTCTTTATTAATTCTTTTAAAATTAGAATAGGAATCATCGGTAACTACTACCTCTAAAATTGGACAACACAATAACTCTCTCCAGCTGCTAGAAGAATATCTTTTCATCTTAATTAAAATATTAACAGTTACTCTTCCTAATCCCTTAGCAGTGATGACATCATTGCTTAATTCTAAACATTTTGAATCTCCATAAAGCTTGATGTTTGGTTCATACCTCCCATCATCTTCGAACAAAATATCAGATCCCACTTCTTCTCTACCATTTCCCAATACATAGTTATATTCTTCTATCTCATAGGAGAATTTTTTTGTAACCAAATCTTCATAATTTATTTTATAAACATCCCCTTTTTTTAAAATAACAAGTTTATTTTCAAAAAATTCATAAGTTTTAATAGATACGTTTTTTGAATTTGTACATGACATTAAAACAAAAGTTAGTAGAATGAATATACAAACTAGTATACTTTTTCTTTTCATTTAAAAAGCCTCCCCTACTCTTTAAGTTATTTCTAAATATATTGTATCTTTTGTAGATACATTTTGTACTAAAACATAATAAATTCCTTCATTTAATCTTAGATTTAATTGAGAATTATAATCAGGATCACTATCATCCTGATAATATAAATAATCATCATTGTACCCAATTTTTATACCATTTCTATAAATATATAATTTAGTATCTGTATTACTATATGTTGTAAATGTATAATTTGCAAATTCAGTTACATTAATACTATATATTTGATACGACTGATTATTTAATAAAAAACTATAAGTATTATCTCTTAAAATAGGATTTGAGGTGAATTCATATGAAGTTATGTTAAAATTAAGTTTAATGTTAGAACCATAGTTTTTTATTAAAAAATGATACTTAAAATTTTCACTTAAATTGATGATTATACTATTTATATTTTGATGAATATAATGATCATATAAACGTCTTCCATAATTATCAAAAATAAGTATTTCAGCTTGCTTACTGCTATAAATGTTTAAACTATATAATCCCGAAACAGGAGGATTGAATTCTAGTAACCTATTAAAATTATCATTTATTTCTAATTGACTGTTTTTATTTATTGATAATTTTGTTTTTTGATTATAATTGTCGTCCACATATAATTCCATATGCACAGCTAATATTTTTTCTCGACTGTAATACTTATTGTAATAGCTATAGTTATAGCGATTTAAGCAAAATGTAACTAATTCTTGTACTCTAAAAGTCGTAACATCTCCACCCATATAATAAATATTTTGAAAGGAAAACATTTCGTTCTTATCTTTTGCTGAACCAGTATCCGCTTCTCCAATATATACATATGTATTATTTAGATTTCCACCAAATGTTACACATCTTGGTTTCGGAATCGTTGTCGCGAAATTTAATTTTCTAGTATTTGAAAATTCTCTTTCCAAATTTGCTTTATTGGTTTCCATTTGTTTTTTATAACCTGTTAGCACTTCTAAAATATCCTTTATCTTATTTGCAAGACTAATTGCTATATGAAAATCAGATAAATAATATAATAAATTACTTAAATTGTTGTATAAAGCATTTCCTGAAACATCATCTAAATCAGCATGATAATCCTTAGGATTATCTACAGAAAATAATAAATTTTGCAAGCATGCTCCCTGATCGATTGCAGGGTCAAAGTTTTCATCTCCAATATTTGGTCCTCCAATAACTTCCATTAAAAGAGTTTCAGACGGATTGGATATAGAGTATGCTGGAACATCCACGCCTTTAGACACAACATGTCTATCTTTACCACTAATTTTGAAAAGTTCTGAATATATTTGAGAGGTATCATAAGAATATGTAACTGCTTTAAAATTTTGTTGAAACAAAGGAATTATTTGTATAAAGGAATAATCTTCATCTTTTTTTCTAAAATTGTTCACCTCAAAAACAAACACTTCACATTTTTTTATGTCACCTGATGGTGTTTCATCCATTACATTGACATAGTATCCATACCCCGAACCACAAGCTAAGTGTGGGCCATTCATAAAGAATACTTCTATAGGTATAATTTCTATGATATTGTCATCTGCACAAACTACAAATTGATCCAAAAATGCACTATTGTTGAATACCTCATAATTTCTAGCCTTTGTATTGTCTTGAAGGTAGGAATAAGAGATTCCCTCTTGATTCATAGAGGTCTGTAGAACCTCATCTACATTTATTTCATTATCATAAGGTTCTACGCCAAGTAAACTAGTTAGATAATTAAATCTCGCCTCTATTAAAGCCTGGATTTCTAATACTTCATTTGCGTTTTTTGACTCAGAAACTAATATTTCATTTAAATCATAATCTGCAAGACAAGTCACTCTATAAAGCTGTGAAAAATCTTCTGCTAACATACAAATCATTTCAATGAAGTAAGAGGTTCTAGAAGCTAGAGATATATCTAACTTTAATAGGATAACTTCTGAAGCTTCTTCTATCAAATCAGTTCGACAAATCCATTGTCTATCCTTAAAATTCACATAATGATATTGAAATATGTTATGCTTAAATTTTTTATTTTCCATTTCAAAAACTATATTATAAGTATCATTCCCTTCATCATCTACTTCATAAACTAAGATAGCACTATCAATATTTGTATAGATACATTCTTCTATTTTGATTTCTTGAGCCTTTACTATATTATTTAAAAAGAAAATAGAGAAAGCCCCTAAAATAGCAAAGAACATCATAAATTTTTTCATTCGTATAGACCTCCCTTCTATTTTAATTATAGTTTTAAATACTGAGAAAGTCAAAAAAAAGCCTGCGACAAAATTCGACAAAATAAAATGTTTTTAGTCAAAAGAAAAACCCCGATTTTATTAAAAATCAGGGTATATTTTATTAAATTGCTTTATTACAAAGCTCAATAAAACTGTCAGAATTTAAGGAAGCTCCACCAACTAAACCACCATCAATATTTGGTTGTGCCATAAGCTCCTCTACACTCTTTGTAGAAACAGAGCCTCCATACAAAATACGAATTTCATCAGCACATTTTTCACAATATAAATCTTTTACTAAAGAACGAATGAATCCACAAGCTTCATCCGCCATTTCAGCAGAAGCTACTTTTCCTGTTCCAATCGCCCAAATTGGTTCATAAGCAATAATGACATTGGCTAAACCATCACTACTGATATCCTTTAATGCAAGAGTTATTTGTCTAGTTAAAACATCATGGGTTGTTCCGTTTTCTCTTTCTTCTAAAGATTCTCCACAACAAACGATTGGCTTAAGCCCATTGTCTAAGGCTGCCTTTACTTTTAAATTTACAGTTTCATCTGTTTCATTAAAATAAGCTCTTCTTTCACTATGTCCTAAGATTACATATTCTACACCTGTAGTTACTAGCATATTTGGAGAAATCTCTCCTGTATAAGCTCCACTTGTAGCATAGTGCATATTCTGAGCACCAATTCTTAAGGAATCTCCTTGTCTTTTTACTAAATCTCTTAGTACGATTGCTGGAGCACAAACAATAGAGTCAAGAACATCATTGGATGGAAGCTTATCGCTTACAGCATATATAAACTGCAATGCCTCGTCTCTTGTCTTGTTCATCTTCCAGTTGCCAGCCATAACTGGTTTTCTCATATATTTTTCTTCCTTTACTAATTATTTTTCCAAAATTGAAGCGATGTCATTAATTGCAGCCTCAGCCTGCTCTCCTGTAGCCTCAACGATGACATTTTCACCCTTTGGAATAGCCAAAGACATTAAACCTAAAATAGATTTAACATCGATAACCTTATTATGGTAATGTAAATTAATATCTACAGAATATTTAGAAGCCGCCTGAACAACCTTAGCAGCTAAACTAGCATGTAAACCTACTGTACTTTTTACTACAATTTGTTTTTGCATAACTTCAATTCTCCTTTTTTAAATTACTTTTCGTCTACACAAGCAATACCAGGTAATACTTTGCCCTCTAAATACTCTAGAGAAGCTCCGCCCCCTGTAGAAATGTGTGAAAACTTATCTGCATATCCTAAGGATTCAGCTGCAGCTGCAGAATCACCACCACCAATAATGGTGTTTGCATCCTTAAGATTAGCAAGAAGCTCACATACACCAATTGTACCTGCCGCGTAATTCTTCATTTCGAATACACCCATAGGTCCATTCCAAACTACCGTCTTAGCGCCAGATAATACCTCGGCAAACACTTCAAGAGTTTTTGGACCAATATCTAAGCCCATATCATCTGCTGCTAATGCGTCAACAGACTTTACAACTCCAGGAACATCTGCAAATTCCTTTGCACAAACGGTATCTACTGGTAATACTAATTTTGAACCTGCTTTAGCTAATAATTCCTTTGCTAGGTCAAGCTTATCATCTTCACACTTAGAAGCACCAATATTTTTTCCTAAGGCTTTTAAGAAAGTGAACATCATAGCCCCACCAATTAAAATCTTATCTGCTTTTTCACATAAAGCTTCAATTACTCCAATCTTATCAGAAACCTTTGCGCCTCCTAAGATTGCAATATATGGACGAACTGGCTCATCCACAGCTCCACCAATGTATCTAATTTCTTTTTCTAATAAGAAACCTGCAGCAGTTTCACTCACATTTGCAGCAATACCAACATTGGAAGCGGCAGCACGGTGTGCAGTACCAAATGCATCATTGACAAATACGTCACCTAAGGATGCCCAATACTTTCCAAGCTCAGGATCATTCTTTGATTCCTTTTTGCCATCTAAATCCTCATATCTTGTATTCTGGAACATAAGGATTTCTCCTTCACCAAGCTTAGATGCAGCCTCTTCAAGCTCTTTGCCTCTAGTTGCATTTACGAATTTAACAGGCTTCTTAATTAACTCCTCTAATCTCTTAGCTACTGGAGTTAAGTCATTCTTTGCAAAGTCTGCTTCTTCCTTAATACGTCCTAAGTGAGAAAAAACTATTGCCTTACCCTGATGCTCAATAACATATTGAATCGTAGGTAACGCAGCACGGATACGGGTATCATCTGTGATTACACCGTCCTTCATTGGGACATTAAAGTCAACACGAATTAAAACTTTCTTGCCCTTTACTTGTAAATCTGAAACAATTTTTTTAGCCATATTTATTAATCCTCCAAAAATAAAGCCATTTTTTCCTTTTACATTATATCATTTTAAAGACTTTATTTCAAATAAAAATATAAGAAAACGTATTACCAATTTTTCATTCAATAAAAATTAAAATTAAGAACAGAACTTCCAAGAGAAATCCCAAATAAAATAATGGAAAAAAATGATGTCTTTTGTAAAGATATTTGTCTTTTAGAGATTTTTTCTGAGAACGATAAATTTTCAGCAGAGGATGAAAAATGAGAATACTGAGCATATAAATCAGACAAATCCCTAGCATTGACCAATAAATTGTTTTCATAAAATCACCATATTATTATATGCAGTTTTTAGGAATAACGTTTTACATAATATGCATTATACGTTTTAGGATTTGTGTAGTATTCATAAAGAGCTTTTTTAGCAAGGGAGTTCCCTTGTTTTTGAGCGTAGGATAACAGCTTAATATAATTGTCTTCAAGAATACCATCCTTCACATAGGAGGCTAATTGATATCCACTTTGAGGATTAAACTTTAAAGTTAAATAGCAATAAAAAACATCATATTTTAATCCAGTGCTTCTTTTTGAATAGGAAGATAGATACATTTTTTTTCTAAAATAGAAAATCAGTTTATCTAAATATTCCTCATGCATAGAATATTGCTCATACTGAACATTTTTTCTAACCTTAGTTAATAAATCAGATTCCTTGATATATTTTAATTCCTCACAGGTATTTAAATACACCTGATAAGCTATATCATAATAAAAGTCTATGTAGTCTTTAGGAATATATGCAACGGGAGATTTAAATCTTTTATAAAAATCCATATATTCTTTTGTCTTTAGATAGTCAAAGGTATAGAAGGCATTAAAATAGCTAGAAAACACACTTTTATATACGTTTCTCTTTCCTTTTTCAAAATATTCCATCACATAAATTTCTTCTAAATAAAATCGTTTATTAATTTCCTGAAAATCTCTTATCGGTGCAATATCAATCGTATTATTCTTATCTGTTAAAATTAAATTATGTCTTTGACAAATTGCAATTGTGGCTCGATCAAGCAAAACAGAAATAAACAAATCCTCATATTTTTGAAGATCAGAATGATTAAAAATATTTAGTTCCTCTAAGGAGATGGTCTCTTCCTCAAACTGACTAGTATTTAATTCATTTAAGATAAATTCCCTTGAAGCTACATTACAGCGCATATCAATTTTTCCTGATTTTTGTTTATGGTCGGAGACAATTAAATATTCTAAATCCTTAACCATTCCATCAATAAAGGGATAAACATAGTACCCTTTAGTTATTGCAATTAAGTCTTCATCTACATCTAAAATAAATTTTTTATTCTTTTTGGTTAATTCTGCTTTATAGGCCTCAAGTAAGCTTGTGTTGTCCAAATCCTTTTTATAAATATAGTAACGTTCCAATAGCATCACCCTAATAAAAAATATGATAGAGCTTAGCACTCTATCACATTTTTAATAACAAGTTTATCACGATTTGTCTTAGCATCCTTATTTTTGGAATACTCAATTTGATAAAGTTTTCCCGTTTTAAACTGAAAGGGAATCACTCTATACAAGGATGGAAAAATAACAAAATCAATCATTATTCTACCATCATGCATTATACCTACAAGCATTTTTTCCTTATTCTTAGTTTCTATTTCCTTCAAACGTTCTAAACTAACAATCGTTCTTCCCATAGGGTGTTGAATATAATTTGCATGATATTTTTGATGATATTCCTTGATATTGCGGAACAAATCATATTCTAAATTAAATCCTAAATATTCGGCTTCCTTTTCTTGGAGAAATTGAAAATCATACTCTGAGGTATCTACAATTCGATCTGGCAAATGTCGTTGTATCAGTTCATCATGCTGACTCTTTGCATCTATCATTTGTTTCTTTGTTAAACCAAAATCATCCAAAGCCCCCGCATAGATTAATGCCTCTAATACAGCAACATTCACTTTAGTACGCGCTTTAAACTCAAAGTAGTTTGTATAAGGACCATTCTCACGCTCTTTTACGATTTCAAGCGCCGTGGTTTCTCCAATCGAATGAATAGCCTGTAATGGTAAATACATTCCTTTCGATGTAACTTCAAAGATGTTAGAAGAGATATTGATATTCGGCTTAAAGGTTAACACCTGATGCGTCTTAGCATACTGTATATAGCCTACCATAGTCTTCGTAGCTCCAATCACGTTATTCAATATTTTAGATATAAAAATATCAAAATAATTTGCCTTTAAATAAGCCATTTGATAGGCAACCATTCCATAGGCTACTGTATGAGATTTATTAAATCCATAATTGGCAAATTTTAAAATATATTGATAAATACTTTTGGCAACCTCCAAAGTATACCCATGTTCTATGGAACGCTTTAAAAAGCTTTCCTCTAAACGCAGAAGTTCTTCTTCCTTTTTCTTAGCTACGGCTCTTCTCAATATATCTGCCTCTCCTAAGGTAAATCCAGCAAACACTTGAGCAATCTGCATAATTTGTTCCTGATATACGATAATTCCATAGGTGGACTTTAAAATCGGTTCTAAGGAAGCATGAAGATAAGTAAATGGCTTCCCATGACGTCTTGCAATAAACTCATCAATGTTTTCCATAGGACCTGGCCGATATAAGGCAAGTACGGCCACTATATCCTCAAAGGTTTCTGGTTTTAAATTCAATAGAACCTTTTGAATTCCTTCAGATTCTAATTGGAACACTCCAAGAGTGTCCGCTCTTTGGAGAAGCTGATATGTTTTAAAATCATTCATAGGAATTTTTCTGAGCCTATCTATATCAAAGTTAGGTATTTTATGAATAATCTGGTCGATGATGGTAAGGTTTCTTATTCCTAAGAAATCCATTTTCAATAAACCAATCTGCTCAAGGTCAACTGCCTCTAGCTGAGATTGATATAAATGATTGCCCCCCTGTTGGAGAGGAATGATATCATCTAACGGAATAGAGGAAATGATGACCCCTGCTGCATGAGTAGAGACATGCCGCGGCAAGCCTTCTAGTCCTCTTATAATATATAAAAAGTCATAGATGTCCTGACGCTCCTTATACGTCTCTAATAAAGCATCATAGTTCTCAGAGCTTTCAACTAAACGGATCAATTCGTCCTGTCTATCATTATCCATTTTTCTAATCCGTCCTAAATCTCTAATAGAGGATTTTAATAAAAATGAATTGAAGGCTGAAATACTACAAACTTGTTTTTCACCATATACCTTCTGTACATATTGGATAACCTCATCTCGATGATTATCAGGAAAATCTGTATCAATATCTGGCATGCTTACTCGTTCTGGATTTAAAAATCGCTCAAACCACAGGTTATATTTCAAAGGGTCAATCTCTGTAATTCCTAAACAATAAGCAACCAAGGACCCTGCCACTGTTCCACGTCCAGGACCCACCAATATATTTCTCTTTTTCGCATATAAAATGTAATCCCATACAATGAGAAAATAGTCATTATAGCCCATTTTATCAATGATGGAAAGCTCATAGAAAAGGCGCTGCTGGTATTCTGGAAGAACCTGGCCAAGCAGTCTACGATATAGTCCCTTTTGACATAGTCCCTGCAAAAAATCTTTAGCAGAGGCTCCCTTTGTATTCGGATATTTAGGCAGATAATATTTTTTAGGATATAAATCCAGCTTGATTTTAGCTATAAACGAATCTAATTCCTCTGAAATTAAGGGACTATCATCAAAGCTATAGTCTTCATAATCCTTAACTACATGCTCAACTCCTCCTATTTTTGTCAAGGCTTCATAAATGATAACATCCTTTTCTTTGAGATATCGGCAATTTTCAACCGGGACAGTTGAAATACCTCTATCGTTTGCATAGGTACGAAAAGCTTGATTTACTTCTAGTCTATCTAAGCGATTGGTATAAGAATATCCTACATAAAATTCAAAATAGGAATTTAATTCCTCTAATTTTATATTGAGTTCTGAATAGGATTTAGAGGTATAGTATCGCTCTAATATGGACTCATTGAAGACACTCACAAAAAGAAGCTCCTCCCTATACTCCTTTAAAAAATCCAAACCTGCAGGTTTTTCATCTGTGCTTAAATAGGTACTAATTTTTAAAAGATTTTTATAACCACTTTCATTTTTGGCATAGGCTAATATTTTGGAATCAAAATTATCCTCATCCATATAGGTGATTTCAAGTCCAATAATCGGCTGAATATTATTTTTTTTACAAAGCTGGTAAAATTTATAGGCTCCATATAGATTACTATCGGTGATAGAAAGGAAGTCAAATTGATGGCTTTTTGCCTGGTGGATATAATCATTTAAATGAATGGCATTTTTTAAAAGATTAAATTCCGTTTGTCCATATAAAAAACCTTTCATTCTATCACACCCTTCCTAGTCTTTAAATCTATTATAGATTATTTTCTGATTTATTGCAATTTCTTCTTTTCTTATAAAGATAGAAACCAATCCCTATGGCTCCTATCAGCCCTACTCCTACAAGAAGAATGGGAATAAAAAACCAATTTTTTTCTGACTCTATGGAGTCCAAAGAATATATTGTAAGATATAAGGTTTCAGAAGTAGAGAGATTGGACGAATTGGTCACGCTGATTCGAACTGGATATACCCCCTCTTTTGAATAATCTACCAGACTATCATCAAATTCTATTTTCTCCTGAATATGTGAATCCGAAGAGTCCTCTACTTGAACATAAGCTAGGATATCCACCATTTGACCTATAGAGGCACTTATATTTTGAACAAACAGACTAGGAGGATAAAGAGATAGTATCTTAACCTCACATTCCTGTTTTAAAAATTTATCCTCATTTGAATATGTATAGGAAACCATGTAGCTACCAACCTCATTTTTAACGGTCGTTGAATCTATAATTATATCCTTTGTAATGTCCTCCTTACCTAGAAAGGCACTTTTTAAATTTTCTAAAATTGCCTTTTGAAAATCCGTTTTATATTCTATAATCAAAATCGACTTATATAATTCTATCACTGGTTCATCCTTATTTACAATCTCAACCTGAATCGTGATTTCTGAGCGATTCATACTTCGATCATAAAATGAAACAGTTAAATCAAAAATTCTAGCCACGTTAGTATCAAAGGGGCTATAAGAAATTGAAGAGGTTACATCCCCATCAACTTTATCAATAGCCTTAAAATACTTTTGAAGTTCTACACGTTCTCCCTTCTCTAAAAGAATTCGATGATTTTCACCTAAAAAAGTAATGGCTGGTCCCTTTAAATCTTCCACCTCCACCTCTAGCTCCTCTATTGTAATATTCACACCATCAGAGGCTTGGAGAAAAACCGTATATACGCCAGGTGTATCGTATTGCACTAAGCTATCATCATAGGTCAAGCTACAATTCCCGCTATTATCTGAAGCCGTTACCTTACTTAAATAATCAGGTTTCTCAGCACCCATATAATATTTAATTTTTTTAGGAAGTTCTCTAAAGACTGGCTTTTCCTTATCCACAACACGAAAGGTAACCAAAGCTTTATATCCTTGACACTGTCCTGGCTTATATTTATTTTCTATGGCCTTATACCAAACCTGGTAATCTCCCACCCTCATAGTATCTACGTCTGTCAGTAGATAGAGCCAATCTCCAGTTGTTATATACTGAATTTCTGCATCCTCCATTAAGTTTCCATCTTGATAAAGTAAAGCCTTAGGAATATGAATATAGTTTTGGAGATTTGCGCCTAATGGCACTTCAATAGTGGTAGTGGCTTCATCCCAAGTAAAATACCAGCTACTGGCATTTCCTTTTATACTTCCAATAAATATCAAAAGAAATAAAATGAAAAGTTTTTTCAATCCCAGAAGCCTCCCGGAAGTAGCGATGCATATGCCCTACAAAACCCTTTATATCTTCCAAATTTCGAGCTAATTCGACATAGCTCGTTTAAAAAAAAGTTTTTTTCATATGTATTTTTCGTTTGAGCTACATTAGGAATAATAATTCTAGTTAGCTCAGTAAGTCTTTCTTCATCCTCACTTAACGTAAGATAGTTTATAATATTATAATTGAAATCACAATCATAATAATCACTTTTATCCATTGCAATAAAGGCAGCTAAATAATTTTTTCTATCAAATATGTAAATGGATAGCAGTTGAAAATAAGGTCTTAAATCAGAATAATATTCCGCTTCTTTTAATTGATGCTTGGCAACATCTAAAAATAATTCTAAAGAATTTTTCAATTGATGGTTTCTAATATAAGATATTTCTTTACATGCCACATCTAGCATCGAATTCTTGATGAGGTAAAGCCCTTGGAGATATCTGACATAGTCTGCCTTCTCAAATTCGGATGCCTTTAAAAAGGTATCAATTAACTCCTGGCATGACAACAAGGCCATTGGACTATTCAGCTTTATATAACACTCTAAACTACATAGCTTAGCAATCTTAAATAAAGCATTATCATTTTCTCCTAGACTTTGGATACTTCTTAAATTATCTAAGGTCTCCTGATACTCTTCCTCATAATATTTTAAAATCGAATAAAATACCATAAAGATGCTGAGCTCATCATTGCGCATAACATTTGTAATTTTAAACAATTCTTTGCTGATGCTGGTAGCTTCTTCTAATTTATATACCGAAATACAATAAATTAAACTGATCAGCTTGGTTCGATAATTATCAAACACATTACATTGCTTGTATACTTCCTCTAGTCCTCTTAGATCATCCAAATAGTAATACTCTACCATTTTAAGTAAAAGCCCATGTAACTCAAATAAAAGCTGTACCTGTGGTTCGGATAAATTAAGCTTTTTACAAATTTCATTTAACATATAGCGATTCGGCTTTAATTGAGCTTTTTCTATTTTGCACAAATAGGATACTGAGCATAAATCTCCTGCAACAGAGGATAATGTCTGAGATTGACTCGTTCTTACTCTTTTAAGCTCTGTTCCAAGCATGCTATAAGCATTGTCATCGTTTCTTCCCCTTCTTGCAAATTCTTCAACAAAAATATTCTTTTTCATTTTCTTCTCCTTTTCTACTCATTAAATATTACATTTCTATTATAAATAAGAGTGAAAATTATGCCAAGAAAAAAGTAATTGATAAAATAGTGTTTTTTTAATTTAGATTTATCATTTATATAAAATTAAACAAGAAAAAGAGTAAATTTGTTCCCCATTAATTCCAAAATGGCTGGTTTGATACTGAATAGATTTCAGTTCAAGCTTAGGATGTTCTGTTAAAAATTTATTCAATGCCTCCTCTAAATCCTTCTCATGCTCAAAATCAAAAAGCTTTGCCTTCATAAAAATCTCCCACCTTTAAAATTTAAAGCTACTATACCACAAGTCTTATGTCAAAAAAAAAAGAAAAATCTCTAAACAGAGTTTTCCTTTATTGGAAGTCTTTGTTGCATATAGCTGACAAAGGATTGACACAAAGCCTCTTCGTATATAGGTGTTTCTATATTCTGATACTCCTGTAACGCTTGGTTTATAAGAGGATGATATATTTCCGGTAGGTGATATAATGCCCACTCTCCACCTTCTTTTTTAGATAGAATTTTCTCCTGTTCCTTAAAGGCAAGCGTACGACAAAGATTTAGAATACTATACATTGTGTGCTGCTTGATACATTCTACCGCATCCTTCAAATCATAAATAATGCTCTTCCAGTAATCCCTTTTAGGAACCTCTTGAAAAACCTCAGGTATTGGTTTTCCCCATCGACAAATACCTCTATGCCAAAGAATGGTAAAGGCACATGCTAAATCCTCATCATAGCCATGCATTCGGCTACAATATCCCTCTAAATCCTCTAAGGCTTCCTTTTGATGTAGTAAAGAATAGTGAAGCTCAAAAGGAACAGGATAAACAAAGCTTTGACAGTACTGCTGTAAAACAACGCTCATCTCAAACCCCTTTTTAGGGGCATCCTTTTCCAACTGCTGCAACACCTGTATTAGAGAAACCTTATCCTTAAGCTCTAGTGGAGACTGAACGACTACGATAAAATCAATGTCACTTTTCTCCCATGTAAAACAGTCAAAGGCAATCGAACCATGGATATATATTCCAATTAGATTTTCCTTTAAAATGGAAATATAAGCCTTAGAAATGCGATTAAAAAGTTCATCTAAAATCATATCGCCTTACTCTTCACTGTACAAAATATTTTTAGAGTACAATCCTGACATTGGGGATTTTGGGCCTTACAATGGTACCTTCCAAACAATAGAAGTAAATGATGAGCCTCTATCCACTCTTCCTTTGGAATATACTTCCGAAATGCTTCCTCACAGGCTTCTACATCTGCAGGCGCCTTAACATAGCCTAAGCGAATGGCCATACGATGTAGATGCGTGTCCACAGGCATTGCAGGAATTTTATGGCCTTCTGCTAAAACCACACTAGCTGTCTTTCTTCCTACTCCGCTTAACGTCTGTAGCTCCTCTAAGGTGCTTGGAACCACATCATGAAATACCTCATGTAGGGTTTTCGCCATTGAAATTAAATTTCTTGCCTTCATATTTGCAAAGCCTAAAGATTTTATTATTTCATAGACCTCTTCATAGGTTGCCTGGCTCAGTGCCAAAGGCGTTGGAAATTTTCTAAAAAGCTCAGGCGTCACCATATTTACCCGCTTATCCGTAGTTTGACTTGAAATCATTACCGCACATACAAGCTCAAAAAGATTAGAATAATTCAGCTCACACTTAGGATTAGGAATGTATTCTCGAATTAAATTTAATATCTCATTAGATTTCTGTTGATTCATAATTATAACCTACTTAAAAAGTCTTTGAATACCTTTGGAGCTTCCTTAGATACAGAAACCTCCTGTTTATGATTTGCTAAGGCAACTGTTAAAGTACGCATAGATAAAAGCTTTTTTCCAGCAACAATAGAATCTACTGCTGAAACAATTTGCTCATAGGTATAATGATCCTCTACCATAAACCCTTGTAAAATTTCTAGCTCATTTGCCGTTAAAACACGATTCATTTTTGAGGATACGTATTGATTCGCTTTTTCTATATCATAAAGGTCTAGTTCCGTATTCTGATTCAATAATTTTTCTAATCTTTCAAACAAAGGTTTAAAGGAAATGCATTCAATTCCCTTTCCATTATCGTAGGAAAGATACACCTCGTAATATCCTCGTTCCATAAGAGAAGCTACAATTTTATCAATTTTTGATGAAGCCATTAAAAGCTGGTTTTGAAGCTCATCTAGAGAAAGGGTACCACTATAAATATAATTATCTAAAATTTTTATCAAAACAAAAGCTTCTTCCGCATTTAATCCTAAAGGCTTTGCATAATCTAACATAACCTTTTCATATTCTAAATACCCTTTTTTAAATAATTCTTCTAGCATAATACTTCTCAACTCCTAATAACTTTTCTTAATTCCTCATCAAAGCCCGTAATAAAGGCTCTCTTATTAATAATTTCATGACGAATGTAAACTCGTTCATCATCCGAAGAAAAAATAATTTCATGAATGGCTGGGGCTTGATTTAACCGTAGAGATTGAATCTTCTGTTCTGGAATATTGAGCTTTCGGGCCAATACTCTAGCAGTTCCACTGGGAGCATCCTTTTTAGAGGTTGCATGAATTTCTACAAAATCTAATATGTCAAATTCCTCCTTGCAATCCTCAATCAGTTTTGAAAAAAGTTTGATTCCCTTGGCATAATTTGCTTTCCAGATAAAACATGTGTTCTGTTTCTTTGCTAAGAGGTTCAACTCCTCTAGCTGTTCAAAATCATAGCCTGTAGTCCCACTTAAAATGGGAATCCCTTTTTTTATTCCATCCTTTAAAATATCTATACATTCTGGTGAGGAAAAATCAACAATGACGTCTATTTTCTCACTTATCTCACTTAGACTAGTGTAGGTATTCACTTTGGAATGCTGCAGCAAATCTATTCCAATAATAGAAAATTCATTCTTATAATTTTCATAAATCTGACTACCCATTTTTCCACAAATTCCTATAATTGCCATTTGCATATAAACCACCACTATAGTATATGATGATTTTTATTTCCGAGCTTCTTTTTTTAAAGCCTCTTTTGCAGCATTTTGTTCTGCTTCTTTTTTAGATTTACCCATTCCTCTACCCATTAAAATATTGTCCATATACACGACAGCTTCATAGGTTTTATCGTTTGCTGGACCAGTATCCCTAATAATTTCATAATGAAGTGTTCGTTTATCTGCCTGAACATGCTCTTGAAAGGTAGATTTATAATCCTTAAATTGGATGACCAAATTAAAATAAGGTAAAACAATTTTTTCAACTACACCATATACATCCTCAAAGGTAGAATCTAAAAGAATAGCCCCAAGCATTGCTTCAAAGGCATCTGCAATAATGGCAGGTCTACTTCTACCACCACTATGCTCCTCCCCATTTCCTAAGGATATATATTGAGATAAACCAATTTTATCTGCATAGACATTTAATGCTTCTTCGCACACTGCCTTAGCACGTGTTTTGGATAACACACCCTCATCCAGCTGAATCTTTTGATAGAGATATTTTGACATGCATAGCTGTAACACAGCATCTCCTAAATATTCTAATCGTTCATTACATTCTACTCCATGCTCATTGGCATAGGAGGAATGTGTCAAAGCTAATTTTAATAACTCTTTCTTATGAAAATGGTAACCAATTATATCCTCTAATTGGCATAATTCCATAAAATCATCTCCTAAAATATATATTTATAATATTGAACCTAATATTATTCCTGTACCTCCGGGCTTGGAAGCTCAGCTGAAACCTTATTGATGATATCAGCCTCTACAAGCTCACGAGCCAAACGGATTGCATGAAAGAACGCATAAGGATCAGAATTTCCATGTGCCTTAACCACTATCTTTGACAATCCAAATAGCATAGCACCGCCAACCTCTTTGGTGCTCATTCTCTTTTTAAATCTTTTTAAATTCTTACGCATAAATAGATATCCAATTTTACCACCTAAGGAGGATTTTATCTCCTCTGATAGCATCGTAGCCATTCCCTTGGCAGTTCCTTCAATGGATTTTAAACAAATATTACCAGAAAACCCATCAGTAACTACAACATCACAAGGACAGTTTATCATTTCTGTAGGCTCAACATTTCCATAAAAATTGATTCCTGCTAAATCCTTTAGATAATAGTAAGCCTCCTTATCTATTTCTCTTCCCTTTCCAGGCTCTGATCCAATATTTAAAAGACCTACTTTAGGATTTTTAACATTCAAAATTTCTTTAGAAACAACGGAGGCAAAAATAGCTAGACTTCCTAAATGTTCCTTTTTAAGCTCAACGTTAGCACCAACATCTAACAGCAATCTTGGATGACCATCCATGTTAGGAATAAACGGGCACAGGGCCACTCTGTCCATCTGTGGAAGACGTCGCACTAATAAGTGAGCTCCTACAACGACACACTGGGTAGGACCACTGGTCACACAGGCATCTGCTTCTCCTAGTTTACATGCCTTCATCGCTAGACATAAAGAGGCTTCCTTATTTCCTCGAATCGCCTTGACAGGGTCTTTTTCGCCCATATCTATAGTTTCCTTGGTATGAACGATTGTAATTCTAGTAGAATCTGTCAATAACGGCTTTATTTTTTCTTCATCTCCGTAAAGAATAATTTCTAAGTCCTTATATTTTTGAACAGCCATCATACTACCTAGCACTGTAGTATCTACGCCATAATCTCCACCATTTGCATCTACTGCAATTTTAAACATAATCGAATTCCTCCTGTTTAGTATCATTTTATCATTTTATCTAGTTAAAAACTAGTTAATTTTTGTTTTTTTATCAGAAATCTGCTGAAGAATTGCAGCCATTTTTTTATTCGTAATACCACCATTTAAGTATCTTGCAACAAATTCCTTACTATCATCCAAGGCACATTTCCATATTGCAATATCCTTAGAATCAAAATCAAAATTCAAGCTGCCAAAGCCAGATTGGTCTTCTCCCAAATAATCGCCAGGACCTCTAAGCTTAAAATCCTCTTCAGCAAGGACAAATCCATCCGTAGTTTTCTTTAGAATTTCTAATCGCTCTACGCCCTCTTTTCTGCTTACTAGGTAACAATAGGATTGACGTTCACCACGCCCTACCCGGCCTCTAAGCTGATGAATCTGGGATAATCCATACCGGTCAGCATCTAAAATTACCATGACCGTCGCATTTTTCACATCCACTCCAACCTCGATAACTGTAGTAGAAATCAGACAATCGATCCTATGGGCTTTAAACAAATTCATTACCTCTTCCTTTTCCTTTGCCTTCATTTTTCCATGAAGCAATTCAATTCTAGCTTCTGGTAATAAAGAAGAGAACCATTCAAAAGCCTTTTTAATATCTACATAATCCAATTGGTCATTTTCTAAAATCAAGGGTACAACTATATAAATCTGTTCTCCCATTAGAATATGACGATTCAATGTCTTTCCTAAAGAGGCTAGCTGGTCATAGGATAAAAGCTCAGTAATAACCTCCTTACGATGTGCTGGTTTTGTACGAATAATGGATAAATCTAAATCTCCAAAGCTAGTAAGTCCTAGAGTCCTAGGAATTGGCGTCGCTGTTAAATATAGTGCATCCACTCCCTTAAATTTTTCAATTAAAGCCTTCCGTTGGTTTACTCCAAAGCGATGCTGCTCATCAATGATGACAAGACCTAGCCGTTGAAATACCACCTTGTTTTCAATCAGTGCGTGGGTTCCTATAATCACATCAATTCGGCCATGCAGAAGCTTATATAGAATTTCCTGTTTTTCTTTTTCCTTACAGGAGGATGTTAAAAGTTCTACCTGAAGTTCAGGGAAGAGCAATTTAAAATTCATAAAATGCTGACGTGCCAAAAGCTCCGTAGGAGCCATTATAGAGGCCTGATACCCTGCCATAACTGTAGCAGCAGCAACAAGGAAGGCAACAATACTCTTTCCACTTCCAACATCTCCCTGAACCAAACGATTCATAATTTTTGAGGAATGTAAATCGTTAAGACACTCTTCAATAACCTTCTTTTGATCTGTGGTCAATTCATAAGGAAGCCCTTGAATATAATTATTCAAGCGTATTTCGTCATAAATTCTTGGAGATTTATGCTCAAAGCCCCGCAATAGCCGTAAAGATTCCAAGGAAGCTGTATACCAGAAAAAGTCCTCATACCTTACTCTTCTTCTCACCTTAATACAATCGGAAATATCCTTAGGAAAGTGAGCTAGTCGAACAATTTCATTCATTGTCAAAAGACGATATTTATCGATATAGTCCTTTGGTAATTCATCTTCTAATAGATATCCAGAGTCAAGTACCCTTTGTATGGCATGCTGAATCGTAGAATTATTAATATCTGGAATCCCATAATCTAACTCAATACGACATTCAAAATCCTCAAAAAAAATGGTAGATACACTGAACTCCTTTTCTTTTTCCTTATACTTCCCATAACAAATGGCTGAAATTCCCATTTGAAGGCGAAAACGAAGATAATCTCCTGAAAAGATGATACATTTGACCTTACTCCCATTCACCATCGCATAGAACACAAAGGCTTTTGCCTTTCGAGAGGTTTTTATTACCACAGGTCTAGAGCTAACGACACAACGAAAACAGATTTGTTCTCCACTAAAGGCATTTTCGTTATCTACCTTATAGAAAAAATATTTTTTGGGAAAGCGTAAAAGTAAATCCTTAGGACTATAAATCTGATTTGTATGCAATCGTTCTAAAGTTACTGGGCCAATATTTTTAATATTTTTCAGTTCCAAGAAAAAAACCTCCTTTTCTTTAATAAAAATGGTTGGATTTCTCCAACCATGCTAATTTTTTATCAAAATTCTTTATTCTACTGCAATGATATAGGAGTAAATATCCTGCTTACCCTCAATAATTTCAACCTCAACACTAGAATTATAGTTTCTGCACATATCCTCAAGAAGCTCTACTTCCTCTTCCTTCGCATCATTTCCACAGAAGAAGGTCACAATCTGACTTTCCTCATCAATCAAAGATTCCAAGGTTCCATTCAAGGCATCCTTTTGATTCTTAGTTGAAACAATAATTTCTCCATTCGCAATTCCCATGAAATCTCCAGCAGCAATTTTAACTCCACCAATTTCTGTATCACGGATGGAATAGGTAACCTCACCCGTTTTCACATGCTCTACAGCTTCAGTCATTGCCTCTAAATTTGCTTCCATAGTCTGTTCAGCATCAAAGGTCATTAAAGAAGCATAGCCTTGAGCTATCGTTTTCGCCTTTAATACCTCTACACGGGATTTGTCCATCAGCTTTGCAGCCTGGGCAGCAGCCATCACTACATTGCCATTATTAGGAATGATGATGATATTTTCTGCATGAACCGCCTTACAAGCCTCTACAAAAGCCTCAGTAGAAGGATTCATGGTTTGACCACCCTCAATGATATAGTCCACTCCTAAATCCTTAAAGGTTTGACTAATTCCTTCGCCGAAGCACACAGCAACTAAGGCAAAATGCTTTTTAGGCTGGCTTTCCTCATCAGAAGCGCCCTCCTTTAGGCTAGAATGCTGTAAACGCATATTTTCTATTTTCAAGGTCACAAATTCCCCATATTTTTGGGCAGCCTCTAAGGCACGTCCTGGACGGTTTGTATGAACATGTACCTTACAAATATTATCGTCCTTAACGACAACTAAGGAATCTCCAAGCATAGATAAAACAGACTTTAAGGTTCCCTCATCAAAATTCTGAGGATCCTTTAAATCCAAAATAAATTCTGTACAATATCCGAATTTAATTTCCACATCCAAATTTCCTGCAGCGGAAGCTTGTTTAGGGGTAGCCTCAGAAGCCTCTAGCATTTTACCATTCAAGGCCATAATCATACCTTCAACAATTTCTAAAAAGCCAGCACCTCCACTATCCACTACTCCTGCTTCCTTTAATACAGGTAATAGGTTCGGTGTATTATTTAAAGATTTCTGAGCCTCTGAATGATAATACTTTAATAATTGATCAATTGTTTTAAATTCATTCAAATGCTGTTTTGTATTTTCTGCAGCCTCACGCACTACAGTTAAAATTGTTCCCTCTACTGGCTCCATAACCGCCTTATAGGCAACCTTACAGCCAGAATCTAAACAATTCATAAAATCCTCTACCGTAAGCTCATTATGATCTAGCTTCTGCATTCCAACATACACGCCACGGAAAAACTGAGATAATATAACTCCTGAATTTCCACGAGCTCCCATCAAAGCTCCACGAGATAGGACCTTACCAACCTCAATAATAGAGGATGACTCACAAGAGTCCATTTCTCTTACACCTGACATCACTGTCATAGACATATTTGTTCCTGTATCACCATCAGGTACAGGGAAAACATTCAATTCATCAATTTTTTTATGGTTATTTTTCAAATTAATAGCGCCATTCATTACCATCTTTTTAAAAAGAGCTACGCTAATACTGCTAACAGCCATGGTAATCCTCCTAAATATAAAATTAATATATATGGTATAGCCTAAGCTATATTAAATCAAAGTTCATAAAACATAAGCAAAAAATAATGATTTTTAACGTGAATAAAATCACCCCTAATGTATTAAAATGTTTAATTCATTTAACATTATAGCACTAAAATTTAAAAATGTAAAATAAAATTTGCATTTCCTTATAGCGCTGCATAAAACTATACCAATTTTTTTATAAAAAGTCAAATACTTTTCACATTTCCCTAAATATAATTGAAAAAAATAAAAAAAGTTCTTGCAATTATAGGTATTTTAAGTTATACTAATAAGGCTTGATGAATTAATTTTATCGTCATAAGGAGGTAAAACTATGGCTAGATGTTATATAACTGGAAAAACCACAGTAACAGGGAATAAAAGATCTCATGCTTTAAATGCTACGCGTCGTACATGGAAAGCAAATCTTCAAACTGTACGCATCAAAGATGAAAACGGAAACGTTAAGAAAGTTAAGATTTCTGCTAGAGCTTTAAAGAGCGGCAAAGTAGAAAGAGCATAATTACCCTATACTTATGATTTAAAAAAGGTAGACCTCAGCGTCTACCTTTTTCTTTTTAATTCCAGGAGGATAGTTTTAAAACCTTTCCATCAAACAAATATATAGTCCCATGGATAAGGAAAACTCTAGCCCCACGGTTCTTATCGTAGGAGATTTCAAAATCTTTATAAATCGTCACAGGATATTGTTCATTTGTTACATCTATTTTAAAAATAAGATATTTATTGTGGTATATCTTCGCCCCCATATAGAGATACTGCTCATCCTGATAGAAAAACAGGGCTTTATGGTTAGAAAACATTTGAATATCAATATATCCATAATAATCAGGAACTTCTACTTCTTTATGGGTTGAGGATAAAATATAATCATATCCGATTTGAGTTGTTTCCTCAGTATCCTGATAAACTGAAATCTTAGTAGAGGTTCCAGAATCTGTAAAGCCAAGTCCTAAAACGTAGTCCTGACCCTTTATCTGAAAATGATGGAGATAGTTAGAATACCCTGGAGCCTCATATGCAGATACAATTTTAGGAGCCTCAGGATTAGAACAATCTATTTCGTACAATGGGTCTGTATTAAGATAGGTCACAACATAGCAGGTTTCTTTCTCAAACCGCACCGATTTTATAATTTGATATCCTTTTCCTATCCCTTTCTTTATGCTTCCGACTTCCTTTAACTGATCCTTGATGCTAAATATGGAAATGGCGTTTAGTTCTTCTGCTGGAGCACTTTGATTCGTATAAGCAACCCGAAAATAAGAATCAAATTCATCCATAGAGAATTGATTTAAAACAAAGCCCTGAACCTTCATTACTCCTATAGGTTCTAAATCATAGGAATACATAGAGATTGCAGTTATATCTCTATAGCTTACTCTAGAGGCTAGATAAAAGGCATTTTCGGAAGCATAAATAGCTGCAACACTTCCAGTTAAGCTTTGTACCTCATAAACCTCTCCTGTTTCTAAATCTAATTTTCGGATAGAATAAAGACGTTGGGGGGAACTAACCCCATCATGGAAACAAACTTCATAGTCTAGGTTCTCCTCTTCTATTTCGGAGCTTGTAACAATGTATAGAAAATTGTTTTTCCGTCTAGCTGTCACATAGCTTTCAAATTCCTCTTTATGGAATAAAGAAAGACTATTTTTTCGAAATTCATAAACCATTACCTTTTTACTTCCTAAGGTTATAATCTTATTTTCATAAAGGAATAGCTGCTGCCCACAATCCTCTTCCGCTGTAACAACAACATTTCCGTTTAAATCAAAAATTTTTAATCCAGAATCACAAAGTGCATAAATATATGTTCCATCACTTTTCGCAATATCTGCCTCATCGATTCCAGTTGTTTGAACATTGGTTTGAAAGGAAGAAGGTCCTTGATTCATATCCGTAGTAGGTGGCATAAGTTCTAAATCATTACCATTCCCTTCAGACCCCACATTCTTCTCTGAGCCCATAAAAATCAATTGCAGGATTGAAGTTTTTTTAGGGGGAATATTGAGAAATCCATATTTTACTAATAGGTCCTTATATCCTTGATTGGATTCTACAGCATTTAGCTTGCTAGAATCCATACTGATGGGATTATTTCTTATCTCAGCATTTTTTTCTATCCAAGCATCAATCTTAGAATTATAGCTTTCTACATAAGCATGCTGAATCAACAGCCCTAAAAAGCCAATACACAATACTGCAAAAATAGCATAGTACCATTTAAATTTAAACCGATGTACTGACGGTTTAACTTCATAATTTTTAAAGCTATCTTGATATTCTTTTTTTAATTTTTTTTGATATTCTTTTAAAGTCATAACTGAAATTCCTCCAAGCTTTCTTTTAATTTTTCCTTTGCTTGATAATAGTACTGGTTCACTACTGAAGGCCGTAAATTCAAAATTTCAGAAATCCTTTTCGTTGTGTGGCCACACAAAACCTTCATAAGAAAAACCTCTCGTTCTATTTCCCCGAGGTGACGGATTGCGTAATATAAATAAGGATGAGTTTCCTGAATTCCAGAGGAAAGAACCTGATCATCTGATAGAATTTCTTTTTTCTTTTTCAAATAATCCAAGGCAGTATTCTTAGCTAGGGTATAAATCCAAGCCCGGAAGCTTTTGGCGGAATACCCCTGAATAGAGACCGATACCTTCATATAGACATCCTGCAATAAATCCTCAATACTTCTTGGATTGGGAATGAACTGATAAATGGCAAAACGCGCTAAGGAAACGGTCTCTTGATATAAATGGTCAAATGCCTTATTACATCCATTTTTATATCGTTCTACTTCTTTTTCAAGATCCACTATCCTCACCTCACTTTATATAACGAATAAAGTCTTATTTTTTTTAATTTTAACATAAAAAAAGAAAAAAAGCCTTAATCTTACTCGATAAAGGCAATTCAATTTATGATTTTATCTTTCCACAGCGCATAGCATTCAATATTGCTAGTATCGCTACTCCAACATCGGCAAACACGCCAAGCCACATATTGCTTATTCCACAAGCGGATAAAATTAAGACAATCCCCTTTACACCCAAGGCGAAAATGATATTTTGCATTACAATACCCATCGTCTTTTTAGCTAGACGCTTCGCAGTCGTAATACCCGTAAGATTGTCCGTCATCAAGACGATGTCTGAGGCCTCTATGGCAGCATCAGAACCAACACCACCCATGGAAATCCCCACATCAGAACGCATCAATACAGGAGCATCGTTAATTCCGTCTCCAACAAAGCACAATACTTCCTTTTCTTTTTTTTCCTGCAATAAGGCTTCTACCTCTTCTACCTTATTTTGAGGAAGAAGGGCTGCCTTATACTCAGAAACCCCGGCCTGTGTAGCGATAGCGGAGGCTACCTTTTCATTGTCTCCTGTAAGCATGATGGTCTTACTACCCATTTGATTTAACTCTGCTATGACAGATGTAGTTTCCTCTTTCAGCTCATCACTGATTAAAATAGATCCAACAAATTCATGATTTTTAGCAACATACACAACGGTACCAATACCATCTTCCTTAGAAAAAGAGATTTCCTCTTTTTTCATCAGCTTTTCATTTCCACAATGAATGACCTCTTCTCCTTTAGAGGCAATGATTCCAAAGCCTGAAACATTTTCTATTGTATAGCCTTCCTCTGTTACAGGACAAAGACTTAAAATAGATTTGGCAATCGGATGATTAGATCTTGCCTCTGCAATAGCGGCCAGCCTCAAAATCTCTTCCTTCTTTTCCAAAGGTTGTATCTTTGTTACTGCAAAGTTTCCTTTCGTCAGAGTACCAGTCTTATCAAAGACAAATACATTCGCTTTATTAAATTTTTCTAAATAATTCGAACCCTTGATTAAGATTCCACATTTAGAAGCGGCTCCAATTCCTGCAAAAAAGGATAAAGGAATAGAAATGACCAATGCACATGGACAGGAAACAACCAAGAAATTCAACGCACGATACACCCAATCCACCCAGTCTCCTGTGATGGCTCCTGGAATAACTGCTAGCAATAAAGCTGCAATCACGACACTTGGTGTATAATACTTAGCAAATCTTGTAATAAAATTTTCGGTCTTAGACTTCTGTTCCGAAGCATTTTCAACCAGCTCTAATATCTTAGAGACTGCTGAGTCATAAAATTTTTTAGTTACTTTAATATGAAGCGTTTGGCGTAAATTAATACAGCCACTGATAACCTCTTCTCCCACGCCTACCTCTTTTGGCAAAGATTCTCCCGTTAAGGCCTTTGTATCCAGTGTAGATTCTCCTTCTAAAACAATTCCATCTAAAGGAATCTTTTCTCCCGGCTGAACAACGATGATTTCCTCTATCTCTACCTCTTCTGGGTCGAGAGTTACTATATTGCCATCTCGAATTACATTTGCATAGTCTGGACGGATATCCATCAAAGAGGCAATCGATTTTCTTGATTTACCAACAGCATAGCCCTGAAAGAATTCTCCCACTTGATAGAAAAGAATAACAGCGACTGCCTCATCAAATGAACGGATGGCAAAGGCTCCTATGGTTGCGACACACATTAAGAAATTCTCATCAAAAATTTGCCCATGACAGATATTGCGAATTGCTCTCCAAAGCACATCATAGGCAATGAGTAGGTATAGTGCCAAATATAAAGAGGCTGGCAATACCCAAGCTATCTTCTGATTGCCTATAAAGGATTCTAGGTTTACTACATGGTCAACCGTAAATAAAACGATAAACAAAACAAGAGCTATTAGGATTCGAATTAAATTTTTTCTTTGTTTTCTTGTCATGACAAGCACACCCTATCTGTGTATTTTACAATCTGGTTCTACCTTTTTACAAACCTTTACAACCTCGTCCATAATTTCCTCAAAACGACTATCCTCAGCCTCTATCGTAAGCTTTTGGGTCATAAAGCTAACAGTTGCAGAAGCTACTCCCTCAACCTTGTTAATTCCTCTTTCCATCTTTGCTGCACAATTTGCACAATCTAAATTCTCTAATTTGAATACCTTTTTCATAATTCCGTTTCCTCCTTTTTTTCTAAGACATGTTCTAATGCCTTCTGATAAATTAATACTACATGGTCATCGGCCAAGGAATAAAAAACCTCTTTTCCCTGCTTTCTAAATTTTACAAGATTAAAATTTTTTAAAACCTTGAGCTGATGAGAAACCGCTGATTTCGTCATATTTACAATTTTGCAGATATCACATACACAAAGCTCATGACGAAACAAGGCAGCTAAGATTCTCGTCCTAGTAGAATCTCCAAATACCTTGAAAAGCTCTGCAACCTCATAAAGGCTATCCTCATCAGGCATAAGTGTTTTTACTTCTTTTATAATTTCCTTATGTGGATGATTTCCAACACATTCCTCTATAATCCCCATATCATCACCTTCTTAATAGTTGAATATCTGTTCAACTAAGTATATTATAGTTGAATGTGCATTCAACTGTCAATACTTTTTTCAAAAAAAAAATAGAAATCATAAAATAATTTCTATTCTAACGAAATGATTTACTTTTTTCTTCTAAAAATAGAGAAGAATCTTATTAAGAAGTTTGGGAGAGTAATTATAAGTATTTTAATATTATCACCTTTAGTACAAGGTATGCAAAATTAGAATCAAATATTCTTAAGTTTCTTTAAATTTTCTAATGGACATTCCGCCTTTAAAACATAAGACCCACTTACCGCAAGATCAATATCATCCTTAATAGATGGTAAAACCTCTGCATTAATGCCACCATCCACATTAATCAAATAGGAGTAGCCCTTTTCTTCCTTCTGCTTCTTTAAGTATCTTAATTTATCCATAGCCTGTGGTAAAAATTTTTGTCCCCCAAAGCCTGGGTCAACAGACATCACTAAAATCATATCGACGAAGGGTAAATATTTTTCTATTGCCTCTACTGCTGTCTCTGGCTTAATTGCGATTCCTGCCGAAATACCATAGCTATGAATTTGTTCAATCAGCTCCTCAGGATTACAATCGGACTCGATATGAAATGTGATATAAGCACTTCCTGCCTTGACAAATTTTTCTATGAAGTCCTGTGGTCTTTGTACCATCAGATGCGTATCAAAAATTAAATTGTTTTCTTTCCTTAAAGACTCTACCAAAGCTGGTCCAAAGCTAATATTAGGAACAAAATGACCGTCCATAACATCTAGATGCAGATAGGTAAGTTCCCCTAAAAGAGGGGAAAGCTTTTCTTTTATATTAGAATAGTCAATAGATAAAATAGATAAAGAAATTTCCATTATTTTTTCTCCTTATTTACAATTTGTTCAAGCATTTTTAAATAGCTCTCATACCGACTTGCAAGGATTTTTTGGTTCAAATAAGCTTCCCTTACTCCACAGCCTAAGGCATTCCTTTGATGAAGGCAATCCTTAAACCGGCAGGAATACTTATCAAATTCCTGAAAAAGGTGAGGAAGTTCTGTCTTGTCAATTCCCAATACATCTAGCTTTGAAAACCCAGGAGTATCCCCAATATACCCACCATGAAAGGGATAAAGTGTAGTTTGCCTTGTCGTATGCTTTCCTCGACCAAGAGCCATACTGATTTCCTGAGTTTTCAGTTGAAAATCAGGTAGTATCGCATTAATCAACGTAGATTTGCCGGCACCTGTTTGCCCTGACAAAACTGTAACCTTACCATACAGCTTTTCTTCCACCTGTTGAACACCTTGCTTGGTCTTACTGTTGACATATAAAACCTCATAGCCTAACTCAGAGTAATACTTAAGCTTTTCCTTTAAAACGAAAAGCTCATCTGAGGTAAGCTTATCTATTTTAGTAACCACAAGAACTGGTTTGATGCTTTGTCTAGTAATGTTAGAAAGAAATAGATCCAGTAAATAAAAGGAGAAATCTGGCTCCTTTGCTGCAAAGATTAAAAGAATTTGATCAACATTTGCAATATCAGGACGAATCAGTTCATTCTTACGGTCTAAAATTTGGTCAATCATTTCATTTTGAATGGTCACCATATCTCCAACCTTTGGAGAAATCTTCTTCACCATAACCTCTTCCTTTTTACTGATGGCTTTTTCATTGACCGCTTGCGTCTTTACGCTTCTAAGCTTCCCTCTAGCACGCACAGCCATAACCCGCCCATCCTCTACTACAACCTGATATACTCCTGCATTTAAGTTGATAACTCTTCCTATCATTCGTTTCTCCTATTCAGTCACCCAAAGATAATACTTAACTATATTATTATCATATAACTTTTGAACCTTAAACGCAACTAATTTGTTTTCTAAATCATTGGATTTTACATAATTTACCTCTAATAAATACCCCATATTCTGGATGACAGCAATAAAATCATCTACATTTAAAATGGTAGTTTGCTTCATCCCTTTAGAAACATAAAGATCTAATACGTAGCTATTATTCTTGTTGATAATGGTGTTCTCAGAGGTGGACTGAAAAATTACAAGATCCTCATCAATCGGAGTAGATACATAATTTATATTGATATGTAGCTGATAGTCCTTTAAAAGCTCTAAGGCTTCCTCGATTGGCTTTCCTACTAGATTCGGCATTAAAAAGGAGTTATGATTGGATGAAATTGTAAGACAAAGCTCATCCCCTTGATTTAAGATACTGCCATCTGTAATGGATTCCTTAATGATAATCCCTCCCATGATAGATTCATTTTCCTCATATTCTAGCCTTAAAGACATCCCATTCTGCTCACACATGGATTGAATCTCTTCCATGACCATCTCATAGGATTGTCCTAAAAAGCTTCGATAGGTCACTGGCATGATTCTGCCAATATATAAAGAAATGATAAAGTCTGCCTTAATATTTGTTCCTGCATAAGGAATGGTTTTCAATACCTTTTCTTCATCGCTTTCAACATATGTAATTTGAAACTTTACTTTATTTTTTTTAAGGGTATCCATAGCCTCCTGTTCCGTTTGATTTACCACATCGGGAATCGTTAATATTCGATGATTGAAAATTCTTGGAGAAATAAAAATAAAGTAAATCCATAAAATGATTATTCCAAAAATAATCAACCATAAACGCATAATGAGCTTCATAAAATCACCAATAATAGTATCCACAAAAAAAGAAAAACCTATACAATCGATAGGTTTACTTCATATGCTTGCTTCTAAGCTGACCACAGGCTGCATCAATATCGCCACCCTGTTCTCTTCGAAGTGTCACATTCAAGCTTCTCTTTTTCAGCTGGTCATAAAATTTATGCATAATCTCTTTTTCAGAACGACGGAATGGCTTTTCCTTTACCTCATTATAGGGAATCAAATTAATATAGACATTCAATCCATGGAGTAGGTCGGCAAGCTCATTTGCACATTCATAGGTATCATTGATGTCCTTAAGTAGGATATATTCAATCGTAACCCGGCGATTGGTTCGCTCTATGTAATAGCGGATTGCCTCAATCACCTGTTCAATCGGATAGGCCTGATTGATTTTCATCAACTGATTCCGAATACGATTGTTTGGGGCATGGAGACTGATTGCTAAATTGACCTGCAGGTCGAAATTAGAATACTCATAAATTTTATCTACAAGTCCACAGGTAGAAACTGTGATATGTCTGGCTCCTATTTCTAACCCTAAAGGATAATTGATAATTTTAAAGAAGCGAATTACATTCTCATAGTTGTCAAAGGGCTCACCAATCCCCATAACCACCACATGTGTAACCTTTAGGTTCATAATCTCTTCTACCATCATCAGCTGCAAGACTAACTCTGAGGTTTCTAAATTTCTAAGCTTTTTCTTCATCCCTGAAGCACAAAATTGACAGCCCATATTACAGCCAACCTGCGTAGTCACACAGACACTATATCCATATTCCTGCTTCATCAAGACCGTTTCAATTAAATTTCCATCCGCCAAACGAAATAAAAATTTGACGGTCCCATCTGTACTTTCCTGCTTATCAACAAGCGCTAAGGAATCAAATGAAAAATCCTTAGCCAGCTGTTCTACAAAGGATTTTTTGATATTTGTCATCTCTTCAAAGGCTTTAACCTTATGACGATAAACCCATTCCATAATCTGAGATGCCCGGAATGGCTTTTCTCCATGGAGCTGCAAATAATCCTTGAGCATAGCTTCACTATAATTGTAAATACTTTCCATACTTTCACCAGCTTTTCATCTTATTATACAAGAAAACACAAATGAAAAAAAGTCGTTTCAAAAGATTATTTTAAGAAACGACCTCTTTCTATTAATTTCTTAGCTTCGCCTTATAAACAAGCTCTAACCGTTTTAATACAGAATGAATAATTTTATCTACATCCTCAGATTCTAAAGTCTTTGAGGTATCCTCTAAGGTTAAGGTTATTGCTAGAGACTTTTCATCTTCTCCCACATTTTCACCAGTATACAAATCAAATACCTCAATGTTTACTAGATTCTTTCTGGCAGTTTGACGAACCAACGCCAAAATATCCTCAGCTAAAATATCGCGATTCACCACTATCGCCAAATCACGAGTGACGGTTGGATACTTATTTAATCCCTTATAGGTAAAACCAGTTTGTTCCTTCAAGAGTTCCTCTAATTCAATTTCTAAGGCAACGGTATTCCCCAGCCCCATTTCCTTAGCATAGCGAGGATGAAGTTCTCCTAAAATACCAATTCTTTTATCCTGAACATAGATGGCAGCGGTACGACCTGGATGGAAATGAGCTTGCTCCTTGTATGGACGATAAACTGCCGTTACTCCCATTCTCTCTAAATAGGTATCTAGAAGACCCTTTACTACATAAAAGTCTGCAGGTTGTTTCTGCCCTCTCCATAAATGAGAGGTAAACACTCCTGAAACGGCAATAGCTAGCTTAAGGGTTTCCTTTTGCATAGTATAAGTGTTTCCAATTTCAAAGAAGCAGAGATTATCTACCTTTCTAGCTCTATTATAGCGGACTGCTTCTAACACGCCATTTAATAGGCTTTGCCGCATTACAGCCCGGTCTTCTGTCATCGGCATTAAAACCTCAACTAGGTCTTCCTCCTTTAAGGTATAAAGGAATACATCCTTCTTCGCTACTAGAGAATAAGTAACCACCTCATTTAATCCCATAGAGGATAAAATTTGCCGAGTGGAGCGAATTCTTCTTTGACTAGAGGAAAGTCCTCCTTTAGCGTCTGTAGCAGCAAGAGTGGTAGGAATTGCATTATAGCCGTGCATTCTAGCCACATCCTCTATAATATCCTGATAGGAGGCCTCTAAATCCATTCTTCTAGAAGGAATTGTAATTGTATAGGTTTCCCCCTGCTTAACATAAGGATAAGCAAGGCGTTTAAAAATATCCTCTACCTCTGCATCCTGCAAGTCAGTTCCTAGGACATGGTTGATCTTAGCTGTTGTAATATCGACCATCTTAACGGGAGGTTCCTCCTGAATTTGAGCTGAAACGCCCTGTAATACTATACCACCAGCTAGCTCTGCAATCAGTTGAGCCGCATAGTCCAATGCTCGGTCTACACGCTCATAATCTACCTTTCTTTCAAAGCGCATGGAGGATTCACTCTTCAAGCCCAATCTACTAGATGTTTTTCTAACTCTTAAAGGATCAAAATAAGCAGCCTCTAACACAATATTTTTAGTATTTATTTCTACCTCAGAGGTTAAGCCACCCATCACACCACCTAAGCATAATGCTTCATTTTGGTTGGCGATTACAATATCTGTGTTAAGTAATGTACGTTCAATACCATCTAAGGTCGTAAGCTTTTCTCCATCAATGGCATCTCTAATCAAAATATAGTCTCCTAAATGATCCTTATCAAACGCGTGCAATGGCTGGCCTAATTCTAACAATACATAATTGGTCACATCCACCACGTTATTAATTGGACGTATTCCACTCGCAATCAATCTAGCCTTTAACCACTGAGGAGAATCCGCAATCGTAACATTTTCTATTGTGCGTGCCAAGTACTTATAGCAACCCTTGGTTTCAATCTTAACCTGAACAGGATTTTGTTTTTGAGATTCCTCAAGTTCAGGTAAAATTGTAATGACTTGCTGATTTAAGGCTGCCCCTAAATCAAAGGCCACCCCTTCAATGGAAAGTAAATCAGCCCGATTAGATGTCAAATCCAAATCAATCACGATGTCGTCTAAGCCCAGATAGGAAAGAGGATCCCCACCGATTGGAGCGTCTTCTCCTAGGAGCTGAATCCCATTTTTAAATGCTTCATCGATATACTTCTCCTCAATCCCTAGCTCCTGTAAGGAACAAAGCATTCCATTAGATTCTACTCCTCGAATTTTAGAAGCCTTGATTTTAAAATCTCCAGGTAGGACAGCGCCTACATTGGCTACAATAACCTTTTGGCCAGCAGCCACATTGGGAGCCCCACACACAATCTGCTGAATATTTCCTTCTGAAACCTCCACCTGGCAAATATGCAAATGGTCACTATCTGGATGCATTACACATTCATGAACATAGCCAATAGAAAGGGAAGAAGCCTTAACTAAGCTCTGATAGGATTCTATTTCACAAACGTGAGCATTGATTTTGTCAAATAGCTCTTCATCTGTAATTCCATCCAAATTCAAATATTCCTTTAACCAATTCTTAGATACCTTCATTTTACTTTACCTCCTTGAACTGATTTAAAAACCGCACATCATTGATATAGAAATTTCTAATATCATCAATGCGGTATTTTAGCATAGTTAACCGTTCTACTCCCATTCCAAAGGCATACCCCTGGATTTCTTCTGGGTCATAACCACACATCTTTAAAACATTGTTGTTGACCATTCCTGCCCCTAAGACCTCTATCCAGCCCGTATTCTTACACATGGAACAGCCTGCTCCTCCACATCTCGCACAGGAAACATCTACCTCAACGGATGGCTCTGTAAATGGGAAAAAGGAGGGTCTTAATCTAATATTTCTTTCCTCTCCAAACATCATACGTGCCATTTCTAAAAGGGCTCCCTTAAGATCAGCCAAGGTGACATCCTTTCCCAAAACTAGCCCCTCACACTGCATGAACTGATGAGAGTGCGTTGCATCATCTGCATCCCGTCGATATACCTTTCCAGGACAAATAATTTTAATTGGCTTGCCTTGTTCCTGCAGCATAGTTCTCACCTGAACAGGTGAGGTTTGACTTCTTAACAGCAATTCAGGATTTAGATAGAAGGTATCCTGCATATCTCTAGCGGGATGTCCCTTTGGAAGATTCAGCTTTTCAAAGCAGTACTCATCCGTCTCTATTTCAGGTCCCTCGGCTACCTTATAGCCCATACTGATATATAGGTCCTCTAAATCCATAATGGTCTTTTGTAAGGGATGGATAGACCCCGTATTGAACTTAACACCCGGAAGTGTAACATCGATGGTTTCACTTGCCAGCTTAGCTTGAATGATTTTGTCCTCTATGGCCTTTCTTCTAGCCTCAAATCTAGCCTCTAAAGCCTGTTTTACCTGATTAGACTTCATTCCCAGCTCTTTCCTAGCTTCTATTGTTAAATCCTTTAAATTGGCCATTAAAGAGGCAACCAGTCCCTTTTTCCCTAAATAATTGGCCTTTACCTGCTGAAGCGTATTTAAGTCCTCAATTTGAGCAATTTCATCATCCGCTTTTTTTGTAACATTTTCTAAATCTAAATTTTCCATAATTTTCCTCCAATAAAAAAGTCCTTAAGCATCTGCCTAAGGACGAATTAACCGTGGTACCACCCTAGTTCTATATTTCTATAGCACTCATTTCTAGTTAACGCCTACCTACGGGTGGGATTAGCACCTCTCCAAGGTGAATTCGCATAAGTTTTTGGTAGAGGCTTTCACCTATCCCTCTTCTCTAAAACCAAAATAGCTTAAGCTACTCTTCCTCTTCATCAAATTCATATATGCTAGTATTTTAACAAATTTTTCTTCATTTGTCTAGGCATCAAAGATAAGAATCTTTAGTTCTTCTTCGCTTTTCTCTTCCGGTAAAAGGTAATACTATAGCCATAGGTCAGTAAAAATATTACTGCAGCAGGCATATAAATCCAGCCTGTATTGTATAGCCATTCCCAACCTGTAAAACTAAATAATCTTCTATACAGCTGTGCAACCGAATCCAATCCAAAAAAGATTCCCTGAAAGACCGTCTTGGCATCGGCATTTTCTTTAAAAATAAAACAGATAAAATCGCCAATTCCATTAAACAGCATTGGAACTGTAATTATACTAAAAATTCCTTGTAGAAATCCATATTTTTTAAAATGAAAACAGCAAATTAAAAATGGAAATATCAAAACGACAATCGCGAGTAAAACAACGTAAATTTCATTTGAAAGAAGCTTTTCTATCATAGCTCTTTACTCCTTATACACTTTTGTCTTATCCAATACGCCAATGGTATCTGTAAAGGAGTTTGGTGCCGTCTTCTGAAGCTCTTCTCCTAAAACTCTAAATTTAGAATCTATGGTGTCAATATACCATAAAGCGATTGCCTCTGGAGTAATCGGGCGCTTTGCCGCTCCAAATTGAGGTTGACCATGATGAGAAATCAGCATATGCTCTAGCATCTTAACCTCTGGTCTATTTCCATATCCTAAGCCTTCCGCCATTTTACTAATCTCTAAGGCTCCAATCACCAAATGACCCAACAGCTGACCATCCAAGGTATATTCCGTTCCCTGAATTCCTGTAAGCTCTATTGTTTTGCCAATATCATGTAATATGATTCCTGCCATCAAATAATCACGATTCAAATAAGGATAATTTATAATAAAAGCCTCTGCCAGCTTTAGCATCCCAAGTGCATGATAGGCCAGTCCACCCACATAGGCATGATGCATCTTTGTTGCAGCTGGATAAAGGAAGAACTTATCACTAAATTTATCTAATATTCCCTTAGTAATATTGCGTATAACCGGATTCTTTAATTCCTCTACTATAGAATAGATGAACTGCTTAGCCTCCTGATAGGAAACTGGAGAGCCGGCTAAAAAGCTTCTTAATATAGTATCACTTTCCGTAGGTTCTAACCCTTCTACGCTGATGAAGCTATCTAGCTGATAGCTTACCCGTTCAGCAATCACCTTTGTCACCTCAAACGCATAAATTCTGCCAACAATAAAGCCTTCTCCATTTGTTGTTTTAATATTAAATTGAGTTTGATGCTCGTCAGCAACTAATATATTAATTCCACCATCTGAGCTGTTGATACCTAATATTTTTCCTATGATGCGCATTTATCTGTCCTCCTTAAAAATATATACCCCTGGTTCTATCAAATCATATTGAGCTTCAAAAAGATTACAGGAGCGTCTACCATTAAAAATCATTCGGCTTTGGTTGGCAAAAAATGTGTAATTTCCCCTTTGATTCTTGATAAGTATGGTAAGTAAATACCCACTTCCATCTATGCAGTAGCATAAAACATGCTCCGAGCACATTTCTCCAATCAAATGAATCTTTCTTTCAATATCGGGAAGATTCGTCATTCTAAACTCTGGATGTTCTTTTCGAATCTGCAATAACTCCCTTAATCCTTCAATATCCTCTAGGTATAAATCTCTACGCTGGTAATCAAATAAATTGATAGAATCATTGGAATTATAGGAATTTTCTACTCCATGCTTCGTTCTATAAAATTCCTCTCCTGCATGGATAAAGACTATCCCTAAGGAAATAGCTATGATCTGTAAGGCTAGCCGTCCTCCAGTAATTGCTTCCTCTTCACTAAGTTTTAGCTCCTTTACTGCAAAATCATAGAACGTAAAATTGTCATGACACTCTACATAGTTGACCGTTTGATTCGGATTTTGAAACCTATAGCTATCTAAAGAGCTTCCTGTAACCATATGGAAAATATCATAGGCATAATCAGCACTACCAAAGGCGTATCCTAAGGATTTATTCCACTGATTGCCCTTAAGTACATCCCGGTATTTATCATTAAAAAACGCAAATCTAGGCATTTTATAATGATTATAGGAATGCGGACGGAAGGCATCAGGAATTGTATTTGGCATATTCCAGCCCTCTCCATAAACTATAATCTCGGGCTCAATTTTCTTTAGTTCTTCATAGGCATGATTTAAGGTTTCAATATCAAGCAACCCCATCAAATCAAACCGAAAACCAGAAATATGAAATTGCTTCACCCAATATTTCAGGTTGTCTATAATAAAGCGAGAGCACATTCTCTTCTCAGTAGCAAGATCATTTCCACATCCTGAAACATTTGTATAATTTCCATATAAATCAACACGATAAAAATACCCTGGAACCAGCTTCTCAAAAGGAAAATTTTTAAACTCATAGACATGGTTATACACCACATCCATAACAATCCTTAAATTTCGTTTATGTGCCTCATCGACTAACATCAATAGTTCATTGAGCCTAGAATAAGGATCATTTGGGTTTTTAGAGTACCATCCACAAGGAATAAAAAACTGTTCTGGATTATAGCCCCAGTTGTAGTTCTTATCCTTATCAATATCATCTACGCCTCCAAAGTCTGACATTGGTAAAATCTGTAAATGTGTTACACCTAAGGAGGAAATATAGTTTAATCCATAATCCTCTCTCTCATCAACTAGTCCCAGGAAGGTCCCCCTATTCTCGTCACTCAAGGAACACGTCAAGTCTCTAATGCTTGCCTCATAAACAACTGCATCCGTATAATATCCTGAAAATTGAGGCTTATTATACTTTGGCTGATACAGCTTATCTAAATTGATGACATAGTTATACTCCCCATTCGCACTAGAAGATAATGCGTAAGGATCAAGTACCTTTTCATATTTTTCAAATAGCTTAACATAGTACACATAAGCAACCCCATCTAAATCACCACTGATTTCTACAGTCCATACGCCTCTTCTAGAATAGGTTAACTCCCTTCTTTCCTTTCTCCCATCTGGATATTGCAATCCTATAAATATCGATTTTGCTACAGGGCTCCAAACTCTAAAGGTTGTATAAGAAGGGGTATAATCAAAGCCTAGAGGTCCATCATAGTAAAATTCAGATTCAAATTCTGCAGTACGAACCACACTCCCAGAATAGACAGGTACATTATGATTTAAATCATCTAATATTGCATAGCTATGATGTAAATTAAGCTTAGTTCTAACCCGTAACCCAATTTTAATTAAATTGTTTTCGGTTGCGTGATAAAGGACTGAAAGTTCCTCTACCAAATCCTCTGCATCATATAAATAAAAGCTTTTCGCCTTATACCTACCACGCTTTTCAACGAGAAATGTAATCTCGTCATAATTATCAATATAAGCTACCATTATTTTTTTCATTTAGAAAACCTCTTTTTCTATAAACTTAAGAATATCTTCCTGTGTATTAGAAAGCCTTCCATCTAGAATTTCTCGCTCTATTTTATGTATCCAAAAGCTTCTTTGACAAGGTCTTATTCCCATAAAATCAAAATGGATATCCTGATATCTCTTGATAGGAAGCTTTCCATAGTCTTGCATGACTTGTTCCTCTAAAATACTTTTTTTATGAACGATATTATACAACTCCACAGCCTCCGGGATAAGCTTCAGATTTCCATAATAAAGACTTTTGGCGTCAAAACCATTTCGAACAAGCTCTGCAATTTCCTTTGCATGTATTACTTCTTCTTTGGAAATTTTAATGTTCCTTGGTAAAAAATTATGTAATGTATAAAATAAAGCAAAGATATTCTTATTGTACCCATATTCTACAGCTTCATCTACTAATACCTGGTAAAATGGGAAACTTTTTAAAATTTTATAGGTATGAATCAACCTCAATCCTGTTAGAGAGGGGTGAGAAGAAATTTTTTTTATCATTGGATAGATATACTCTTCTGATAGATGCTTTACATAATCTACTGAGAACGAAGCGGTAATTTCATCATCTAAGCTAAAGTCTAGTCTAGAGGCAAGCTCTATGGCTCTTAATACACGTAAAGCATCCTCTTCAAATCGCTTAGAAGCTTTTCCTATAGTTCTTATTTTCTTTTGTTTTAAGTCCTCTTGTCCACCAAATCTATCGATGATTTGATAAGTATCATCCATCGCTAGAGCATTAATGGTAAAATCACGTCTTATTAAATCCTCTTCCAAGGATTCTGTTTTTATGGTTACAGGGTGTCTATGGTCTCGATAACAAACATCTTTTCTAAAAGTTGTGATTTCAAAACTTAAAGTTTTCCAAATCACCTTACAGCTTAAATAGGATTCTTCCATTTTTTCTATTTCAAACAATTCAGCAATTTCTTTTGGCATAGCACTTGTTGTTATATCTATATCGGAAATAGGACGCTTTAAAAGAAAGTCCCGTACTGCTCCACCAACAACATACGCCTGATATTTGTTTTGTTTTAATATTTTTACAACCTCTAATCCTATATCTAGCTTGTCCATCCGAATAACACCACAAACAATTATAAAACAAAATCAATTAAAAATCTATCTTATTTGCAAAGAAAAACCAATCATTGTATAATATTCCTAAGGTGATGAGGAATGAAGCTAATACAGGGCTACTATGAAAATGAAATTGTAATTCAAAAATCAAGATTTATTGCTCAAGCATATCGTGTAAATACACTTGAAGAAATTGAGGAAATATTAGCTAAGGTACGGAAAAAATATTATGATGCAACTCACAATTGCTATGCCTATCGTTTAAATGAGTCAATTCAGAAAATGAGTGATGATGGAGAGCCCTCTAAAACTGCAGGAGCTCCTATTTTGGATGTTTTAGTTAAACAGGACATTCATAATATACTACTTATAGTTACAAGATATTTCGGTGGTACTCTATTAGGCGCTGGTGGATTGGTAAGAGCTTATAGCTCTGCAACGAGTCTTGTTTTAGAACAAGCTAATTTTTTCAAACTTGAAGAACAAGAAAAATTTCGATTAACTGTTTCCTATTCCTCCTATCAAACCATATTAAAAATGATGAGCTATATCCATATAGAAAAAACCTCGTTTTTAAGCGAGGTCACAATAGAAGGGTATTGTGAAAAAAAGGCCTATGCCAAGATAAAGGAGGATGCCTATACCTACAAAATTGGCGACCTAAGTATGGAATATCTAGGAACCTTTCCTATTGAGATACCTGTTGATACTTCAGCTTAGTTGCTTCTCCTCCCCGAAGATGGCGAACCTTTTTGTTATATTCTAAAAGCTCTTTTACCTTCAGATAGAGTGTATAATCTATTTTTTCTAGCTTGGTGGTTAAATCGTGATGGACAGTGGATTTGGAATAGCCTATGATTTTTGCAACCTCCCTAACTGTTCTTCTACCATCTATCATTAAATAAGCCATTTCTAATACTCGAGATTTTGTTTCGTTCAAAGCAATCACCTAGTATTAAATATGCTTGCTAAAATTAAAATATGATAAAAAAGAAAAAGACACTTTCGTGTCCTTTACTTCCTTATTTTCCTACTTCTACTTCAGTCATTTCCTTACCGAAAACAGAAGTTGGGTTTACATACTCGTTTTTAACTTGAATCTCTAAATGAACATGTACGCCTGCTTCTACATCGTTTAAGGATGTTGCAGCCTTTCCAATAACCTGTCCAACTTTGACTGTGTCATTTAATTTTAAGCTAACATTTGATAAAGAAGAATATTTACTTACAACATCATTTGAGTGCTTAATTGTAACACAATAGCCATTTAACTCGTCTTCTTCTACAGATGTAACCGTACCATCGTAAATTGAACAGACATCAAAAACACTATTATCAGACTTTGCATAGCTAATTCCCTTTGATTCAATCATGTAACTGCCAGTAAAGATGATTGCAGATACAAGCTCTTCATCAGATAAGGATGCATCGAAGAAGGTTCTTACAATTTCGTATTCTCCCTTAACAGGAACCATGAATTTGATCTTTTCCTGAGTTCCTGGCTTTTCATCCTCACCAGGATTTAGAGTTGGCTTATCATCATCGTCGTTTGGCTTGTTAACAATTGGATCATCCCCCTGTACTGGTGTATCAGCTAGTGCTAGGGAAGCAATTGTGATTACTGTTGCAAACACAACTACGACAACTGCGATAAATACTAATAATTCCTTCTTGTCTATAAAAAATCTCTTAATTTTGTCTTTCATTTCTTTCACCTCACTAGTAGTATGGTCCATACTATTAGAGGTTATACAAAGAAAATGAAATTTTTTTTAAAAAGAAAATAATCCTAAAATATAGTTAAATCCATAAGCAATCAGAAATGCAATCACAAAGGATAAAAAGAAATAAGCAAGCCGAATATGAATAACCTTGCCCTTTTTAAAGCACTCATCCAATCTTGAAGCCTGTAAAATCAAAAAGGTTATCACAAAAAATATACAAAATGCTACGGAAAATAAAATTCCTTCTACCATGACAAATCACCCATTTCCTTTGATATGTAAAGATGAAAGGCGTAAATCAATTACGCCTTATTTTTTATAGTTGCCCAGCCTTGCTGTTCCGCAAATGCTCTCTAAGCTCTTTTTCCTTTTGGGTAAAGTCCACCTGCTCCTTACGATTCTGTTCTAGACGCTCCTTGCGGAATTCATCTAGATGGGTCTTAGCAGATTCCTTATCCTTTCCAATATGAGCCTCCTGAGCAAGAACACTAGCCTCATTGTTGTGAAATTCTAAAATTCCATTCATTACAGCCACAAAGTATTGGTCTTGGGCGCGGACCAGCTTGACGTAGCCTTCATCGATAACAGCTATTACAGGTATATGCTCCTTTAGAATGGCAAATTCCCCATCGCTGTTATGTACCACGATGTAATCCACTTCCTCGTTATACAATATCCCCTGGTGGGTAGAAAAAACAATTCTCATATCGCAAGCTTCTTTGCCTTTTCTATAGCATCGTCAATCGTTCCAACCAGTCTAAAGGCTTCTTCAGGTAGGTCATCGTGTAGCCCATCTAAAATTTCCTTAAATCCGCGAACCGTTTCCTTTATAGGTACATACGCCCCTGGAACTCCCGTGAATTGACCACCTATAAACATATTTTGAGATAGGAACAAGCGAATACGACGTGCTCGTAAAACAACTAGCTTATCCTCCTCAGATAGTTCATCCATACCTAAAATTGCTATAATGTCTAGCAATTCATTATATCTTTGAATGATTTGCTGAACACGCCTTGCAACCTCATAGTGCTCCTTACCAACAATCTCTGGAGATAAAGCTCTAGATGTTGAGGCTAGTGGATCAACCGCAGGATAAATACCCTCCTCAGTAAGCTTTCTAGAAAGGTTTGTTGTGGCATCCAAGTGAATAAACGTAGTTGCAGGAGCTGGATCTGTATAGTCATCTGCTGGTACATAAATGGCTTGAATAGAGGTGATAGAACCATCCTTTGTAGAGGTAATTCTCTCCTGTAGCTTACCCATTTCAGTAGCTAGTGTGGGCTGATAACCTACAGCAGAAGGCATACGCCCTAATAAGGCAGAAACCTCAGAGCCTGCCTGGGTAAATCGGAAAATATTATCGATAAATAAAAGTACATCCTGGTGCTCCTGGTCTCTAAAGTACTCTGCAAGCGTCAGTCCCGTTAAAGCAACTCTCATACGAGCTCCTGGTGGTTCATTCATCTGTCCAAATACCATAGCCGTCTTCTGAATAACTCCACTTTCACTCATTTCAGAATAAAGATCATTACCCTCTCTAGTACGCTCTCCTACTCCTGTGAATACAGAAATCCCTCCGTGCTCCTGGGCAACATTATGAATTAACTCCTGAATTAAAACAGTTTTGCCAACACCAGCACCACCAAATAAACCAATCTTTCCACCTTTAATATAAGGTGCTAAAAGGTCAACAACCTTGATTCCTGTTTCAAGAATTTCCACCTCAGAAGACAAATCCTCTAGCGTAGGCGCATCCGTATGAATAGGCATATGCTTTTCCTTATCTAAAGGCTCTTTATTGTCTATAGGCTGTCCTAAAACATTAAAAACGCGTCCCAAGGTTTTGTTTCCAACAGGTACCATAATCGGATTTCCCGTATTATGCACCCTCATACCACGGACAAGACCATCTGTTGAATCCATCGCTATACAGCGAACAATTTTGTTTCCAATATGAAGGGCAACCTCTAATGTCAGGTGGATTTCCACCCCGTGGTTCTCCTCTTTATTTACATGTATAGTTAAAGCATCATTAATTTTAGGTAGTTCTGAATCTTCAAATAAAACGTCAACTACTGGACCTTTTACTTCTACTACTTTCCCAAACATTACGCTTCTCCTCCTATCGCATTCGCTCCACCAATGATGTCAATTAATTCTGTCGTAATCGCACCCTGACGAGCTCTATTATATAACAATTGCAGCTTTCCAATCACCTCAGAAGCATTATCTGTTGCGTTCCTCATTGAATTCATTCTCGCAGAATGCTCAGAAACCTTCGCATCTAAAATAATCCCAAATAGCATGTCCTGAATATACATCGGCAAAACCAAATTCAAAGTCTTCTCTATTCCTGTCTCATAGACATAATCTATAGAAGACTCTGCTCCTTCTAAAGAGGCAATCGGTAAAAGCTCCTCAAACACAATCTCCTGAGATAGACTATTAATGTAATGATTATAAATCACCACTAGCTTGTCAATTCCTCCCTCTAAGTAAGAATGGATAAAATTCTTCGCTAGAGGTAAAATATCTAAAAACATCACATCATCTCGAATTAAAGTTGGTGTGTCTGATATCATATTAAATTTTTTTCTTTTTAAGAAACTGAATCCCTGTTTCCCAATTGCACCACATATAAATTCCTCATTTGAGGAATGCGTATTTGCAATTCTTCCCTCCAACGCTTTGTAGATAGAGGAATTATAGGCACCAGCTAAGCCACGATCCGAGGTGATAATCAGGTAGGCTGTTTTCTTTACCTGCCGCTCCGTCAATAAGGGGTGCTGATAATCCTCACTTGCTTTAGAAATCATCTGCTTCACCATATTCGCTTTTCTCACCATGAAATCCTGATAGCCCTTAAAACTCTTTTCTGCTTTTTTCACCTTAGAAGAGCTGACCATATACATAGCTTTTGTTATTTGTGCGGTACTTTCCGTTGAGGCAATTCTCTTCTTTACTTCTCGTAATGAATTCGCCACTCTATCACCTACTCAAATTTCTTTTTAAAGGAAACTAAATAGGCATCTAGCTGTTCCTTTTCAGGAAGAACCTTATGTTCTCTAATATACTCAGCAATCTCCTTGCCTGCCTGATCCACCTTTAAATCCAAATAAAGCTGTTCTTCAAATCTAGCCAAATTTTCAACAGGAATGGTATCCAAAATTCCACTCGTCAAGCAGTAGAGAATGAGGGCTTCCTCTTCCATAGCCAAGGTTACATGTAAGCCTTGTTTCAATATCTCCTGAGTTCTTCTACCACGGTCTAATCTTGCCTTAGTAGAAGCATCTAAATCTGAACCAAACTGTGTAAAGGCTTCAAGCTCTCGATAGGAAGCTAAATCTAGTCTCAGGGTGCCAGATACCTTTTTGATTGCTTTTGTCTGGGCAGCACCACCAACACGAGATACAGATAATCCCGCATTAATTGCAGGCCGTATTCCTTTATAGAAATAGTCAGACTGTAAGAAAATTTGTCCATCGGTAATAGAAATTACATTGGTAGGAATGTAAGCAGAAATATCTCCTGCCTGTGTCTCAATGATTGGTAAGGCAGTTATACTTCCTCCTCCAAGCGAGTCATTCAATTTAGCAGCACGCTCTAACAAACGAGAATGAAGATAGAATACATCTCCTGGATAGGCTTCTCTTCCTGGCGGACGATGTAATAATAGGGACATCTCACGATATGCAACTGCATGCTTAGATAAATCATCATAAATGATTAAAACGTCCTTGCCCTGAAACATAAAATATTCTGCTAAAGAAACACCAGCATAAGGTGCCAAATAAAGCATTGGTGCTGGATAAGAAGCGGACGCTGAAACAATGATGGAATACTTCATTGCATCATGATTCTTTAACGTTTCATAGACGTTAGAAACTGTAGATTCCTTTTGACCAATCGCAACATATATACAGATTACATTTTGGCCCTTTTGGTTCAAAATCGTATCAATTGCAATAGAAGTTTTTCCAGTTTGTCTATCTCCGATAATCAATTCTCTTTGGCCTCGTCCAATGGGTACTAATGCATCTAACACCTTAATTCCCGTCTGTAATGGTGTATTGACACTACTTCTATCCATAACACCTGTTGCCTTTACCTCAATTGGTCTGGTCTTGGTCGCTTTAATAGCACCGCCTCCATCTAAAGGCTGCCCTAGAGAGTTAATAACACGCCCTATAAATTCCTCTCCAACAGGAATTTCCAATACTCTGCCGCTGCATTTTACAACATCCCCCTCTTTAATTTTTGAGGAATCTCCTAATAAAATAACACCGACGCTGTCCTTTCTTAAATCCTGAACCATACCATATACATCATTTGGGAAAATCAAAAGCTCAGATGACATCGCATTATCTAGTCCATATACAACAGCTATGCCATCTCCAACCTCTACTACTCGACCAACATTCTCTGTATAAATTTGTTCCTTATAAGCTTTGATTTGTTCCTTTATCAAGCTTGATATTTCAGATAAATTTATATTCGCCATATATTTATCCTTTCCTATAGTGTTTCCTTCATCTTATTCAGCATATTTTTTAAACTAATATCAATGCTTTCGCCATTACAAATAATTTGCATGCCGTATAAGATTTTTGGATTCACTGTATTTTCTATAATTAATTTTTTTTCTGGGTATCTTTGCTGTAACCTTTTTGTCACAACCTTAAGTCTATCCTTTGTTAAAACTTCTGAGCTGATGACTTCAACCTTCAAAATTTGATTATATTCACTGAAAAGCTTACTATATTCTTCCTTGATTTGTTGTATCGTATGAAAGCGTTGATTCTTAACTAGAATATTCAAAAACTCTATGAAAGATTGATCAAAAGATTGAAATACCTTAGAAATTACCTTAAGCTTTTCCTCTATATCTAATAGAGGAGAGGCTACTAGTTTGATAAATTCCGTTTCGGAACTTGTTACATCAATAACTGCATTTAAATAATCTAAATAAAGCTCTACTTTCTTTTCCTCAAGTGCTATATCGAACAATGCCTTAGCATATTCATATTCGACCATTAATCAATATCCCCTTTCAGAATTTCATCGACAACATCCATATATTTGTCCTGATCAATTTCTTTGGCTACTATCTTTTCAGCAGCTGTAAAGGCAATATCTACAATTTCCTGGCGGATTTGTTTTTGCATGCTATTTTTTTCTTGTTCTAGCTCTAATTCTAAATTTTCTAAACGATTCTTAGCTTCCTGCTTTGCTTCACTGATAATGAGTTCTCTTCTCATATTTCCATCCTTCTCTGCTTTAGCAAGAATATCTCTAACGGAAGCTTTTGCATTTGCTAGTTCTGTTGCTAATTCTTCTTCTAAAAGTTTCGCTGATTCCTTAGAATTTTTCGCTTGCTCTAATGCACTATCCATCGCTTCTCTTCTTTTTTCTAATATATTGGTGATTGGTTTCCACAGAAAAAAGCGAATCACAATAAATAATATAATAGTAGCAAATAGCTGAATGAGTAAATCACGAACGTCTGAGCCTGTAATTTGCATATTTGTAAGAGGTCCTAAACAGCTGTTCACTGCTTCGGCAATCTTATTTAAAATCTCATCCATGATTTCTTTATACTATTGCTCAAAAGAGCAATCATCCTTTCCTTATTTTACTTACCTAATAGCATTAAAGCAACGATAAATCCATATAGACCTGTAGTCTCTGATACAGCCTGTCCTATCAACATGGTAATGGTAATTTTACCAGAAGCCTCTGGCTGACGACCAATAGCTTCAACAGCCTTAGCAGCAACATTACCTTCACCAATAGCGGCTCCAACACCAGTAAATACAGCTATACCAGCACCGATATACGCCATACCACTTTTAAAGAACTCATTATACTGAGCTACCTCTGCTAAAAAATTCATAATAAATGTTAAAATTTGCATAATTCTTCTCCTTTAATTTAACTATATATTTTTTCTTCATCTTTAATCTTCATAGAAGTAAAGATAATAGACAGAATAACAAATACTGCTGTTTGAATAAGACCAAATCCTATATCAAACACAATATTTACCACGGGCATAATTGGAACTGCCCACCAGCCAGCAAAACCTTTAATCAGTAATGCAATAACTGAACCACTAATAATATTACCAAACAAACGTAAGCACAAAGAAATTGGCAAGGATATTTCACTGATAATGTTCATAGGAAGCATTACTGGGTTAGGATCAATAAATCCCTTTAAATATCCTAAAAATCCATTCGAGGCTATTCCTGCTCCTTGAATAACGAAAAAGGATGTCAATGCCAAGGCCAAGGTAATCATAATATAGCTTGTTGGATTTTCTAATAAAAATACAGCAGATATATTTGAAAAGAAAATAAAGATTGCTATAGATAAAAACCAAGGGGCAAAGGTTTTCCACCTTTTTCCAATGTTTTGTTTTATAAAATTATTCATCATCTCTACAAGCATCATCATAGGCACTAGCCATAATGGTGTTTTTTTGAGAGGATCCACTTTTTTAATTTTAAAGCTTAATAATATAAATACTAGGCATAACACAACTGTGATAATCAAGGTAGACATAACTGGCTTCGAAATTGTGCTTAAATCACAAAAGCTTCGCCAAAACTCATCCACTATTCACTCACCCTCTTTCTAAATATAAGATAAACTATAATTAAAACCACCTTTACAGTAGCATATCCTGAAAAAGCGATAACTAAATTCCAAATCCCATTAGGGTTTCCATATACTTCTTTAAAAAATATGGCTAAAAAAATTCCAATAAATACAAGCATTCGAAAGAGAACACCAATCCAAGCTTGTCGTTTTGCCATAACGGAAGCCGTATCAGGATATAGCTCTGCCATTCGTAAAATTCTTCTATTTGTTTTAATCATTAAACCAAAGTTTAAAAGTCCTGTACAAACACCAATCAAATAGTAAATCCAGTCCAACTTACAGACCCCTAAAATTATAGCTGTAATTGCTGCAACACCCCAGGTGATAGGAACAACTAAAATACTAATTCTTTGGTCCATTTTTTGTTGCATTTGTTTTATCCTCCTGCTTCAAAAGTCTTAAGAGGGTAACGATAAAGCTAACAAGTCCGCATATAGCACCCAAGGCACTTAATACGCCTGGCCATACAGAATTAGCATCTATCCTAACTCCTATAAAATATCCTATCAAAAGTAAGATTACTATTGTAAGCAACCCTTGCGTTGCTACTACATAATACTTAGCAAATTTCATTATTTCGTCCCAAATAAACGATCTCCACAATCACCCAAGCCAGGAACTATGTACCCCTTTTCGTTTAGCTTTTCATCGACTGCAGCCAAGTACACATCTACATCTGGATGATCCTTTTGTAAGGTTTCTACCCCTTCAGGGGCTCCAACCAAACCGACATAGCGAATATCCTTACAGCCTCGTTTTTTCAGCATTGTGATAGCTGCAGAGGCACTTCCTCCTGTGGCTAGCATTGGATCAACTACTAAAACAATAGAATTTACAATGGAATCAGGAAATTTCGCATAATACTCACAAGGCTCTAAAGTTGTTTCATCCCGGTATAATCCGATAAAACCGACCTTAGCGGTAGGAATCATACTTCTTATTCCTTCAACCATACCTAGCCCTGCCCTTAAAATAGGAACAATAACTACTTCACTTGCAAGCTCATATTGTAAAGACTTACAAATCGGAGTCTTTACTTCTATTCTTTTTAAAGGGAAGTTTTTACTTATTTCATAGGCCATTAAGCCTGCAATTTCTTCTATATTTTGATAAAAGTCTTTGGTATTTGTCTGTTCCTTTCGAATTAGAGTTAGTTTATGCTTGATTAAAGAATGATCTAATATCGTAAGACTCATTTCCATTCCTCCTCATAATTTTTTATTTTCTGAATTCTTCTCATATGACGCTCATTTTCAGAAAAAGGAGTCTTTAACCAAGTCTCTACTATTTCCTTTGCTGTTGAAACATCTGTATATTTTGCAGACAATGCAAGGCAATTTGAATCATTATGCTGCCTTGTAAGCAAAGCAGCATCTACATTGTAAACTAATGCACATCGTACGCCCTTTACTTTATTGGCAATGATGGACATCCCAATTCCTGTAGAACAAATGACAATACCTTTTTTTGCCATACCAGTCTGAACGTCTTTAGCAACCTGATAGCCAAAATCCGTGTAATCACAGCTTTCTTTAGAATTCGTGCCACGATCTAATACTTCATAGCCTAAAGTTTGAAGCAAGGTAATGATTTCTTTTTTAAGATCTACCGCCGAATGATCACAACCAATTGAAATATACATAGTTCTTCCTCCATTACTTATTTTCGTTTTATTTAAAGAATTCAATTCATAAATAAATCAAATATACTGAATATTCTTCCAGAAATTAGTAAAATATCCTTTATACATTATAACATATTTTTCACGATTATTAAGAAAAAAATTAATTTATTTTTGAAGTAATTTGATAGAAAAGACGCAGAAATCAAAATATTCCTACGCCTTTTTATCTTATTATTTTTCTTTAAAAGACTTTACTTCTACTTTCGTTACCTTCTCTTTTTTCAAGCCTTCAAAAACCACATGATTGAGGAAAACCTTGTCTACATAATTAAATATTAAACCTTCTCCGCTCATAGGGTCTAAAAAGTCCATCATAGCTGGTCTTCCTTCCACTGGATTATCAGCATATTTAAAACTAACATTTTCTAATTCAATAGAATGAATGGGAGCCTCTGGCAATCCATAAAATGTACCTGCAGCAACATTGACATCTTCACAATCAATATTTTTAAATTTAAAACTTCCCAAATAAGGAGTATTATCATCCACTGGTAATTTCTCCTTTGAATAAACATACTCTGAATGACCATCTGGGTCACAGAAATAAAACATATTGACAACAAGTGGAGTAAGTACTTCCTTCATTTTTATATCTTCAAAGGTTATACCATCTATAATAGCATCCTTACCTCTGCCTCGTCGTGTCTTAATTCTAAGTCCTCGATCTGTTTGGTTAAACAAACATTTAGATACAGTGATATCCTTTATTCCTCCACTCATTTCACTGCCTAACACAACTGCACCATGTCCAAAATTCATGGAACAATTCCGAATAGTGAACCTTGACGAAGGCTTCTTATATTTTCTTCCCATAAAAATTTTACCAGATTTAATTGCAATGCAATCATCTCCAACACTAAAGTAAACACCTATAATATCCACTCCATCGCAGGATTCAGGATCGCAGCCATCTGTATTTGGCGAATTTTTAGGACTTATGAGATTCATATCTAAAAATCGAATTTCCTCTGAAAAATAAGGATGTAAATTCCAAGATGGTGTATTTGTAACTGTTACACCTTGAAAAGAAATATTTTTACAATGATTTAAAAACACTCCACGTGGACGCCAAGCAATTCGTTTTGTACGAACATCTACCCACCAATCCGCATTTTGAGCATTACCATCAATAACACCTTTACCAATAATCTTCACATTCTCCACGTTGATACCCGTTATAATGCTGGCAAAACAATCTAAAGGGTTGCCCTCCCATGAACCAAGATTATATTCATCCTTCTCATCTGACGTATAAGTCATACCAGGTAATACAGGATAATGTGTACGGTCTATATCTCCAATGAGATGTGCTTTTTCATGAAGTTCTATCGTTATATTACTTCGCAGTAATAATGGACCAGTATAGAAATCTCCTTCAGGAATATAAACTCTTCCACCATCAGGACAAGCATAAATACAAGCTTGTATAAAATTAGTATCATTATGCTTACCATCACCCACTGCACCAAAGGCTTTTACATTCAGACATACAACTTCCTTGTCTGTTCTAAATTCTTTTTTGACATCTTTGATTTCTATAGAATATAGAGTATCTGGTTTTAAATTATAAATGGAATAGACGTTTTTATTGATATTTTTTCCTACTACTTCACCATCCACCTTAATATCATAAGGGGATGTTTCATAAATGTCCTTGTTATCTAGTTCGATAGTTATACTTGTAGAGCTTACAAAAATTATATTAAACATTCTATACCTCCGCATTCATTTGTTTTTTGTATTGATAACGATGTATTGAATCACTGATAACATTTTTAATAAATAAAAATATAAAGTCAACTATAATATAGCATAAGCCATAGGTAAATGGTTCAATACCAGACCCTCCTGTAGTTCCAAACAAATCCAAAATCAAGTTATGTGATGCTAAGAAAATCGTAATAAAATATAAAATTACGGATAGAACAATATGATAAAGAAAGCAAACGATAAAGGATAAAAATCCTTTAAAGTTAACCATATTATACCGATACGTGTTATTTCTCTTATTGTACATCATTCTAACAAAAGGTCTAATAATATAGTTTATAAATAAGCTTATAAATAAAGCAAGCAATACTATAATTTGAATACTTGTCGCAACCGCAGCAACTGGATCCCCTTGACTACCACTAAAATCTATACCAATATCCAGTCCACCAATCACACTAAAGAAAACGGCAGCCGCAGCTGCCCAATACTTTAGCAAAAGAATAATTAGCCAACTTGGAATCTTTGATAGCTTATCTAGCTTATAGGGATTCTGATTTTGAGAATTATCTTTTACTTTTTTACTCATTAGAAATTTACCTTTTTATAATTTCTGTCATAGAAAATGAAACCTAAAATAACACCTGCAACAGAACAAATCATTGAAATTATTACAGATAATAGAGACATAACATAATTCGTTGACCAAGTAAAGGTAGCGCCTTCTGGTAGTTGTACAATGTTTTGTTGAACAAGACTAACATATAAGAACAACATAACTAAATATATTGCACCAGCGGCTAAAATAACTACAGTGGTAATTGTTGCTGTAATTACTGATCCCAAATTCTTCTTCGACATCATATTGAATGCAGTAAATAGATTCAGAATACCAAATAAAACTAATACGAACAATACTAAAGCCGAAATATCAGGAAAATATTCCGTAGTAGTTAAGACTCCATTTACATAAGTTTCTGATTTAAATGCAAATTGATTTACCACAGGAATATGAAATGTTAAAAAGAAACCTAAAAATATACCTGGAACTGCTACCAAAAATCCTGGCAATTTCATTTTATTATATTTAAAGGAAGTAAAGAAATCAAAAAATATAAATTTCACATATCTTCCAAAGGATCTCCAAAGTGATTTAGGAGCTTTTGTACTATTTTCTTGTTTTTTATTTTCCATTATATCCTCACTCCTTACACTATCATATTTGTAGATTCTTTGTCATAGAAATGAACCTTATTCATATCAAAGCAAGCTCTTACAACTTCCTTATCAACATCATCACGGCCTTCTATCTTAGCTACTATCGTTTCTGAACCTGCCAAATCACCATATACCAATTTGTAGGATCCTAAATATTCATGATAATCTACATGAAGATCAAATACACTTCCTGCATATTTCTTTAAAGAAGCATCATCTACATATACATAGTCAGGACGGGATGCCATTACAACTTCCTTTTCCTTATAGTCTTTTAAAGCTTCTATCTGCTGTTCTGTTAAAGCAAACTTCGTTCCAGAAACATGCTCAAAATATTTGCCATCCTTTGAAACATTCCCTTGATAGAAATTCATTGGTGGTGTTCCTATAAATCCAGCAACAAATATATTCGCTGGATTATCATACATTTCTTTAGGAGTGGCAATCTGTTGAACATAGCCATCCTTCATTACTACAATTCTAGTTGCAAGAGTTAATGCCTCAATTTGGTCATGGGTTACATACACAAAGGTTGCATTTAAACGATCATGTAAAAGCATTAGTTCTTTACGCATGGATCCACGTAATTTTGCATCCAAATTGGATAGTGGTTCATCCAATAGGAATACTACTGGATCACGTACGATAGCTCTACCACATGCAACTCTCTGTCTTTGCCCACCAGACAATTGTTTTGGTTTTCTATTTAAATAAGGAGTTAATCCTAATATTTCTGCTGCCTTCATTACTCTCGTATGAATTTCAACAGGATCTACCTTACGAATTGTTAAAGAGAATGCTAAATTATGATATACCGTCATATGTGCATATAGTGCATAATTTTGGAATACCATTGCGATATCTCTATCCTTTGGAGCAACGTCGTTTACACGTTTTCCATTAATAATTAAATCACCAGATGAAATTTCTTCTAGTCCTGCAATCATTCTTAAGGTTGTTGATTTTCCACAACCAGATGGACCAGCTAAAACGATAAATTCGCCCTTTTCAATTTCAATATTAAAATCATATACAGCATGAAAGCCATTAGGATAGACCTTGTTGACATCCTTTAAAATAACATCACTAGCCATCGATTTATCCTCCTATCTTTCCATTTCTTGAAGCCATATATCTATTGCTCTTGATTATACCAATTACACCAGCTGCAATGAAAGCTGCTGCTGCACATGCTAGTAGAACCATCGCCAATACACCTCTAAAATTACCATCCTGTGGTAGCCAGTTCACTGTGCTATCGCTAGTAGTAATAATCTTACCAATATATTTTCCAGCCTCACTAATAATCTTGTTAGATTCACTTACAATAACTTGAGCTGCATCTTTTTGGTCCTGTGTAGCTGTAGTTGAACTAATAATTGCATTAGCATCTTTTAATTTAGTTGATGCATCTGTAAATTTATTGAACCAAACCATAATATTTAATGGTATCCAAAAAATTCTTAAGACACATACTCCACCAATCGCACACATTGTGATTGCTGCCTGCTTAGAATATGCTTTAACCTTTTCACAACAAAGGAAACCGAATAACAGGATAGCAATATTCATTAATATTTTTAGAAAGCCTAGCATATCGGGATAAAAGCTATTCAAACAAACAAATGCTCCTAAAATACTAAACCCGATTCCTAAAAATCCTAATTTATATGATAAACCATTCCCACGATAGTGCATCATTTCTGTTTTAATTTTTGTCAATTCAGCACCATCGAGAACTACATTGTTTTCCACTTGATTACTCATTTTCAGACACCGCCCTTGCAATAATTTGGTTTCTCTTCTCGGTTGATGAAATATATCTATAAATTGCATATCCGACCATGGCAAGAGAAGCGATTAAAATCAATATAAATAAAAGATTATAAATAGTAAATGTTGTTGTATCACAGTTATAAAGCTTAGTTAATTCTGCTATAGACAACTGAGAATTTACAGATCCATCTTTTTCCTCAATTAGAAGACTAGCTCTGTTATATATATCATATCCTTCATTAAATTTACCGTAAAAGCCACTATTTAAACTGATTAAAACAATACTCAAAACTGCAATTACACTTGGAACTGCAACTCCAGTAACTAAATTACTTAAATAATAAACCTTTCTACTTTGATTTCCAGCAATCATTAGTACTGCAAATAATACTAGTGCTGCCACACCAAAATATAGGATAATATTATTAAAGTCATTTAATGATTGTTGAAAATTATAAATTTTCCACATATCAGGCTTTGCATCTCCTAATCCGTTAGCAGTATAAAAGTCAATAAAAAACTTATTAATATCTGAGGTCTGTAAATCTACCACACCATCTGAAGATAATGTTGTTAATACTCTAATGTTTGAGTATTGTGTCATAAAGGCAACAGCTGATATTAATAATATAAAGCATAATACTCCATATAAAATATGAATTAACTTACTTCTTTTGATTAAAAATTCCATTTTAACCTCCAAATAATTGAGGGTGTGTCTATGGGCTAAATATGCCCATAGACCTCACTCTTTTAAATTTATAAAACTAATTATGCACTCTTACAGAAGTCAGCAATATGTGCCTCACCTAATGAGTTTGCATAAACATATAAGTATCTCTTAGCATAACCATCAATGTGTGACTTAACAACATCTAAAGTATAAGCCTGAGAAGACTCACTACCAGTTGTAACATTTCCAACAGGACCATTAACAACTACATTTACCCAGTTCATAGGCTCTGTACTACCCTTATCTGTCCAGAAGGAAGTAATACCATCATAAGCAGCTTGAACCTTAGTAGATGCACTCCAGTTTACAGGTACTGATGTAGAGAAATCATAAGTAGCTTTAACCTGAGCTAAAATTGTAGCACCACTTGCGATAGAGTTCTTTACATTTGTTAAACCAATTTGTGCATGTGCATTAGTTGCCTGGAAATCAGCCTGGTTATTTCTTACACCACCGATACCATGAGTAGCACCTAAATTTTCACGCATGAAGCTCCAGAAATCTTTTTTAGACTTTTGAATTTGATCAGATAATTCTACAGATAATACAGGAGCTTTTTCAGCACCACCTAAGTCAGTAGCAATCATTGGCTTGTCTGCTTTTACGCCATTAATTGTTGGTACATACCAATAAGTTGTTGGACCAAATGTATTAACTAAAGCACCATAATCAGAGAATGTTACATCCATTAAACGTAATGCACCTTCAACATTCTGAGCAGTTGTAGGAATACACCAAGAACCAGTCTTTAAAGTACGGTTAGATTCAACATAACGAGTTAAAGTCTTACCAGTCATAGTTGATAAAGCCTGATCATGTTTCCAGTCTTTTCCAGTAGCCCACATAGTTAATGGAGAAACAACTGGTCTAATACCTGTAACTGAAATACCTACATCCTTACCTTCTTCATCTTTTTCAGTAATTTTACGAGCACTACGATTAGTACCAATACCTTCAACAGTATCATTTGCAGCACCAGTAGCAGCTGAATAATCATACATTAAGAAACCGAAGCTAGAATCATTACGAGTCTTCTTGAAGTATTTATCAAGACCATATGTTCCACTTGAACCAGTTGCAGGGATATAATAGAAGTCGCTTACAATTAAGCCTTCAGCATATAAATCATGTAATAATTCAAGAGCATCATAAGAAGCCTGAGTAGTTCCTAAAGATTGTAATTTACCATTAGCATCAAAGAAGAAATTGTTAGATTCAGCATCTAATCCCTGAATACCCCAAATTTGAGCTAAGTCTAAAATGTTAGCAACACGGTTGTTAGCTTGTCCACGTGGGAAGAATACTTCTACTGTATCAGCCTTACCACCAGAAACTAACTTTGGATTTGCCTTAACAACACGCATTAAAGCTACTAAATCATCACAGTTATAAACTGCTGATTCACTTACGAAAATATCAGAATATTTCTTTAAAGTTCCATTGTCAACTAAATGACCATAAGCAGCTTTTAGATAATTCTTGAACTGCTGAGCTAAATCCTTACCAGAAACACCCTGTGCTAAAGAAGCATTTTGCTGTTTGATAATGTTATCTGTCTTCTTAACTTCTACTGTTTGAGCTTTTGCGCCAACAGAAATTGTAACATTAGTATCTGCAGCATAGTTGAAATCTGGATTTAAGAATGGTTGATAATTTGCTTCTTTTAAAGTATTATCGCTTCCACCCTTACCACTTAATGTTGAATCAAAGTTACTGAAATTATCAGTATCTAGTAAAGCTTCAACCATTGCAGTATCCATAACAAACATTCTTTCGATCTCATTATATCCATCAAAGTATGGAGTATAATAAATCTTTCCTTCTACTGTAATCTGAGACTTAATTGTAGGGTTTGCGTCTAGATACTTCTTAAAGTTAGGCATTTTACCTTCATTAATATATGGTGTTAAATCATATGCATTACCATCTTTACCCATTGAGTTAATGTTTTTAACGGTATTTGCAAATAAATCGATAGCACCACCATCTTTAGTCTTAAATGATTGACCACTTACTGTTTTATAAGTGTCATCATCACTCTTATCTGTATAGCTTGCAACATCTTTTACAGTTGTTCCTGTAATTTTTCCTAATTCAACCCATGTTGGTAAAATTGTACCTTGTGTATAAGTTACCTTATCAATTGGATTAGTGTAAGCATCTGGGCTTACATAAGAAACACCGGCAGTACCTGCATAGTTCAAATAAACATTTACATCTTTATTTGTAAGTGTGCCCTCATACTCATAAGCAGCAGGTGCAGCTTCATAAGTATATCCGTCTTTGTTATAGACAGAACCTGGATTTACCACATTGGTTTGTGGATTACATCCTGAAAGAGTTAACCCAGAAACCATAGCCAGTCCAGTAACGGCTAAAATTTTTTTCTTCATTTTTCCTTCTCCTTTTTTCTTCTAGCACTTCATCAAACAATAGTGCCCATTGTTTTTATGTATAACAGTATTACCTACTGTACATACCTAATTCTACTCTTTAACTCCACCTACGTTTACACCAGCAGCAAAATACTTAGAAAGCTTAGGGTAAACAATGATAATAGGAATAATAGAACAAATAATTAACGCATATTGAACAGAATATGGAGAGAATGACACTTCCATATTAGAGGTCATTTCTTCAATCTTCTTTAAATAATCTGGCATATAAATCTTAATATAAACCTGTAAAGGCTGATCATTTTGATTTAATAGCATCTGAGCCCACATATATCCATTCCATCTAGATACTGCATAGAACATTGCAACGGTTGCAATAGAAGCTTTAGACATTGGAATGTATACTCTAGTCATAATTTGGAACTCAGAAGCTCCATCAATTGTAGCCGCTTCCTCTATTTCTGTAGGAACAGAGCTAAAATAGTTTCTCAATAAGATGATATTAAATGCATTAAATCCTAGCGCAATGATAAACATTTCACGATTGTTAACTCCAAACCTGATAAAGTTCTGTAGGGTTGGAATCATACCAGCACTAAACCACATTGTAAATACAAGTAAGAAGTTAAAGCCACGGCCAAACATCAATCTTGTCTTTGATAATGCATAAGCACCAGTTATTGCAACAAGCATAGACACTAATGTACCATACATTGTAATAAAGAATGAGTTACAATAAGCTAGCCAGAATCCTTTAGCATTGGCAACCTCTAAAAGAGCATCAATCTGAAAACCAATTGGAAAAATTGTTACCTGTGAATTATCTACTGCTTCCTTACCAGAAAAGGTATTTGCTAGTAGGAAAGCAAAAGGGAATAAACATACCAAAGCAAATGCAGTCAATAGCACATAGGCTAATACCTTAAATATGACTTCTGATTTATCTAAACGTTTCATGTTTTCCCCTCCTAGAACAATGATGTAGAGGATACTCTACGAGAAATAGCATTTGCACCTAATACTAAGCACATCGCAATAATGGAATTAAATAAGTCGGCAACAATACCAATTTGAGGTACTGCCTTACTACCATCCGTAGATCCATTATCTGCACGACCAGACATACGATAAACTAGGGTTGATACAACATCACCTGTTTCATAAGCATCTGGTTTATTACCAATCAATAAAATTATCTTTTCATAACCGATATTCAATATTTGACCAATACGCATAATTAACATAATGGTAAGCGTAGGCGCCATACCTGGGAATGTAATATACCGAATTTGTTGCATCTTTGTTGCACCATCAATACGAGCTGCCTCATAGCTTGTTGGGGAGATTGCTAAAACAGCAGCAAAATATACAATGGAGCCATAACCTGCACCTTCCCAAACTCCAGAAACCTGATATATCGGTCTAAAGAATTTTGGTGAAGTTAAAATTGAATTTGTACCCTCATGGATCCCCATTGCTGAAACCATACTATATAGCCAACCTGGATGCCCACCATTAGATCCTTCACACCATAGAGTAATAATTGTTGTTACTACTACGGTAGATACAAAGTGAGGTAAATAAACACATACCTGTAAAACACTACGATATTTCGTATTTTTAATCTCACTAAATAGTAATGCAATGAAAATTGGAATTGGGAAACCAAAAATCAAACCATACATACTATTTACAAAGGTATTTCTAAAGGCTCTCCAGAACTGTAGTGCGTAGTCTCCAGCGAAGATTTCCATAAACCAATGTAGACCTGCCCATTGCTTGTTAAGCTCTATCTCAACATCTGAGCCCCATTTAAATCCTGTTAAAATACCTCCAATTGGTAAGTACTTAAACAAGATTAAGAATGCAAACATAGGAATCAGTAGCACATACAAACGCCAATCCTTAATCAATGTGTGTAGGATATTTTTCCATTTGTTACGTTCTACTTCTTCTACAACATTCTGATCAACTACATTTTTTTGCATAAAATAACACGCCTTTCTCTATATTATTCTTTATCATCATTATCTAAAGAATCTTTTTTCCCCGCATTCTTTAAATAATCTTCCTCTGCTTTTCGATCTGCTAAAATCTGTTCTCTTTCTGCTGCTATTTTTTCTTCAAAATTCAGCATTACCTTTTGATGAAGTAATATCAGTCCCATTACAAATGCTATTCCATAGCCCATTATGTCATAGCCTACAGAATTATTTATAATATATCCATTGTCTCCTCTAAGAATAAATGCATATATTATTCCTCTCACTAGTTCAAAAATCAAGCAATCTGCAAGAATCATCACAGGTGCAAACCATTTGTATTTCTGTAAAAGAACATTTGTTTTAAATTTATGAAAAGGAATTAGATTTACAGATAATGCAGCTAAACCAAAAAATACACTTAATAGCATTTTCCAGTCATAAACTCCAAAACCCTTATCATGAAAGAAAAGGAACTGTCCACCTATAAAGTTGCCCAATGCACAGAATGGAACAACTAGAAGACCTTTCCAGCCCCATCTAACTAAAGCTACTATTGTAATAAGGAGTGAAACTACCGTCATTGGATAGGCTCCAACAAACATATAGTTTATAAAATATGTTCCTACTGCCTCTAGGATTAATCCTATACCACTCAGCATAGAAAGATCAATCAACATATATTTTTTTATACTCATTTAAACACCTCAAGCCTAATCCCTAAGTATGAATAAATCAGTATACAAACCTAAGTTGACGATTTCTTCATAGAAACATTTCGCAACCATAAATGCACCCTCATATCTTAAATGAGTGTTATCCTCCAACCCATTTGGATAAGAATCATATAATCCAGGTGGAAAATTCATATAAAATCTTTTTGAATTCTCTTCTCCTTCTTCTCCAACTCTCTTTTTTGTGAGACCATACATATCAATACAAGGAATGCTCATTTGCTCAGCTAATGCCTTCATAGCCTTAGTATATTCCAAATGAAGACTATCCTTTATAATTCCATTTTCATCAAAATACCTTTCAACTATGGAAGTCAGCAGAATAACATCTGCTCCCTTTCTCTTACAACACTCTACCATATACTTTAGATTTTGCTGATATTCACCAAAAGGTTCTGTATATCGGGTAAGGTCTTCCTTCTTGACATCGTTATGACCAAACTCTATCAAGACTAAATCACTCTCTCGAATATTCTTTAAGGCCCTATCAAAAAGCTGTAAGCTGATAAAATTTTTTGTGCTTTTCCCATTGACAGCAAAATTCAAAATTTCAACGTCAGGTCGAACGAATCTTTCGAGTGCCTGAGGCCATCCTGTCTGGGGAAATTTTAGGAAATTATTAAATTGCATTGTAGAGTCACCAAGAGTAATAATTCTTTTATTCATCAAGGTTGTCCCCCTTATTTAAGCGTAAAAAAATAACGCTTACATAACTTCATTAGTTATTTTAACACCTTTAAAGTACATAGTCAATAGAAAACGCTTAATTTTTTAGCATTAAACTTTTAGGCAAAAAACGGCCATCTTTGGATTTAAAAACAGTAAAGAAGTATGATATAATACACCTGAGGTGAGCAAAATGAACTATGAAATAACTAATAGTCAAAGTATAAAGGATTGTCTCCTTAAAATGCAGGCTGGAGATACTCTTATCTTAGACGATGGCGTATATCAAGGTAAATTTGAAATATGGAACTCAGGAATTAAAATTAAAGCGAAAAATCCTGGAAAGGCTATTTTAAGCAACAAGGACTATTATCATAAAATTATGCCTAATCATAATGAATGTAATACCTTTAATACTTTTACCTTATATATAGGAGGGGACGATGTTACATTAGAAGGTCTCACCATAAAAAACGAAGCCACTCCTTCTAATGTGTATGGACAGGCAGTTGCCCTACATGTAGATGGAAATAATTTTAGATGCCAAAACTGCAGTATACTTAGTGCTCAAGATACACTGTTCACTGGTCCAATGCCAAAGGATTTAATAGAACGCTACCAAGGATTTTATCCTGAAGAAAGATTAAAAGGTCTTCCATCAGTTCAATGCTATGAGAATTGTATTATTGCAGGTGATGTTGACTTCATTTTTGGAAGTGCAACAGCTTTATTTAAAAATTGTGATATTTTATCCATAGAAAGAGAGGGGGATACACCAACCTACGTTTGTGCTCCATCCCATCCAAAGGAATTACCTTATGGCTACCTCTTCTATCAATGTAACTTTAAAGGTACCAAAGGATTAGCCTATCTTGGAAGACCCTGGAGGGACTATGGATGTGCAGCATTTATTCTATGCAATTTAGGCAAACATATACACCCTTTAGGGTTTAACAAATGGAATAATACGAACAGAGATAAAACCGCTAGATTTTATGAATATACCTTAAATACAGACCTATCCTTAAGAGAGAAATGGGCAGTCCAGCTTTCCGAGGAGGAAGCATTTAAATATGTAGATGATTTCTTAGCATTTATGAAGGAAAATAGCTCTAAAAAATAAGACCTCAAACAAATACATTTTCGTCATATATGTATATAATTTGACATTTTTCGACACATTTGATAAAAATCGGTATTTTTCAGCAAAATAAATATATTACATTTTGTCGAATGGAAAAAAAGTTTATTTTAAATATAAAAAATCTCTTGTATTTAAAATTATTTTCTATTATTATATCACTTGTACAAATAATTGGGAGGAATATATAAATGGCAAAAATCATTATAGCTGACGACAATAAGGAATTATTGTGTATGATTAGCGAATTTTTGAAAATGCAGCCAAATATGGAGGTTGCGCAAACTTTTACTGGCGGAAAGGAGTTACTATCATATCTAGAAAATAATACTGCAGATATCTTATTACTCGATGTGTTTATGCCAGATTTAGATGGGGTCAATACTTTAAATGAATTAAAGAATAACCCTAAATATAACAGACCGAATAAAATAGTTATTTTAACAGCATTTAACACGGAATCATTAATGACAAAAACTTCTGCTTTAGGTGCAGACTATTTTATTGTTAAACCTATTGACTTAAATAATCTTCATAAAACTTTAACACAATTAATTAATGAAGATTCCAATAAAGGCATTACTTATAATTTAAAGGAGAAAACCTCTTCTGTAAATTATGATTTAGATACTGAAATCACAGAAATACTTCATGAAATTGGAGTTCCTGCACATATTAAAGGATATCTTTACTTAAGAGAAGCTATTACTATGGTATTTAATAATGTCGATGTTCTTGGTGCAATTACGAAGGTGCTATATCCAACAGTTGCAAAAAAATATAAGACTACCTCTTCTAGAGTAGAAAGAGCAATTCGTCACTCTATCGAAGTAGCATGGAACAGAGGAAATGTAGATGCCATATCACAGATTTTTGCATATACCATTAGCTACAATAAAAGCAAGCCTACAAACTCAGAATTTATCGCAATGATTGCAGATAAATTGAGACTCGCTCACAGAGTAGCATACGAGCAAAAATAATATAAAAAAGGTCAAGCGTTAATGTCCGCTTGACTTTTATTTTGGAAAATAGATTGATAAAGAGTCTGCTGAATTCCTAATTGCTTTATCATATTGTCTAGTTCTTCCTTTATTTTGGGGTTAGGGGGAAGATTTTCTAAGATGGCTCGAATTAAAATATTTTTAGGAGAAGCATCCAAATCCACAAATTCTAGTACTTGTGTTTTATATCCACAATACTGCAAGATATTGGCGCGAATAGCGTCTGTAAGTATGGCAGCCATTCTTTCCTTTAAAATACCATATTTACTAATGAAATGATATTGATTTGATTTTATTTGAGCGTTTACCTCATGCTGACAGCATGGAACGGAAAAGACATATCGGCACTTCATCTGGATTGCATGATATAGAGCATAATCCGTGGCAGTATCACAGGCATGAAGTGTAACAATCATATCAATTCCATCCTGTTCCTTATAGTCCGCTATATTACCTTTCATAAACTTTAAATTATGATATCCATATTTTTGAGCTATCTTATCACATTGATCGATTACATCTTCTTTTAAATCTAAACCGATAATCTCTATTTCCATTTTTTTGATATAAACCAAATAGTAATAAAGAATAAAGGTTAAATAGCTTTTTCCACATCCAAAATCAATTATTTTCAATTGATTTTCCTTAGCAATACTATCCTCAATAATTTCTAAAAACCGATTGATTTGTTTAAATTTATCATTCTTTCCTTTTACGATTTTTCCATCTGGAGTCATAACACCTAAATCAACTAAAGGCGGAATAGCTATTCCTTCTGGCAATAAATATTTTTTTGAACGATTATGTTCTAAAACCACAAAATCATTTTTTACCTTTTTCCGGTTGGTCAGTAATTTTCCCTTATCTGTTATTTTATAATAATAAATCTCTTCGGGTGTATACAATTCTAAGCATCGAAAGGTTTCGTTTAAAATTCTGCTTAGCTCATCATCTATTCTACTTAGCTCTATATTTTGATGAAAAACCTGTTTTTCCGTAAATAAAGAAAGTTGAAAAACCTCCTTATCTTTAATTTTTATTTTTTGAAATTTACCCTTTTGATATTCCAGCCCTTTTTGATAGGGTATAGAAAATGTTCCCTTTATCAAATTTTTAGGAATGTTTATATCCATATATATCACCTTCAAAAAAAGGGCTACAAAGCTGTAGCCCAAATTCTAGTTTAGATTAATTTTCTACTACTTCTGCATTTCTAAAATAAGATACTACAGATAGTACTGCAGACTCTGCAGACTGCTTGGAGTTATAGCTTTCTCCTATGGCAGCAACTCTACCACTAGCCGTATATAGCTTATAGTGGAAGTTTCCGTTCTTATCTTTAAATATCTTAAAGGAGCCCGTATCAACATTCTTTTGGAAGCTTTCAATAGAGCTTACAACTCCACTCTTTGATGTATAGCCTTCTGCTTGACATAAGATTTGACCATTAGAAGCCTTTAAGTCCCAGCTGAATTCACCATTAAATTTTTCAATGACAAACTTACCACCTGTTTTTTCATCTACATTGGAAATATCTACTGGCTCTTCTGAATCATCCTGATCTGCAGGAGTTTCAATTTCAACAATATCTGCTTTTAATGCAAACTTCTTAAAGGATTCAGAAGCACGAACCGCACTTGCCTGAGTAGTATAGTTAGAACCTAGTGCTAAAACACGATAATTTTTAGAGGTAAGCTTAAATTTGAACATTCCATGCTTATCTTCTATTATTCTAATATCTCCAGTTTCTAAATTTCTTTTTACTGCATCAATTGCTTTTAATACACTATCTTTAGTGGAATATGTTTCACTGACAATTAATTGCTCACCATTAGAAGCCTTTAGACGATACTGATATCCATCTCCGCTTGGATAAACCTCATATTTACCATTATATTGTCTTCCCTTAGTCTGAGTAGCTGGTTTAGCCGCTGCCGTCTTTGTTGTCGTTGCCTTAGTTGTAGTCTTAGTTGCAGCAGGTTTAGTAGCCTTTGTAGGAGTTGCAGACTTTTTTTCTGCAGCCTTAGCTACTGGCTTTTTAGCTTCAGGTTCTTCTTTCTTAGAAGTAGTCTTAGCAGGAGTTGTCTTCTTAGTAGTGGCTGCCTTTGTAGTTGAAGCTTTTTTAGCAGGGGTTTTGCTTGCAGTCGTCTTCTTTGGAGCCTCTTCTTCCTTAGCTTTTTCTTCTACAACCTTTTCCTTTTTTGCAGCTGCCTTTGGAGCAGTTGTCTTCTTGGCTGGTGCCTTTTTAGCTGGAGTCTTTTTTTGAGGTTCTTCTGCAGGAGCTTCTTCAACAACAGGCTCACTTACAGGTTCTTCTTTAACCTCTTCTACAACTGGAGCTGCTTCTACTGGACTTTCCTCTTGAACGCTTTCAGTTTCCTCTTTTGGAGTCTCCTCAAGAACTGGTTCCTCAACAACCTCTTCAGATTTAGGCTCTTCAGAGTTTTCCTCTTGAACAGGAGCTGTCTCTTCCGCAGGTGAAGTTTCCTCCTGAGCCTCTTGTTCTAAAGCCTGTCTCTTTTCAAATTCAGCTTCATATTTCTTGTCCTTTTGCTTTTGTACTATCTTTGTGACGATAAACACTACCAATAACAAAACAAACGCGCCAGCAATCGCACTGAAAAATACGATGTCTACTGGATTGCTAAAAAGATTTAAAAACATATTCATCACACCTCATCATTATATTCTCTTTATATTATAAACTAATAAAAAACTTTTTTCTACAAAAAAAGAAAAAAATAACAAGAATTATTCTTTTTTTTAATTCTTGCAAATAAAAAAACTCAAAATTTTTTATTTTGAGTATCAAGCCTATGTAAATTTTACCAAAATATAAAAAAATGGAGCGAGCGATGGGAATCGAACCCACGTCATTAGCTTGGAAGGCTAAGGTTCTACCATTAAACTACGCTCGCAATCACTGGTCGGGAAGACAGGATTTGAACCTGCGACCTCCTGGTCCCAAACCAGGCGCTCTACCAAGCTAAGCTACTTCCCGTTGTATGTAAAGTGAAAAGTAATTTTTCACGCTCGTATATTGTATCACACCAATTCTAGGAATGCAATAGTTTTTTATATTTTTTTCTATAAAATAATTAGAGTTTTTAACAAAAAGAAAAGACTGCTTACAGTCTTAATTGGAAGATTATATTGTCAGCCAGAGAGGAAAGCTCCCTCCCTGACTACAATTTGAATGAACTAGAAGAATCCAAAGGAATTTCTTTGATTACATCCGCAATTATTTGTATGAATTACAGGAGTGTTTTCAAAGTAAGCTGCAATCGCACGAGCGATAATATCGCATAAATTACAATCCTGAATAATTTCTACTGGATCGGTATTAATAAATGCTTGATAATATTCCATATTATTGCAGCAATTTTCTCTTACTGAAATTCTGGCAATACAGTATACAGAGGTAGGAACGTTACATGGAGTTGCAACTAAATCATATGTATTTTCATTTACCTGATTTAATTCATATTTAAAAGTTGTATTTCCCACTAAAATTTCTTGTCTGCATTCTGGTTTGCAATCGTGTTCTTTTTGACACATATTTTAAATCTCCCTTCGTAGCAGGCGCTACAGTAATAATATATGTCTTTTAATAAAATTGGTATGGGTTATTATAATATATGTAATTTTATTGTATCTGTAATTGCATTCCCTACGGCAGAAGCTCCAGTAATAATTACCTTATCGCCTTTTTTAACGACATTTGTTTCTAATGCCTTATCAATTGCATATTGGAATAATTCATCTATAGAGTTCTTCTTTTCTGCGTAAACTGGATAGACATTCCAAGCTAAGTTTAATTGACGGCATGCCTTTTCATTTACCGTTACAGCAATGACAGGACAAACCGGACGGTAAGCAGAGAGCTTAAAGGCGGTCAATCCATTAGCCGTCACACATATGATTGCTTTCGCATTTACCTGAAAAGCTGCGTTTACCGCTGCGTTACAGATGGCTGAAAGAAAGTCATCACCTAAGTTCAAATGACTTGTTGTAAAACGGTCCTCAAAATCAATATTACTTTCTGTAAAGGTAGCAATATCTTTCATTGCAGAAACAGACTCTAACGGATATAACCCTGCAGCAGATTCTCCAGATAACATAATTGCTGTAGTACGATCATATATCGCATTAGCCACATCACTAACCTCTGCTCGAGTAGGTCTTGGATTTGTTTGCATTGAATCTAACATCTGTGTAGCAGTGACAACAAGCTTACCTGCCTTATAGCATTTCATGATTAATTCCTTTTGGATGGCTGGAAGCATTTTAAAAGGAACCTCCACACCCATATCTCCACGTGCTACCATAATTCCATCTGAGACCTCTATAATCTCATCCATCTTTTCTATGCCTTCCGTGTTTTCAATCTTAGAAATAATACGGATTTTTCCAGAGGTATCATATTGATCTAATAATTTTCTTAATTCTAAAACATCTTCTTTTCTTCTGACAAATGAAGCAGCAATGTAGTCTACACATTCCCCAATTCCGAAGATAATATCTGAACGATCCACCTCTGAAATATATGGCATATCTACAATAACATTAGGAATATTGATAGATTTTCTATCGGATAAAGTAGCATTATTCAAAACCTTACAAACCACATTTTTTCCTTCTACTCGCAATACCTCAAAGGAAACCTTACCATCATCTGCTAGAATTTTTACGCCAGGCTGGTTTACATATACAGCCAAATCGGGATAGGTCAATCCTACTTTTGTTTCATCACCAATTAAATCGTAGTCAGAACAAAAGGTAAACTCCTGTCCTTCCTTTAAATTTACTTTCTTATCCTTAAAAAGCCGAACTCTAATTTCTGGACCCTTGGTATCTAGCAATATTGGCAGGGGAATCCCAAGCTCATCTCTTACTCTTTTCACACGATCCATTCTAACCTTTTGCTCCTCATGGGTTCCATGAGAAAAATTCAGTCTTGCACAATCTAATCCATTTTGAATCATTGCCTTAAGCATTTCATCAGAATCACAGGCAGGACCTAATGTACATATAATTTTTGTTTTACGCATTTATAGTCACCTCTATAAATATATTACCACAAAATGGAAAAAAAACACTACATTTCGTAGATATAATTTTTAAGAAAGCGTTACATCAAATATAAATTCAAAGTATAAAAGAAAAAGCCACATAAATATGTGACTAATCATTTTTCATTTACACTTTTGTTTTAAAATATTTCTTTACGTCTTTTAACTCCGATCCTTACGATTGGAAAGCATAACTCTAAAGCTGGTACATTCTCTTTTCTTACTTCTCATTGCATTGGAGCTGTTGTAGCTGCTTATTCATTTTTTTGATTTTTGCCTTAATGGAAAAATAAATAGAAATCCATATGATTAGATACATAATTATAAATGCAGCAGCGTAACCTAACGCACCATAAAGGTGGTGTGGCATCCAGTTCAACACATAGGAAATAGGAACGAAGGGAATTACGAGTACAGCAAAATGAAATAGAGTTTGCTTTGTCAAGCTCCATTTTTCCATATCCCATATGACAGACGAACCCCCTCCGATTGCGCCAACCACAAGTGAACAAATGAGTTGTATAATTACAGCCGTTACTTCGTTACCGCACCAATCCATAAGCTCATGTGGAGCAGGAAAATATTCTCCATTTCCTGTGCATAAGGAAATGATAATTGTAATGATTAAACTGACAGTTACTCCAATAGGAGCACCAAATAAACAACGAAATATTAATTTCTTTTTCATAATATCACCTCATATACCTAAAGTTTTTTTGATTTTGGTAACATATCTCCTTGAAACAAAGCTTACATTACCATTAGCTAAAGAAACGCAAATTGTACCTACTGTACTTAAATCAAATTTCTTTGCTTTTTTAATATTAATTATTTCTGAATTAGAAATGCGCACAAAGCCTTTTCCATTCAACCTTTCTTCAGCTTCATATAGACGCAGACGCAATATATATTCCTTATCTCCAATGACGGCAAATACTTTGCCAATCGCTGCATATATTCTAACAATATCAGCCGGTTCTAATAACCGAACGACGTCACCATCAAAGCCTACAATTTCTTGAGGAATATGGTCCGATAGCCGCTGCATTAAGGTAGTAATCTCTTCTGTCATTTTTTTTGTTAAAATTATGACTTTTGTTTCCAAACAATTTTCATCAAGTGTAACTTCAACTTTCACATTTAAATCTCCTTCCTAATCTAATAGCGCTATTTCATGATTAAATTATGCCGCATTTACAACTATATTTCAATGGATATAGTATAGTCGGTAGTTTTAAGGTTATAAGTGGTATTAGAGAAAAAATATGGCTTTTTAATCAGCAATAGTTCTTTTACCAATATAAAACATAAAAAGAAAAAACCTTGTCACAAATGACAAGGCTATATCAAGTTCAATTTTTATTCTATATGGTGCCGAAAAAAGGAATCGAACCCACAACCTACTGATTACAAGTCAGTTGCTCTACCAGTTGAGCTAAGTCGGCAAATAAATGGTGGAGGTTAACGGGCTCGAACCGCTGACCCTCTGCTTGTAAGGCAGATGCTCTCCCAACTGAGCTAAACCTCCATCTATTTACTTGCACTTTTATATTATAATCAAAAATAAAAAGAAATCAAGTAAATTTTTAAATTTATCCAAAATTTAAGGTCGCATAAAACCTATATTAGAGATTATTTTATTAAACATAATGGTCTTAAAATACCTTTAGCACTTCTTGAATAAGTTCATCATAAATGCACCAAAATTATAAAAAATAGCTTAAAAACAAACTTGTACTTGCCTTTACAACGCTAATCCTTTAAATTATTTTATTGCTTGTTCTATCGCCCAGCTTTGAATTTCTAGAACCATTTTTCCAATTAATTCTTCTGGATTCTTCCATACCAACGTATGAGACTTTTCAATTGGTTCTATACATTGAAATAGTAATTCTCCCGTGTAATAGGTTTGAATTGGATGGAAATAACCTATAGACGAAGAGAAATAATACATTTCTCCTGAACATAACTTTTCTTTTATTAATACCTTATAACCAATTTCCTCTAAGCATTCTCTTTGAATACAGGCTGCATCGCTTTCTTTCTCCTCAAGACCGCCGCCCAATAAAAAGAATCCTTTCGAAGTTTGAGCAATACCTATTTTACCATCCTTGAATGGAAGGAGATAGGCTCCCACTCTATCTACATAAGAAACATTCTTCTTTTCACCAATAATTTTATGCACCTTTCATTTTCTCCTTACCAAGCTCTAAAATAAAAAAAGAGGTCAAAAAGACCAAAAATGATGGCGCCCGCAGTAGGACTCGAAC